>Ga0302324_100000160_pt1 | contig 175669 bp, 151 predicted proteins | sample Palsa_T0_1_FD_201949 | JGI IMG/M metagenome (GOLD analysis project Ga0302324, IMG submission 201949) | Peat permafrost microbial communities from Stordalen Mire near Abisko, Sweden - Palsa_T0_1 | ecosystem: Environmental > Terrestrial > Soil > Palsa > Peat permafrost | place: Sweden: Abisko...
AGGGCTTCTAGACGAGTCGTTACCGAATCGCCATACCTCGTAGGGTACTGCCAATGGGATGGCAGGTCCGGTCGAGTAGTGCTCGCCGGACAATCACACATGCAGCTTCGTGTCGCGACCACTCGTAAAATCCATCTGCCGGAATCAGGCATCTGCGACTGGTCAACGGGTCGCGAAACGCGGGCTTGGCTGCCGCCGTTTCGGAGCGGGCATTGATCAGCACGCCAGCCGCGGACACGTCTTTCGACCACGACGGGATCAGACCCCAACGCATCAACGACAATTCTCGGCGAGGTTCTTTCGGATTCTGGCGGATGACTGGGACAGGCTGGGTGGGCGCGATGTTGTAGCGCGGGGTCCAGTCTTCATCCGATGGAAGTGCGTCGAAATATTCCTCGACTAACTGCTTTCTTCGCGATAGCCGGTAGCGCCCGCACATGAGGAGATTATGGCAGACCCAGAAGAAAAATTGGCAGTGTTGCGGTTTGGCTTACGCGCTGGTCCGATTTAGCGGGAGATCCATCGCTCCGCCTGAAAATCGGCTGTTAAGACAACCCAAATTGCGATGGCGAACAAAAGGCGAATATGTTAACCTGCTTCACTATGGCGCGGCGCCCTGATTCGCGGAAGTCCGAGGTGTTGAACGAGAAGGATCTCAAGGAACTCCGGCACAATCTCGCGCACCTCAGTGCGGCTGCGGTGCGCGGTTTTTGCGAGCGCGCTTACCAGGATTGCCGGATGATTTACAACCGCCTGCCGAGCCCGCGACAGATGCAAACACTGGTGCAGATCTGGAAACAGTTATGGAAATGGCGCTGATCTCCGAACATTCAGCCCGTATCAGCTTTGCTGCCGCTCTTCGTGTGGAACTCGTGGAGCGTGCGCAGAAGTACGCTCAGGCTGAAGAATTGCCCCATTGTCTGAGCTACGGCGAAGCCCCGACTTTGTGCTTTGCACCTTATGAAGACGGCTCGCGCCATGGGAACTTTCTGCAGAGAAGCTACACGGCGATGCTGGCAAATCCGGCGTGGATCAAGCGCCTGGGGAAGGTACATACGCAAGGCTGGCGATCTTTGCCCAAGACTGACCGGGGGCGCTGGATGGAGCTTGATGCCTGCACGAGTTCGGACGCGCTGCTGATGAACGTATTCTGCTATCCGGGCGTGTCGCGAGATGGCGGCATTTTGGCTCTGCTGGGTGCAGAGCCGGGAGCGACGCTTTGTTTTGGCTACAAGGCTCGTGTTCCTCTTGCCAACGGCAGATTCGATCGCACAGAAGTTGATTTGCGATTGGGAGGTTTATTGATCGAGGCGAAACTGACCGAGCATGACTTTCAGAGCGCGAGGAAGGACGTTGTGCTGGCCTATCGTGATTTCGCCGAGGTGTTCGATTGGCAGGAGCTCTCTCAGACGGAAGACCAGTACCTCTCGTACCAGCTTCTGCGCAACGTGCTGGCTGCCTACGCTCTGCAATGTTCATTCTGCGTTCTGGTGGATGTGCGAAGGCCGGATCTGGTGGATGCGTGGTATGCGGTAATGAAGTGCGTAAAATCGGTTGAGCTGAGGACCAGATTGAGGATTGCAACCTGGCAGGAAGTTGCGCAGGTCGCTCCTCCAAAGCTACGGGCTTTCTTATCGACTAAGTACGGAATCGTGGATTGATGACTGGCTGGCGACTTTGTGAGAAAACCTCGAGGATGACTTCGTTGATGGAGCCAGTCTCGGATCCGTCCAAGTTTGTCACGACTCGCCTTCTCAACAAGCTATTCCGTCTGCAATAGAATTGGTTTTATGCCCACGGGGGCCGTACCGCTAATGGAATAGCTGGCACCCGTCAGATCGTCGTAGCTCACGTAAACTAAAGGAACGGAATGCTGACTCGATGTGCACGTGCCGTTGCTGCAGATCTGCGACGTGTCCCAGATTATTTCTGCGAGCGATCCGCTCGATTGCGTCAGCGTGCAGGTCCAGACGGTGCCCGTCACCGAGCAAGCTCCCAGAGTGGATCCTAGCAACCAGTCATATACCTGTTGATAGGCAAGTCCCGGTTTGCAAATATAGCCGCTGGTGAACGTTGTAGAACAGCCGCTGTTGCTGGTCGGGCTCCAGAGCGTGCCATACGCGGAATTATCCCACTGGTACCAATATGAGCGGGAGATTCCTGATGCCCATTGCATGACGGCGAAGCGCGCGACGAAGGCGGCTTCCATATCAGGATCGCCATCGCTCACCTCAGTGGCTTCGGAATTTTCACCCCATCCGCCTTCACCGATCCAGAATGGCTTGGCTAGATCTGCGGCAATGAGGTAGTTGCGCACGATGGCCAGCTCATTCGGAATTTGCTCCGGCGTGTAAGTGCTGGGATAGAGATGAGCTGAAATAATGTCGACGGCTGCACTACCGGCCGAACCCGTGGTGCATCCGGTGCTGCTGGCGGAACACGAGTTGTTTGCGCATGTGCAATAGAGCAGATTCTGCATTACCTCCGGATAGGGAGGATTCTTGCCATTCTGAGTTGGATTGGTCGATGGCATCACCATTTGCGCGGTCGGGTCGATGCCGATGACGGGATAGCCAGCCTGTCCACACGTGGTGTTCAACGCTGTTATGGGATCGCTAGAATTCCCGATGATGATGCAGCGGGCGTCTTGCATCAACCGCAGCAGTTGAGCGTACGTCCCACGGTAAGCGACCTGAACATTGCCGCCGCTATCGTAGCCCGGATCGAGTTCGGGCGAGCGATAACATTCGTTGCACGGTTCCCAATACTTGATCTTGGCATGCGTGGCCAGATACGAAGTGGTGTTAACGTGCTGGGCAATATTCTGCACCCAGGTGCGCCAGGTTAAGTTCGTACCTGTGCCGTCGGCATTGATGTCGGTGGGCAAATCGCACTCGCCGTAATATTTTGATCCCAGGCTGGACGCATAGTCGCATGTTTTATCCGTGGGATTGGAAGACGCCCAATTGGGAACCCGCCAAAGCGTGTATAAGATGTCGTTGATTCCGGCAGCTTTGTAGTCTGCCAGCACATTGTCCAGGTTGGTCCATACAAACGTATTGACGGCAGTGTTCAGGTTCGGCCATTGTGCGGAAGCGGAGTCCCAGATGCGGCCCGTCCCTTCCATCGTAGCTGGAATTGGCGAAGTGAGAAGGTGCAGATGCATGCCGAAGAAAGTGTTCTGCACGGGAACCAAAGAGCCGACGGTGACGGAGGCTGTGCCCACGCTCGCGCTGTTGGCTTGCGCGATGGCAGTAATGGTGTGGCTGCCGATCAGCGTAGGAGCCGTGTAGATGCCGGCTGTCGAGATGGTTCCAATGGTTGAGTTCCCGCCGGCAATTCCATCGACGTTCCACGTGACGTTCTGATTCGTAGCTCCGGTCACCGTCGCGCTAAATTGCTGGGTTGCACTCAATGCGACAGAAGCGCCAGAGGGTGTAATCGAAACTGTAGGCGGCGACACTGTAAGAGTGCCCGCCGCAGTGAGCAGGTTCGCGCCCCAAGTTGCCTCGATGGTGCTGGAGCCGCCTGCGAGGGCGACTGCAAGTCCGCCGCTGCTCACGGTCGACACAGCAGGATTTGAGGAACTCCATGTGACCGCGCTGGTGACGATCATTGAAGTGCCGTTGCTGTAATTTAATGTGGCCGTGAACTGCTGCTGTGCGCCGTCATAAACCGATGACGTTGAAGGAGTGACGGTTAGTGATACGGCTACGGCTGGGTTTACCACCAAAGACGCAGAGCCGGTGATCGAACCGGAATTTGCAGAGACTGTTGTATTTCCTGGATAAACGCTGGTCGCATAGCCGATGGAATTTATCGCTGCGACAGCGGGAACAGAGGACGTCCACATCGCCGATTGAGTGATGTCCTGGGTCGAGCCGTCGGTGTAGGTTCCGGTGGCGGCAAATTGCTCGCCGTAGCCCAAGGCTATTGAAATAGAAGCCGGAGTAACTGCAATCGAAACCAGACTCGCCTGGGTCACAGTGATAGTGGTGGACGCAGAGATGGAGCCTGAGGTGGCCGAGATGGTTGCGGTGCCTTGGCCGGAGCTGGTGGCGAGCCCATAGCTGCCTACTGCGTTGCTGATGATCGCAACCGTCGCCGTCGACGAACTCCAGGTCGCAACCGTGGTTAGATCCTGCGTGCTGCCGTCTGTGTAAGTGCCCGTCGCCGTGAACTGCTGTGTCGTGCCCAGAGCAATCGTCGGCGTTGGTGGATTGATCGCAATCGAAACTAGCGCCGCCGGGTTTACTGTGAGGGCGGCCGTCGCGCTGATTGTGCCGGAAGTGAAGCCGATCGTCGTCGTGCCCGTGCCCAGCGCGTTGGCCAGTCCCGCCGTGTTCGTGGTGTTGCTGATTGTTGCGACGTTCGCTGCCGTCGAACTCCACTGCCCGCTTTGCGTCAGGTTCTGCGTGCTGCCGTCGGTGTAAGTCCCGGTCGCTGTGAACTGCTGCGTCGTGCCTAGCGCCACCGTCGCCGTCGTCGGAGTGATGGCAAGCGACACCAGCGTTGCCGCCGTCACCGTAAGCTCTATCGTACTGCTCACCGTTCCAGAAGTCGCGGTTATGTTGGCCGAGCCGATTGCGATGCTTTGCGCGAGGCCGGTGGTGTTGATGGTCGCCGTCGATAGTGTGTCGGACGACCACGTCACCGTGCTGGTCAGGTTCTGCGTGCTGCCGTCGGTGAATGTGCCTGTGGCTGTGAACTGCTGCGTCGTGCCCAAGGCAATCGACGGCGTTGCCGGAGTTACAGCAATCGATACGAGTGTCGCGGCGGTCACCGTCACCGTGGTCGATCCGCTGATGGAGCCGGTTGTGGCCGTGATGTTCGCGCTGCCTTCGCCGACGCTGCTGGCTAGCCCCTGCGTCGGCGCAGTATTGTTGATCGTCGCCACAGTGGACGTATCCGAACTCCACTGCACGGTGTCGGTGATGTTCTGCGTGCTGCCGTCGGTGTAAGTCCCGGTCGCGGTGAATTGCTCGGTGGTGCCCATCGGAATCGTGGGAATCGCCGGTGTCACCGCAATCGAAACCAGGACCGCAGGGCTGATGGTAAGCGTCGTCGACCCACTGATCGTGCCGGAAGTGGCTGTCACCGTGGTGCTGCCGAGAGCCACGCTGCTGGTGACTCCTTGATTGCTGACCGTGGCGATGCTGCTGTTGGCCGTAGTCCAACTCGCGGTGGTGGTCAGGACCAGCGTGCTGCCGTCGCTGTAGGTTCCGGTCGCGACCAACGCTTCGGTCGTGCCAAGGGCAAACGATGGATTGGCCGGCGTCACGGCAATCGATACCAGAGTGGCCGCTACAACGTTGAGCGTGGCCGAAGCGCTGATCGTCCCTGAGGTAGCCGTGATGGTAGCCGTGCCTACTGCTACGCCGTTCGCCAGACCACCTGCGGCAACTGTCGCCACCGAAGTCTGAGGCGAACTCCAACTCGCTGTGCTCGTCAGATTCTGAGTACTGCCATCGCTATAGGTTCCGGTCGCGGTGAACTGCTGCGTGTTACCCACAGCCACGGACGCGATTGCGGGAGTAACGGAAATCGAAGTCAGCACAGGAGCTGTCACCGTCAACGTGGCCGAACCGCTGATCGTCCCCGAAGTCGCCGTGATCGTTGCGGTGCCCTGGGCCGCGCTCGTAGCCAGCCCACCGCTGCTAACCGTGGCAGTCGACGTCGCTGAAGAAGTCCAGATCGCAGTGCCAGTGAGGTTCTGCGTGGTGCTGTTGCTGTAAGTCCCAGTGGCCGTGAATTGCTGTGTGTAGCCAGCTACTACCGACGCGGTCGCGGGCGTGACGGCGATCGAGACTAGCACCGGTGAAGATATGGTGACGCTAGCAGAACCGGTTACGCTGCCGGAGGTGGCGGTGATGTTGGTGGCTCCCTGAAGATTTCCGCTCACCCATCCGGCACTCACGGAGGCAACCGTCGGCGACGAAGAGGTCCATGTGCCGGATGCGGTTAGATCTTGCGTGCTGCCATCGGTGTAAGTGCCCACGGCGTCAAACTGCAGTCCGGTTCCGAGCGGGATCGACGCACTGACCGGTGTAATTGCGATGGAAACCAGAGTGGGACCGGCCACGGTGATAGTGGTAGACGAAGAGATGGAGCCTGAAGTGGCGGAAATGGTGGCGGTGCCTTGCCCGGAGCTGGTGGCCAGCCCGTAGCTGCCTACTGCATTGCCGATGATCGCAACCGTCGCGGCCGACGAACTCCAGGTCGCAACTGTCGTCAGATCCTGCGTGCTGTTGTCTGTGTAAGTGCCTGTCGCTGTGAACTGTTGTGTTGTCCCCAGAGCAATCGTCGGCGTCGGTGGATTGATCGCAATCGAAACCAGCGCCGCCGGATTCACTGTGAGGGTGGCTGTCGCGCTGATTGTCCCTGAGTTGATGCCAATCGTTGTGGTGCCCGTGCCGAGTGTGCTGGCCAGTCCCGCCGTGTTCGTGGTGTTGCTGATTGTTGCGACGTTCGCTGCCGTCGAACTCCACTGCCCGCTTTGCGTCAGGTTCTGCGTGCTGCCGTCGGTGTAAGTCCCGGTCGCTGTGAACTGCTGCGTCGTGCCGAGCGCCACGGTCGCCGTCGGCGGAGTGATTGCAATCGACACCAGCGTTGCCGCCGTCACCGTCAGCTCTGTCGTACTGCTCACCGTCCCAGAAGTCGCGGTTATGTTGGCCGAGCCGATTGCGATACTTTGTGCCAGCCCGGCGGTGTTGATCGTTGCCGTCGATAGTGTGTCGGACGACCATGTGGCCGTGCTGGTCAGGTTCTGCGTGCTGCCGTCGGTGAATGTGCCTGTGGCTGTGAACTGCTGCGTCGTGCCCAAGGCAATCGACGGCAGTGCCGGAGCCAGTGTGATCGACACCAGCGTCGCCGCGGTCACCGTCACAGTGGTCGATCCGCTGATCGAGCCCGACGTCGCCGTGATGTTCGCATTGCCCTCAGCGACGCTGCTGGCTAGCCCTTGCGTCGGCACAGTGTTGTTAATCGTCGCCACGGTGGGCGTATCCGAACTCCACTGCACTGTGTCGGTGATGTTCTGCGTGCTGCCATCGGTATAGGTGCCGGTTGCAGTGAACTGCTGAGTCGTGCCCAGCGGAATCGTCGGGATTGCCGGCGTCACCGCGATCGAAACCAGTACTGCAGGACTGATGGTGAGCGTGGTCGATCCGCTGATCGTGCCGGAAGTGGCCGTCACGGTGATGCTGCCTAAAGCCACGCTGCTGGCGACTCCTTGATTGCTGACTGTCGCGATGCTGTTGTTCGCCGTAGTCCAACTGGCGTTCGTTAGTACTAGCGTGCTGCCGTCGCTGAAGGTTCCGGTCGCCGTCAGGGCTTGCGTGGTGCCGAGGGCAAACGACGGATTAGCCGGTGTCACGGCAATCGACACCAGCACAGCCTGTCCAACGTTGAGTGCGGCCGAACCGCTGATCGTCCCTAGAGTAGCCGTGATCGTCGCCGTGCCTACAGTCACGCCATTTGCCAGACCCCCTGCGGCAATCGTCGCCACCGAAGGCTGAGATGAACTCCAACTCGCTGAACTTGTTAGATTCTGCGTGCTGCCGTCGCTGTAGGTTCCAGTCGCGGTGAACTGCTGCGCGTCACCGGCAGCTACAGTCACGGTTGCGGGAGTGACCGAAATCGAAGTCAGCACAGGGGCCGTCACCGTCAACGTGGAAGAGCCGCTGATCGTTCCCGACATCGCCGTTATTGTCGCGGTTCCTTGAGCCACGCTTGTCGCTAACCCGCCGCCGCTGATGGTTGCAATCGTTGTTGCCGAGGAACTCCAGGTCACGGAACTCGTCAGGCTCTGCGTGGTGCCGTTGCTGTAAGTTCCAGTCGCGGCAAATTGCTGCGCGTATCCTGCGGCGACAGATGCTGTAACAGGCGTGACGGCGATCGAAGTCAGCACTGCAGCGGTAACGGTCAGTGTGGCCGAGCCACTGATTGTCCCTGACTTGGCTGTGATGGTGGCGCTTCCTTGCGTCAGGCTTGTAGCTAGTCCACTGCTGTTCACTGTCGCAATGGACGTGGCCGATGAAGTCCAGGTCGCGGTTGTTGTCAGACTCTGCGTGGTTCCGTTGCTGTAAGTTCCGGTGGCGGTGAACTGTTGCGCGTTGCCGGCTGCAACCGAGGCCGTCGTGGGAGTGACCGAAATCGAGATCAACGCCGCTGCCGTGACGGTGAAGCTTGCGGACCCGGTAATCGTGCCTGAAGTTGCCGTGATCGTCGCGGTTCCCGGCGCCACGCTTGTCGCCAAGCCGCTGCTGCTGATCGTAGCGATTGAGGAAGCCGAGGAAGTCCAAGTTGCGGTGCTCGTCAGCGTTTGCGTGGTGGCATTGCTGTAAGTTCCGGTCGCGGTGAATTGCTGCGTGTAGCCGGCCGCGACAGAAGCTGTGGCGGGAGCGACGGAGATCGAAGTCAGCACGGCGGCCGTGACGGTAAATGTGGCCGTGCCGCTGATCGTCCCTGATTTAGCGGTGATTGTGGTGTTTCCCTTCGCCACGCTTGTAGCCAAACCGCTGCTGCTGATGGTTGCAATCGATTTCGCTGAAGAGGTCCAGGTTGCCGTTGAGGTCAGCGTCTGCATGGTGCCGTTGCTGTAGGTTCCGGTCGCGGAGAATTGTTGCGTGTAACCCGCAGCCACCGACGCTGTGGGGGGAGTAACTGAAATTGAAGTTAACACTGCTGCTGTGACGGTTAATGTGGCGGAGCCGCTGATCGTCCCAGAGGTGGCGGTAACAGTTGTGCTTCCCAACGCTACACTCGTGGCAAGTCCGCCGCTGTTGACCGTGGCAATCGAAGTCGCCGAGGAAGTCCAGGTTGCGGTCGAGGTCAGGGTCTGCGTGGTGCCGTTGCTGTAGGTTCCCGTGGCGGTGAATTGCTGCGTGTAACCGGCCGCGACCGAGGGTTTGGCGGGAGTAACCGAAATGGAAGTCAACACCGCGGCGGTCACTGTCAGTGTTGCAGAACCGCTGACTGTTCCAGACGCAGCCGTGATGGTGGCAGTTCCCTGGGCTACGCTCGTAGCGAGTCCGCTGCTATTGACGGTTGCAGCGGACGTGGCCGAAGAAGTCCAGGTTGCCGTGCTGGTCAGGGTTTGGGTGGTGCCGTTGCTGTAAGTTCCGGTCGCTGCGAATTGTTGCTTATCGCCAGCGGCCACCGAAGCTGTAGCCGGAGTGACCGAAATGGAAGTCAACACGGCGGCTGTGACCGTTAATGTCGCGGACCCGCTGATCGTCCCCGACTTCGCAGTAATGGTTGTGCTTCCCTTTGCCACACTGGTAGCCAATCCGCTGCTGCTGACCGTGGCAATTGATTTCGCTGACGAAGTCCAGGTTGCCGTCGTGGTCAGAGTCTGGGTAGTGCCATTGCTGTAGGTTCCTGTCGCCGTATATTGCTGCGTGTAGCCCGCAGCGACTGACGCAGTAGCGGGAGAAACCGAAATCGAAGTCAACACTGCGGCTGTAACCGTTAACGTCGAGGAGTCGCTGATTGTGCCTGACTTAGCGGTGATCGTCGCAGTCCCTTGCGCGATGCTCGTGGCCAATCCGGCGCTGCTTACCGTTGCAATCGTGGTGGCCGACGAAGTCCAGGTTGCCGTGCTGGTCAGGTTCTGAGTAGTGCCATTGTTGTAGGTTCCGGTCGCGGTGAATTGCTGCGTATAGCCCGCTGCGACGGAAGGTGACGCGGGAGTGACTGCAATCGAGACCAGAGAGGGCGCCGTCCCAGTACCGGTAAGCGTTACGAGCTGCGGACTCGAACCTCCGCTGTCGACCACCGTCAGAGTGGCATTGCGCGCCCCTAAAGCACCGGGCGTAAAGGCGATCGAAATCGTACAACTCGCCGCGGCGGCCAGAGTTGCCGGGCTGACCGGACAGTTGTTGGTCTCAGAATAATCCGACAAGCTCGAGGTGATGCTTGTAATCGTGATGGCCGAGCTTTGGGCATTCTTCAGCGTCACTTTGTGGACCGAACTGATCGTCCCCTGGACTTGGTTGCCGAATGCTACGCTGGTGGGACTGACGGTTACCGTCTGGGCGAGCGCCGGCAGCGTAACGAATGCAACGAAGCAAGCGAGGAGCCACGAACGATACAGTCCTGGACCGTTCCGCATCAATAGCACCGCTATCCTCAATTATTTACTGCAAAACCCGGGGCCCGCGCGAGAGAGAAGGAGGGGGAATCAGCTCTCTGCGCTAAAACTCTCTTAGCTGGAAAATCGAAACACTACAGACAAGCACGCCGATCTAGTCACGCAATTGTAGACGAGACCCGGCGATTGTCAAGGGGTTTGCCGGTGGTTGGGAGTGCGTCACTTGCATCCAAAATAGCGCGCTGCCGGAGGCGCGGGACACACGTACTCCATTGATCGTGCTGAGGATGATTCGTAACAGTAAGGAAGGGAGCTACTACTATGTGGAGGTCGATCGCGGCAGCAAGATCACGATGCACCGCCTCGACTGGATCAGCCGGAGAGTCGTCTGGACACAGCCTGATTCGGTGGCTATCTCTGTGGCCGCGGCTGCGGCACAAGGGAATTTGGTATACGGACGCCCGCAAGGCGCGGACGGGAAGTTTAGAACTGACGTCTATCCACGTTCCCCGCGACGGGAATGTATGCCGCACTCGCGCTTTTCGAATCCTGGCCACCGTCCTGCGCGGGGAGCTTCTCCCGGTTGGATGGCTCGCGTGCAGTGCGTGCATCCTACGCTGGGATAATTGCGATCATGGAGCGGGTTATAAGGCAAATTTCGCGCGCGGAGATAGCTCCACACCATATCGTGAGTCCAATCGGCGATGGCATTGATCTTCGCAACTCTCAAGGTCGGATCCCATTCAACCTTTCTGGCATCCGCCCGCGCGGAGGTTTGTTCGCGGCGAATGGCCGTGACCCATGCTTTTAGATGCGCTAGTTTTCTCTCCAGTGGTTCCACCTTTCGAATCCGGCAGCAGAGGTCAGGATCGCTGGTCCAGAGTTCCGATCCGTGAGTTCGAGCTTGTTCCTCTGGAGACAAAGAGGGAAGCACTCGCTCCACCTCAATTCCGTAGCGTTGCTCTACCTGCTCGATCAGCCGGTAAGTTTCTGGAAAGAGGAAAGACGTATCGAGAACGAAGACGCGCAAACGTGGCCAGACACGCGCGGCAATGTCGATCACCACAATTCCCTCGGGTCCGAAAGCCGACGCAATGGCCACATCCTGGCCGAAGGTCTCATAAGCCCAATGCAGAACCTGCTCGGCGGTCCAGTTCTCAGCTGGAGCAAGCACATGATCGAGGAGCCTCCAATCATCTGTGCGCAATTTCAGCTTCTGTTGTTCCGTGGTTTCACTCACACTCTCTCCTTTGGCAACACTGAAATAATTCACAACCTGGATTCGTTGGTCCGCGCTGGATTTGCGGGGATTTCGAGGGCACTACTGTCTTTCTAACTCGGTCAGAATAGGCGTGGCGAAATCTGCCCGTTACGTGCTGGGTCAGCGCAGATGCGCACACGACCGCCGCTTAATCTGCGGGCGAGAATTCGGATTTGTGGGGTGCACTGCGGTCTGCCAGGAGAGTCGGGCGCCTCGCCGCGGCTGGCGGGCAAGAAGCGGAGTAGGGTTCGGTGTCGCGAGTCGTTGGAGAGGTGGTTACCTACTTCACTAAAGAAGAATCTTTTTCGACGTAGGCGTCATGCACCACGGGCTGGCGGATCTGGCGTGTGCTCTCCGGCTGAAAGACATATTCCGGCACAATCCGCTTGATCCCCGCGCGAATCGGTGCGGCGCCGTCGATCGTCATGGAGGCTCGAAGCTGGTCAAGTTGAAGGCGCAACTCGTTCCAGTCTTTGATGGGCGCGCTGGTTCGCTTAATCTTCTTGAATGCCGTGGAGATTACCTGTTCATTTTTGTAGAAAAGTTCTTCATGGAGTTTTTCGCCTTCGCGCAACCCCGTGAACTGAATTTCCACATCGGGTTCGAACTTTCCAGAAAGCCGTATCAGGGTGCGAGCCAGATCCAAGATGCGCACGGGTTCACCCATATCCAGCACCAGGATGTCGCGATGATCTCCGATAGCAAATGCCTGCAAGACTAGCGTCACGGCCTCGCGCGTCGTCATGAAAAAGCGGGTCATCTCAGGATGAGTGACGGTTAACGGTTCATTCTTGTGCAGCTGTTCCTTCAGCACCGGGATGACACTGCCGCTCGACCCCAGAACATTTCCGAATCGCACGGACACACATCGCATCCTGTTTGGCGGACGGGAGGAGAGCACCAATTCGCAGATTCGTTTGGTCGCGCCCATGACGTTGGTTGGATTCACAGCCTTGTCGGATGAAATCAACACGAAATTTCCGCATCCGGATTCTTCCGCCAAATCCAACAACCCCACAAGGCCGAGCACGTTGTTCTTGACCGCCTCCTGAACGTTCGATTCCATCAGAGGCACATGCTTGTAAGCCGCGGCGTGAAAGATGATGTCCGGCGAAAACTCGGAGAAGAGCTTCCGAATCCTTTCCATATCGGTGATATCGACCACACAAATTGCGACTCGAGTGCCATTCGCAGGTTTATCGAGATCCCGGCGAAGAAAAAACAACCCTGTTTCGCTTTGATCGAAGCACACCAGAGTGGCGGGGTTGCACTCGAGCAGTTGGCGGCATAGCTCAGACCCGATCGAGCCAGCCGCTCCGGTCACAACCACCGTTCGGCCGCTTATTTCGTTTCGTACCGACTCCAGGTTAATCTGAATGGGATCGCGCCCCAGCAGATCTTCGAAACGGACTTCGCGCAGCTGACTGACGATCACCTCGCCCGCGATGATGTCCTTGAGCGCTGGAACGGTTTTGAAACTGATATGTTCGCGATTGCAAATATTCACAAATCTGCGCATCTGAGCGCCGGTGGCCGAGGGAACGGCAATCAGCACCTCGTCCGCCGATTGGGACGACAGCACGCCCGGCAGTTCATCCACGGTGCCGAGCACCGCGACATTGTTAATGCGCACTCCACGCTTCGAAGGATCATCATCCAGGCAGCCCACAGCTTCATACCCGCTTCCCGGCAGCCGGATTTCCTGCAGGACCGATTGCGCCGCAGATCCTGCTCCAATCAGAATCACTCGCTTACAAGTAGAGACATCTGCACGCATCGAGCCGGCCAACACACGGGTGAGCAGGCGCACACCCGCGAGCAATCCCGTTGTCAGCATCGCCTCCAACACGTAAACCGCCCGAGGCAGGGATTCGCCAACGAAGAGGTAGCGCGTGGAAAGCAGGAAGAGGACCGATCCTGTTCCAACAGCCTTGATGATGTCGATACCGTCGCCAATCCCTGCGTACTTCCACCATCCGCGGAATAAACCGAACGATGCCATGCCCGCGAGCCGGGCGAGAACCAACAAGGGGAGCGCGGAAAGCAGAATGCGGCGATCCGGCAATGTGAAGTCGAACCTCAGCAACCACGCCAGGAGAAGCGAGCATGCCACCAGGCAGGCTTGAAATATAGCGATGAACCATGGTCTACGTCGCAACAACAGATGCGACATTTTGTCGTGGATCGTGCGCATGAACTGTCCTTTCGTTCTGTGTCGTGAATTGGCGGCGATGTAACTCGGGAACGATCTGGAATGAAATATTGGCGGTGGACCGCTTGCCGCTTATGAACTGGACTCGCGACCCTGGTGACGAGCGTTCCTTGCCGTCAGACCCTCAGTCGCGGATTTCGCTCCTTCAGGAATCTTCCTCATGAATGTTCCTGATATCGAGCGGGCTCTGCGAGGGAACAATGTTTCCAGCACGATGCGGATGTCGGAGAAGAAATTCCGTTGTTTCTGGTATTCCAGCGAGATTCTCAATTTATCGGGCAGGATTTGCGAAATATACTGCTCTTCGATCTGTTCAGCGTGAAACCGCTCCTCTTCGTTGCGATAGGAGATCGAAGCTGGATCGGTAATTCCTGGCGGTTCCTGAAGAAGGACGGAATAGTCGGCGCGAAACAAGTACACATAGCGTTCGACTTCCGGTCTGGGGCCAACAAGTTGCATTTCTCCCTTCATCACATTGAACAGCTGCGGCAACTCATCGAGTTTGTACTTTCGAAGAAAGCGCCCGACCCGCGTGAGCCGGGAGTCCGCTGGCGCGGTCAGCAGACTGGACCGATCTGCCCCCGGAGCCATGCTGCGGAATTTCACCAACTTGAATAAGCGGAAATCTTTTCCCACCCGAGCCTGTGAATAGAAAACTGCCTCTCCATCATCGAGTTTGATGGCAAGCGCAATCAGCACCAGCAGAGGCGATAGCAAGATCAGCCCGACGGCCGCGGCGACGACGTCGAACGCATACCTCGCAGAGTGTCTTGTTATCGTGCTCACGTCCTGTGCGGAAAAAAATTCTCTTGAAGGTGAAGCCTTAAGGCGCCACGGCGCGCAGCTGTAGCGCTGGTCTTGCCTTTCGCATGTGCCTCTGCACCACGCCGGCGACGGCTTCGATCACCTCATCGGCATCCTGATCGGTCATCCGCGGCGACAAGGGCAGAGATACCACTCGCTGATATTCCCGGTTGGCGACAGGGAAGTCTTCCGGCCGGTACCGGTATTTGTCGCGATAGTAAGCATGCAGATGAATCGGAATGAAATGCACCGAGCAGCCGATCTTGCGCTCATGCAATTCGGAGATGAATTGATTCCGTGTAAGTTCCAGTTGCTCCAGATCCAATCGAAGCACATAGAGATGCCAGGCATGATCTACGTCGTCGCGCTCGGTCGGTTCGCATAATTCCGGGTGGCTGCGAAACGCGCTGTTGTAGCGCTCAACAATCCGGCGACGGCGGGCGTGGAAGCCAGGCAATTTGCGGAGCTGGTGCAATCCCAGCGCCGCCTGCATGTCGGTCAAGTTGTACTTGTATCCCGGGCGAACCACTTCGTAGTGCCACGATCCCTCCGATCCATATCGCTTCCAGGCATCGCGGTTCATGCCGTGAAGTCCCCACAAGCGGGCTTCTTCGAGCAAATCGCGAGGTGCGACCAGCATGCCGCCTTCGGCCGTCGTCAGGTTCTTGGTGGCGTAGAAAGAAAAACAGGTCAGCAGTGGAACCTTTGCCGAAGCCGCCATCGACCCGATCATTCGTCCCCTGTATCGAGCAGGCAAAGAGTGCGCCGCGTCCTCGATCACGGCTAACTTGTACTCGGCGGCAATTTCGAGAATGGCGTCGAGGTCACAAGGATGGCCGTAAAGGTGAACCGGCATGATCGCTTTCACGTGCACGCCTAAATTCTTCTGCGCGGCTTCGATCGCGTTGCGAAGTTTTCTCGGATCCAAATTGAGTGTGTCCTCTTCAACATCCACTAACACTGGCCGGGCGCCGACATGTTCGATCACATGCACGCCAGAGCAGAATGTAAGGGGCGTCGTGATTACAGCATCTCCGGGGCCGATTCCGAGTGCGAGCAACGAGAGGTGCAGGGCTGCGGTGCAGGAGCTGACCGCGAAGGCCTCGGGAGCGCCGATGAAAGCGGCGAACTCCTGCTCGAACCGCTTCACTTTGGGCCCGGTCGTGATCCAATCCGAGCGCAGCGTGTCGACGACTTCGGCAATCTCTTCTTCGCCGATCAGCGGCGGAGAAAACGGCAGGAACGTTTCTCTCACTTATCGTTCTCCATTTGGATTAGACGTTGGCTGTTACTTGAGACGCACAGCTCGACAGACCGCGGCGAATTGACGAATGCCGGCGCTCAAGCGTTAGGCAATCTTTGTGGCCGCAACGAGGAATCGCGGGCCGAGAAAGATGTCTGCGCCCGACGCACGGTGCAGCAGCGACGATGCCAGAGAATAGGCCCGCATGGCAAAGTCTCGTGGCAAGTGCGCCTGCCGGTTTCCAGGGAGCGGACGCATGTCTTCGACCTGGAACCCGGATCGCTGCAGCAGTATCGCCACCGATTTGGGGGTGAAATAAAAGAGATGATCGCTGCTCTGCAGAAGCGGTCGCCGGCTGCCGCTTACCAGCCTGCCGAGAGCCTTCGAGGTACGCCAGATGCGAGCGGTAGCCAAAGGCAGTTCGAGTAACAGCATGCCGTCCGGCCTTAGAACGCGGTGGACTTCAGCTAATTCCCGATGAGGTTCCGGGAAGTAATAAAAAGCGTCCAAAACGCTGACGACATCGAAGGAATTCTCGGCGAAACGCGCTGAGTGAATATCTCCGCGAAAAATTCGCACTCCCCTCGCGGCAGCCTTTTGCGCAGAGGCCGAAGCAAGCTCCAATCCCCAGGCATCCCACCCGGGGTTTCGCAGAAAGCGAGCGAGGAACAGGCCCGTGGCACAGCCCACGTCGAGAATCGTTCCGCGCTGCCGCTTTTGCTGAATATAATCCGCAACCCGGGAGAGCACGTTCTCTCGATTCAATTCAAACTTGCCTTCCAGCTCTTTCTCAGCCGTGTCAGCCGTCTGGAAATGTGCCAACAACTCGGCGGGAGATGGCTGAGGAAACAGATAACGTCCCCCGCAGTGAAGACATTTTCTGAGGAATTTGCCGTTGAATTCGGCAAGGTTTCGCTGTCCCGTTTCCAGGCACAAGGGACAACTCAGGGTTTCGGCGGCGGTTGGGACGGGCTCTGCTAAGGAGTTCACGCTGATCGAGACCTCATTTGTAGGCGACCACGCTATGGCCGCGAAGGCACCGGACTAGGCCGAGGAAAAATCCCAGGTTTGCCAGGCAAAATGCGAAGGGATATCCAAAGATGCGCGCGCACGCCCGCTTGCGCGATTGGCGCCAGCCCACGGCTGCCGCCACATAAAAACAACTCTGCAGGAGGAAGACGAACAGCTCTATCCGTCCTCTTGCCGCCAGCAGAAGGCTCATCACGAACGTCGCCGCCAGAAAGAATGGCGTCATCCACCGGAGAAACTTGTGGGAGACGAGTCCCCACGCGGTTCCGGGATAGCGCAGGAAATTCAGCAAGCCGGGGCGGCTCAGGATGCCCGTCCAATTGCGCGCCGTCATGCGCACCCGGGCGCGGAGTTCGCCGCCGATGGAGTTCGGCATCCCGTCAAACACCACAATGCGCGCATCCTGCAGCACTTTGAATCCCTGCAAGCGCACATCGAGCGGGAGAACGCAATCGTCGCCGTACTGAGGAGGAATCGGACGAAACAGAGTGCGGCGCATGGCCAATGCCGCGCCGCTGGCCGTGGCTAGAATTCCAAGATCCGATTCCCACTGCCGCAAGGTCAACTCAAAGCGCCAGTACGCTCCCTGGCCTTTCGAAACTGCGCCGTCTCCCCTGCTAAAGTGAACCGTGGGCGCAACCATGCCGACTCGAGGATCGGCGAAGTCTTCCCCGATCTGCCGCAGCAGGGTTGCTCGCGTGGTGGTTTCCGTGTCCGTGAACAAAAGGATTTCACCTCGCGCCTCCGCCGCGGCCAGATTTTGAACGCCGCTCTTGCCGGCCCGGCTCGCGCTTTTCACCAGTCGGACGCGCGCATACCGCCGGGCAAATTCTTCGACGATGGCCTCCGTGCGATCGGTAGAGCCGTCGGAGGCAACCAGAATCTCCACCTGGTCTGCCGGATACTCGAGCGCCAGGCAGTCCTCGATCTTCGCGGCGATGCGCGCTTCTTCATTGTAGGCCGCGACGATAACGGAGAAGTCCGGCTGGCATTTTTCTCTCGCGGGCGGCATTCCGGAGATCCGCCTCAAAGTCCACAGCATTGCCGGATACCCCAGCCAGGTGTAGGCGAGTGCGGCGAATGCGGCCAATAGAATTATCGTTTCCCAGCGCAATGATCCTCCCATGCCTCAATCTTGAGCAGAAGTGTCCGCCGGCGCAATTGCAGCGTTGCCCGGCGGCGGCGATGACTTTACAGGTTTAGGCTCCAGGAAATACTTGCGCAGCGCGTAGTTGAAACCCCGCCTGCCATACTCAAACGTTGTCCGATTGCACATTCGGCCGGTCACTTGATGTGCGTTATGCCATACCTGCAAGCCGGGATCGTGGACCACACGCAACTGCAATTGCCTGCAGATCTCAGCCACGGAAAATTCCTCCGCATACAGAAAAAAACCGTCGTCAATGTAGCCGCCCGCCTCGAAATAGGATTGGCTGAAGATGAGGAAGGCGCCATGCGGCGCGTACACGTCTGTGCGCGTGGCCGCAAGGGACATTGGGCGCCAGAAATTCAGACGATGGCGGGCGGTCCGCACGTAGGGTGAGAGCCATTGCTTGAACCACATCAGGTAGTAATTCGACTGCCAGAACTGGCAGCGCAGCAATTTGAACCGTGACGGCCTGGTCCGCATAAAGGGATTGCAATCGATGCCTGTAGGCCGCGCAATAATTGCTGGGGCGATGACTTGCGCGCAAGCGGTGTCGCGCTGCCTAAGTTTCGCCAGAAATTGCGGGTCATCGAAAACGATATCGTTATTGCAGATAACGACCCAGTCCGGTTTCTGCGCTCGCGCCAGATATTGCTGAAGCGCCCATTGAGCCGCCCCAAAATAACCGCGGTTCCCCTCTGACTCCAGCAATTCGACGTTGGCGAATTCGCCGATGAGCGGCTGCAGTTTCTCGGCGGAGCCGTCTTGCGAGCCATTTTCCACTACGATGAGATGCGGCTCATCCCAGCCGTCCAGTTCCGATGCGCTCTTGAGAAAGCGTTCGGTGGCATCCGCACCCTTGTAGTTGACCGTGATGATAAGTATGTCGGACATGGGATGGCCGGTGCGTTAGCGCGTTCGCTCCGGGAATGAGAAACGGATTGGATTTCCGTTTCTGCCTCGCAGCACGAACCAGGCTACAACCCAGGCGAAAATCGGTGAATTGAAGCCAAAGAAGCACAGGAGGGGACTGAAGAGTGCAACGGCATAGTAAGCCGATAGACCGAGCACCGCGGCCAGATGCAAGGAGCGCTGGCAATAATTTCGTCCTCCGAGAAATCCCCAGAGTCCGGAAAATAGGAATGCTCCCAACAGGGTGAAGTCCTGGACAAGGCCTCTGAAGATGGTGAAAATGTTCGTGCCTTCGAGTCCAACCGTCGGAGCCGAATCGGTGTAAGTTCCAAGCGTTCGTTGGCGAATGCCGAGCAACGCGTACGGCCCGGGGAAGGTGAGAGCGCCCCAGTGCACGGAATCGCGCTGGTCGCGGTCGAACCATTCCGCGAAAGCCGCCGGCATGCCAAACATGTAGTTCCGGATCTGGCCGCTGTTAAACTCCAGAGACAAATCCCTGGCATCCGAAGCGTCCTTGGCGCCGCGCAGGGAGTTGACGCCCGCGAACAGCATCAGTAATGCCAGGGCACCCGCGCCGAGCAGCAACCCGGACTTCAAGTTAAAGAATCCGCGGCGAGTCCCAGGGCAGCACGCACGCGCCGACCAGCACCCGCCGAGCCAGCACACCCCGGCGACCAGAAACGCCGCTCGACCGCCAGAAAGAGCGGTCAACAGCAGGCCCGGCAAAAGCGACGCTATCGCAATCGACTTGTCGCGAACGTTTCTGGACAAGGGAAACAGTATGCCGCCCACCAGCGCCGGGGGATAAACCCAAATCGCCGCGATTCGCAGAGGCCATGGATCGAGGAACCCGTCATAGCGCAGCAGTGTCCACCTTGCAGCCATTTGAACCAGAGATAGGAAGCTGAACGACTGGCGAAACAAATCCAGGCTATACAGCGCGAAATAGACTAGCGCGGCTGTGGCTCCCAGCGTTAGCAAGGCGCAGGCAGGCAGGGCACGGAGTCTGGTGACGCGCTCGAGTTGTGCTCTTTCGGCGAGCGTTGCTTGGTTTGATTCTGCCTTGGGCTGTTCTTCCGACCCTTCTTCTTCGTCAGCATGGTTTCCCTGAATCTCTCCCAGCATGCTGCCCAGTTGAACGGCGGCAACCAGAGATACCAGGGCCCACATCCCCAGCCCGGGAACGCGATGGTCGACAGCCAGAAGCGATGCCACAACAAAGCAAAACCAGTACATTCCAAAAAACGCGCTAGGCACAAACCAGCTTCTGACTCGAGTCCGGCAGTAAAGTGTCAGCCCGAGCAACAGGAAAACCGGCACCCATGCCGAGCCAAAGAGCTCTAACGCCGCCGACATTGACCGTCCCTCCCAAGTAGTTCGACGATGAAAGTCATAGCGATGACGCCACTGGGCTCGGGACCGGCTGTTGCAGGGACATGCGGCCGTACAGCGCCACGAAAGCGATGTAGGCGAGTGCTCCCGAAACGAATACGTAGACGACGGCCTTCACGCCATAGCGCGGAACCAATAGGTAATTGCCCGCGGATTCGATGAGCACGACAACTAACATTCCGTAAAGCATGGTCTTGGTGCGTTGCATGATCTCGAGCGGTTTGTGCACGAGAAGCGCAATCTGCCAGAGAAATCCCCCCAGCATCAACAGAGGTAAGAGCGATGACGAGACAGGATGCCCCGGCCCGAGAGCCAGCTTTGTGAGCGGAACGGAAAACAGGATGCCGATGATCTCAACCGGAATGAACATCAGAACCTGCATCCGAATGGCATGTCCGATCATGCGCCGCGCTGCCGAAAAGTCGCCCAGATTCCAATAGCGCATGATTCGCGGGTGTGCGGCCTGCAGAACGGGAGACGCGAACAGCGAGAAGGAGCGCACGGCGAGTTCGTAAAGGGATGCATAAATGCCTGCCTGGGCATATCCGGCATATCTTTGAATGGCCGACCGCCCCACCACGGGGAGCGCCTGACACAGCATCAACCAAAGCCCAACCGCCCAGCCGAAACGCCACAGCTGGCCGAGAATACTCCTGGCTTCGGAGCCTGCGCCAACCTCGGAGGGCCCGGCTCTCAACAGCGCGGGCGAGCGGCCATTGCTGAACAACAAAGGCAGCAGATATCCGAGGGCCAGTCCCAGAATTACGAGGGGGAAAGCTCGGTGACCGAGCGCCCCGATCAGGCAGACGGGGAAAACAAACCCTGCCACAGAGCGGAGAGCCTCATTTCTCAGAACCGCCCGGGGTCTCAATTGTGCCTGCATGCGCGTTAGAGAAACCATGTAGATCAGTTGCACGGCGCAGTACGCTTCCACAACGACCCATACGCCTGGGCGGTAGCGCAACACACCCAGGATTGGGAGAAGAACCAGACCGAGCGCCAATACTGCCAGGGCGGTGCCCAGTGTGACGGCCCGTGCGAATGCGGATTCAGACTCGGGTGCTGCTTCCGATGCGGGGTGAAACCGCAAGATGCCCTGTTGGAGCCAGCCCGAGCCCGCTCCGCCCAGCGCCATCAAAACCGGCAGAATCACGTAGAGGCGGCCGTATTCCTCAATCCCAATCAAACGCACAAATACGGGAACGGATACGAGGCCGAAAATGCCGGGAACCACTTTGCTCATTAGATAACCGAGCGAATCCCGGATCAGCGGGGCGTGGCCGGCCAGTAGTTCCTTTTCGCCGGCGAAGAATGGTTGAATCGCAACGCCGCCTTCGGGTTCGGTTTGGCTGATCATGAATTGTGGATTGTGATTTTGCCGCGTCGCAGAAACTCTAATCGTGATTGATTTATTCGTGACTGACGGGCTCAGACTGACGGGTTCGGACGGACTGGGTCGGACGCACTCGACTCGGACTAACTTGACTTGGACTGACCTGACTTCGACTGACTTGGCAGCCTTGGACTTCGGCGACAGGGACGATGTGGTTCGCCAGACCCAGGCGCAGCATTCCTTCCGCTTTCGCCAGGAAGCGGCTGGCTGGATTCACGGCGACCAGCGATTTTGCGACTCGATGCGAGAAGCGGTTTATCAGGGGAGCCAACCCCGGATGAAACACCACGCGTTGCCGGACCGGCTTCGCCTCGTATCCCATGCGCAGCTTGAATTCATCGACGCTGGCCGGAGCATCGAGCGAGCGCATGCCATAAAAAATTCCCCGGATGTTCGGCCTGCGAATCAGCGTCTGCGTCACTTCAAAGCTGAGAGCGTTGTTGGCGTGCTCGCGCAAGTAATCGCGATGGCATTGCTGGTACACCATATATCCCCAGCCATCCATCTGGAAGGTGAGGAGCGTGGCCGCCAGTTGATGGTTGACCTCGGCGGCCCACACTTCGAAGCCGTCGAGGCCGATGGCGGCGGAGTTCTTCCGGTGCCAGTCGTCTTTCGTCTCAGGTACACGGCGCTGCTGCCGCGCCAGGGTATCGACTCGCAAGGCCCATCCTTCCTCGATGTATCTCGAGAAAGGAATCTGGCCGACCGTGCAAGATCGCAGCCCGCGGCGCACGTTTTTTCGCGCCCAGGAACCGAGCGTGTCTAAATCGTAGTCAGGACCTGCAAAGACTACGTGGTAGCCGCTGGGTTCAGGCTGGTGGTCAGGCGGCATCGAATAGCGCAGAGCGGTAGCGCCGCGCCGCGAGACCAGCTCCCGTTCCTCCTCTGCCGAAGGCTCGATCAACCAGTGGTAAGGGAAAGCTTGATAGACGCGCCATCCTTCGCTGTGCCAGTAGGAACTGGGTGTTCGAATCACACTGTGTCCCTGCCTCCGCAGCCATTCCGCGTAAATGTCGGGAGTCATCTTCGTTTGCCGATTTCCATGCCCATCGCCTGAGCGGATGGGTTCCAGGTCAAGCGCCCGCCCACATTAATTTAAGCGCTTCCATTTCCTGCTCGTCGCCATTCCACTTCACTTTGGGCAGAATGACCTCCTGCTTAATGCGGTCCTTATATTCGAGTATGGTGGTCATCATGGTGTCGATGAGTTCGTTGGACAGCAGGCGCGGCTGCAGCCCGAGTTCAAGAAGTTTAGTATGCGTCGGATTGTAATGGTGTTGCTCCTGCTCTACGCGCGGGTTCGGCAGATGCAATATTTCCGCAGCCAATCCGAGCTTGCGTGCCTGATCCGCGACCAGTTCGGCCAGTTGCAGGATGGAGAATGTTTCGGTGAACTGGTTGAACACCCGATATTCGCCAGGCTGGGCGGGATTCACAATCGCCAGCTCGACGCAGCGCAAAGTATCGCGGATATTCAGGAAGCCGCGGCGTTGGCCTCCCTTTCCATACACCGTCAGCGGAATGCCGGCGGCCGCTTGCACACAGAATCGGTTGATGGCGGTTCCGAAAACGTCGTCATAGTGGAAGCCGGTGGCGAGGTTATTGTCCATTTTCGTTTCGTCCGTCTCGATTCCGTAGACCACTCCCTGATGCAAATCTGTGGCTGCCAATTTCCATGCCCGGCAGGCGAAGCGGATATTGTGGCTGTCGTGAACCTTCGACAGATGGTAGAAGGACCCGGGCTGGCAGGGGAACGGCAAGGTGTCCGTTCTGCCTTTGTGGTTGATTTCGATGAAGCCCTCCTCAATGTCGATGTTGGGCGTGCCATATTCCCCCATGGTGCCGAGCTTCACGATGTGGCACTCCAGCTTCAGCTTTTTTATGGCCCACAACAGGTTCAGGGTTCCGGTAATGTTGTTGACCTGGGTGAAGACGGACCGGTTGTGGTCAATCATGGAATACGGAGCGGATGGCTGCTCGCCATAGTGAACAATCGCCTCCGGCTGAAAGGTGTCGAGCACGCCTTCGACGACTCCATAGTTGCGCAAGTCGCCGACAAACAATTCCAGTTGTCGCCCCTCGACCGTTCGCCACATCTCGACCCGGTCGTGAAGGGTCTGAATGGGTATCAGGGGCTCGGCGTTGAGTTCGAGTTCCCATCGTCTTTTAGCGAAGTTGTCGAGCACCGCGACCTGGTGCCCGTGACGCGACAGATACATCGCGGTCGGCCAGCCAAGATATCCGTCGCCACCTAAGATAAGTATTTTCATCGTGCCTCCTGAAATTCAAAAATTTTGGTAGGAATCGTTGCGCAAGCTGTTAGCGGGTTGCACAACTGAGGATCAACTTTGTGGCTCGATCGGACCCTGCTCCGCCGGCACATCTGGATTGGTGACGGATCGCCGCTCGAACCGCGTCCATACCCGGTGAGTCATTGCCTGAAAGCGTGATCCGTTCGGCGTCGCCCATGGCATGCGCGCGTTCACTGTATGAAAGACTTCGCGCGTGAGCGTCTTGCCGGGATCTTGGACGTCGATTTGTTCCCATCGCGCTTTGCCGAGGATCCACACGGTCGACCCCATCAGCGCAAGCATCAGGCACAGCGTGATGATCACCAGGCGCGGAGGATAGGATTGGCGCTCCGGCACCTTGGCGGGATCGAGAACTTTGACGCTCGGCATTTCCTTGGCTTCCTGAACCTTCGCCATCTCATATTCTTCCGTCAGCGTCTCGTAGACGGTCTCCTGAACTTTCGTCTCACGATACAAATCCGCAAACGTTACCCCCAGCAGAGGAAGGTTGCGCAGGGTAGGGTAGGGGGAATCCGTTTCTTCGTGGGCGTTCGAGGGCTGGCCCGGCTTGCCGTCCAATTTTTGAAGCTGTTCGTGCAGTTCAGTGACCCGGGCCTGCACCGACCGAACGCGAACGTTATTAGCGGTGTAAATCTGTTCCAATCCCCGGAGCTCCGATTCGGCGGCGATCGACTCACCCATCAAGGTTGCAGCCGCATCGATCATTGCCTTCCCCTGTTCCTTGATGTCGATTGCCGTGTTCTCGCTGGCGAACTGGCTGAACTGCTTTGAAGCTTCATCAAGGTTTTGCTTTACCGCCGCCAGCCTTTCTTCGAGAAAGATGCGTTCGCGGTGGGCGGCTGAAGTCGAGAGTTCCGCCACCAAATGATTCAGTTCTTCGATATAGGCCTGGGCAATTGCGGCGGCCCGTTGCGGGTCGCGATCGCTTGCCGTGATACTGATAATCCCGCTGTTTCGATCCTCATAGGCAAAAGTGTTTTCCGCCAGCTTCTGCCGCGCCTCGCGTTCGAGCCGGCAGCCATAGACCTTCTTGAGATCAAATCTCGCAATCAAACGGTCTTGCACGGTACTGCTGCCGAGAATGCCGATGAACAGCGCGCCGGAGTTTTTTACTCCCAGCAAATCTCCCGCTACCGACCCCAAACCGCCCCCGGCTTTTCCCGTCAAGGCCGCCAGCATGGCCATTCCGGAATTCGACTGGCCATCAGGAGGCATCAATTGCGTGGTGGACTCATACCTCTTCGGGATGAGGAATGCCAGCAGGGTTCCGGCCAGCAAACCGCTGGCGGCGGCGCGTCCGAGAGCCGTTCGCGCGTCCCATAACAACCGCAGTCGCTGCACGAAAGCTCCGCGTTTCTGCGGCCGGGGAGCGCTGCGTGGCGGCGCTTCCCCGGAACCGGGGTATGGAGGCGCCTCCGGGCAAAACCTCGATTGAGTCTCGGTTCGAGTCTGGGACACTTTCCCTTTCATCGCCAACGTGGGCTGACCCTCAACGATTGTGTGCGCCCAGGTTCCGCGGCCAGAAACCCAGTTCGACTGAAGTGGTCAGGTTGGAACGAAGCGAAGAAGACAGCAGTGGGATTTGCCACTTCTCGTACTGCATCGAAGCGGACAACCTCATTTGTTTCCCCAACCAATAATCGGCCTTCACGCCTGCATCGTTGACCGTGCCTCCGTTTGGAATCCACTGCGCGTCGAGTTTGCGGTGTCTGTAGTTGAACTGAATCGTATTGCGCGAGGTGAACCAATACGTGCTCCATGCCTGCTCGCCCTGGCTGGCGCGCCCGACCCAGCTTCCCATCAGGTTGCCTTGGTTGGTGTATGCGTTCAGGAAGCGGTCGTTCGAGTAGAAGCAGCCATCGCACGTTGGAAAATCCGGAGGAGACGTCGAACCGCCTTCCACGCGCAAATCGAGTTTCGCCACACCCGGCAGGCGTGGCAAATAGATTCCCCCTTGAAACACGGCCTTGCGGGGAACATTCAGCGGAGAATACTCATCGGCAGTAAACGCGTCTCCGTAAAACGTGAGCCACCTTCTCAACCCGGGAAGCTTGTAGCTGAAATCCACGCCCGACTGGCCGTCCCCAGGATTGCTGAGGTTGCCGGGCTGCCCGCTGCCATGGCTGAATACACTCCTCAGGAACTGCCGGAAGGTAAAGGGTTGGCCGGCGCCGGCGGTGATCCGGGTGTAGTCGATGCCGAATTCGAAATTTGGAGTGGGCCGGAAATTGAGTTTCTGTCCTGCCATAAATGGCTGATCGCTTAAGGGCACTCCCCACTGGCCGATCACTCCGGTCGAATAGCCAAAGACAAAATCGTGGCCCGACAACCGTCCCAGAAAGAATTCCCAGCGCGTAGGCCCCATGAGGCCGAAAAGCCATGGGAGATGAAAGGGCGTAACGCGGTCGATTCGGAGCATCGTGACCGGGACCGCATTATCGCTGAACATCATGGGACCACCCTCGCCTGGCCCCCACCACAAACTTTGTTTGCCGAACGACAGCTGCCAGTCTTCGATGTTTACCGCGACGTAAGCGTCCAGCAGTTGGAACCGGTCCACGACCGGGCTGCCGACATCGGGCGGCTCCGGCAGCAATGGAATCCCGTTCCAGTCGGCGCTTTCGAGGAACTGGCGCGCTTGCTGCGAAAGGGCAGGCGTCGCAGGCGCGTGCTGATACTCCCCACGAAGATATGCGGTAACCGGGCCCGCCGCGGCCGATCCCGAGAAACCGTCGATTGCATTGAATCCTTCCGAGAACGGGCGCCCGTAGTCGTTCAAGATCGTCTGGCCAAAGTGGTATCCGTCGGTCAGCGGCGCTCCAGAAATTCCGGTAGCGCGCGTGTAAAAGGAATCCACTTGCAGGTCTTGATTTTTACCGCCTTCGAGGAGGCTCGATTCTCGCGAAAATTCCTCCGCCAGCGATTCGTAAATTTGAAACGCACCCCGATCCGCCAACTCCGCATCGGAGGAGTTCAGCAGATCGCCCGCCTCATCGAGCAGCCGGACACATTCAAGACGCGTCCATGGACGCATGCCTTGAATGGCGGAGCGAACAAATCCCAGCGCGATCAGGCGATCGAAGGCGGGGTATACCCAGCTATCGATGGGCACAAAGGGCGAGCCCATATTCGCCGGTCTTGAAGCTCCATCCGTTACTTCCGCAACTGGTGCAGGGTTTCCCCATCCCGCCCCTCCCAGATCGCTGTCGTGACGGGCGCGATAAACCTGGCGGGCGAAGTACCATCCGAGAGCGCTGCCCACGACAACATCCGATGGGAAATGTTGCTTGCCCGTAACTCGCGTCAAGGTCACTACCGAGGCGAGGCCGTAGGCTCCGATCTTGGTCAGCGTTCCCGGATATTCATGCGCGACCACGCTCGCAACCGACCACGCGACTGCGGAATGCTCGGAGGGGAACGACGCCCCTCCGTGAAAGAACGTTCCATTGCCGTTATCCGCAAGGGGCCGGGGACGCTGCGTCATCGTTTTCAACAAGTACGCCACTGCCGTGCTGTCGAGAGCTGCTTCGCCGGCGAGAAATCCGGTTTCCCGCAGATGATCGTTCTGCGTAAAGTGTCCCCAGAAGTACGAAGCGCCGGCGGCGCCAATCATCGAATAGGTGGCGTAGTCGGAAATTTTCTTGCTCCGGTTAATCTCAGAAGCACTGCCGGGAACCTGCCGTGAGATCCAGGAATCGCCCGCGATCAGCGCTCCCGTAAAGGCCACGAAAGGAAAAAAGACGCGGGCATCCTGCCGGTCGATGCGGAAGGGTGCGGTCCAGAATTGCTTCTGGTCGAGCGCCAGACGCTCCATGAACGGCGTACCCAGCCGATTTTCCGGATCTTCTCCAGCGGGCAATAGCGCGAATGGATTCTGGCGGGGCATTTCTGTGGTTGTGGATGGCACGGGCAAATCGGGACGCGTATCCGTCTGCGCACTGCCCCGTCCGATCGCGAAAACTGCCGTCAGGACCACGCAAGAAATCCGGAGCTTCACGCCCCAGCCTCAATTGGCTGTGCGGGCTCTACGGGGAATGCGGTTTGTGAGCGGTGCAGCATGTTCTTCAATCGAAGTTGTTCAGAAAGTTCCTGCGCTGAAGCAGGGTCCCCGCTTAGCGTCATATCTCGAGGTACTTACGGAATTGCGACCGCTGCGACCAACGCGGCCGATGAGGCGATCTGGGCGACGGCCAGCACGTTCTTCAGCGTGCTGCTGCCAAGCACTGCCTTCTCCGGCACAACTACCATGTCGCCTGGTCCCATCGTCGCCGCGAGCACCCCACCGGACCACGGACCATCTGATTTGCTCGTGACCGAACCGTCGGCGCGGATGATGAAGATTCCACCTTTATTGGCTAGCTGGGTGGCGCCCCCTGCGCGCGAGAGATACCAGTTGGCATTCTTGCCGGGGCGGTAGGTGAGAGCGTTTGCGTTGTAGACCTGTCCGATGACCAACACTGCTCCCGGTTGTTTGGGGATGTCGAGCGAATCGCCGGCGCGAAGCTCGATATCCTCGGGCGATCCCGCAAAGTCTTTGCGGTCCGGCCGGAGATGGATGACCAGCCGCCCTGATACCGGAGCCTTTCGTAGCGCCTCCAAAACCCGCTCGCGTTGTTGCACAGCCGCTTGTTGCAAAGCTGCCTCCTCCGTCCCTGAAGTGGACGCCGAGGTTTTCACCACCGTCGACTCCTGCTCGAGTCGCTGGATCAACTCCTGCCGGCTCTGTTGCTGAAGCTCGCGAACTTCGACTCTTTCAAACACCGCGGCGCGCGGGCTGGCTGTCGGCAGCAGTCCGCCCGCGCGATGCAGCAGCGAACTCAGGCGTTCGCCGGGCTTGATGCCATAAGTACCCGGCTTGGCAACTTCGCCGCGCAATGTAACCGACGCGCCAACATCGTTCCAGCCAGACTGCTGAGGCACAGTCAACACATCGCCGTCGTGAAGTGGTAAATTCTGTCCGTCCTTACCCGAGAGAGCGGAGGCCAGGTTCAGGTCCTGATGGCCCGCGATGAGGCGCTCTCCAAATGAATTTGAGATCGCATAACTCGTTAGGTCTCCGCCGCCGGGGTTGGCGCTGCGCAACAATCCTCCAGCAGAACCCACCAGGTCAGACACCGTCATATTGGCGGCGAGAGGGTAGCGGCCGGGCCGGGCTACATCGCCGCGAATGTACACACTGGAAGCCGAAAGCTGCTCTGGTTGGCGGTGCACCAGGATCCGGTCGCGGGGTTGGACTGGAAGATTATTCAGTGGATCTCCCGTGAGCGCGCTGCCCAGGTTGATGCTGAACACGCGAGTGCTTCCGTCTTTTTGACGGCGGAACAGCTGGGCTGAATCGAGCCAGGCATCGGGCGTGACGCCTCCGGCCTGATAGATCGCATCGCGCAAGTGTTGCTGGCCTGACGTGCGATACATCCCCGGCTTGCGAACCTCTCCGGTGATAAACACTTCCGGATCGGGCTCGAAGTCATACCGTCCGAAAATGTGTACCGTGTCGAGAGGCTCTAATTTAGGCGACTCCGCAGGATGTTCGAGGGCAGCTGCCAGATCAAAGGTTTCTACGACTGGATGACAGTCCGGCGCATGCAACCGGATAATTTCCGCGTAACGGGTGGAAGGCTCTGGAAGCAAGTCGGCATACGAGGTAACCAGATCCGAGAGCTTCATCTCGGGCTGGTAGGAATATCGGCCCGGTCGCAAGACATGGCCGATCAGATAAATGGATTCCGAGTTGTAGGGTGCGATGGGGAAGATATGTATCTCGTCCCCATCCTGCACAGCGAACCGTTTCATTTGCTGGCGCACGGCTTCGGCATCGCTGGTGTCTGTTATCTGGACGCTCAACATCGTCCGCTTTTCATGCGCCACCAGACGCTGTACTTCGATATGGCGCAGGGCCGCCGCCGGGAGAATTCCTCCGGCAAGGTTGAGTACGTCGAGCAGTGTCTTCTCATTCCGCAACTCGTAGATGGCGGGGCGGCGCACCATGCCGTCCACAGTCACCACCGGGCCAAGCGACGGCACCATCAACGAGTCGCCGTTCTCGATTCGCTGCAGCTCTCCGCGAATACCGTGGAGCAGCAGGTCATAGCCATCCACCTCTTCGATCAACTGCTTTCCCCGATAGTGTTGAAGCCGCCGGAGAGATCCGCGCGCGGTCACACCTCCAGCCGCGAACAGTGCGTTCAATGGAGTGGAAAGCGCGCTCACGTCGTATGCGCCCGGTGAAGTGACATCCCCTACCACATACATCCGCACCGATCGCAGCCGAAGCAGCGCCACGTCGGCGGAGACATCGCGAAACTGTGTTCTCAAGGTGCGCTGTACCATCTGCTGCACATCGCCCAGCGTTTGCCCGGACACCAGGAGCGGTCCTGCTTCCGGAAGAGTCACGCGTCCCTCGCGGTCGACGGTGCGAAGCAGCCGTTGCGAAACGCCTCCCCAGAGTTCGATCGAAAGATTGTCGCCGGGGCCAACGACATAGCTTGGTCCCACCGGAAGATCCATGGGGATATACTCCGGGGCTGTCAATCCTTTGCGGAAAACATCGAGCCCGAATCTCGCGAGCGGCCGATTGTCCGGCCGCGCCTGCACATAGAGGTCATATAACGAAGGGATGTCCGAATAAGGACTCGGCTGGCGTACCATTCCTGACGGCTCCGCCTCGGTCGTGCCTGCCGCAGTGGACTCGCGTGGTGTAGGGTGTTGCTCGAAGCTTCGCGAGGTTCGTTGTTTCCCGGTGCCGCTGGACGGTTGATTCGACTGGTTCGACGGAGACGCGGACGGAGACTGAACATCCTGGCGCGGGAAGGGAAGCGAAGGATTGTCCGCGGTCTCATATTCGGCCGCACGTTGTGTTCTGTTCGTCTCTGGCGTCTCGGCCTGCGACACATTAAGCAAAGTCTCGGGCATCAGACCTGTCTCATCGGGACGTGTCATTTGGACGGGCGAAGTGTCGCTGGGCCGCGGCAACGGCACCGGAGAAGTCGGGGTGGGTTCTTCCGCCGGAAGCTGGCTTTCTGGAACGTTGCGCGGCTCGTACACGGCGTTACGGCTGTCGGTTGCGCCTTCCGCCTGCACGTCGCGGCGCTCGGCGGCGCGCGCCAGCATCTGCGCCCGTTCCTGCCGCACCAGTTTTTGCTCCGCGCCTTGCTCCGAATCGGGATTCAATCGAGGCGTGAGAAAGCCATACCGCTGCAGCAGGTGCGTAGCGAGTACACGGACGCGTAAGTCTGAGCGCAGCCGTTCGGCGATTGCGATATCCGTAAGATCGGCTTCTTCCACGATCTGCCCGCTCGTACCCGCGTCCCGGGCAAGCAGGCGTTTGAACTCGACCGTCAGACCGACCTCTTTGCTCAGGACTTCGAGAATCTGGTCGGCTGTCGCCGCTGCCTTTTCAACATTGTCGGAGATGATATCGGAAGGACGGCTAGGCACGCGCGCGGCAGCTTCTGCTCCGGTCCGTTGCGGCTCACGCTGCCGAGGTTCCTGCTGGGCATAGCCGATCGCGCAAGATAATAAAGCCCACGCAAGGCAGCAGATGCTCTTCAGTGGTAATCCGCGCTTGAACATCATCTGTTTTCGTTTGACGCGAGAGCCGTACATGAAATCTGATTTCCATTCGTCAATACTCGCTTCGAAGAACTTAAAATCCGCGGACATGGAGGTTGGACGATTGAATGCGGGTGATCGAAACGTCGACCGAATGATCGACCCAAAGATCGATCGAAGGATCGATTGCAACAATGTTTTCAGATGGCTTCGACGTCGCCTTCATCGACTTCTACCATTACCGACCGCTTGATCAGATCGACCGACAGCACGAGTCGAAAGCGCTGTTTGCGGTGGATCATGATTCCTTCCGCGCCCAGCAGGGGGCCACGCTTGACGCGGACTCGCGCACCCGCCTGCAGGTAAGGATGAGGTTGCAACTCCCGGCCGGCGGCCAGACTTGATTCCAGCGCGCGAATCTCAGAATCGGGAATTTGTGCCGGTTGGCCTTGGAAAAGCACAAACCGCACAACCCCGGGAGCCTGAAGAACTCCCAAACGGTCCCGAAGATTAAGGTTGACGAAGACATAGCCCGGGAACAAGGACATGTCCAATTCCTTGCGGCGATCTTTCCAGCAGCGCACGCTGCGATATACCGGAAGGAAGTAATTCAATCCCCGGCCTTCCAGATGGCGCGCCACGAACTTTTCATGCCGCGGACGAACCGAAACCGCGTACCAGCGCTCGGCCTCTTCGCTCAGCGATGAAGCCTCGAGCAGAACGCAGCTTGGTGATTCGTAATTTGAGAGTGCGTTTTCTATCACGGCCTTAGCTTTCAGCTACAGCTCTGCCAACTCAGCTACATTCCCAAGAGAACGTAAGCCTCTTCGTATGAGTGGTTTATGTGTCCGTCTCAGCTTCAGGCGGTTTAATTCGTTGTGGTTCCCACTCGCGAGGGAAAATCGCGCAAAGCGCTCAAAATCCCAGCCTCAGAACTCTCGAGTGGCTTGGTGCGAATGTCTACCGCCGCCCAATAGAACAACCCGCGATTCTGTTCCGGCGCAAGCACAAGAATCTTCATCCCCGGATGCCTTCCCAGCAGAAACCCGCATTGCGCTGCGCGCCTGTCCGTATCGTCGAGGGTGAGGATGAGAATGTCCGGCCGTGCTTCCTCAATCGCATCCGCCAGTTGATTCTCGTCCTGCAACTCTCCAATCACCTCGATGTCAGGCTGATCAGCGATAACAGCGAGGACAAGATCCCGCATCAGTCGTGGACGGTTTGCCACCAACACTCGCAAGCGTTTCACGGGCATGTATCCTCGTGAATCACTTCTATCTTGCTGTGCGAGTTGGCACAAGGTTCAATTCAGTACTACAGCCGTGCCCACAAATAGGGTCCAAAGTCGGTACCTTCGGGTGGTACTCACAAAGTGGAACGCTGTACCGAAATGGAAAAGATACTGAGGCTTGCCCATGACCGATGTTTTCTGCGGAACCAAAAGAAGAGCTTCTCGGAAGGCTATCCGATCAGCGATGAGCGCCGACCAACGACCAACGACCAATGACCAATGACCAATGACCAACGACCAACGACAAATTCGCACAGACCGATTACAAACAAACGTGAGCCGCGCAATACTTGCTCATTTCACAGACCGTCCATTGTGCACTTCGTATTCCAGCCTGAACGGCCTCTGTGCCTCACGGTTTTGCCAACCCTCTTGTGCAATGATTCGCTGAGCTTGCGCGAGGCGCTCAGACGGCTGCGGATGCGAACGAAAATATCCTTCCAGGCTTTGAATCGCCAATTGTGAAAGTTCTTCTTCCGGACTCTGCGCATGAATGATGTATTCCCTCTGCAGCTTGGCGAGCTTCTCGAACAGCGTTACGGCTCCGTACGGGGAATAACCTGCCACCACCGCGAGCCGCATTCCTTCGCGGTCCGCTTCGAGTTCCTCATCTTTGTTGTACCCGGCTTCCCACACGCTGAGCGGAATCTGCACCACCGCGCCGATCACCCCGAGATTTAAATTGCGCAGCCTCGCTTCGACCTGCACACGTTCGGCGCAATGGTAGTGGTCGATATGTTCGATTTCATGACCGAGAACGGCCGCCATCTGGTCTTCGCTGGTCATCAGATCCAGCAGACCTTCTCCCACATAGACCGGGCCGCCGGGAAGCGAAAATGCGTTGATCATCGAACGGTTGGGCAGCAAATGGAACGAATAAGGAAGCCGCCGGTGAGCGTGCAAAGCCAGCGCACTCCCCACGCGCCGGATATAACCTTCCAGCGCAAGTTGCTCGTCGCTCAAATTCGCGCCGCCAACAGAATATTGTTTCGCCAGTTCATTGCCGATGGCGATCTCATCGTGATCCGAGAGCCGCGTCAATCGCATGGGCAAACGGGTTAAGTCACGTTGCGCATCGGCAGCGATCTCAACCATTGGGTTTGCCGAAACAGGTGCTGACTCACTCCGGCGTTCGCTGAAGTAAAGGGCGCACACGGCGGCCAGGAGCACGAGAATGAACGCGCCGATGCGCTTCATAAAAATTGCCGGATGGCTTCGCGGTACCTGCTATACAAAAACGATACGAGCAAGAGCGCCGCTCCAAGAATGATGAACGTAATGTACCGGTCGCGCGGAGCCAGTCCCCAGGCGTCTCGCACCATGATTTTCCCAACACAAATTAACAGCAGAACCAGGCCGGTGAGCCGGTAAGTGCGCTCGTTCACGGCAAAAGCCAGAAGAATAATCATCACTCCTTCCACGCCCCACGCGACGGTGACCATGCCTGCACGCATTTTGAGCGCGAGCATAAGAGTCAGCAGAAGTACCGGTGCGAAGAACATAAACTGCTCGGGGTGTCGCACCAGGATCCCAATCCACCGGGGTGGAGAAATCTCTTTGTGGCGGTCGCGAAGCCGGAAAGCAAATGGAAGGCATGCCAAAAGAATCGCGATGGCTAATCCAAGAACCAGATAGCGTCCCGTCCAGTCGCCGCCGCTGAAATAGCTAGCGCCGAAAAGATTGTGCATGATGCCGCGCACGCACGTCGCGATCGTCAACAGGATGGCTTGATATAGAAAGATCGACCGATTCAGCAACAGAGCGACGCCAAAAAGAACGAATACAGTTGCAGCCCACGCCGTAGCTAGCCAGTCGTTTGGAAATTGGAAATACAGCAAAGCGACAACGCTACCTGTGCCCAGATATCCAACCAGATCATTGAAGTGCAGGCGGCGATCTTGGCCGACCTCTGCCTCGTCCGCATCCAGCTGCGCATAAACAAAAAATAAGATAAGCGTGAGCGGCAGAACGGTGTAGATCCGCGGTCCCCAGAACTCATCTGGATTGCCGGCCGCCAGATTTGCAAAGAAAATCCGTACGAATGCGGCAGTCAAGGCAACATACGCCTGAAATCTAAACTGCCTGATTTTTCGCAGCAGTCCGTATTCAAAAAGAACAAGTCCAAAAACCGCCCAACCCACAGCCATACTCAACGGACGCAGTTCGTACCACATCAGCAGCGAAACCAGTGTCGATGCCGCCCACGAGTAGAAGTGATTGAGGTCTCTCCTGCGCCAGTCTTCGGGCATTCGAATGATCGTCGCAAGGGCATACATCACAACCGCGACCACCGTCAGCGAGAGCAGACGGACACTGATTCCATGCCAAAGGTCATTCACGTATAAGTTAACGCTCGCGCTGCGGAACAGCGTGAGCAGGGCCAGCGCATGCGCCTGCCAACCCAGATCGGGCAATTCGAAGTGGTGGTCGACAAGCGCCAAGGCAAGAGCAAAGAGCGCCCATACGGATGCAAGCCACGCGCCCGGCGCTTCATACCAAGCCAACAATGCAAGTAGGGCGGTTGCAGCAAAGGTGTGTAAATATGCGATCGTGCGTCTCGATGGCGAATCGGAAACCACAGCCTTGCGCGAAAGAAAATAAAGTCCGCCAGCAACAATCGTAACTGTAAGCAGGCGAAACGAAATCCCTGGCCAGACGGTCTCTTCCAGGTTGAAGTTGCTCGCGTAGGTTCGCACCACTGCGCAGGCAGCCACAACGTTCGCCTGCCATGTGAGTTGCTTGTATCCAATGCGGCGCGCGGCCAGCGCCAGAACAATAGCAAGAGCAACCCATGAAACCGCTTTCCATTCGAGCGTTACGGCCTCGTTGAGCACCCACAGCATGAGCCCCGTGCCCGCCCAGCTATAGGCGAATCGCGTACTCTTGACGTGCTCTGGATTGGGAACAGTAATGCGCTTGGCAATCCAGTACAGCCCCGCAACCACCGGGAATGCACCAAAGGCATGAAGTGGGATGCTGTGCCAACGATGAGTCCCGGCTTGATCAGCAGTTAGTGCAGCAAGAACCGCCAGGATGCTCAGAGCATAGGCGTGCCACACAAGCGCGTAGTACTTAGTCCATCGACCGATCTCAACGAGAGCAATCGAGAAGACGATAGCTGCAGCAGGTTGCCAAAGTTCCGGCACCTCGTAATAAATAAGTGCCGTGAGCAGAGCCGAACCCGCGACAGCAAAGAGTCCGCGGAACGCGCGCTGATTTGGATCGTCACTGAACTGCGCCCACTTCGCGGTGAAATAAAAGAAAGCGGCAATCGCCGGCAATGTCACCAGCCGCATCGTGATGTGGCTTGGAGCGGGCGCGTCACTATGAAGATTAACCACGACGACTCGATACACAGTGAGCGCGCCGATTGCGCCGTACTGCACCTGAAGATGGAAAGACTTCAGTTTTTTGCCGAGCGCAGCCAGAGTGAACATAACTCCGGCGAAGGCGACGGCAGTCCAATCATGCGAACACAGCGCCCAAATCGCCGAGACTGCGGCGAACGCCCCTATATACGAGTGACCGCAGAGAAGTTCCGAATCCGGGCTCGCGAAGAAAAGTGTCTTCCAGCGCTCGCCAACATATAAAGAGTTGACATAAAAAATCACAGCGCAAAGAGCGAATATCACTCCTGCCGTCAGGAGCATTTCCTCGCCCGCCCGCCGGGTTGTGACGAGCTGCATGAAGTCGATGCGAACTAGATGCAACGCCACCAGATAGCCGGTCAGCAGAGCGAGACGCCGGAACACGATTTCGCTCACGACCACGCCAGCAATCAGAAGCGCTTCGGCGCCGATCAACCATAAAATTGCAACGTTATTCCCTGAATAACGGAAAGGAACTGCAGTAATCATCAGCGCGGCGCCAAGAGTAGTCAGCACAACGAATGCTTCCCGCCTGCGCCGAGTAATCGGAATCTGCCCGCACGTAAACTCCACCGCACCCATCATCAGCAACGCAAGAAAAGCCAGTTCCGGATGCACCGACTGGAATTTCATGGTGCCGAGCAATAACAAAGTGTTGAGCAGCGCTGCGGCGGTAGAAACGTGTTCGGCACGCGGAGACTTCGGCTTGCGCAAAATGTACGAGAGACGGAAGATCACCCAATAGAAGAGAAGCAGCGCGGTGCTGCCGTGATATTCCGGAAATGCTTGACCCTGTGCACCGCTCGGTCCCAACAACCGGTACAGCCAATACAAGTGATCGAGATACGCGGCCACGATGCCGAACACTTCAAGTTCAAACCACCCCATCTTGAGGACGATGCTCACAAGTCCGATCGCCAGGATCACGCCTGACGCGAGGCTGTACACCGTATCGTGGCTGAGCGAAACCGTTGTGTAGGCGAGCAGGAATGCCAGTCCGGTAACCAGTTGTGAGCGGTAGCGCAGCGTGTGGGCCACCATCGCGATAGCCGCACCGAGCATGAGAACCAGATCTGTGTTTTCGGAGTCCAACACGTGCATCGCTTGCACGTGATTAAGCGCGTAGGTTGTGAAAAAGAGCAGAGCCCATCCACCGCCGATTAGCGTATGGCCGAGAACCCGATAACGCTCGCGTTTCTCAAAGAACACGCCACCGGCGAGAAGTGCGAACGAAACAAAGAATGAGAGTCCAACTTTTCCTGCTGGACCCAACTGACCGAGTTCATAAATTCCGAAGAGCGCAAGCCCGAGTACAAGAATGGTGATGCCGAGTTTATTGAGCCAGTTCGTGCCCAGCGTCTCTTCGAGAGCAAACACAGACTTCATGCGCTGCTGTGCGGATGCCTTTGCCGAAGCAGACCGCAGGGTAGCAAACTGCGGCGCCTCCGTGACTCGCGCGCTTGGCGGTGTTGGGACAGGAGTAGGCGTTGGCGTAGAGAAACCACTTGTGGAAGCCGGAGGTTTCGCCGATTCAGTAGGAGTTACGGGTGAGGCCGGAACCGCAGGTTGCAGCGGACTCACAGGTGTGGCGGAGGAATGCGGAGAAGTGGGCGCGACCTCAGCCGCTTCGACCTTTGCGGGTGCGACAACTTTTTCCGTCGATGCGTTCGCGGCGATGGCAGCTATGTGCGGATGCTCCGAAGGCTGCACACGAACCTCAACGCTCACCGGAATCGAAGGCGGCGACACTGGTTCCGCTCGAGGAGTTTCTTTTGCGGGTGTCACGGGAGCAGAGAATGTTGGAACGACCGGAGTTGCATCAGGAGCCGTTCTCGCGACCGGAGCGGCTACAGGAGGCGAGGGTTGCGGTATTGGAATATGGACCGGTGGCACGTCCTGCGATTTGGCGGGAGCGCTCGTCTCAGTAGAAACAGCGGCTACCTGCCGCCGAAGTTCCAGCACTTCGCGGTGGAGCGCATCATTCTGTTGAGAGGTTCGCTGAGCAAGCTCTTCGATTTGAAGGCGGAGCTTCCTCTGCCTCACCACCGCAGAAACGGCGAGGACAGGAGCGGATAAGACCAACAGCGCTAACAATACCGCGAGAAGCTCCAATGGCTACCCCGCAAACATGTAGTTCTGCAAGCCTAGATAATAGAACGCACGGCCTCCTCAGCCTTGCATTTATTCTCGCCAGAAAACTCGATAGTAACGGGTATTCAATAGGTTGACTTACCCTCCCGGATGAGCACCCTTATGCAGGCTGACATCGTCACCATCGCCGCTCCTCAAACTGAAGAAGACAATCGTCGACACGATGGTCAATATCCCCAGAGCGATGAGAGCCTCGTGAATTCCATGAATCATTTCGCTCGGAACGGCGTTCGTCCCAGGGACAAACAGGGCTGTGGCTAAGCCCGCGGATGCTACGCCGAAGCTCGTTGACATTTGCTGCGCGGTGCTCGCGATCGAACTGGCGCTGCTGGCATCTTTCTCCGCCACGTCAGCGAAGACCAGCGTATTCATGCTCGTGTATTGCAGAGATGTGAATGCGCCATAGAGAAATGCCTGCAGCACAATGGCCCAAACAGGGGTCCGCAGACCGATCGTGGCAAACACCATCAGAAGAGCACCGAGTATAAGCGTATTCGAAATAAGCACGCCGCGATATCCAATGCGACTTAAAAGCCGGGGCATGATCCTCTTCATCCCCATCGAAGCAACAGCCTGCGGCATAAGGAGTAGGCCGGATTTGATCGGGGTTAGTCCGAGGCCTACTTGATAAAGAAGCGGCAGAAGGAACGGCACTCCGCCTATTCCGAGGCGAGTGAAGAAGCTGCCGCTTACTGCGGCGCGGAAGGTGCGGATGCTGAATAATTTTAGATCGAGCGATGGGAACTGAAGATTTTTGGCGTGGAGTCCGTATGCTGCAAGCAACGCTATCGACAAGATCAGCAGCCCGGTCATCTCTCGTGCGCTGAGCGAGTGCTCGCCGAATATTTCCAGTACATAAGAAAGCAATGCTACTCCGGAGCCGAAGAGCATAAGCCCAACAACATCCAGCGCGTGAGGGTTCTCTTCGCGGTAGTCGGGCAAATGAAGATAGACGAGGATTAAACCCGCGAGTCCGATTGGAATATTCAGGAAGAAAATTACGCGCCAGTGAAGATAGCCAACGATGAGACCTCCGGCAATCGGTCCGAGCATGGGCGCCACCAGAGCTGGTATGGAAACAAAGCTCATCGTGCGCAGAAGTTCTGACTTGGCAAATGTTCGCACCAGGGTGAGCCGACCCACTGGCACCATCATCGCACCGCCGCAACCTTGCAGGATGCGGAAAGCAACCAGCAAATGAATGTTGCTGGATAGTCCGCACAGAAAAGACCCGAGCGTGAATAAGCCGATCGCAGATGCGAATACGCGACGGGTTCCGAAGCGGTCGGCCATCCATCCACTGATCGGGATGAAGACCGCGAGGCTGAGCGTGTAGCTCGCCAGCACTGCCTTCATGCTTAAAGGTGCGACGCTCAGGGCGCGAGAAATATCAGGAACTGCCGTGTTGAGAATCGTTGTGTCCAACGATTCCATAAAAAAAGCGACAGCTACCAGCCACGGTAGCAGCCGCTTGGAAGCGTCTGAGGGAACGGATGAAGATGGAGAAGCGATCGACGGGCTGGCTTGGTTCATATGCAGGAAACTGCGCGATGCTTTTCCATTTCGAAGATGTTAGATGACGTCTCCGCCCTCTGGGAAAAAGGGATTCGAGCGAATTTCTTGCATCGGGCGCTCCCACATCGGACGTTGTGTTTCAGAATGATGGAGAAAATTACTCTGCATTCTCCGCAGAAGTTCTCCGTGATCTCCGCGCCTGAGATTTGTAGCGGGTCCGGCAGTCACGGACCTTGAATCGCGGAGTTTACGGAGAACGGCCGCGGAGAACGCTGGGACTCCCCCTGACCCGATCCGATCTCATTACGACTAACCACCGGGCCACTTGTGGACGTCAGGGAAAGAAGGATTCGAGCGAATCTCTTGCACAGGCGCCCTCGCATCAGACGTTGTGTCTTTCAGGGGATGATGGAGAAAATTACTCTGCATCCTCCGCGGAAGTTTTCGGTGATCTCCGCGTCTAAGATTTGTAGAGGTCCGGCAGTCACAAACCTTGAATCGCGGAGTTCGCGGAGATCGGCCGCGGAGAACGCCGAGACTTCCCCTGACCCGATCCAATCTCATTCCGACCAACCACCGGGCTACTGGTGGACGCCTTGGAAGTTTTTCTTCCCACAAGACGACTTCCTGCCGGCGCGCGCTCGGTTGCTCCCGCCTGCCTACAGGTCCGGCAGGGAAGTGAGCTGTTTCTGATTTCGTAAATTTCCACGGCAGTTAGAAATTAACGGACAAAATCGTGTTAAGGTCGCCAAAACGTCTCCGAACTTAGACGGCGACTCCACTTCGCCTCCCAACCGCATGGCGACATGCGTGGAAAGTTGAGTATCCCTTGAGGAGGAAAATTGTATGACGCGACCCCGTTGTTTCGCTTTGCTCTGCGCCGCTGTTTGCGCGTTGGTCTCTAACTACGCTTACGCTCAGGATTTTAAAAAACAAGTAATTTATCAAATCGTCACAGATCGCTTCTATGATGGCAATACGGCGAACGACACCTGCACCCGAGGCGCTGGCCTCTATGATTCCACCAAGACGAATTGGAATCTTTACTGGGGCGGGGACTTGGCGGGGATTCAGGCGAACCTGACTTATCTCCATGGAATGGGAATTACTGCTATCTGGATTTCTCCGCCGGTGGAAAATATTGACGTCAACATTCCGGATGGGAGTGGGAATCCGACCGCGCCTTATCACGGTTATTCGGCCGACGATTACATGAAGATCGACAACTTCTTTGGCGACTGCTCGGAGACATGGACCGCATTCGATAATCTCATCACGGCTGCGCATAACCTGGGGATCAAGATTATTGTGGATTTTCCGGCGAACGACACGAACCAGCAGGATGCCGGCGAATACGGGTCGCTCTATAACAACGGCACGTTCATGGCGGCCTGCAACAACGACCCCAATGGTTATTTCCATCACAATCCTGAAATCGCCAACTTTGAGGATCGGTATCAACTTCAGTACTACACTCTCGAAGATCTTTGCGATCTGAACCAGGAGAACTCGACCATCGACGGCTATCTCAAGACGTCGCTACAGACCTTTCAGCAGAATGGAACCGATGCCTTCCGCATGGATGCAGTGAAACACACCACATGGGGTTGGGAGTACAGCGAGGCAAATTCGATTTATAACAATGCTCCGAGTTTTGTTTTCGGAGAGTGGTACGAATCAACCAGCGATACTCTGTTTGCGGATTCGGTGAAGTTCGCGAACAAGAGCGGCATGGCCCTTTACGATTATCCCTTGGGACTTGCGTTGCGTGACGTGCTCGGCAACGGCAACAGCTTCTCAGAGGTGGACAGTGCTTTGAGCACAGAAGACAGCAGCTTCACCTGGCCGAATGATCTTGTCGATTGGGTCGACAATCAAGATCAACCGCGGCTGCTCAGCATGGATAACGATAATAATCGCCTCAACGAGGCTTTGGCATTTGAGTTAACGGCTCGCGGCATTCCAACCATCTATTATGGCGACGAGCAGTATCTTCACAACGACACCGGCGGCGGCGGTACGCCTTACAACCGCCCCTGGATGAATTCCTTTAGCACCACCACAACGGCTTACAAGCTCATCAGCAAGCTTGCCGCGCTGAGAACTGGAACCAACGACGCTCTGGCCTATGGAACGCAGGCGCAACGCTGGATGAACAGCGACGTCTACATTTATGAGCGGCAATTTTATGGCGATGTTGTTCTAGTGGCCATCAACAAAAACACAAGCACGAGTTATGCGATCACGGGTTTGTACACGGCGCTGCCCGCGGGCAGCTACTCCGACTATCTTGGTGGTCTGCTGAACGGATTAGGCATCACCGTCACCGCCGGCAGCGGTGGAAATAATCCGGTAACAAATTTCACGCTTCCAGCCTATGGAGTAGCCGTTTGGGTCGCGAGTACGACACCAACGGCTCCTGAGGTTGGTTCCATTGGGCCAACCGTGGGTCAGTCGGGAATGAAGGTAACGATCGCCGGGAAGAACTTGGGAAGCTCGACAGGAAGTGTCTTGTTCGGCACTACCAGCGCCACCATTAGTTCTTGGTCTGCGACCTCGGTTACATTCACCGTTCCGAATGTCTCGAACGGAGTCTACCTGGTCCAACTCAAGAATAGTTCCGGGACACTGGCCAACACCATTCAGTTCACCGTGCTCACGGCGAAGATGATTCCCGTGACCTTTACGGTCAACAACGCGAATCCCACGAACACCGGCGATTACATCTATTTGACCGGCAACACGGTTGAGCTTGGCGACTGGGGCACTACATTTTCTACTGCTGTCGGCCCCATGCTCGATCCCAATTACCCGAGCTGGTTCCTGAATGTTTCGGCTCCAGCCTGCCAGAACATTCAGTTTAAGTTCATCGACATTCAGGCAAGCGGCAGTGTGGTTTGGGAAAATGGCTCAAATCACACCTACACAGTTCCGTGCAGCGGAACCGGGTCGGTGACTGTCAGCTGGCAGTATTGAAAATTGCACGATGGCCTCCGCTCAGGGCAATCCCCCTCTGGGCGGAGGCTAACCTTCTACTATGTCTTTTCCGCCGACGACCTGCGCGTGGCCGAGCGCAGCCACGAGGGATACGCCCCCGATGATGTTTCCCAGCAATGTCGGGACGAAGAACTGCGCAAAATAGATTTTCCACGAAATGACGTGGGTGACGATCAGGAAAAACATTGTGGTTGAGCCCGCGATGATGTGGCTGAACCCGCTGATGCCGATGAGATAGGTAACCAGGATGATGATGCTAACGCGCGCGGACTCTGCTCCCGGAAGGAGCCATACCATCAGGGCGATCAACCAGCCCGCGAAAATGCCGCGCACCAGCACGGTCCCGAATCCTGCGCCCAGATGAGAGGTCCCGATTTCCGTCAAAGACTGTTGGATGCTCGAATCGAAAATATGTATTTTCCCGATGCATAGCGCGAACAAGAATGTTCCGAACAGATTCGACGCAAGCACCACCATCCACAAACGAAGCATGCGGAGCAGAGTGGAAAGGTCTTTGCGCGCCAATAAGGGCAATACAACGGTGAGCGTGTTTTCGGTAAAGAGTTGCTGGCGCCCCAAGATGACCATTAAAAATCCGATGCAGTAACCGGCGCGGGATATCAACGGACGCCACGGTTGATCGGGCAAGCGGGCGGCCAGTATTCCTTCCGCAATGAAGGACGATCCCATCGAGAGCCCCGCGGCGAACGCGGACCACGCTAAGGCGGAGGCGGTGCGGTGCAGTTCTTCTTCGCCTTCGAGCCGAATGGTTTCGTAGACGACATTTGCGCCGATCGCCAGGCGCTCCTCGACCTGCTTTTTCTCGGCACGGGTTGAGATGGTTAGTACTTTGTCCGCGGGTTGATCGGTTTTCGCTGGCTTCTTGTTCATCAATTATCGCTGCGGTGACAACTTCGTTCGAGCTTGATCTTCTCGATGGGTGTTGTTATTTGCCGTGACCTGCCCCGCGCATTGCTTTTGTAGTTCTTCAGCAGCTTGAGCAAACGTCAAGTTGTCTGACACTCTCCGAAAATTGCTTCGGACTTCATCTTGTTGCACCGAAATGGTCTTGAAGAACAGAGCTTTGCCGCGCATATCGACATGCAGGAGAGTAACTTCCCAATATCCCGGTCCGACTTCCGATTGTTTGACGTGAAATGTGCCGCCTTGATCCAGGTGACCGAGCAAGCCGCCGTAAAATTTGACGGGATGGATAAGATGGCCCTCGATCTCCGCGAGCCGATTCTGCTTTTCGTCAATCAAAATCCGACCTTCCATCGTATGAAAGACTTCGGCTTCGTGGGACGAAGGATGGAAATTCGGGTTCGGCTGAATCAGGATTTCGACCAGGCCGTTCTTACGCTCTCCGAACTTCGCATTGAATGCATCCGGCAACATCTTGAACAAATCCTCGGTCTGGCGCGCGTCTTCCTGCTGAGCGCGTTGTTGCTTTTTCCGATCGGCGGGTTTCTGCACCAGATTCTGAATGCGCTGGTCTTCTTGTTTTTGTTCTTCCGCGGTGATTGGCCGTCCGTTTACCGACGATAACCGGGCAAGGTCGCCTTCACTGGTCTCGACGATCCATTTCACTTGCTTTTTGCCGGGATCATTTGCTGTCACTTGATACATCCAGTGACTGTGATCATTGGATTGACCTTTTAGCTCGCTATCGACTGCTTTGCTTAAAAGTTCATTGGCCGATGCGTCTTTTTGAGCGGACGCGCTCTGGGGAAAAGCTGAAATGGGAGAAACAACCGCGAGAAAAATTCCGAGCAGGATGGAAGTCGAGATTCCGCTTTCACGTTTTGACTGGCTGATGAAGGGTCGTTTTAATTTCATTTCGCGCCTCCCCGCGACGGCGTTATGCTCCACAGTAAAAGCCTAACCGAGAACTCGGCTGGGAACATCGAACGCATGCTGTAGTTCCTTCGAATGTTTGCCGTAGCTGGGACATCCGTACGGTAAATGCAGGATGGAACGAGGGTTTCCATCCGGCTACGATCGGAACGCTGAACTTTACTTCTAAACGCTCAACTGAGGAGGAATTATGCCCGCACAAGAGACAATTCAGCGCGCCCGCGAGGACGCTCGTGAGGGGAAGTCTCCGTCTACGCAGGCGGGGGAGTTTGTACGCGAAGAGATCCATCATGTTCGAGAAGGGAAACACGGAGCACGATCGGCGAAGCAGGCGATTGCGATTGGGCTTTCGAAAGCACGGCGAGCGGGCGTGAAGCTAAGTGCACCCAAGGGTTCGGCGGTATTGCGAAAGAAGGCCGCGCAGGACGAGAAGGCTAGCAAGAATCCGCAGCACAAAACATCCGCGACTCGTTCTCGCGCAACCGAGGCTGCATTGAAACGCGAGCCGCGAACTTCCGCGAGCAAATCAGCGCTGGCGCGGCAAACTAAGAGCGCCGCGGCGAAGAGGGGAAAATCCGCACGCAACGTTGCCGCGAAGAAGGGTGCTCGCACTCGCAAGGCTGCCTAAAGACTAGTAAACAGATTCGGCGAGATGGGGACGCTGCCAGCGACTGCTCTCCGCGTCCCTTTTCACTACTAAGCATCGTTAAGAAGAAATCGGGAAGGTCGTCCTAAGGTAGGTCCTAGGCGCACGCGAACAGCGCCCGCGTGCGCCTAGGAGTAGGGGCTATCAGGCGGTGCGTGAACCCATAACAAAGTGAAGCACGAGCGAGATGACGGCAAACAGCAATAGAAGGTGGATCAGTCCGCCGGCGACGTGAAACACCATAAATCCGCCGAGCCACGCAATTAACAGGATTACGAAGAGCACGGTCCAGATACTCATGAGTTTCCTCCGATTCGAATTGTTTTCGGCTTCGTGAGCCGGAAGTCAGATGAAATCAAAACCGGAACAGTTGCTTATTGCTTCAGGGGCGGGAATTTACTCGCCCAACCATGCGCCCAGTCCGCGAAGCGAATCGACGTAGTCGCAGACAATTTTGGTTGCTCCCACTAAAGGCACGGCAAGTATGAGCCCCATCGCTCCCCAGATCCACGCCCAAAAAAACAAAGAGAGAGTCACGACGAGTGGATTTAACCGCAGCCGCTTCCCCACGATTTTGGGGTAGAGAACGTTCATCGCAATCAAATGCAAGCCAATGACTGAGAGGACAATGATCGCCACTCCCGTTCGATCTACGGTTCCGATACCGGCAGCCAGAGGAGGCAGGACAGCCAGAAATACGCCGAGATAAGGAACGAGGCTCGCGAATCCGGTAATTACTCCCAGGAAATAAAAATAGGGAATGCCCACATACCAGAACACAACGGTGCTGACGCCGGCGCCCACGAGGCCGATGAGCACGTTCCCGATAATAAAGCTGCGGATCATGGCCGAGATGCGACCCGCGGTGCGATGCGCGACTAAGCGGTGCTCTTTCGGAAATAGCCGCACGGTGGCCGCGAGCATGTGATCTTTCCACGTCAGCATGAAGTAGATCAGAAAAGGTATGAACGAAATCGCGAGCACGACCTCACCAAGGGTTCCGGTGCCGGCCGAAATTACGCGGGATAGACCTGGTGCCTCTTGCACTTCGACAGCCAGCGGCTGCTTGCCAACCTTGGGAGAGGCCAGTACAGAACGCGTGCTCTCTTCGAGCCTGGTGGTTTGCGCCCGAAAGTTTGCCAGAGTGTCGTGTATCTTTCCGGAATAGTTCGGTAATTCGATAGCGAAATCGACGGCGCGATTGTAGAAGAAATAAGTGAGGTTCGCAGCCACGCACACCAGGAGCGCCACGGCAATCAACGCACCCACAGACCGAGGAATGCGTATTCGCGCGAACCATCCAACAAGCGGCTCGACCACGAATGCCAGCAGGATCGCCACCAGCGTCGTAACCATCACAAGTTTCAGCAAATACAGCAGGCCGATCACCGCGATGGCCGCAACGACAATCTGCGCGATAGAGCCAGCGCGAATCGAGGCATGCAGAACCTCCGCCTCTTCAATCACAATTGCAGTCGTAGGCAGATCCTGATTCTCCGACGCGTGCGGCCGTTTTAGTTCGGAAGAGGGAGTTGCGGAATTCGACTCGTCGATACTCACGGGTGTCGCGGGATTGGCTTGGAGGGGCATAAGTATACGGGCACCATCCTGGCAATTGCATCGACAACAACATCACACTATCGGTTGGTTGATGTCGATTCGCACATCGGGTTTTCCATGTACTGGGAGAAGACATTTATCTTACGAGCGACACACCAAGCTGAGATTGGCAGTGGGCCGACGATTTAAAAGGTGAGTGTCAACCCAGCCGCTTGGCGATTGTGCAGTACAAGTCAATTGCGTCAGCCAGTTGCTGCTTGTCAATGAACTCTCGTTCGGTGTGCGCGACGTGGATCGATCCTGGGCCGATCAGCAGGGGCTCGCCCCAGTTGGTTAGGCGGGGAATGTCAGTGGTGAAGGCGGCGATCATCGTAGGTAGGCCGTCGATGGTACGCAGTCGCAGGAAAGGCAACTCCAGAGGGAATTCGATTTTCACCTGATCGCCCGCAGCCGCAAGAATCTCGCGCCGAAGATCCTGCGATGGACCAACCAAGCGATAAACCAAATCCGCGTGAGCGTGATCGGGAATCACATTGGGCGCGCGTCCGCCTTCGATTAGACCAATGTTGAGCGTGCAGGGACCAATCTCGGGATCCGATGGCAACGGCATTGCGAGCAGCCGGCTTAGCGCTGCGATCAGCTTGTCGATCGCGGATTCGCCGAGCTCTGGATAAGCCGAATGAGCCATGCGTCCGGAGGCGGTGACCTCGACCCGTAAAGTTCCCTTCGAGGCCAGCGCGATGTGGTTCTCGGTGGGTTCGCCGTTTACCAAATATTTTGCAGCGTGTGCTGGCTGGCTCGCCGCATAGTCGTTCGCCACTTTCGCACCGAGGCTGTCACGCTCTTCTCCCACAACAAACAGTAAACCAACGTAGATACCTTGTTGCCACAGGCGCTCGGAAGCCGCAATCTGCGCGGCGATGATTCCTTTTGCGTCGCAAGAACCGCGTCCGTAAATGCGCGTAGCATCTTCGGAGGACGGAATGAACGGAGGGACCGTATCCATGTGGGTGGAGAAAACTATTGCCGGATGCGGCTGCTCCGGTGATGTGGCGTAAAGATTGAAGCGATCGTCCTGCACCGGGATTCTCCGCGTCTGATAGCCGACGCGGCAGAGTTCTCCATAGAGATAATTTCCGACTGCAGCTTCGTTGCCAGAGATGGATTCGATGTCGATGAGTTGGCGAGTGAGAGTGATGGCGTCCATTAGGGAAAAGAATAGCAGACGGAAAAGTGGGAATGCAGACGTAAGAAGTCAGAAAGCAGAAGTAAGAGCTTTCAAAAGCTGGCTCACCAACCGGTTCTACTTCTGCATTCTTACTTCTGCATTCTGACTTCATGTAATCTGTTGCTGTGATTGCCCAGGGTTCAACCATCAAGTCGCTATTCCTCGAAGGCCCGGCGGGAAGGCTCGAAGCGTTGCTCAATACCGGCGCCGAGAATGCGACGCATGCGGCTGTCGTCTGCCATCCGCATCCGCTGTTTGGCGGGACGCTGCACAACAAGGTTGTGTTCCACACCATGAAGGCGCTGAATAGTTTTGGTTTTCCCGTGCTGCGCTTCAACTTTCGCGGGGCGGGACTCAGCCATGGAGAACACGATCGCGGCAACGGAGAAGTGGAAGATGTTCTTACCGCGCTCAACTGGCTGGACGCGGAGTTTCACCTGCCGCTGTTGTTTGCGGGATTTTCTTTCGGCGCGGCGGTCGGATTGCAGGCCGCGTGCCCGGATGCGCGGGTGCAGGCATTGATTGGAGTTGGCGTTCCAGCGATTCCTGTGGCTGCCGACACGGAAACACCGCGAGTTTATACATTCGATTTCCTGCGCGAGTGCTCGAAGCCGAAACTGTTCGTCAGTGGAGCGCGGGATTCGTTCGGTCCGCGAGCGAAGTTGGAGGCTCTGGTCGCGTCGGCGGCGGAGCCGAAGAAGCTTGTGGTAATCGAAGGCGCAGATCATTTTTTTGAAGGGCGGCTGCGCGAACTGCGGGAAGTGATTGAGGGCTGGGTGAAAGAAGCTGTCAGCTCTCGGCCGTCGGCCTTCAGCTAAGCGCCACTACCTCGCATCTACGTTACGGCTGAAAGCTGCTCGTTATAATTCTTGCCATGATCGCAGATTCCGACCGTGAATCACAGTTTCGGCAGATGCGTGACACCGCGCGCGAACTCTTTCGTCACGCATTGGCCGAGGCTTCGATTGCCCAGGCATTTGCGCGGCACGTTCACTGTGAACGTGGAGTGTTACGTATCTGCGAAGATCTTTATGATCTTCAGTCTTATTCGCGTGTGCTGGCAGTCTCGATCGGTAAGGCTGGGCAAACTATGGTTGAGGCGCTGACGCAGCAACTTGGGGAGTCTGCGCTCGAAGGCATCGTCGCCAGTTCGGTTGAGCCTTCCACGCAGGTGCGCGGCTTTCGATATTTTCGTGGCGGACATCCGACGCCGAATGCCGAATCCATTCACGCGGCTAAGGCCATTCGTAAGGCTCTGGACGCGCAAACCGCAGCATCGCTGGTGATATTTTTGATCAGTGGCGGAGGGTCATCGATCGTCGAGAAACCTATCGACGACGAAATCACGCTCGACGATCTTATTGCGACCTATCGCGCTCTCGTGCATTCGGGCGCGCCCATTGCCGAAATCAACGCCATCCGCAAACATCTTTCGGCGGTGAAGGGTGGACGGCTGGCGCAGGCCGCATCTCCGGCGCAACAGGTTTCTCTGCTAATCTCCGACGTTCCCGACAATACTCCGGATGCCCTGGCGTCGGGGCCAACTATGCCCGATTCCACCAGCGTGGAGGATTGTTACCGCATCGCGGAAAAGCACAACCTGCTTCCGCAGTTTCCGCATTCCACGCGCGAATTATTTGAGCGGCACGCGCTGGAGGAAACGCCGAAGTCCGACGATCATGCGTTCTGCCGTTCGCGCTGGTGGACGCTTCTCTCGAACCAGACGGCGGTGGAGCAGGCTAGGGCAGCGGCCGAGCGCGCCGGATTTTCCGTCCACGTGGACAACTCCTGCGATGATTGGGACTACGAGCGTGCTGCCGATTATTTGTTGAAACGCTTGCGCGAATTGAGAAAAGAATCTGAGCGAGTATGCCTGATTTCCGGCGGAGAAGTGACGGTGAAGGTTGCCAACGGCGGTGTCGGCGGACGCAATCAGCAGTTTGCCCTCGCGTGTGCCGGGAAGATTGCAGGCGAAAACATCACGGTGCTCAGCGCTGGAACGGACGGAGTCGATGGGAATAGTCCCGCGGCTGGCGCGGTCGTGGATGGAAGCACTGCAAATCGTGCCCACGGAAAGAGCCTCGATGCCCGCGCGGCGCTCGAAAAGTTTGATGCGCATCCGTTCTTCAGCGCACTCGGCGACGCAGTTGAGACCGGGCCTACAAGGAACAATTTGCGTGACCTACGAATTCTGCTGGCTTATTAGGCATGACAGTTCCCTCGTCTGCTAAAAGCTACGGTTGATTGTGTCAGGCTTAACGGCCGACTGGAGGGTCGCGGCCCTCAAAGAGCAACCCGCGCCTCATTGCAGTTTTGCGTACTCCGCCTGGGCTTGCCTCAGGATAGGGATGTCGGGGTCGGCATTTTTCCAAAGAGCGAGGAAGTCGCGATAGGCATTGTTGGCTCTCGCCGAGTCGCCACCGCGAGCATAGGTACGAGCCAGTTCGAGGCGCGCCATCGTGCTTAAAGGGGAATTTACAACGATGCCTGGGTGGTCGATAAATTTCTGAAATTCCGCCGCCGCTTTACTCGCGTCGCCGGTCGCCAGGTAGGCCTGGCCGCGAACGTATGCAGGATAAAGAGTAAGCGCCGATGGACTCGCCAACTCGAGCGCCCTGGCGGATTCGAGATCGTCGATCGCCTTCGATCCTCTGCTTTGGCGAAGATCCAGCGCAGCGCGAATGACGGGAAGCCAATACCCTTGCACGAATGTGTCCTGCGGATACTTCTTGTCCAGTTCCTCGCCTAGGTTTTGCGCCTTGTGCAGGTCGCCAATCCTGGCAGTCACCAAGGCTGTGAGAACTTGAACGTCTTTGCCAGCACTTATTTTCTCGGCTTGCGCAAGGAAAGATTGCGCTTGCGAAACGGCACCTGCCTCGGCTTCGCGAACTGAGGCCTCGGCCAGCCAACTGGCGGCTGATCCCTTATCTCCCTCATGCAACATCAGGTCGACAGCCGTCCGGGTGAGATTGCGGGACTTCTGGAATCGCCCGTAGTAGCCCTCGGTTTTGGACTGCTCGTTGAGGAGTTGCGATTGCGCTCCAGGCACATCGGAGGCCCAGGTCAGAACCCGCTGCATCTCGGCATTGTCACTGCGCACGAACGCTTTCCAGTAGTTGGCCTGAAGCAGGACGTCGGTTTGAAACTTTCGCGTATCCGCTTCCGACAAAACTGCGCCGGCATCCTCGATGCGGCCCACTGCGAGCAGGGCTACTGCAAGACCAGCGTAGGCATTTGCTCTCGTAGGGTCGAGGCGAATGGCGGTCTGGTACGTATCAATCGCTTTCTGGTAGAGCCCCAATTCGATATACAGAGACGCTAGGCGGTGAGGAATGCCCGGTCTCTCCGGGTAGTTGCGCATCCACAATTCTTGGACTTGGACCGCTTTTTCTTTATCCCCGGTAACATATTGGTAGTATCGCGTTTCGATGCTGGCCTTCTCTTGTTCAGTGACCCGGTTTCTTAGTTCGTACGCCCTCGCCGTGTTCTTGCTCGCAAGGTCGTCCTCGCCCAGGTTGTGATAGATGGTCGCGATCGACCCGTAAGCTGCAGCAAAATTTGGATCCAGATCGATGGCCTTCTGGAATAGTGGGAGTGAAGCGTGGTCACCTTGCTTGTCCCAGGTGGTGAGAGCAAGGCAATAGGCGTTGAGAGCATCCAGGGAGGAAGTGGTTGCTTGTTCGAGCGGGACATCGAACTTCTGCACCGTGGCCAACGATTCGCCCAGTTCGCCGCGTAGTCTGGAGGCGGCGTCACCCAGCGCGTCCAGCACTTTCTCTTTCGACGCCGCCGTCACCTGCTCCTGTGCCAGCGTGTCTCCGCTATGGCAATTCACGGCTTTCAGCCCCAGCACGTATTCGCTGCCCAGACTGCCGATCGATCCGGCAAGGTAGGCCTTGCTGCCCGTCCGCTGGCAAATCTCACCAGCCGTCTGTGGAGTAATCTTCGTGTCGGCGGGGAGGGTCATTTGTTTCAGCACTTTCGCAACCTCTCCCTCGGAAAGTACGTTGAGGAAGGGAGATTGTCGAAGGGTTACGTTCAGCGCCGTTTTCAGAGTGTCGTCGAATACCGCGTCGCCTGTGCTATTGGAAAAATCGGCCAGAACGATTGTGTCTTTCCCGGTCAGTCGATTGCTGGTACGCGGATGATAGTAAAATCCACCGGCGAGCAACAGGGCGCTTAAGATTGCGGCCGCAACGTAAGCGCCAAGCTTGGTCCGGATTGAGGCCCTCGACCTGGCTCGGGGCAGTTTTGCATTGGTGGCCGTTCGCACATCGCTTATCTCGACTGCGCTTGTACCAACCCCATCGGTCGTGTCGCGCTTCAGACGTTGCAAGTCGGCCCGGATGTCGGCGGCACTCTGGTAGCGCAGCTCGCGATCTTTCTCCAAAGCCTTGCTGATAATTGCTTCGATCTGCGGAGGGAGTTGCCTATTGAGCTCCGATGCCGGCCGTGCCTTTTTGTGCAGGATCCCGCCGAAAATTTCTCCTGAACTTGAGCCTTCGAACGGAAGCACTCCGGTCGCCATCTCATACAACACCGCCCCGAAAGAGAATAAATCACTTCGCGCATCCAATTCTTTCGCCCGCACCTGCTCCGGCGACATGTAGGCGACTGTCCCCAGCATGGCGCCCGGACTCGTCAGATGCTCTGCGTTGATTGAGTCTGACACCGTGTTCGTTGCCGCAAGCTGGCTCGAAGAACTGGGTGTGGGCGTAATTTTCGCGAGGCCGAAGTCCAGAATCTTGGCGCGGCCCCGCTTGGTAACAAAGATGTTCGCAGGTTTTATATCGCGGTGGATTATGCCTTCGGAGTGGGCTGCGTCGAGGGCGTCCGCAATCTCGATGGCCAGGCTGAGCCACACGTCAGACTCGACTGGCCTTCCGCCAATGCGGTGCTTCAGCGTCAGCCCATCCAAGAACTCCATAGCAATGAACGCCTGCCTGTGCTGGTCATCGATTTCGTAGATCGTGCAGATGTTCGGATGATTTAAGGCGGACGCGGCCTTGGCTTCTCGCTCGAAGCGTGCCAGTGCCTGCGGGTCTTTGGCAACATTGTCGGGAAGGAACTTAAGCGCCACGAATCGGCCGAGCTTTATGTCTTCCGCCTTGTAGACCACACCCATCCCGCCGCCGCCCAGTTTCTCGACGATGCGGTAGTGCGAAATGGTCTGGCCGATCATATTTGGCCGAAAAAGACTTGCGCGGAGCGCGACCTGCGATGGGCCTGAACTGCGGCTCAATAGCGATTATGCCGCTTCGCCCTTCACCAGTACTCCGGCCCATTTTTCCAGCAACGTGAGCGTCGCTGCATAATCCAAATCTTGTTGGCCTTCTTCAGTGGCTAGATCGTAAATTTCTTCGACGGTCTCGAGAGCGGGCAATTTTACGCGGGCTTCTTTCGCAGCTTCGAGGGTCAGCAGAATGTCTTTGTGCATCAGGCGCAGCGGAAAATTTGGCGTGAAGTCGCGCTGCAGGACGAATGGCGCTTTGTACTCCACGACCCCGGACCGCACCATGGTGGCCTCGATCAGAGAGACCAGTTGCTTTGGGTCGACGCCAAGCTTCGTTGCGAGAGTGAGCGCCTCGGCGAAGCCCTCGAAAATCAAAGCGATTTGCAGATTCATTGCGAGCTTGGTCGCCTGACCTTTGCCGGTTTCGCCCATGCGGAAAATCTTTTTTCCCATGGCCGCGAATAGGGGATTGAGGCGCTGGATGACGGCATCGTCTCCTCCCACCATGAAGATCAGGGTGCCATTGGCGGCGCCGATTTTCGATCCGGTCATGGGAGCGTCAACGTAGTCGACGCCCTTGGCTCGCAAGCGCTCGGCAAACTTCACGGTCGCCGAGGGAGAAATGGTGCTGGAATCGGCAATGATCACGTTAGAAGATCCGCCCTCGGCCAGCGACTGCTCAACGCCTTCGGGACCAAACAAAAGTTTCTCGACTGCAGCGGTATCGGAAACGCACATCCAGACGACTTCGGCGCCTTGCGCCGCCGCCGCTGGAGTAGGAGCGATGCCCGCGCCTTCCACCATTTTCCCCGGGGTGCGATTCCAAACCGTTACTTCATGGCCAGCCTTGGCCAGATTCGTGGCCATGGCGTGCCCCATAATTCCCAGACCCAAGAACGCTACTCGCATTTTGCACTTCACCTCGTGGAAGACACTGAGTTGCGATTAGAAATGAGTGCCGCGAGGAGGTCAAGCGCAGATTGACCTTGCCCTAGGTTTCGCGATGTGGCCAGGGCGGGGCGGGTTCGGGTGCGCAAGAATCTTCACATCGACAGTCATCTTTTGCCGGGGTATAGTGGTTCCGGCCCTGCCAAGCTAGAAAAACTCAAGTAAGGAAATCACTAATGAAAAGTTCTGTCTCTGCGTTCGGCGGTCGGGATTTGTCTTCGTTTCTTCCAGTCATGATGATGCTGGCGATATTGCTTGGGATGGCTTTGCCGGCAAGTGCGCAAACTTTGGAGAAAATCAGCACGGATAGCTTCACGAACAGCGACAGCACGCATAAGACAGAAGTCGAACCCGATACGTTCGCGTGGGGGAACACGATTGTGAGCGCGTTCCACATTGCACGGCGGCCGGGGTCGATCGGCTGGGGCAGCGCCGATGTGGGCTTTTCGACTTCGACCAATGGTGGAGTGACTTGGAAGTATGGCAGTCTCCCAGGGCTCACTGTGAACTATGAAGGCGGGACTTATGGCGCGGCTGCGGACCCATCCGTCGCTTATGACGCTAAGCACGGGGAGTGGCTGATTTCGACGCTGCCGCTGGTCGGCTTAAGCGACGCCGCACGGTATATCGGCGACGTGGCGGTGAGTCGCTCCACGAATGGATTGAGCTGGGGCAGCCCGATCAATATCGACAAGACTCACCTCGACGACAAGAACTGGACCGTGTGCGACAACACCACGACTAGTCCTTACTATGGAAATTGCTATACAGAATGGGACCAGGCATACGGCACGGGTGATGTTCTGATGAGCGTGTCGAGCGACGGCGGACAGACCTGGAGCGCCGGGCAGTCTTCCTCCGACCACGCCGGCGGACTTGGCGGTGAGCCGGTGGTGCAGCCCAATGGAACCGTGATTGTGCCGTTCCAGGGCGGCGGCATCGACGTGTTCAGCTCCAGCAACGGAGGCTCGACATGGGGCAAGAGCCAGGCGATTGCCAGCATTCAGAGTCATCTGGTGGCAGGGGGAATTCGCAATCCCGATCTGCCTTCTGTGGGCATCGACGGCGTGGGGAATGTTTATGTGGTGTGGTCCGATTGCCGCTTTCGCACCGGTTGCAAAGAGAACGATATCGTGATGAGTACGTCTTCGAACGGAACGACCTGGAGCGCAGTGGCTCGCATTCCGATCGACGCGACTACGAGCACAGTGGATCACTTCCTTCCGGGCATCGGCATTGATCCGGCGACTTCGGGCACTACTGCTCACATGACGATTGTTTACTATTACTATCCGACGGCGAGTTGCACCGCGAGCACCTGCAACCTGGAGGTGGGCTACACGACTTCAACCAACGGCGGCTCAACGTGGACTGCGGGAACGAAACTTGCTGGACCCATGAAGCTGGCCTGGCTGCCGGTTTCTGATAACGGACCCATGGTCGCGGATTACATTGGCGTATCGTACGTGAACGGCAATCCTTTCGGCGTGTTCGCGGTGGCGCAAGCGCCGACCGGCAGCACGCTGGCAGAAGCGATGTACACGACAAAGACAGCGTTGCCCGCGCCCGGGAGCGAGCCCACGTTCAGCGCACTAGCGGATAAGCCTGTGGCCGGCGCGAAGTCCGATCACGAGATGCATTTCTATTACGACGATGAAGGCAAAAGGGAAATTCCGCGCTCGCGCTGGATCGTCAATACCTCAGGGCAGTAAAATTTCTGCCGCGACCTGACCGCCGGCATTCCTAATGCCGGCGGTTCATTTAACCTTCCTAACTTTGTGCCGCTTCAGTCCGGCAACCGAATGAAAAAACTTTACACGCGAACCGGCGGAATTACGCCCCTCTCAGGCTTGCGTGAACTAGAATAGAAATAGAACTAGTAACTTGCAGCATTCATCCAATTAGTAGACCAGCTTAGGATGATCGAGCAAACGCTTCGCAATCGGGCCCTCCGCAAACGCGCTTCGCAGTTCGGGCGATTGGTGCGCCATTCCGCCGTGACTCCGCTATGCGGTGAGACACATATCCCGCGTCTTGCCTCGAACGGCGAGTTGGGTGTGACCTTCATCGGCCATTCCAGTTTCTTCGTGCAGATGGGCGGAAAGAGCGTGATGATCGACCCTAACTTCGCGCGCTGGCTTTTTGTGCTGAAGCGGTTGCGGCGTCCGGGGCTGCGAGTTCGAGACTTGCCGGCCATTGATCTGGTGCTGGTGACGCATGCGCACTTCGACCATTTACACCGGCCGTCTTTGCGCGCAATCGTGCAGAACAATCTCCGCACGCGAGGAACTGCTCCGGCCATTATTATTCCAAGCCATGTGACGGATCTAATCTCCGATCTGGGCTTCTCAGAAATAATCGAGCTTGACTGGTGGAAGAGTTCGCGGCACGGCAGCTTGTCGGTAACGCACGTTCCTTCCCAACATTGGGGAGCGCGAATTCTTAAGGATTCGCACCGCGGTTACGGCGGCTATGTTTTACGGGCAGGAAAGCACTCTGTTTATCACGCGGGCGACACGGCTTACTTTGCGGGCTTCGGCGAGATCGGGAAGCGGCTTTCGCCAGAACTGGCTTTGCTCCCGATCGGCGCTTACAACCCGCCGACCTTTCGCAATGTGCATACCAATCCCGCCGACGCCACCCGAGCATTTCTTGACCTGAACGCGCGCTGGATGGTCCCCATGCACTATGGAACCTTCCGGCTCTCGCACGAACCGGTGGATGAACCGCTGCAATTGCTCGAGCAAGAGGCACGCGCAGCTGGCATCGAAGACCGGGTAGTTGTGCTCAAAGAGGGCGTGACCCGGTTCTTCTAGTTTTGGAGCGCTGCAGCTTGCCGCTGCCAGAGACCTCAGTGGCGCCCATTTTGCATCTTTCCCCATTCCAGTAACTTCCGTAATGCCGCTGAATTCCGTTATTACACAAGTATTACAGTGTCTAGCCGATTCTCTTGATAGCCTAGATATGTGCGGTAGAGAACTCAAGACCAGCAAATGGGGCTCACATTGGAAATGCAACTGGAAAGCCTGGAAAAACGACAAGCTGCAAAAGGTGAAATTAACTGGGTGACCGCAGTATTCATGGCGCTGTTTCACATTGGCGCAGTGGCGGCACTTTTCTTCTTTACATGGAAGGCGCTATTCGTCGCCATGTTCTTGTGGTGGGTTTCGGGCAGCCTCGGCATCGGCATGAGCTATCATCGCCTGCTCACGCACCGCGGCTACAAGACGCCGAAGTGGGTCGAGTATTTTCTTACCGTCTGCGCCACGCTCGCCCTCGAAGGCGGACCGATTTTCTGGGTCGCCACGCACCGCATTCACCATCAATATTCTGACTTAGACGGCGATCCGCATTCGCCCATCGAGGGCAAATGGTGGGCGCACATGGGTTGGATTCTGATGGGCAAGTCCATGCATCATGACACGACCACGCTGGCCCGCTACGTTCCCGACTTGGCCAAAGATAGATTCCACGTCTGGATCACCAAGTATCACTATGTACCCATGATCGTGCTGGGCGTGATCCTGCTGGCGATCGGCGGATTGCCATTTCTGATGTGGGGCATCTTCGTGCGCACGGTGGTTGGCCTGCACGCTACCTGGCTGGTGAATTCGGCAACGCACTCCTGGGGCACGCGCCGTTTTGCCACGCGCGATCTTTCCACCAATAGCTGGTGGGTCGCTCTGCTGACCTTCGGCGAAGGCTGGCACAACAATCATCACGCGCACCCGACTGCGGCGCAGCATGGCTTCACTTGGTATGAAGTCGACGTCAACTGGTACGGCATCTGGGCGCTGAAGACGCTCGGTCTGGCCTGGGACATCAAGCGGGTGCGGCTGGCTGACCTTGAAAAAGGCTTGGCGGCCACGCCGAACGGGCACTTGATTACTGGCGCGCTGGCTGAGGGCGCGGCGGCGGGGGACTAGATCACACGCGCTTTACGGAACTGAGCCTCGATCCTCCGGTCGGGGCTTTTTGCTGTGTGAGGAACAATTCTGAAACACAGGGGGCCAGAGGTGCACAGGGTAGAGCCACTATCCCATTGCAGTTTACCCTGTGTTCCTCTGTGTCCTATGTGTTAAAGATTTGCTCTCAGAGTCAGGCCGCGGGCTCCATAAGCGGTAAAATCACCCTGACGCCATGCGCATCACGAGCCGCCGCGGAACCATCGTCTTCTTCCTCTTCCTGGGCATCACCCTGGTGGCGCTGGCGGTTGCCCTTAATGTTGGATGGATCATTCTCAACTGGCGCGAGGGTGTGCTGCTGTTCTTCGGGATCATCTTTTTCGCGCTGATTATCGCGGGCATGATCGTGAACACGACGTTCCTGCTGCGCGAGATTCGCCGGAGCGAACAGCATGACAGCTTCATCAATGCCGTTACTCACGAACTGAAAACGCCGGTCGCCTCCATTCGCCTGCATCTGGAAACCTTGCAGCGCCGCGATCTGCCCGAAGTGCAGAAGCAGGAGTTCTACCGACTGATGCTCAGCGATACCGACCGCCTCACGGAGACTGTGGAACAAGTTCTGCGCGCCGGCCGCGCCGGAGACAAGAAGGCCGGACGCGAAAAGTCTGCAGTTGACTTCCGCCAAGTCGTGCGCGAATCCATGGACGCTGCACGAACCCGCCATCATCTGCCGCTTGAGGCACTTCGCTACGAAGAAGCGGCGAAGAATGGCACAGCCATGCGCGTGCTCGGCAGCGGCGAGGATCTTCGCACCGCCGTCTTCAACGTTCTCGACAATGCCATCAAGTATTCCGGCGATCACGTGGATGTGCATGTGCACCTGAACATGCCCGACGAGAAACGAATTGTGCTGAGCGTGCAGGATCACGGAGTCGGCATTGCTCCCGATGACATGAAGAGCATTTTCAAGCGCTTCTACCGCGTTACTCACCGCTCGTTGGCGCACGTGAAGGGAACCGGGCTGGGCCTGTTCATTGTGAAGTCGATTGCGCAAAAACACGGCGGCAAAGTATTCGCCGAAAGCGCCGGCGAAGGCCAGGGCACGACCATTACCATGGAACTGCCGAGGTCTTCGTTATGAGGTCGAGGTTATGAGGTCTTCGTCATGAGGTCGAGGGCATGAGCCGCGTTCTGGTGGTGGAAGATGAAGCGCATCTGGCGCAGGGATTGCGCTTCAATCTGGAGGCCGAAGGATATTCCGCCGAGGTGGTAGGCGATGGCGAAGAGGCCACGCAGCTCTTACTCGATAAGAAAGAAAACTTCGATGCCATCGTGCTCGACATCATGCTGCCCGGCAAAGACGGCTTTAGAGTAGTTTCGGAATTGCGCGCGGCGCGGAATTATGTTCCGGTGCTGATGCTGACGGCTCGCGGCAGTCCTGAAGATGTGTTGAAAGGCTTCGCCGCTGGCGCCGACGATTATCTGCCTAAGCCTTTCGATCTGTCGATTCTGCTGGCGCGTTTGCAGGGATTGCTGCGGCGCAGCCAGTGGATGCGAGGGCAGTCCGCGGCAAGCTCAGAGACTGTGGTCGACTCTGCATCTGATCCGCGCAGCGTGACTGACTTCGGAACTTTTTCTTTCAACGGCAAGACTATCGACTTCGGCACGCTCGAACTGCGCACCGCCGGCCATGTGGTTCACCTCACGCTGATGGAATCGGAACTGCTGCGCCACCTGGTTCGCAACGATGGCCGCGTAGTTTCCCGCAAGCAGATTCTCGAAGAGGTCTGGGGCCTGCATGAAGATACAGATACGCGCGCCATCGACAACTTCATGGTCCGCCTGCGGCGCTATATCGAAGATGATCCCGCGCAACCCCGGCACCTACTCACGGTGCGCGGCGTGGGCTACCGGTTTCTGGCGAATCCGGAAAAGAAATGATAATGGCCAGCGAGCGGCGGGCAGTTCGATCAAATGCTCCGCCGCGTACTGGCCACTTCTGCGCTGGCTTAGCGAATCCCTTACTGCTTGTCGTAGACCGAAACGCTCTCCATCTTCATGCCCATCGAATCCATTCCAGACGCGGTGAGCGTGCGGCTCTTGCCGTCGGGCGCAAGTACGATCGTCCCAGTAATCGTAACTTTGCCGCCCTTCTTAACGGTTAACTCCAGATGATGGTCATCGATCTGCTTGATGGACCGCGTATCTGAGGTAGGGTCGCCGGTTACGGGATAATCCTTGCCGTCGAATTTGCCTGTCCACACATTGTGGGTAGGCTTGCCCTGGCCATCGACGCCATCCACCGTGGCTTTGATGTTGTCGCCGGCGGCCTCGTACTTTACCATCGTGTTTTTCGAAGCTCCGGCAGGTATTTTCGATTTGGCGTCGTTCAGCTTCCAGGTCCCCATGTTTGGATTTTGCGCGAAACAAATGCTTAGACCGACAAACAGCATCACCAGCGTTAATACGGTTGCTCTTGTTTTCAATGTTGCCTCCAGGGTGAGAAACGGTTGGCTCGCGAGCGAGCACTGCATTCTAGGGTTCAAGGTACCCTTTGTGCAACCCTCAAGGTGGCTCGGGGTCTTCGGGGGAAACTCTACGCGCGGCAGAGTTCGGCGACCATGGTCTCCCGCCGCTGCAACGCCAAACCATCCACGCGGTTAAGAATCATCGCGTAGGCCGAGATCGAAATCGCGGACAATATTAACAAAATCAAGGTCGCGATCCAGAAATTGCCGTAAAGCCGCGCGATCCAGAACGCGCCGACTCCCACGCCGACGACGAAAACCTGCACTCCTAAGCTGATCAGCACCGTTGTCTGCGAGGCGCGCTGACGGCCGAACGAGGAGTAGTCCAATTTCTTCGGAGCGTAAAGCGAGAGCAGATTACCGGCGGAAAAGTTGATCGGCGCGGCGAACAGCAAGCCCGCTAGCGCGGCGATGGTGACGTCAAGTGCGGGCCGTCCATAGAGGAAGCTGACCGCAATCCACGCGAAGACTACTTCTATCGTCAGGATGCCGGCATGGGTGAGATTCTTCGCCAATACAATTTCGCGAAATCTCACCGGGGACGCATAGAAGAACTGAATGCCGCCTGCGTCTCCGCCGAAATTGTTGTAAGCGAGATTCGTCAGCATCAACAGCGTGTATCCCACGGCGGCGGGAAATGCCATGTCGGGCGCGCGCGAAAGAAAAACTCCTGAGTGCCGGGCAGAGTTCATCGCCCCGAAACGGAAGACGAACAACACGAAAAGCGGCGCGATCAGTGAGATCAGCATGGGACCGCTGCGTATAAGGTACCGAATTTCTTTTTCGAAGACCGCGGCCACGGGAGCGGAGAATCCGGGCAGATTCCATCCCAGCCGGAGCGACCTGTCTTTCTCTTGCGGCACAACCGACGCGGCCGCGACCTCGCTCAAATTCTCGCCGCGGTACTGCGCCCGCAGCCGCACGTGCAGGCAGTAGCCAGTCACCAGCACAAAAGCGCACAACAGCGTGAGCGAACTGAATCCCGTCATGAATCGCGAAAACACCGCCTGCGCAATGGCATCTGCGGCGAGCCCCGGCGGAAGCATCCCCTGCACCGGAGCCAGAACGTCGATGTATCGCTGCAAAGATTCGTGTGGGGCAGAACCCGGCCGCCTCTCGAAATGTCGTATGAGCGGCCCGATCAACTGAAAACTCAGCATCAAGAGCACAAACAGAATGCCCATGATCTCGCGCGTGCGGCGCTGCGCGAGCCAGCGCTCCACCCACGCAAATACCATCTGCATCAACAGAAGATTGAAGGCGGCAAACGCCAGTAAAACGAGCGCCGCCCAGGGCAGCAACTCCGGCTTCGCAAAACCCACGCCGATCAGAACTCCAAACGACCAAAGGCTGCCCAGAGCGGTCGCCGGGTCGAACATGCCGTAGGCTATCCGCACCAGAAAATACGAGCCGTAACTTAGCGGAAAGCGCAGCAGATCAGAGGAATCCGGATTGTTGGAGAATGCCGTCGCCATAACAGGGAAGACTTGCCAGAAGATAAAAACGAACCACAGGGGAAGGGCGATCATCTCGGGCTTGCCTGCCGAGATCGCAAAATATGCCGCGATCCCCATTCCAAACGCGCCGCCGAGTCCGCCGATGGCGAACGCGAACGCCACCATGATTTGCGAGACCAGCTCTAGCATGCCCCGCGTGCTGCGCAGCGAGTTGACGAAAAGCCGCCAGCGCAGCCAGGCGATGGCCGCGAGTTGTCCACGCCTGTGCAGCGTAGGGTTGAGTTCAGTCATGGGCGCAGCTCGTCTCTTCCCGAAATCCGCACTTCGTACACGGTCGGAAGCAGTTCCGTGCCGGTACGAACAAAGCTCCGCACCAGCTCAGTGCGCGAGAAATGACCAAGGCTCAGAAGCCGGATGCATTCGTCCGTAGCGCAGCTCTCCCACGACGTCCGTCTGCCCCACGGAAAACAACTGGCCTCGATGACACGTACGGGAAGCCGCTCCTGAAATCCCGCTTCAATCTGTTCGCGCAGCCATCGCAGGTATTCGAGCTTTTGTGATATGGCAACTTTCGGATCCTGCCGGATCACGACGCCGGGAAAATTGGGAATATCGGCCCGCAACGTGTGAATGTGTCCATGCCCTTCGACAAGAATTTCAATATCAAGTTCCATCAGCCGTTCGAGACTCGCAAGCCATTTCAGGCTGTCCACGTCAGGGTTAGGGGTCGCAAAATAGCTCCCCATGAAGGCGTCGCCCGCCAGCAGCAACTTCTCCTTGGGATCGTACAGAACGATGTGGTCATCGCAATGTCCAGGAGTCGCCAACACCTGCAAGTAGCCGGAAGCCGTATCTACGGTCTCGCCCAGAATGTGATAGGGCGGCTTCAAGTTTGGAGGCTGCCCGATGATGACAGCGCGCACCCACGGCAGCTTTTTGAATGGCGTCAGGAATTCGGCAGTCATCGCTGAAACCCACACCGGAGCGCCGGTACGCTCAGAGAGCCAATTGAGGTTGCCGACGTGTTCCTCGTGCGCATGAGTTGCTACGACTTTCGCGATTCTGGGTTTTGCGCGTTGCAGGTGCGCCGTGAGCGATCGCCGCATCTTGGGTGAGCCTGGATCGACTGCGACTCCGTCATAGACCACTGCCGTGAACAGTTCGCCGAACAGCAGCGGGACTGTGTTGGGTAAGACGCCGTTCAGGAAGAAAATGGTCAGCTTGCCGTCCAGCAGATCAAGCCGCCGGTGGTAAGCCCGGAAGAAAATACTCACTCTCTGCGCGGCTCCACTGAGTCCCGACCACAGAACAAGTGGCAGCCGAATGAAGAAGCCCAATAGGTAACATGACCAGAACGCGGACAATTTCGCTTGTCGTCGCACTGTCTCCGGCTTTGCTACGCGGCAAGTGCCCCCTCGACATTTGCTGAGGGAGTACCTGTTCGCAGCAACGAACCCGTAGCAGATCCGCCCTAATTGGCGAAAAGGGAACCACTCTCCCATCACGCCGATGAGCCGCGTCAACGGGAACAAACGCGCCAGGCAAGTGACCGCATCCCACCCGGCATAAATTTCACCTTCAGGGGCCACGACATGTAACTGGCGCAGGCAATCGTCCATCCTGAGCCGGGAATCGCAGGCGGATAACGCCGCTTCACTGATGGGCAGGCAGATCGTCTTGTGCTCGCGGTCGAGGGTTTTCAGCCACGATACGCAAGCCTGACAAATCTCGCACTGGCCGTCGTACAGCGCTCGGTAGACGGGCTGAGCGCACTTTTTGTCAGTGGTCGCCGCCGCAGTCTCGGCCAATAATTCGTTGTCCATGCGTCTACTTCCCTTACCCCAGCCAAGAAAGCTCCTGCTCGGTCCGGCGCGAGCCACCGACCGTGCGCAGGAAAATCTGTTCCAGCGTCATCTTTTCGCCGGATGGAGTCGCAACTTCATCGGATCCCGCTGTCGTCTGCGCTTCCACGCCGGCGCGCAACTCCTCCAGCGATCCCTGCGCAACCAGGCGTCCACGATGAATGATGGCGACGTGACTGCACAGCCGCTCCACGATTTCCAGCACATGCGAGGTCAGAAAAATCGTAGCTCCGCGCGCGATCATGCCTTGAAGCATTGCCTTCAGAGTTCCAGCTGCAATAGCATCTACGCCTTCGAACGGTTCGTCGAGAAACAATACTTTCGGACCATGAATCACAGCCGCCGCCATCGCCAGCTTCTTCTGCATGCCGTGCGAATAGTCGGTGACCAACTTCTTCGGCTGGTCGGCGAGCTGCATGAAATCGAGTAGTTCGGCAGTCCGCTTGGCCGCAGTCTCGCGGTCGAGTCCATACATGCGTCCCGCAAAGTTCAGAAACTCCGATCCCGTCAACCGCCCAAACAGAGCCATGCCTTCGGGCACAACCCCGATCTGCCGCTTCACTTCGACAGGACTCTTTTCCAAATCCAGTCCAAGAATTTCGATACGCCCCGAACTGGGGGCCAGCAGACCGGTAAGCATCTTGATCGTCGTAGATTTACCCGCGCCGTTGGGACCGAGAAAGCCGAAAAATTGTCCCGGTGCCACGCGCAGGTCGATGCCATCGACGGCGATCAATTCTCCGAAACGGCGGGTCAAGCCTTGGGTTGCGATGGTGGGAGCGGCATCCATGAAACTTCTGAATCTAGCACAACGCTGAAGTTGCTGCCCTTGGCGGTTTCAGATCGCCCGCCTACTTTTTACAAATTCATGACATTTGCGTTCCTCGCTGGTGTATAAAAGGGGCGATCAAGCCGCCCGCGCGACTCTCGCGCTTACCGGAGGGGTATCCCATGAAAGAAAAGTTCGTGCTCGCCGTTTTTTTCGCGCTGTTCGCCAGTTTGGCCCACGCGGGAAACTCAGCGCCAGTCCCGGTCTACACCTTCATCTGCAACGGCAGCGGATTAGGCCCCTGCCCCAATGGCGGTCGCACAGATTCTCTGATCCTCGGCTCCGATGGCAATTTTTACGGCGCCGCCCAGATTACTACGTGGGAAACCAGCTTGGTCACTGGAGGAAATGTATTCTCGCTCACACCTGCCGGCAAGTTTACCGTGCTGCACACTTTCACGCCGGGAGTTAATAAAAATTTTCCGGACGGCGACCTGCCCGGCGCTCTGATCGAAGGCCCGGATGGAAATCTCTACGGCGAAACCATCTACGGCGGGATCGATGGCTGCGATGGCGACTGCGGCTATGGCGTGCTGTTCCGGGTAAGCAGGACCGGAACCGGATTTCAGTTGGTGCACAAATTCTGCTCCCAAACCGACTGCTCCGATGGAAATGGGCCCTCCGCCATGGTGCTCGGGAACTGACGGCAATCTGTACGGCACCACCACCTCCGGCGGCGCCAACTATGTTGGTACCCTCTTCCGGGTTACCCCGTCATCCGGCGCCTACGAGGTTGTTTTCAATTTCAGTTCCACCTCCGGCGGGGAATATCCCTCCAACCTCACCGTTGGTTCCAACGGCACTTTCTACGGACAGTCTTCTGCGCCCGCGGGCAAGTTCCTGTTTAACTACACGCCCGCAACTGGAGTAATGACCACGGCCCCGCTGAACTTTCCGACGCTTTCCGCTGGAAGCGGGTTAGCCCTTGGCCCGAACGGAAATTTTTACGGGTTCTACTTTATTTATGGCGTCAACGGCGTGAGCCTGTTCGAAGTGGAACCGAACGGCAGCAATCTTACGATTTTCCCCTTCTACAACACCATTGACGGCGGCGGCAGCCCGGATGGCTTGCTGCTCGCCAGCGACGGCAACTTCTGGGTCGCCAATTTTAACGGCAGCAGCGAATACGGTAACATCATTTCGCTTTCGCCTACCGACGGATCGTTGCTGCAAACCATCTCGCCCTTCGGCACAACGTCATCGGTGGGAGGTTGGCCGTCGCAACTTATTCAGGCGAAAGACGGCACCCTCTGGGGCTCGACCTACATTTACGGTGACGCTACCAAAGGCCACTTCGCCCTCGGCACAGTCTTTAGCTTGAACGAGGGCTTGCCGCCGCGCTAAGCGCGCCTTCTGTGAAATCGATACAGGGGGTCTCTTCTCCGCGCGTGTGCCACGCAGGGGAGGGACTGTTTCTTGTCCCCATTCCAAGCCGTTACGAAACCGGAACAGAACCTGATTCTGCTGCCAAATGTCTCCTTGTTTGTGATAAAGTCCTTTTCCTTTACAACCTCAAGTTGCAAGGTTGGGGCCTCGCCCGTTCTTCTTTAGGAGGTTACGGTGGCCAAGAATATAGTTGTCTGCTGCGACGGAACCGGAAACCAGTTCGGCGACAACAACTCGAATGTCGTGAAGCTCTATAGCGTCCTGATCATCGATGGTAAGCAACAGGTCGGCTATTACCATCCTGGCGTGGGCACCATGGGTTCGCCTACCTCGCGTAACAATGTCAGCGAACTTTGGTCGACAGTGATGGGACTTGCCTTTGGAGCGGGATTGCTGGACAACGTCAGCGACGCGTACCGGTACCTGATGGATGTCTATGAAGATGGAGACAACGTCTATCTGTTTGGTTTCAGCCGCGGCGCGTACACAGTGCGGGCGCTTGCCGGCGTGCTGCATATGTACGGATTGCTGTGTCCCGGCAACGACGGTCTGATTCCTTATATCATCCGAATGTACGCGAGGAAGACCCGCGCCGCTGCGGGAATGACTCAAACCCTCAAGGTGGCCGACGGTTTTAAAGCGACATTCTGCCGTCCCTGCCCGCTGCATTTAGTGGGAGTCTGGGATACGGTCAGCTCGGTTGGGTGGATCTGGGATCCTCTTAAACTTCCTTATACCGCGCAGAATCCAGAAATGGCCAACGGCCGTCACGCGGTTTCGATCGATGAGCGCCGCTGTTATTTTCGAAACAATTTGTGGGGAGAAAAGCTTCCCAGCCAAAATAGTCTGAAGCAAGTTTGGTTCGCCGGTGTGCACTCGGACGTCGGTGGCTCTTACGCGCCAGCGCTGAGCGGGCTATCGCAGATTTCCCTGGAGTGGATGCTCTGCGAAGCAGTTCCGCTTGGACTTTTGGTCAATCCGGAGAAAGCCAATCAAGTACTGGGAAGGGTTCCGCCTCCTCCGCCGTTCCCAACCGACCCGGCGCAGAAGATCAATATCTCGCTGAAAAATTTCTGGTGGATTCTGGAATTTCTCCCACACTCTTATTACGATTTCGCAACCAGGAAGAAAAGATGTCGTATTCCACTGGGCGCACCCCGCCAGATTCCAGAGGGTTCCGTTCTGCACGAGACGGTGGCAGAAAAACTCAAGCTCGATCCAGACTACAAGCCGCCGAACTTGCCCAAGACCTCAAACGTTGAACCAAGAAACGCCTGCGTTTTTTCCTGAAACGAAAACGCCCTGGCCGGCGGCCAGGGCGTCTTATATGTCGAAAGCACGGGAGTCTAAAACTGATTCCACAAGAACTGGTTGTAGACCTCATGATGAAACTGTACTTCCGGAGCTTTAACAAAAGTTCCGAGAGATCGCGCGCACCGATCGGCCGCAGCCTGCTTCAGGTCTGCGTAGCGCCCCTTCACGTCCTCGCCGAGAAGTTTCGTAGTCCACTCAGCTTTACGGAAGTTTGCCAGCGCATCGTAAATGTTGTCTGGTAAGTAGCGTTCCGCCTGACGCAAGTTCTTGATCTTCGAAGTTTCGCCGTCGATGCCCGTCTTGAAGATCCCCAGCATCACCAGATATGGATTCGCGTCGGGAGCCACCGAGCGCACTTCTACGCGCATGCTTTTCTCGTTGCCGATCGGGATGCGAATCATCGACCCACGATCGACCGCCGAAGCCTTGATCTGATTCGGCGCCTCGAAATGCGGGTCGAGACGGCGATAAGCGTTGACGCTCGGATTCAACAGCAGGCATATGTCATTGCCGTGCGTGAGAATGCGGTCGACAAAAGCCCATCCCATCTTGCTGAGCTTCTCTTCGCCCTTGGCATCCCAGAACAAATTCTTGCTGCCGTCACTGATGGAAACGTTGGTATGCATGCCGCTCCCATTCACGCCCACCACGGGCTTGGGCAGGAACGACGCGGTGAGCCCCATGTGCGTGGCCACTTGTCGGCAGATCAGCTTGTAGAGTTGAATCTGATCGGCCGCAGCCACAACCTCACCATACCCGTAGTTGATTTCAAATTGCGAAGGCGCGACCTCTGGGTGATCCTTCTCATTTTGAAAGCCCATCGCCCGCTGCACTTCCGCAGTCGTATCAATGAACGTGCGCAGCGGATCGCCCGGCAGCGAGTGATAGTACCCGCCGGTATTAACGTACTCAAACTTGCCCGTTTCGTTATAACGGCGCTCTGCGTCCGCGCCGTTGAACAGAAATCCTTCAATTTCGTTCGCAGCGTTGAGCGTGTATCCTTTCTTCTCGTGCAAAACGTCGGCGTAGTTCTTCAGCACGCCGCGAATGTCACCAGAATACGCCGTCCCGCCCTTATCGATCACTTCGCCGAAGACCAGCACTTTCCCGGCCCCAAACACATCGGCCGGACCCCAGTAGAACGCCGCCCAGTCGATCCCCAGACGCAGATCGCTCTCCCGCTGCGCCGTGAACCCGCGAATCGAAGAACCGTCGAACGTCAGGTTGTCCCAGCTCTTGATCAGGAATTTCTTGTCGTAATCCAGCATGTGCAGCCGGCCTTCAAGATCGCTGAACAGCACGGTCACAGCCTTAATCCGCTTCTCGTCGGTCAAATACTTCAACCGCTTTTCCTGCACCTTGTCAATCGGCTCCCGGTTCCGCCGCTGCTCCTTCGCCTCCAGATTCAGGTCTTCCAGTTCTTCGTAGGTGAGTGCCAGGAAATTACGCAATTCGTTGGGCATGGATATCCTTCCGTCTCCTATGTCAGCAAAATGATGTCGGCAAGCAACCGCATGAATACAGGCAATTGAAATGGCTGGGCTTCAACCGAGAAGAATAACGCGAGTGCGCAGTCTCCGACAATCAAAAAAGCTGATCGAACCCATAAAAGAGATTTATTAAGATTCTCCTAATTCGCGTTCTTCTTATTGCACTAGCTATTGCACTTCCAGCGAAACCACCTTCCCCTCACCTTCCGACGTTTCACGATAGTTCAGCGCCACCTTCTGCTTGTTCCAGGAACACGAAAAGGCATCGGCTCCGATCAGGACAATGTGGTTCGTGTCTGCCACCTTCATCTTCAAAGTCTTCGCCCCAGATACCACCGTCAGGGTCGCGAGCGGCGGTGCCGAGCAATCCACACTCGTCAGCAGACCGCGGACATATTTTGGCGCGCCCAAATTCGCCGGCGTTGTGCTCGGCGGCTCAGCTGAAATGGCGTTTGTGTTCTCCGCGCTGTCCGAACTAGTCTCCCGCTGCACCAGTTTCCCCGGACGATAGACTGCCGTTCCATCCTGCACCATTGAGCGGAACTGCTCCGCCTGGGCCAGTGCCGCCGCCGCGTGCGACGCGACCTCCGGATTGCTGCTGCTTCTGAGCGATTGCAGCAATGCGATGGCCTGCTCCGGCTGCCGGTTCGTCAGATAAATATTCGCCAGATTGAATAGATAAGTCTCGTTGCGCGGGCTGATCGCTAAAGCCTTCTGCATCGTAATAATCCCCTTGGCGGGATCGCCCGACGCTGATTGCGCAAATGCCAGCAGGGCGTAAGAATCCGCGAAACCCGGGTCCAGACTGATGGATGTCATCAACTCCGTGGTCATTGCAGGCAGGTCAGCCTCGACGCTAAATCCCTTCTCACGAGCCAGCAGCAGCGCGCTATAGTAGTGAACCCGTGGATCCTTAGAATCCAATTCCGAGGCTTGCTTAAAATATTGCCCAGCCTGCATAAAGTCCTGCTTCTGCAAATAGGCGTAACCCAAGCCGCGGCACGCCGCCGCATTCTTTGGATCAGCCTTCAACACATCCTGAAATTCACTCACCGCGCGCTCCCGATAGTCAGTCGAATGCAGATGGATATCGGCCAACACCGCATCGCCGTCCGCGGCGCTCATAGGCGTAGCCGTGTAGCTGTTCGACGAAATGCTGGCCGGAGTAGGAATCGCATAATACTTGCAGCGCCTGCTGTTGATGTAGCTGCTCAGAGCCCGGTCGAACTGCGCGGGGCTCATCCCGAAGGCCCGTTGAATGGCGTCTTCGATCGGCAAGTGCTGGTTCTCTTCCAGATCAAAATAAACAGCCACCTTGGGAACAAGCTGGTTGTCGTAAAGGTAATGCATGAGCATTCCCGACTCGACATAAAACGTGGTCCTATGGTCGCCGCTTTCGTTGTAGGTCGAAGAATTCTGCCGCACCTTAAATAGGTCTGCGATCCTCATCGTCCCCAGTTGTTGCAGGATCAAGTAAACGTCGCGCCCGACCTTTCCGATGCGCGCTTCTTTGCTATCCACTTCAATGGTTGAAAAATATTCAGCAAAACCTTCCTCAAACCACGGCGGTAATTCCCCTTGCAGGTTGCCATTCATCAACTGGTGCGCGTACTCGTGGAACACCACAGCCCAGGGATTCTCCACCGACATGTCGAGCATGATGAAACTGCGGTCGCCGCCTCCTTGAAAAAGTCCCGCTAATTGCGTTGGTTTGCCGTTGAACAGCGGCGCAACCTGCCGCATTTCTTTCGTGTTGCGAAAGGCGACAATCTGCAGCGGGATGGGAAGGTTTACGTTTGCCTTGGTCATCAGTGCGCCGAAAACGACGCGCATCTGCTCGAAACGCATCGCGACTTCGCGGCCGCGCTTTTCGCCTGAGTCGGTAATCACCGAAAAATTCGGCGAACGCACTTCCACCCATTGCGCATCCCCGGCGAAGACTGTAGGTGCGCCGCAGAACGCAGCGACCAGCAGGACGGCGACTAGACGATAGAAAGCAAAACAGAACCGTTCATCGCGAATCTTCATCATGCACTCCTTGCGCGACGACACACTTGCCCCACACTCAAATCAGTTTAGTCCCAGCCCCTGCCCTGGCATCAGCCGGATAATCACGCCCAGCGCCGTAAGCACGGCAATAAAGTAGACCGTGATTGTGCGGCTCGGATGCGACGGTAAATCTTTTGCAAAGAATGCTCGATATCCAGCTCCCAGCGCCACCAGAAAAAACATATTCTGCTTCAGCGCCAGCCCCAGAGCAACACTAGCGATGAGAAGCGCGATGCGTTCCGCTTTGCTCAAGGCCAGCGCTGCCTGCCCGCCATCGAGCACCCAGACCGGAATCAGGTTCAGCAGGTTCAGAATCGCGCCCACGCGCGCCAGCGCGCCCCAGAACGGATCGCCCGTCTGCCACCACAGCACGGCACAAGCCAGCGCTGCCAGAAATCCCGCCAGCGGCCCCGCCAGGCTCACCGCAGAACGTGTCTCCAGCGACACCCCCAACGCGTTCCAGCGCACGTAAGCACCCAGGCCCGGCAGAAACACAGGCATATCCGCCGGCAAGCCGCGGCGCTTGATGTCAACGAAGTGCCCCATCTCGTGAATCAGAATCAGCACCGCGAAGCCGATCCCAAACTTCACCCCAGACGCAGCCGAATAAATCACAACGAAAGCTAAAAAACTTAGGATCGACGTCAGCTTGAACCGCGGAGTCGCCTGCGTTCCGCTCCTGTCGCCCATCGTCGCGGCCGAACCCGCCGGGCCCATCGCTTGCGCCCATTGGTTGTCGGCTTGCGGCTGTCGCACACCGCCAGCACTGTCAAGCGCCTGCGCGTGTTGCCTGATCCACTCAGCTTGCTTCGATGCCGGCGGCAGCAAGGCCAGCCCGGTCAGCCATTTCTCCCGCGCCTGCCGCAGATCTCCACGAGCCTCCAGCGCCTTCGCGTCCGACGACAGTTGCTCCAAGTCCTCGGAGTGCACCAGCGCGTGACACTGATCGCACGCCAGCGCTCCCGGCGCAAGTTCGCGCGAGCAGCGCTTGCAATTGCGAATCGGGTCTTGGTTTGGGGTAGACACAGCTAGGGAAAATGCTTTCGGATCAACGCACTCGCTAACTTGGCGGAGCGCTGGCAAACGGACCATACACTCCGAATGGCCGGCCCGCAGCAATTCTCCACGCGATTCTCATTCCAAAGAAAAGAATCAGCAAGCCCATTGCGCCCCACCCCGGACTACTCTGAAGCTCAAGAAATGGAGAGGCCAGCCCGAGAAGTGCCAACCGTCCCAGCCACGTTCCCAAGCTTACCGTTGGCCTCGGCGCGGGCGGAGGCAAAGAGGATTGGCGCCCGGATTCCTGCTCCAACTGCCGCTGCTCGTCCTCAATCCTCTGTTGTTGAGCTTGTCTTTGTTCTCTTTGCTGTTTTCGTTCGTCGGCAAAATTAATTCCAATGGGGACCGCGGCCATCGATACCGCCGCATAAGTCAGCAGGATCGCGGCAATCTGGTAGCGCCGCCCGCCAACTCCGTTCGATCCTTTCATCATGGCCGTGCCCACAAGCCATCCCACGCCGATCGACATATAGCTGATCACCCATCCCTGCAGCAGGATCGCAATCAGCGCATATCCAATCAGCCCCACCACGGCCGCGCCAATGCCATAAGTAAGAGCGCGCACATACGCTGCGTGCTTGTCCCGGTCAATTTCGCTGCGCATCCGCTCCGCGCACCCGGGACACGCCCTCGCCGCATTCACCCTGTAATAAGCTCCGCTCAACGGTTGCTGGCAGAATTCGCAGACATTGCTCGCACCCAGCTTCGTGGCGTACTCGGCCGTGCCGAACTGGGGTATCGGATTGCCGAAACTATCACTCATGTCTGGAAACAATAGAATAGTTCGCTGGTGAGCACAAGACGCTCATGCAGGACGATCCCTCGTGAGCCTTCCCCGAACGAAGCCGAGGGCCCGGCGAAGCGAAGCGAGCCGGACAGCGCAATCCGAGATCAATACCCCGAACGCCAAGGGTCAAGCAAGGCCGTGCTGCTACTCGTTACTGGGTACTAGGTACTCGGTACTAGAACACTTACGGCAGCAGCCCATAAACATTCAACTCCGTCTGCGTGCCCACATAAACTTTCCCATTGGCCACCGTCGGCGCGGTGAACTTCACCGCCGGACCGGCCGCATCCCGCGCCGAATTTTGACTGGTGTCGTAAAGCTCGCGGGAAACATTCGCAGCGTCGAAGGCCCTCAGGATCGCATTGCCATTAACGCCAAACTTGTCGGTCTCCAGTATCCATACGATTCCATTGCCATTCCCGTTGGCGGAAACGGTCGGCGAACCACCCGGGTATCCGAAGTGCTTGTTCGATTGCGCAATCGGGACCGTGGAAATCAAACTGTTTTGAATACTGAATTGCATGGGGTATCCGCCGGAACCGGAAAAGTAGACTTGCTCCTGCCAGTAGGCCGGCCCGCCCGCCCGGTTACCGGCTCCATCTTCCGCGGCGCCCAGCACCGTCGGAACCGTGAGCAAGTTCTGGTTTGCAGTCGTGTTGAATCCTCCTAGCGAATCACGGTTGAGTTCGTAAACCGTGCTGCCTTTCCCGCCCGCCAGCATCACGTGAGGATAAGAGCCGACCTGATCCGGCAGCAGCATCACTCCTCCCGAAGCCAAATCCCAATCCAGCAGGTCCAGGTTGGCCTGATCCCAGGGAGTGAAAGAATCGCCCGCTGACAGCACGCCATCCGTAGCAGTGAGCTTCACCACGCTGTCGCCGTAATCCTCCCCGCCCGTGTTGGCGTCGTAGGTCCCGTTGCCGGTACTGAAGAAAATGTTGCCGCTGGCATCCGCTGCAAGTCCGCCGCCGCCCATCCAGATACCTCCGTCCGAACCGCCGGGCGTGCTGTTGTATACACCGGACTGTTGCAGGTTCGTTTCGTTGTATCCCATCACCCACCCGTTCCACGGCGCATTGTCACAATGGGATGCCCACGCAATATAGACCACGCCGTTCGAAAGCAGCAGTCCAGCGCGCTGGTTTTGGGTTAACGTATTGAAGTTTACGGTCTTGTTCGTTGCCGGAACTGAGCCTTGGATCTGTACCGATTGCACGATTGCGCCTGTTAAAATGTCCACCGCCCACAGCGTTTGATAATACGTGTAGTTTCCGCTGGTCCCGGTTTTGGTCCGGGTCACCAGAAACATCATATTCGTCGCCGGATCGATGACCGGCGTCGAGGTTATGCCGTACGTCGGCGTGATATTCGCACAGTTAACGTCTGTCGTATCCAGGACCTGCGCCCCGCCCGTCAGGAAACTCGTCTGCCACAGCGGCGAGGTTACCGTCCCGTCGGCGTCAAAGGCGTAAACGCTGTCGTTTTCCGTCGCCACATACACTACGTTATACGTCCCCACGCCGGGTATGGTGACATTGGGAACATAAAGCGGCTCCGCGTAAATATTTCCATCCACGCTGCGAGTGAAGAGTTTCCCAAACTGATTCTGATTCACGTTGCCGGTGGTCAGCGCAACCTCGTTCAAGTTCTGTCCGGTGCGGAACGTATCGTTCTTCATCGTGAACGTTCCCGCGAAATTGTTGACCGCCAAAAACGCAACCGCAGTCTGCGCGGTATTAGCGTTGTTCGTCGCCTGAATAACGTGCGCCGCACTCGTAGCAGGTGGCGTATAAAGCCCCGAAGTAGAAATCGTACCCACTGTGCTGTTCCCGCCAGTAACGCCATCCACCGACCACGTCACATTCGTCGATGTAACCCCATTCACCGTGGCGCTGAACTGCTCAGTTTGTATCGGCGTAATCGATCCTCGTCCCGGACTCACACTCACCGCCGAACTCGCCACCACACCCGTGCCGCTCAAACTCACCGTCTGCAGAAACGCAGGATCCGTATCATTGACCGTAATGTCTCCGGTCCGCGATCCCGTATTCGACGGAGCGAACGTCACATTGATCGTGCAATTCGTACCCGCACTCAGCGATGCCGGACAGTTGTTCGTCTGCGAATAATCGCCACTGGCAAGAATGCTGTTAAGATTCAACACCGCCGTACCGGTATTCGACAACGTGATCGTCTTCGCCCCACTGGTCAGCCCCAGAGTCTCATTCCCAAAGCTCAGCGAAGCCGGAGACACGCTCGCCGTAGCACCGCTGTTCCCCATCCCCACCAACAACACCACCTGTTGCGGACTGGTATAGGCATTATCCGTGATAATAATGCTGCCGCTGCGGGACCACGCCGCAGTCGGACTGAACGTAACCGTGATCTTGCAAGACGATCCCGCCGGAACCTGCGCCGTCCTGCAGTTGTCGGTTTCCGAAAAATCTCCCGTAGCCTCAATGTTGCTGACCGTCAAGCTGGCGTTTCCTGAGTTGGTCACGGTGACGGCTTTCGTCGCACTGCTCTTGCCTATCAATACTCCGCTGAAACTGAGGCTCGTAGGCGACAGCGTGACCGCCGGCGCCGTCCCCGTTCCGCTCAAAGCCACGCTCTGCGGGCTTCCGGCCGCATTGTCCGTCACGCTCACCGTAGACGTGCGCGTCCCCGTCTTGGTGGGAGTGAACACTACACTGATCGTGCAACTCGCGTTACTGGCCAGCGTCGATCCGCAAGTATTCGTCTGCGTAAAGTCGAGGCGATCGCCCCCGGTTACCTTGATGCCCATCAATGACAGCGTTGACGTGCCGGTATTAGTAACTGTGACGACCTGCGCAGCGCTGCTGGTTCCAACCGTCTGGCTGCCAAAAGTCAATGAGGTTGGAGATAGCTTTACAGTCGGCTGCGCTAACAATAAAGTCGAGAATGCTAAAATAGCGGACACAGCGGCGCACTGCCAGGCGGCAAGCCTGTAATTGAAACTCATGGCAGAAGGACCTCTCGATTCTCTGCGGCTCTTGGGGGGATAACCTATTGTGCACTGCCGGACCGCATAAAATCCAGCAAAAACCGCCCTGCGCACTCGTTACCGATGTGCAATTTTCTGCATGCTCGCTTTAGTGTTTTTACTTAAAATTCGCCGGAATTTTTCTCTAATCTGCAGTCAACAAACGGGAAAAGAATGACGCTGAAGAAATGAGAAGAATAAACGAAATAAATGAGGAGGGCCCTCTACTGCCGGTGCGCCGAAGCTCCCGCCGCGATCTCGCGCAACGCGCTCACCAATCCCGCCGCCGCATCCGGATCAGCCAGCGCATCCAGATCAACCGTAGCCGAGAACTGCGGCGACTCTGGACGGAAGTGTACCTGCAAAATATCCTGCCGCCGAGCCGACATCAGCGCATTCAACTCCGCGCTCGGATCCTGCTTCCAGTGCGTCCGCGTCGTCAGCACAATCGGTCCCGGCTGATACAAATCCCACTCCCGCCCGTCGCTCTTGCTCGATGCTACTCCCCGGTTATGCGCGCTCCACCGGTGTCGCACCACTTCCAGATGAAAGCTAGGAGACCCGCCGAGATCGGCCTCAAACGTCAAAGTTTCCTTCTGCCGCTTCCAGCAACTCAGCAGCCAGTGCACCGGCAGCGCTCGCGGCCTGAACTTCACCGTCACGTGCGCATTCTCAAACCATCGCGAAGCGAAATGCAGCCGCGCCTGCAGCCGCGAACTCCCCTCCCAGTGCGACTCCAGAATGCGTCCCTTGCCCGCGCAAGCGATCTGCACCCGGCGCAATGCCGCCGCTCCTTTTTTTCGATTGTAGGTGGAAAACACGAAGTACCACAGTCCCAGTAAGGCGACGGACCCAGCCACGTCAATCAGCAGAAGTCGACCCACAACGCTTCCTATGATGTTCATGGTACGTCTGAGGTTGCGGCGAAGCAAGTGTCCAATGGACCTATATTTCTCTTTATCGGAACGCCCACCCAAAATACTGTGGAAAACAAGCCCGCACCAGCCGGATCCAAGCCCCGAAGGGCCGAAATAATGCAGCCCCGGACGCGAGTCCGGGGTAAGCCCAAGAAAAAGGGAACTAAGCCCCGAAGGGACGACAGAAAGACTCACGCGCTGTCTTTACACCTCTTCAAACCGCACCGACACCCGACTCCCACAAAAAGCAAAGCGCTACCAACAGTGTCGCCAAAGCGAACAACTACGGTAGCGCCGCCAATCCAATCCCAAAAGTTGGATAACGAAACATTGAAAAATGTTGCAATCGAAATGGAATTGCTCTCGCGGAACTTCCAAGAGGAAAAAGGCAAAAGCGCTGCCGACCCAATGCCCCGTGCAGGACACTACGGCAGCGCCGCCACTTCAGAGCCCAAACTACTGCCGGTAGTATAAAAACCAAACTGCCCCACTTCTAGTGCATTGTAAGGCACCACAAGAGCAATGTGAGGACAGCCACCCCCGGCTGTTTGACGCAGTTCAGCACCGTGGTTCGCGCGGCCCGTACCTTATAAAGTACGCGTTACCTCCAAATCCGCCCAAATCGTACATACACAATTGCCAATTTTACCGGAACACTTTCGCCCCTTTCGCCCCCTTCCAGGCTCAACCATGCAGCAGCTATCAACTCCCATGGATTGTTAGGCGTGAAAGGAATGTAAATACACCCCGATAAATACAAAACTGCACAGATAAAAACCAAAACCGGAACATACTGGAGATATGTTCCCACCGGAACACATCTCTAAAAGGGCTAGTCCTTACCCTGTGTGTCCCCTGTGTTAAAGGTTTTCTCAGGCCGCAAAAGCGGAAACAGAATCACGTCGCGAATCGTATGCGAGTCAGTCAGCAGCATGCACAACCGATCCACGCCCACGCCCACGCCGCCGGCAGGAGGCATTCCATACGACAGCGCGCGAATATAATCCTCATCCATCTGGTGCGCCTCAAGGTCGCCACGCTCGCGCTCCTGCAACTGCGCCTCGAAACGAGCCCGCTGATCCTCTGGGTCGTTGAGTTCGCTGAATCCATTCGAGATTTCCATCTGCCCCGCATAAATTTCCCAGCGCTCCGTCCACTCCGGCTCATCCGGTTTCTGTTTCGACAGCGGAGACACCGCCGTAGGAAACTCATAAATAATAGTCGGCTGATCGAGATGCTCCTCTGCAACTGCCTCAAACAAACCAGCGATGGTCTTGCCCGTAGGCTCCTTCGGATCGTATGCCATGTGCGCGTGCGCCTGATTGAAGCGCTCGACCAGTGCCTTGACTCCATCATGCGAAGCGAAGTCACTCATCGCAGGCTTCGCCCCCGCATTCTCGGGCCAGTAGTGGATGATCGCTTCGCGCATCGTCATCCGTTTCCAATTCGCCCAATCGATTTCCTTATCGCCCCACTTCGTTTTCGTTCCGCCAGTCACATCGATGGCGGCTTGCGTGACCAACTCTTGCGTGAGATCCATCACGCCCTGGTAGTCGGTGTAGGCCTGATAGAACTCAAGCATTGTGAATTCAGGATTCCAGCGCCAGCCCAGGCCTTCGTTGCGGAAGTTGCGGTTGACTTCGTACACGCGATCGAATCCGCCGACGACGAGGCGCTTCAAATAAAGTTCAGGCGCGATGCGTAAATATAAATCCATGTCGAGTGTGTTATGGTGCGTCACAAACGGTCGCGCCACCGCGCCTCCCGCGATGGGCTGCATCATCGGCGTTTCCACTTCGATGAAGCCATGCGACTCCAGCGTGCGCCGCAGCGACTGCACCAGCTTGCTGCGCTTCAAGAAAACTTCGCGCACCTCAGGGTTGACCACGAGGTCAACGTAGCGTTGCCGGTAGCGCATCTCGACATCAGTAAGCCCATGAAACTTTTCCGGCAGAGGCAGCAGGTCTTTGCTGAGAAATGTTATCTCCTCCACGTGAATGGTGAGCTCGCCAGTGCGCGTGCGAAATAAATATCCGCTGACGCCGATGTGGTCGCCTAGGTCGAGCAGCTTGTACAAGTCGAAGCCTTTGTCGCCCACAGCATCTTTCTTCACGTAAATCTGCAGCCGCTTGCCATCCTGCTGCAGATGACAGAAGCCAGCCTTGCCCATGAGGCGGATCGCCATGATGCGTCCGGCTACGCGGACGTTGATTCGAGGAGTCTCCAACTGCTCGGCGGGCTTGTCGGAGTAGTCGGCAAGAATCTGCGCGATGGTATGAGTGAACTCGTACTTGCTGCGATAGGCGAGCTGGCCCAGCGCTTCGATCTGTTTCAGCTTCTGACGGCGCAGTTCGTAAACATTTTCGTCGAATGCCAAGAGAGTCCTTTAGTGAAGAGGATTGCGCCTTGGGGCGCGGCTAGCGTTTGGGTGAAACGCGATTATAAACAACCTGGCGATTGAATGGTGCAGGCGCAGCGGGCGGGACAGCCGCCGGGACGGCGGCGCTATTATTGCTTGCGTGTACTTATGTATCATGATACATTGGTACCATGGTTGATGATTCGAAGCTTTTGGTCGAGCGGGTGCAGACCGGGGTGCGGATGGAGAAGCGGCTGCTCAAGGTGCTGAAGGCCTTTGCTGAGTACCACGATATGACCTTGGGCGATCTGCTCGAGGGCATTGTTTTGCATGCCTTTGACGGGAAGACTCCGTTCAGCCCGGCTTCGCTGGAACGGATTCAGGAGTTGAAGCGGTTTTACGATTTTGATCTGGATTCGAGCGCGAGCCATCGGCTGAAGGAGATTAAGGCTCGGCCGGGCCGAAGGCGCGCGGGGAAATGATTCCCTCGGGGGCTAAAAGCCCGCATTCATTGTGGAGCCTTACGCGGTACTGCGCAGGGCGAACTGGGAACGGCTGAGTTTTCGGCACGTCCTTCGATTTCTTCAGAGCAGGATCTGAGGGCGTGGGCTGATACGAATCTTACCCTTGAGGTTAATTATGACTGAACAACGGATGAGAACTGCTCTTACGGGATTGCAATGGACTCTGGGGCTGGTGATTTTGATGGAAGCGGTCTTGTTTGTGATGCCGTCGGCCGCGCACGACTTTGCCCAGACACACATGCCGGATATTGTCCGGTTGGTGCTGGGGTGGGGCGAGATTATTGGCGCGCTGCTCTTGCTGATTCCGCGAACGGCGGTGCGCGGCGGATGGGTGCTGGCGGGGATTTTTGTTTTGGCTATTGTTGTGCACTTGCTGCATGGGGCTTACAACGTGGGGAATCTCCTTATATACACAGCGGCGGCCTGGGCGGTTGTGAGCGGCAAGTCCGCCATGGAGAAGGTCGGGTAGCCGGGATGGGGCCGTTCAAGGCTTTGTTAGTTGAGGGCACGTCCGGGGTAGGGAAGTCGACACTGATTGATGCTCTGATCCGCCGCCACGTTGACTCGGCGAAGCCGAGGCGGGCTGAAGCCCGAACTCATTCGAAGGCTTACGCGGCGCTAAAACGCCGTTCTTCCACGTTTTGGACGCAGGCGTTGAACGCAGGGTTGGACGCAGGCGTTGGTGACTGATGCTTCGTCGAAGGGACGAGAGTATATCGCCGGTAAAGGGGCGGGCGAGGACGCCTGCCCGACAGCCGTCGGGACGGCGGCGCTACCGCGAGCGTAGTTTTATGGGCAATGAAGAATTTATCGGCTGCTTTGAGAACGATGCGATTCCTGCAGACTCGTTTCATCATGCCGATCATGTGCGGTTGGCGTTTGCTTACTTGTGCGAGTATCCGGTGCTGCGGGCGCTGGAGAAGTTTTCCGGCGCACTGAAGCGATTTGCTGATTTGCGCGGGAAGGCGCAACTCTACAACGAGACTATTACTTGTGCCTATTTCTTTCTTATTCGCGAGCGCATGGCTGGTTGCGAAGGCGTAGGATGGGAGGATTTCGCACGGGAGAATTCCGACCTGCTTTGTTGGAAGGGTGGGATTCTTGACCGGTACTATTGCGAGGGCACGCTCAAATCCGACTTGGCTCGGGTGGTGTTTGTGCTGCCTGATAAGTGTTTGGAACTGCAAGCAGCGAGTGATACACATCGGCGGCGGTGACGAAGGGCGTCTCGCTGCGCTCGGCTGAACCCTTCGGCTTCGCTTAGGGCAGGCTGGGCGAATGCGCCCGGTCCCACACGAGCCGTTCCTAGATGCGCCCGCCCTACATGCGCTGTTTCCACTTGAGCCTTTCCCACCAATACATCTGTCTCTTGAAGTCGCGTGCGATCGGCGTTACTATTTCGCTGGCCGGTGCTCAGGCTCACGATCTACACATCTATGCCGCAAAACTACGTACCTATCTTTATTTTTATGGCAGTGATTGGAGTGCTACTGCCGCTTACGCTGCTGGCGGCTAAGCTGGTGCGTCCGGATAATCCCAGCAAGACCAAGTTGATGCCTTATGAGTGCGGCATCGACCCTATCGATAGCGCGCGCGGACGTTATACCGTGCGCTACTACATTGTCGCGATTCTTTTTGTGGTGTTCGATGTGGAAACTATTTTTCTGTTTCCATGGGCGGTCAAGTTTAAGGCGCTTGGGATTTTTGGTTTGGTCGAGATGATGGTTTTTCTGGTGATTCTGATTGCGGGTTTTGTCTGGGTTTGGGCAAAAGGCGCGCTGGAGTGGGTGTAGGGTATTTGCCACTTTCCAAAGCTCTCAACCGAAAAGATCGATAAGAAGGCCGCTAAGGACGCAAAGATCGGCTTGGCTGCGGGGAAATTCGTCGTGCGCCCAGTACGACCACGGGGGCTGAAGCCCGCCGATTTTGTGAGCTTTACGCGGCGCTGAAGCGCCGCTCTTCCACGGGACTTTATGCGTTTGTGACTTCGGCTGCGTGCGTTCGAGACTCCTTTCGCAACCTCTGAGGTCGGTGCTTACCGATCTTCAGCGCGATTGAAATCGTGGTCTTCCCAATCTGCTCATGCTTTGACGAATGTGGTGAGGCCGCGTCTGGTGCGTTCGCGGAGTTGGCATTCGCGCAGTTGCTCGGCGAGCGCTTCCAGGTTCGGAACGCCGTAAATCTGAAACCTATCAAGTTCCGCGTCGGAGGTATACAAGTGCAACCGTGCGTAACCCAACAGCCGCATCCCAAACGGCTTTCGCAACTCGAAATGGTCGATGCGGAACAGTTCCAAGCTCTCCTCGACTTTCGAGAGGATGTTCCACTCCACTTTGACCCGCTGCGTAGTGATTTCGTAGTGAGTGCTTCTGCTCTTTATATACAGATAAATGCACCGGATGCCGCACGCGACCAGGCATCCAAGGACGGTGTAGAGAATGGCGGCATCCTTTGACTGGGGCTGGTCGACATAGCGTTGAACGGCGTATGCGATGCCGATGCCGAGAGCGATGATAATTAGGAACGGCAACAGCTGGCCGATGCTGTAGATCATTGCCGGGTAACCGGCGAATAAATCTTTTTCGACTGCCGAATCTTTCGATGCCGCGAATGCGGTGAGATCGGTGTTGCAGAAACGGCATTTTAGAGCTACGGCCTTGATGGTTTCTCCGCAGACTGGGCAGGCTTTTTCGTCAGCTTCCATTGGGGAACCTTTCGCGAAGCTGAATGATAGCAAATCGCGGAGTTGGCGGAGAACGGCCGCGGAGTTTGCGGAGGAAACCCGCTCGCGCCGCGCGTTCGTTAAATTCGGAGCGCTCGCCTATCGTCTTGCTCGTTGACACGTAATCCTCAAGCTGATAAAAGTTAACGTTCTCTCGGTTAGGCTTCTAGCCGTAGGTTTGCGCACGCCGTTATGCCGGACGAAATTAAACCGCCCGCACCACCCCCGCCGGACGGCGACGCGAAGCCGACCGCGGATGAGCCCGCAATTCTTGGCGGAGTCAAAGCTACTCCTTCCGGCTCGGTGCAAGCGGACGACAAGCTTCCCGCTGAAAAGCTCGCTGCGCCTGCGGCTGCGCCACCGGCCAAGCCTGCTACACCTACTGCTACATCCAACGCTACACCCGCCGCTGCCAAGCCTGCCGCGCCTGCGAAGGCTCCCGTGCCAGCGCCTACTACGTGGGATTCGCCGATGGTTGCGAAGCTTAAGGGCTCGTACGGGTCGGGCATTGAGCCGCTCACTTATGCGGGGCAGAATTATATGGTGGTTGATCGGTCGCTGATCCCTGAGATTCTTCAGGTGCTACGCAACGAAGAGCAGTTCGATTATTGCGTGGACATCACCGCGCTGCATTATCCGCAGCGTGAGAAGCAGTTTGATGTTGTGTGGGTGCTTTATTCTTTTGCGCGCAATGAGCGCATTCGAGTGAAGACGCAGATTGCCGATGGGGCGACGCTGCCGAGTTCGGTCCCTATCTGGGCGGGGGCGAACTGGCTGGAGCGCGAAGTGTTTGACATGTTTGGGATCAAGTTTGACGGGCATCCTGACATGAAGCGGATTTTGTTGCCGGATGGATGGAAGGGACATCCGCTGCGCAAGGATTACGGCATTTTGCAGCAGGATAACGAGTGGGTGCAGATTAATTTGGGGATTGAGAGCGGGCAGTAGAAATGCGGAAAACCTCGACAAGTCGCGCCATGGTCCTCGTTTTTATCGTGTTCGCGGTGCGCGTCTGTGCTTCGGCTCAGACGGGGAGAAACGTTGTTCCTAAGGACTACAAGTTGCCTAGGGGTTGCGCTTTCATGCTGCACATGATCATCCGAGCGCCCAAAGAGTTCGATCGAGGTTTGGCAGACGCGGCAGTAGTTCGTGTCTCTGAGGACAGTGCCGCCTCATCGTTGCGACAGTGGAGTGCCGAATCGTCCCCTGAAGTTTTGCTTAAAGACTCGCACGCAGCGGACTACTTTGTCGTGGCGAGCCACGGCGTTAGGACTCAGAATTTCACATTGCCGGTGCCGCTGCCGAGCTATGAGCTTCACGGTTATGAATTGATTTGTGGGTTACATGGATTCGACGGTTCTGAATAGCTAATGACCGATCCCAACGCAACGCTGGCGCATCATGTCGATATAGCCGATCTCGCGGCTCACGACAAGACGTATCTGGATGCGAATGAGCTTGTCATTAATATGGGGCCGCAGCATCCGGCGACGCACGGCGTGCTACGCGTGATTTTGCGGCTGGATGGGGAAAAAGTTCTTGGCCTGGAATGCGTGATCGGATATCTGCACCGCGGGGTCGAGAAGATTGGCGAGCATCGCACTTATACGATGTTCAATCCGTATGTGGACCGCATGGATTACGTGGCTGCGGTCTCGAACGGGCTGGGCTATTGCGAGACGGTCGAGAAGTTGCTTAACGTAGAAGCGCCGCCGCGGGCGCAGCATGTGCGCGTGATTCTGACGGAGCTGAATCGAATTGCGAGCCACCAGCTTTGGCTGGGAACGCATGCGCTCGATATTGGCGCGATTACCCCGCTGTTTTATACGTTTCGTGATCGGGAAGAGATCCTGAAGATTTATGAGAAGTATTGCGGGGCGCGGCTGACTACGCATGCGTTTCGCATTGGCGGGCTGCAGTACGAAACGTATACGGGATTTGAAAAGGAAGTGAAGAACTTCCTGAATTTCTTTCGGCCGAAGATCGATGAGTACGAGGAACTGCTTACTACGAACCGCATCTGGGTTGAGCGCACAAAGAATGTTGGAGCCATTTCGGCTGAAGATTGCATTGCGCTGGGCGTTACCGGTCCTGTGCTGCGCGCTAGCGGCGTGAAGTGGGATCTGCGCAAGGCTCAGCCTTACGCGAACTACAAGAATTTCGATTTCGACATTCCGATTGGAGAAAACGGCGACACTTACGATCGATACCTGGTGCGCATGGCGGAGATGAGGCAATCGGTGCGCATCATCGAGCAGGCTGTGGATGCGCTGCCGGAAGGTCCGATTATGGCGAAAGTGCCGAAGGTGATGAAGCCTCCGGCGGGCGAGGTTTATCACTCGATTGAAGCGCCGAAGGGCGAGCTGGGATATTTTATTGTGAGTGACGGATCGACGCAGCCTTATCGAGTGCGGGTGCGACCGCCGTCGTTTGTGAACCTGCAGGCGCTTGATCTGATGTGCCGCGGCGAACTTGTGGCTGATGTGATTGCCGTGATTGGCACGCTCGACATTGTTCTCGGCGAGGTGGATCGTTAAATGAGAGCTCGCGAAATGAGAGACCGCGAAATGAGGTCCCGCTGATGCACGCGATCATCGACTACATTTCGTCCTACCTCACGAGCGATAAAACTCCCGGCGCCGCGGGGAATATGTTTTGGGTGCTGGTTTATATCATGCTGGTTTTCGCCGGGCTTTCGGTTGCCGTGATTGCGATGAACTGGCTGGAGCGGAAGATCCTAGCGCACATGCAGGTGCGGCTGGGGCCTATGCGCGTGGGTCCACACGGCTTGCTGCAGCCGATTGCGGACGCCATCAAGTTGTTGCTCAAAGAAGACATTATGCCGGCCGAGGCTGACGGTTTTGTTTTCTGGATGGCTCCGCTGATTGTTGTGCTGGCGGCGTTCACGGTTTTTGTCGTTGTTCCGTTTGGTCCTACGCACGCTATTACGGACATGAATATCGGAATTCTGTTCATGCTCGGCGTGTCATCGCTGAGCGTGTTGGGAATTGTGATGGCGGGCTGGGCTTCGAACTCGCACTATCCGCTGATGGGCGCGCTGCGCTCGAGCGCTCAGATGGTGTCGTATGAGATTGCGATGGGGCTGGCTGTGGTGTCGGTCATCCTGGTGACGAGTCTGCACGGCAGCGGCCTTTATGGTGTGGGTGGCGCAGGGGCGGGCGACGGAACGTTGAGCATGATTGGCATCGTGAGGGCGCAGCAGGAGCAGGGCGTCTGGTTCATCTTCAAGTTCTTTCCGCTGGGGCTGATCGCCTTCTTCATTTTTGCGGTCTCCATGGTGGCCGAGACCAACCGCGCTCCTTTCGATCTAGCCGAGGCGGAATCTGAGTTGACCGCCGGCTTTCACACTGAGTACAGCGGCTTTCGCTGGTCGTTATTTTTTCTGGCTGAGTATTCGGCCATGATCGCGGTTTCTTCGATCGCGGTCACGCTCTGGCTGGGGGGATGGCTGCGGCCGTTTCCGAATCTGTTGAACGGTGATACCTGGGATCAGGCGTTCTCTTTCATCCCCGGAATCACATTTCTTTTTTTCGCGGCGATCTGTTTCTACAATGCGGTTCGCATGCCGAAGCATCCTCTGTTCCGCGTGCAAACGATTGGGCTCTTCGGGTTCGGCGTTGTGCTGGGTTTGATTGGGCTGGCACTGTTTGTCCCGGCTGTGAGTATTCGCGTGCAGGACATTTTCTGGTTCGCAGCGAAAGTTTCGGGATTCATGTACGTCTATATATGGTTTCGCGGCACGTTCCCGCGTTATCGTTTTGACCAGCTCATGCAGTTGGGATGGAAAGTCCTTTTGCCCATGGGCCTGGGAGTTCTGATCCTGACGGCTATTTTCGGATTGTGGCCGTCCATACAACAGTTGATACAGCGATTGATATGACACCCGTAGCCACACCATTTTTCTTTTACCTGTTTGCCGCGATCATGCTGATCGGAGGCATCCTGGTAATCACGCGCAAGAATCCGGTGCATTCAGCGCTGGCGCTGATTGTTGCGTTGCTGGCGCAGGCTTCGATTTATCTTATGCTTTACGCTCCGTTCGTCGCTGGCGTGCAAATCATCCTGTACGCCGGCGGCATTATGGTGCTGTTCCTGTTTGTCATCATGCTGGTGAGCATTGAGCGCTCGATGAAGGAACGGCAGTTTAATAGTCAATGGGTCGCCGGAACCGTTGCGGCTGTTGCGCTTGGTGGATTATTTATCGCTGTGTATGCCAAGGCAGAGAAAATCTTTCCTCATCACGCGATACGGATCACGCCCGACGAATTGCTGAACACGCAGGGCGTCGCGTCGATGCTCTACGGACAATACATGTTCGCCTTCGAGATCGCCTCACTGTTGCTGCTGGTGGCGATTATCGGAGCGGTGGTGATGGCGAAGAAGAGGATTTGAAGACAGCTGCGAGCTGTGAGCGGCGAGCTACGATCCAGTAGCTCAAGGCTCGAAGCTCGTAGCTCAAAGCTCGCGGCTCTATGGAATCCATGCTGCACATCACGACGCTGCATTATCTGGTGCTGGGCGCTGCGCTGTTTCTGCTGGGCGTCGTCGGCGTGCTGACCCGGCGTAACGTGGTGATTGTGCTGATGTCGATCGAGCTCATTCTGAATGCGGTGAATCTGAACCTGGTAGCCTTCTCGCGGCTTTGGGGAGGATTGCACGGCCAGGTCTTTGCCATTTTTATAATCACCGATGCCGCTGCCGAAGCCGCGGTCGGTCTTGGCATTCTGATCGCCTTCTTCCGCAACAAGGAGACGGTGAACATAGACGAAGTGAATTTGCTGAAGTGGTAAAAGGGCAGCTTTTAGCCATTAGCTCTTAGCCCTTAGCCAAAACCCAGGGTTTGAGCTAAGAGCTAAAGGCTAAGAGCTTAAGAGCTTAAAATAATGTTTCTTTCCCACATCTGGCTGATCCCCCTGCTGCCGGCCTTCGGTGCGGCGGTCATGTTCTTTTTTGGCCGCAAGCTGCAGAAGGCTACGGTCAGCGCGGTTTGCGTTGGCACCATTGTGCTGGCGTTTCTGATGGCTTGCGGAGCGGTCTGGCAATATTCGGCATGGTCTTCTACTCCAGAAAACTTTCATAAGCCTTACGAGACCATCCTCTATACATGGCTGGGCACCGATACGGGCCACGCGAATTACGCGATGCACGGCGGAACTCCTGCCGCGTTCCATGCGGATGCCGGCTTCCTGCTTGATCCGCTTTCTGGCATCTGGCTGCTGTTCGTCACCGGCGTCGGCATGCTGATCCATATTTATTCCACCGGTTACATGGCGCATGAAGGTGGCTATTACCGCTTCTTCGGATATCTCAACCTCTTCATGTTCTCCATGCTCACGCTGATTCTCGCCAACAACTACGTGCTCATGTTTGTCGGCTGGGAAGGCGTGGGCCTGTGTTCGTATCTGCTGATCGGATTCTATTTCCACCGCAAGTCGGCCACCGACGCGGGAAATAAAGCATTCATCGTCAACCGCATCGGAGACGCCGGATTTCTGCTGGGAATGTTTTTCATCGCCTGGATTTTCGGATCGCTCCGCTTCACCGAGGTCACGTCTCTGGCGCACAGCGGACGCTTTGCCATCGGCGATCCGCTCATCACTGCGGCGACGCTACTGCTTTTCGTTGGCGCTTGCGGCAAATCGGCGCAGCTTCCGCTCTACGTCTGGTTGCCCGACGCGATGGAAGGTCCCACGCCAGTTTCTGCACTCATCCACGCGGCGACCATGGTCACTGCGGGCGTTTACATGGTTGCGCGCTCGAATGCGCTGTTTGTGCTCGCGCCAAAGTCGATGTTAGTGGTTGCCATCGTGGGCGCATTAACGGCGCTGTTTGCCGCTTCGATCGGCTTGGTGCAAAACGACATCAAGCGCGTGCTGGCTTACTCGACTGTCTCGCAGCTCGGCTACATGTTTCTTGCGCTCGGCGTCGGAGCGTTCGCCGCCGGCGTGTTCCACGTTTTTACCCATGCATTTTTCAAGGCCCTGCTGTTTTTGGGCGCCGGCTCGGTGATTCACGCCATGAGCGGCGAGCAGGACATGCGGAACATGGGCGATTTGTTCCATCGCATTCCTATCACGCATCGCACCATGTTCATCGCGACGCTGGCCATCGCGGGCATTTTTCCGTTTGCGGGATTCTTTTCGAAAGATGCGATTCTCTGGGAAGCATGGTCGCGCGAAGGCGGCGCGTACCGCTTCCTGTGGTATGTCGGCTACGGCACAGCATTGATGACCGCGTTCTATATGTTCCGGCTAATGTATCTGACCTTTCACGGCCACCCGCGCATGAGCCACGAAGCGGAGCACCACATTCACGAGTCGCCGGTGTCGATGACCGCGCCGCTGGTGGCGCTTGCGCTGTGTGCCATCGTCGCCGGATGGCTGGGCTGGCCGCACAGCCTGGGTGGATCCGATCGTTTCACGAAATTCCTTGAGCCCGTTTTTGCCACGGAAGCGCAGGTGCTTGAACAGCAGGGAAGAGCTGGCCAGGTTGCGGCCGGGCAGAAAGAAGAAGAACGCAACACGGGCACGGAATGGCTGCTGATGGGATTGTCGCTTGCTGCCGCCGGCATTGGCTGGGGCATGGCTTGGAGAAGCTATCGCCACGCCGACAAAGGTTACACTGAACCCATCGCCGTTGCTGCTCCGCCCGTGTACAACGTGCTGCTCAACAAGTATTACGTGGACGAAGGCTACGACTACGTCTTCACTGGCCGGCGCAAGGTGGGAGACGTGCGCCTCGGTGTGCTCGGGCTTGGCGTAGCGTCCTCGTGGTTCGACGTACATATTGTCGATGGAGCGGTCAACGCCGCGGGCTGGATCACGCGTCTCTTCGCGACTATTTCGAGTTGGTGGGATAAGTGGATCATCGACGGCATCGGAGTCAATGGTCCGGCAATTCTGGCGCGAGCGCTCTCGTATCCCGCGCGGGCATTCGAATGGGGCCTGGTGCAGTGGTATGCGCTGGTGATGACTGCGGGGCTGGTGGGGTTTGTTTTTTATTACGTGTATCACTGAGGCGCGAGCTGTGAGCTACGAGCTTCGAGCAAGCAAGTGCTGGTCCGCTCGAAGCTCATAGCTCGAAGCTCGAAGCTAACATGCAAAACCACATACTCTCGATCATTCTCTTCACGCCGCTGATCGGCGCGCTCGTCCTCCTGTTTGTTCCCAAGGAGAACAAGGACGCCGTGCGCTGGATCGCGAATATTTTCGCGCTTGGCGGCTTCTTGGTCTCGCTGCCGCTGGTGCCAATGTTCTGGGCGCAGCGCTTCGACGCTACGCAACACTTCAAGTTCATCGAGGGCACTGCCAACAACTGGATTCCCTCCATCGGCGCGGGCTACACGATCGGCATCGACGGCATTTCTTTTCTGCTGATCATGCTGACTACGCTGCTGGGCTGGATCTCGATTCTTTCGTCGTGGACGGCAATTGAGAATCGCGTCAAAGAATATTATGTCTGGTTCTTGATTCTGCAGACCGGTATGCTCGGCGTCTTCATGGCGCTGGATTTCTTCCTCTTCTTCGTTTTCTGGGAAGCCATGCTCGTCCCAATGTATCTGCTGATCGGCATCTGGGGCGGTCCGCGCAAACTTTACGCGGCGATTAAGTTCTTTCTATATACGCTGGCCGGCTCGGTGCTGATGCTGCTCGGTATTCTGTTTTTGTATTTCCACCATGAACGCGTCACGCATGTTTTCACGTTCAGCATTCCTGAACTATACAAGACTGCGCCGCAAATTTATTCCGACCCTGCTTACGGGCCGACGATCGCCACTTTGCTGTTCTTCGCTTTCTTCTTTGCGTTCGCCATCAAGGTGCCGATGTTCCCCTTCCATACGTGGCTGCCTGACGCGCACGTGGAAGCGCCGACCGCCGGCTCGGTCATCCTCGCCGGCGTTCTGCTGAAGATGGGGACGTACGGCTTCATCCGCTTCTCGCTGCCGTTCTTTCCTGACGTGCTCACTCATGGCAAAGTCCGCGGCTGGATGATCGCGCTCTCGATCATTGGCATTCTTTATGGCGCTCTCGTCTCGCTGATGCAGAAGGACATGAAGAAGCTGGTGGCGTATTCCTCGGTTAGCCATCTTGGCTTTTGCACGCTGGGAATCTTCGCGCTTACGCCGCTTGCCTTGAGTGGATCGGTGCTGCAGCAGATTAATCACGGCATCTCGACGGGAGCGCTGTTCTTGATTGTCGGCATTCTCTACGAACGCCGGCACACGCGCGAGATTGCCGAGTACGGCGGCATTTCAACGGTCATGCCCGTCTACGCCACTATTACGCTGATCATGTTCCTTTCGTCGATGGGGCTGCCGCTGCTCAACGGTTTCATCGGCGAGTACTACATAATGCTCGGTACGTTCATGGTGAGTTGGAGATGGGCGGCGTGGGCCGTGCCCGGCGTGGTGCTTGCCGCGGCGTATCTGTTGTGGCTTTACCAGCGGGTCTTTTTTGGCACGGTAACGAATCCGAAGAATGAGAAGCTGCACGATCTGACGCCGCGTGAAGTGCTCACGTTTGTGCCGCTGCTGATCATGGCCTTCTGGATCGGTCTTTATCCCAAACCGTTTTTGCAGATTCTTGAGCAGCCCGCTACCCAGATCGTGCAGAGCGTGACGAACCCGCAGGGTGCAAGCGCGGGCGCAATGAATGCCGCGCTCCTGCAGCAGCCCGAGACAGCGCAAGCAGAGAAGGGGAAGAACTAGTGGGCGGCGTGGCAGCTCTGGCATACGACTGGCATGACTACGTGATGGCCTTGCCCATCACGCTGCTCACTTTGTTTGCTCTCGGCATTCTGCTCATCGATCTCATGATCCCGCCGGAGAGCAAGTGGATCAACGGCGCGACCGCGTTCATCGGGGTGCTATTCGCCGCGGGCGGCGTGTACAAAATTCAATCGCTGATGGACGCGCAGCACTCGGCGGGCGCACTTGGCATGATGCGCAGCATGCTGATCGACCGCGTCGCCATTTACTTTTTCTATTTATTTCTCGCCGCCACAGCCATCTCCATTCTGATGTCGATGCGCTACTTGCAGATCGAGCATGAGAATCACGGCGAGTATTACACGCTGATGTTGCTCTCGGTAGTCGGCATGATGTGCATGGCCTCCGGGTTCGACATTGTGCTGATGTTTATCGGCCTGGAGTTGATGGCGATCTCCACCTATGTTCTTGTCGGGTTTCTGCGGCGCGACCGGCGTTCAAACGAAGCGGCGCTGAAATATCTTTTGCTGGGCGCGTTTTCGTCCGGCATTTTTGCGTATGGCCTGTCGCTGCTGTACGGCCTGACCGGAAGCACGAACCTGCTTGCGATCAGCACACAGATCGCGCAGATACTCGCCAAGGATCCTCATAATGCCATTGCTATCGTCGCGTTGCTGACGACGATGACGGGGCTGCTGTTTAAGATTGCTGCTGTACCGTTTCATCAGTGGGCTCCCGATGCGTATGAAGGCGCGCCCACCTGCGTTACTGGATTTATGTCCGTTGCGGTGAAAGCCGCAGGATGGGCGCTGCTGTTGCGCATTCTGATTGGCAGTCCGTTCCAGCTCGGCGGACTAATCGCGATGCGCTCCACGTGGGTTCCCGTGCTGGTCTTCGTTTCCATCGCGACCATGACGGGTGCAAACTTTGCCGCGCTCACTCAGACCAACACCAAGCGCCTCCTCGCGTATTCTTCCATCGCGCACGTCGGCTACATGTTGCTCGGGCTGATCGCGGGCACGTACACGGACATCAGCTCCGACGGCCTCAAAGGCATCCTGATTTATCTGCTCGTCTACACGTTCATGAACCTGGGCGCGTTTGGCGTAATCGCATCGTTGCGGCACCGCAATGTGATCGGCGACGAACTCGATGATCTCAACGGACTCTACGCGCGCGCTCCCGTCGAAGCTGTGCTCATGCTGATCTTTCTGCTCTCGCTCGCCGGGATTCCGCCTCTGGCAGGCTTTTGGGGTAAGTACTTCATCTTTCTAAGCTTGATCGAAACCGGGCACTACGCGCTGGCTTCGCTAGGCGTGCTCTATTCCGTCTTCGGCCTGTATTACTACCTGAAGATGGCGAACGCCATGTTTATGGGCCAGCCGGAGGAGCGAGGTTTGCTGCCGGTAAGTTGGACGATGCGCGTCGCGCTCGGAGTGACTGCATTCGCCACGCTCTTCATTGGGATCATGCCCGACCGCTTCATCCAATTCGTGAACTGGTCGGCAAACATAGCGCAGAATCCGGCAATGTCAAAGCTAGTACGCTAGGCGGCTCTGGGCAGAAGCTGAAAATGCTCGCGTGGAGACGGGTGCATTCTCCCGTCCCGGTCAGCGAAGCGCAGCCGGAATCTTTCAATGCTACCGATGAGCGTAGAATCCACTCTGCAAGGCTAAAGCAAAAATGCCAGCCGATCCAGATTCCGAGCCCGGTAAGAAAGAGAACTTCTGGGTGCAGGCAGCCCGCTACAGTCAGTTGGCGGTCGTTTTTCCCGCTGCGCTGGTTGTGGGATGGCTGCTCGGTGCGGCACTTGACCGCTGGCTGCACACCACTTGGCTCTACCTTGCCGGCATCCTCCTCGGCATCGCCGCCGGTTTCATCGAACTGATTCGCACAGCCATGCGCGATACCAAATAGCTCGTCGATGCCCGACCAGATACACACCGAACCAGACGCGGCGCAGGCCGCTACGGCCGAGCATTTCTATTCCGGCGCTCTCGGTCGCATTGGGGGTGTCATGGGCGTGCTCGCTCCATTGCTGGTTGCGGCCGCATGGTGGAAGTTCGGCCCGCGTCCCGCCATAGGCTTCGCCTTCGGTTGTGCCATTGCCTATCTTAATTTCTACTGGTTGAAGCGTGTAATCGCGGGTTTCGCCGATCGTGCTACTGGTGCCGCCACATCGCAATCCGGGCAGGGAATCGTCTTTCGTTTTCTGCTACGTTATGTTTTGATGGCGCTAGGTGCCTATGTTATATTCACTGTTTCACCCGCGAGCCTGAATGGGCTTCTTGCGGGCTTATTTTTGCCCGTAGCCGCCATCGGATGCGAAGCGGTTTACGAGCTGTACGCAGCGCTGGCGCGCGGCGTATAACGAGCACGGAAGAGCTTAGGAGCTAGCAGCTAGAGACTTTTCATTTATGCCCGAGCAACTTTGGTTCACCGAAATCCTGAATCGCCTGTTTGCCGGCCCCGTCACGGCGTTGCTGCTGGCATTGCATGTCAAGGTGAAATATCCGATAGCTCCTATTCCAAACTCTTTTGCGATGGAGATTTTGGTTTTCTCGTTCCTGTTGATTCTGTTTCTGCTGGTTCGTTCGCGCCTTTCGGTCGATCGTCCGGGCTCGTTGCAGCATGTCTTCGAGGGCGTTGAGGGATTCATCCAGGGCCAGAGCGACGAGATCATCGGCCACCACAGCGAAGGCTACACACCATTCCTGGCTACGCTCTGCTTCTTCATTCTGTTCTGCAATCTGATCGGCGTGATTCCGGGCTTCGAGTCGCCGACCGCGGTGCCCATAGTTCCTCTCGGCTGCGCTCTCTGTGCTTTCTTTTATTATCAGGCTCAAGGATTCAAGCACGCCGGAATCAGTTATCTGAAGCACTTCGCCGGACCTATGCCCGCTCTGGCGCCGCTAATGATTCCCATCGAACTCATCAGCCATCTGGCACGTGTGCTGTCGCTCACGATCCGTCTGTTCGCCAACATGTTTGCCGGCGATATGGTAACGTGGGTTTTCTTTTCGATTGTCCCCATCGGCGTGCCGATCGTGTTCCTGGGTCTGCACATCGGAGTGTCACTGTTGCAGACGTATATTTTCGTCCTGCTCACGACCGTTTATTTGCAGGGCGCGGTTTCGGAAGAGCACTAGAGGCAGTCGTCAGTGATCAGTGGTCGGTGATCAGTAAGAGCCTAATCGAACGAGTTCTTGGGGTGGTCCCACCCTTAAGGTTTTACTGATCACCGACCACTGGCCATTGATTTTCAGCCGCGAGCGTGAGGGCGTCTGCACGGTATGACGTCAACCACCCACTGGCGGTATTTCATACGAGGAGAAACACAATGAGCAAGTTGAGTAAGTTGTTTATGGTACTGTCTGTACTCTCGTTCGCCGTCCCGGCCTTTGCGCAGGGCGAAGTTGCATCAACGGGGGTCAACTGGGTCGCCATCGCCGCTGGATTCTCCATGGCCTTTGCTTCCGGCATCTGCGCTCTGGCGCAGGGCAAAGCGACCGCCGCCGCTGCTGAGAGTCTGGCCCGCAATCCAGCTGCCCGTCCCGGCATTCAGCTGGCTCTGATTCTGGGTCTGGCCCTGATCGAGTCACTCGCGCTTTACACCTTGGTCATCATCTTTGCCAAGGTGAAGTAGACAAGTTTCAGAGTTTCAAAGTTTCGACGGCTTTAGGGTTCAAGAGTTGTAATCGCAAAAAAGGCCTCTGCTCGTCGCAGAGGCCTTTTGATTTTCCGAACGATGCGGGCTAGGGAACCCACCTCGCTGGCTCGTCCGGATCATCTCTTGTTTCAATCATGGCTGCCCCGATAGCGTCGACAGTCACGGCTCTTTTTCTGGCGCGGACTTTCAGTGCGACGGTGAGGAACCACAGAAATGCCACAACGACGCACCCGCCAAGAAACCAGATAAAGTCCATCGCAGTGACCAGTTCGATGCGGCAGGGAAAGCGCGGTCGTCGAAATCTTGAAACTTTGAAACTTTGAAACTCTGAAACTCTGAAACCTTGAAGCCTGTCCCCTAGATCTTCCGCTCCCCGCTCCACTGCTGCTCTTTATTCTGCGGAGCGTGGTTCAGCGCGTCCACCAGAAGACGGCGCAGGCGATAGCGGCTTTCCAGGTCGGTGTTCACGATTTCGAATCCTACTTCATTGATTCGCGCCCTGCGTAGGAGCACATGCGCCTTGATTTTCGATCGCAAGCCCACTGAAATTTCCAACTCGGCTTCGCTGCCGATGCGCAGATTGTCTTCTTTCGTACCCATGCCGCCGCCCAGGCTCAATTCGCGGACCAGGATTCTTGACTTGCCCCACGAACTACCAATCCAGGCGTTGATCGAACGCGACAGTGCCATACGCTCGTAGCGCCGTTGCCTTACCCACGGACATGCGGGAGCCGTATCCAGAGGCGCGATCGCGAGTTCAGCCGCCTCGATGCCGCTGTCAGAAAGAATTTGAGCGCTGTAGCGCGGATCAGTCTTCGCGAGCGACTGCGCCGCCGCGATTCGCAGCTCTCGGTGATAAACCCATCCAAATGTTTTCTTAGTCTCGATAATTTCGCGCAGCAGCGCCACCGCTTCCGGATCACGCAAACGTCCCAAAGACTCGATGGCTTTGAGTTGCACAAACGGCGGACGCGAAGCCGTTTCCCCCGGACGTGCCATGGCCAGCAACGGCGGCGCAGCCGTGAGGTCTCCGCTCATTCCGATTTCATCGATGGATTCTGGCAGCACTGCGGAATCGAGCACTTCCGCCAACTCCAGCAGTGTGCGCCCACGGTTCGGCGCAGCTCCGTATGCGATCTGGCGCACCACAATGTCGTGATAGAAACGATTCCATTCGGGCAGGCGCGCCGGCAACAGCTCGAGCAACGTGTCTACATCCAGCCGGCTCAAGAGCCCGACCACACCCGCAGCCTGCCGTGGCTGCCCGGTGCGCAGAATTTCCCGCAGCTGCACCAGAGCCGGACTGCCCATCTCTTTGACCAGTTCCACCATGCGATCGCATTCGTCGCGCCGCATGCAGCGGAAGAAGCGGTCAGCCAGATGTTCTGCTCCCGATTGCGATGTGCGCCGCAGTACCACGAGCAGATCCGCGGGCACCGAATCGCTGCGCAACGCCTCTTCAATAAACTCCGGAATCCGATTTTCCACGCCCACGCGCGGCCTAAGATCATTCACCAGCACGGGGCGTTGCTGCAGCAACAAATCCATCCCGCCGCATACGGCATTCACGGCCTGATAATTTCTGGCCTCGCTCGCTTCCTGGCTCAGGCGCACGAAAGCCGCGCTAAGCAGGCTTTGCAGCTCAGGATCTTTTTCCACACACAACTGCTCGCTAACTTTGTGGATTGCCTTACCCATCGATTCGCCACCCAGCCGGGAATAAAGGTCGGCAAGCTGGCTCAATCCAATCGCAGTCTTGCGGCGAGCCTCTGCGTCTTTCGTGCCGAGGCAACCTGAATAATTATCCAAGATTTCAGCCGACGCCTGTTTGTCGTCGCGATCGAGCAACACTTCCACGAACTGCCGCAGGTTGCGCGGAGGCACGCACGGCGCTTCGTTTGACATCAGCACCGTCTTCTTGCCCGACTCCGGCACTTCCGCCCAGAACATTCGGTCCAGGATGTCGGCGTGCGACTCCACCAGGATTCCGGCCTTGTTCATCTTGTCTTCTTGCAGCTTCAGAATCTGGCGCAGCGAATCCATCTGCCGGCTCATGTGCTCCATCATCTGATGGACCGCATTCACCTTCACTTCGCCCTTCGAATAACGCTCGAGCGCGAAGCGGATCGCCATATGCTCGGCCGCTTTCATCAGCAGCGGCGTGTCTTGTTGCTCCGTCGTGGCTTTGGCCGCCAGACTGCCCAGCAGTTGCTGCAGGTTCAGCCGCGTATTCGGATCGGTTTCCGTCAGCTCTTTCTGCAAGACTTCCGGGCTGGCATTGGGATCTTCCTGCACCTGCCCGAACCGAGTCAGCAGCCGGATGGCCTGCACCACTTCCGCCTCTTGCAGAGGAACCACTGCACCTTCCCAGGCCGGCGCTGTTGCAGTTCCCGATCCATCGCCGGTGCTGGGTGCTGCTCCGGCGACCCAGTGGCCGGGAACATTCGGAACGCTTCCGAACGGAACGGATGCGCCACCTTGACCTCCGCTGCCTTGTCCTCCGCCGCTCGCGTTTGCGCCTTCCGCTGCCGCGATCAGTTGCAACAGTTTCTGCGGATCGTTCAGCCACTGCTTGAACTCAGGTCCCAGAGTTTGCGCCGCGATCTGCGCTGCCACGCTGATGTCACCGGTCAGCGGATCGGCCGCCACAAATTTCACTTCATTGATCTTGATCGTGCTGTTCTTGCTTTCGCTGTTGAGCGCTTCCTTGATTTGTTTGGTAACGTCCTGGGCTTTGGACCCAGCCACCGTGAAAGCCCGCACCAGCCGGGCGAAGTCTTCGATCGTCACATCTTTGGAAAAATGCAGGCTGGCCAGTCCGGCCGTGCTCAACAGCTGTCCAAAGCTGCGTTCGGTCTGTCCGGCTTCCAGCGGAACTCCATCGAGCAACAACTTGTTGTCGGAAACGCCTAGCAAGAATCCGCCCTCGCCAGCTGTAGGCAGCCCGTTCTGCAATTCGTTCCAGGCAGTTTCGAACTGTGCTTCCGTGCGCTTGTGATCGGGGCCGTACATGCGCGCGTACTTAATCAGAATGTTCAGACTGTGTACGAAGGCGCGTGCCGAGGCCGCACGGTTTGCATGAAATGTCGTCGCGTCGTTGATAAGGCACTCCTCAACCGCTGCTCTGATCCGCAACTAAGACAAGCAATGAAAGGGTAAATCCAACAGGTAAGGCCGCGCACATTACGGAGGTCACTGTTCACCCAGTGCTCGGGAGGCTGCCCATCGGAGTCGAGGGATTGTCCTATGGCAGATATTGGCCGGGAGTGGCATTTGAAGCCATCTCCGGCGAAAATAGACGTACGCGACTATCATTGTTCTGTGTTCTGTCACGTTCTGTGTTCTGTCATCAAGGTTCTGTGGTCAAGTTCCCGTAACTAAAGTGCCTTCCTCTACCACGCAAACCACGCGCATCCAAAAAACCACCGGCCTCCGCTACTGGATGCTGCGGGTGCTGGAGGAGTGCGAGCGCGTTTCCGCCGATTTCGCCGCTGATCCGGTTCATGACCTGCGCGTCTCGTTGCGCCGCTGCCGTTCCTTGGCGGATGGATTGATGGCGCTCGATCCCGACCTCAACTGGAAGGCCATGCGGAAGGCCGGCAAACGGCTGTTTCAGCGTCTGGGCGACCTGCGCGACATCCAGGTGATGATGGAATGGATAGAGAAATTAGAAAAGTTGGAACGAACTCGCGTAGAGAAGTCGAACCCGCTCGATCTGTCGGCGTCGGAGGAGATCGCTGAGGTTGCCGCAGATGAATCCAGCCCCCGCGCTACTCCCGTCGATCCCGCAGCCGAGGCGCTGGTAAAAATCCTGACTGCACGCGAGCGCGAACAAAAACTCGAAGCCCGCGCCGCTCTCGAAGAGTTCGACGGCAAGCAATGGCGCCAGTGGAGCAAATCGCTTCCAGCACGTGCCGTGCGCTTCCGCCCCGGCAGCCCGCTCTTCCAACATCTTGCACTCGAGCGCTGGACAACGGCTCGCGAACTTCACAATCGCGCGCTACGCAACCGCTCGCAAACCGCATTTCACAGCCTTCGCATCGGCATCAAGCGCTTCCGCTACATCGTCGAGAATTTTCTTCCCGCCGAACACAAGGCCTGGAGTAACGACCTCAAAGAAATGCAGGACTTGCTCGGCGAAGTTCACGACCTCGATGTGCTCTGGTCGACGGCCGTCTCCTGCCACATTTTTCCCGACGAGCATGTGCGTCGGCACTGGCACGAACGAATTCTCTCTGAGCGCACCAAACGCATCAATGGCTATCGAAAGAAAATGGTCGGCGCCGATTCTCTCTGGCAGATCTGGCGCGCCGCCCTCCCGCAAGGCAAACAGATTGAAGTCCTCGCCACCCGCCGCATGAAGCTCTGGGCGAGCAGTCTCGATCCTGACTTTCCGCACTCCGAGCGCGTCGCCAGTCTTGCTCTTCAACTCTACGATGGCCTTCTCGGCATCGGATGGCAGCCCGCTCTGAACCGCATCTCTGCACGGTCCAGCCTGCTAGCCGCGGCGCTGCTGCACGATGTCGGCAAGTCTCAAGGCGAGAAAGGACATCACAAGGCTTCCTTCGAAATGATTTGCGCTCACGGCGCTCCACTAGGCTGGAAGCCCACCGACCTGCAGCGCGCCGCAATCGTAGCCCGCTTTCACCGCGGAGCCCTGCCCACACGAAAGCACAAGTCTCTGCGCGATCTACTCCCAGACGAGCAGAAGGGAACTATCGAGCTAGCCGCAATCCTACGCCTCGCGAACGCCCTGGACGCGGCGCACGACGGCCACATCCGCCGCATTCAAATTGAAAATGATCAGATCAGAGTGAAGGGAAGTGAAGCTCTGATTATCGCCGCCGAAGGATACGCGGCTTTGGGACCGTCCGCGCAAACAATTGCCGCCGGACGGCACTTGCTGGAAACGGTTCTGCGACGCCCGGTGGTGGTGAAGGCGATGAAAAGCCTTAGATCACCTTCGCGTCGAATCCGCTGAGCACAGCCGCTTCGCGCAACCGCTGATCCGCGGCTATGAAAACCTTCCCGTGCGGGATGTTTTCGCTCCACTCTAACGCCGCCGCGAGCTGAAGAGCGTCGGCCGCCTTCAAGTCGTAACGATCAACGAGTTGGGCAGCTCCGGCTCGCAAAGAATTCGAGGGCTGGACGACACGCCAGGCTGCGGCCAAATCGGCAGCCAAACGCCGGGACGTAACCCAATCTTGGGAGGTGAGTTGCTTCATGCGAACCAACCGTCTCAAAGCACTCGCAATCTCGACTGGGGTCGTCCACCACACCACCGCCCCGTAACTCAGGTACAGTTCGACCACTCGGGGAGTGATGCCCTGATGCGCACAAAGCGGAACAAGAGCGCTCGTGTCCCAAAAGGCCAGCGATCGTTCTAGCGGTCCCGCTCTTCCTGCCATAATCGTTCCATAACCTCATCGGAAATGTTTCCAGGCGGGTCCGGCCACGATACCGGCGATCTGCGTCTTTTCAAGGGTGGCGTCATAATGCCACGAGCAATTAGTCGGCGTTCCCGCTCGGGTTCGTCTTCGGCTGAGCACGGAACAATGCGCGCCACCGGCTTGTTGCGGTCGCAGACCAGCAACTCCTCACCGTCGCGAACAAACTGAAGGTGAGCGCTGAGCCGGGCTTTCAAGTCACTGATCTTCACAGTACGCATGAACTGATTCTAGCAGACATGACTATGTTGGTCACGTTAGAAATCGGGAAGTTCTATCTGTTTGGCACCCGCTGGTAGCTAGTAGCTTCGCAGTTACTTACCATGAAGCCGCGCCTAAAGATACAACTGTCCTTGCTTCCCGAAGCCCGAAGCCCGAACTCATGACTCACGCCCAACTAGTCGAAAAAGCCGTCCACTGGCTCCGCCGCTACCGCTGCGGAGTCGTGCTCTCCGAACAAGCCTGCGTCAGCGGAGAAATGCCCGATGCGATCGGCTGGAAGCGCACCTGCCATTCGGTGCTAGTCGAGTGCAAGGTCACGCGCTCCGATTTTCTAGCCGACCGCGCCAAGCCTTTCCGCCTCAAACCAGAGCAGGGAGTCGGCTGCGAGCGCTTCTACTTAGTGCCTGCTGGATTACTGCGCCGCGAAGAACTACCCCAGGGCTGGGGATTGCTCGAACTCCAGCGCGGCAGAATCGAAACGGTGCATCCTTCCGCGAAGAATCTCCGCACCGCCGCTGGATTCCAATGCGAAATGAACCTGCTGCTAGCCAGCCTGCGCCGCGTCGAGGTCCGCGTAGAACCGCAAAGCATCACAGACTTCCTGAAGTGGAAAAACCGCATGGCAGAATACAACCGAGGTTCTCTACCCGAAGGACTGGCCAGCGCCGAAGAAGAATCTAACGTATTTCTAGAACCGGACCTTGTGTAGCGGCCCGAAGCCCGAAGCCCGAAGCCTACAACTCTCTCCGACCCTCCATGGCTTTCAGCATCGTGATCTCATCCGTATATTCGATGTCGCTTCCGACCGGGATGCCCATGGCGATGCGCGTCACCTTCACACCCACGCGCTTCAGTTGTTGCGAGAGATAAGTGGCCGTTGCTTCGCCCTCGACCGTCGGATTAGTAGCGATAATCACTTCATCCACATTGCCGGCGTCGACCCGCGTGATGAGGTTCGCGATGCGCAACTGTTCGGGTCCCACGCCGTGCAGCGGAGAAATCGATCCATGGAGCACGTGGTAGACGCCGTTGAAGTGCTTGGTTTTATCAATGGCGGCAATGTTGGTAGGTTCTTCGACCACGCAAACCAGTCGCTGGTTGCGGGTCGCGCTGGTGCAATAAACGCATGGATCAACGTCCGTAATGTTGTTGCACACCGAACAGAGCCGCAGGCTGGCCTTCACGTCGCGGACGGCGGCAGCCAGCGCTTCGGCGTCTTCATCACTTGCGCGCAGAATGTAAAACGCCAGCCGCTGCGCGCTCTTCGAGCCCACGCCCGGCAGTTTCTTCAACTCATCAATCAGCCGCGACATCGGCTCCGCAAATTTAGACATAAAAAGAATTGAGTGATTGCGCGATTGGGTCATCGGGCGATTTGAAAACCAACGACAGAACCTAATCAGCGGCCGAGGGAACGGATCAATCGCCCAATGACCCGATCACTCAATCGCTCAATCCCTACATTCCCATCCCGCCCAGCATGCCGCCCACTGTGGATTGCATCGTGGTATCGATCTTGCGCGCGGCTTCGTTCACTGCAGCCAAGACCAGGTCCTGCAGCATCTCCACGTCGCCCGCCTTCACAGCCTCAGGGTCGATGCGCAGGCTGAGCAGTTGCTTGCGGCCATCCATTTTCGCGGTCACCGTGCCGCCGCCCGCGGAAGCCTCGACCACCGTCTCCAGCATTTTCTTCTGCAGGGTTTCGTACTGCGACTTGGCTTTCGACATCAGTTCTTGCAGATTGAATCCGCCCATAAAACCTCGGCTTTTGGCTTCCGGCGTTCGGCTCTCGGGAGCAAACTCTCGATGCCGATCGCCGATTTGCTCACCGCTTCTCTTTGTAATCGATCACGGTCCGAATCTCAGCCCCAAACTTTTCTTGCAGCCGCCGGACTACGGCATCCTGCTCCGCTCGCCCTCGGCCGCCAACGCCCGAGTTCGCCCCGCTGGATTTCGCGGACGCGCCGTTGCGTTTCTCTGGCGCGGCTACGTTCGCTCCCGCAACAATTTTCAGCTTGACTGCTCGACCCAAAATGCCGCTGGCCGAAGCGATCGCCAGCCGCCGGGCCTCGGGCCCCACCGACATGTCAACGACAGTTTGCGACTCCGATACCTTGATCACGACTTCATTTCCTTCTACTGCCCACTCGCCCGCTTCCAGCATCGAGACAAGAATGCGCTGATTGCCATCCGCGAGCGCTTGCAGCACAGCAGCTTGCAACCTGTCGATGGGCGCGCCTGTCGCTGCAATCGACGGCTGGACCTTCGAAACTTGCAGGTCGGCCGGCGCCTGCGGAACGAGTTGTGAGTTCACTTCCGCCGAACGTTGAACCTCAGGACTCGCACTGATCCGCGACTCGGTAGCGGGTTCACTTACGTTCGCAGGCGCGGCCGAGCCCATCACCACTCGCGGCTGTGCGCTCCCACCCGTAGTACTGCGCGGTGCGCTGCCGGCAACTTGGTCGGCAGCGGCCTCCTGCCGCGGACCGCCCTTTCGCGCCGAGTCGGCCGCGAACGGAGAAACATGATTCGTCTCCGCACGCCGAGTGTCGCTCGCGCCGCTCAACGGTGAAGGAACAATCGAAGGCCGCGCCGAAGTTCTAGGCGCGCCCGCTCCGCCGGAAGTTTGAGAAAGCTTCGGGACAGCATTCGAAGCGCCCGCCACATCGGTCAAAAGTTGCTCGATCGGCAGCAACCGTTGCGCGTGCGCCATCTTCAGCAGGCCAAGCTCCAAGTGGAAACGCTGCTCCTGCTTGTACCCCAGTTCGCCGTGCGTTCGCAGCATGATTTGCAGATGACGAGTCAGGTCTTCTTCGCCAAACAGCGCCGCCACGCGCTCAACCCGCTCGCGCTCTTCACTCGATATCTGCAGCAGAAAAGAATCTTTACCGGCAATCTTGGCGACGGTCGCATTGCGCAGAAACCGCACCATCTGGCGCGCGAAATGAGTTGGACTGTGGCCTTCGCTAATAAGATGATCGACCTGCCGCAACACATCTTCACTCGCACCACGAGAGATGGCCTGCATCACCTCTTCGAGAACATGCGCCGGTGCGGCACCAACAAGGTTGCGCACGGAATCGGCCGTAATTCTTCCGCCCGCTGACGCCGACGCAATCGCCTGATCGAGAATCGAAAGCGCATCGCGCATCGATCCGTCTCCGGCTTCAGCTAGCAGCGCAAGAGCGTCGTCATCGGCTTCAATCTTCTCGCGGCCAACCAGATCGCGCAACTGTCCGACAATGTCGTCGAACTTCACCGCACGAAAGCTGAAATGCTGGCAACGCGAGCGAATCGTCTGCGGGATATCTTCCGGCTGCGTGGTCGCGAGCATGAAAACAATGTGGTCCGGAGGCTCTTCCAGCGTCTTCAGCAGCGCATTGAATGCAGCGTCAGTAATCTGGTGGGCTTCGTCGAGAATATAAATCTTGAAACGGTCGCGCGCCGGCTTGTAGCGCGCGGCCTCGCGCAGTTCGCGAATCTCGTCAATGCCGCGATTCGTAGCGGCATCGATCTCGATCACATCAACGGCGTTGCCGGCGCGAATCTCTGTGCACGATTCGCAAATGCCGCAAGGTTCAGCGGACGGCTTATCCGACGACCTGCAATTCAAGGCCGCTGCCAGAATGCGCGCGACCGTCGTCTTTCCAATCCCACGATGCCCGCTGAAGATGTAGCCATGCGCTGTGCGTCCCTGTTCGAGCGCATTCTGCAACGTTCGAGTGACGTGCTCTTGTCCGATCACGTCGGAGAATTTCTGCGGACGGTATTTGCGTGCCAGGACGGTGTAGCTCATGAGCAGGAAAGACGATTATACGTGAATGCGAGGGATAGACTTGATGGTATTGAACCGCCGCGGCCTATGTCACAGCCAGCCAAGCTGTGCATGAGGCGTACCCGTCAACCAGCCATGGAGTAAAGTATTCTGGATACAGGCGGAGTGATTGTGTCCCTGGTAAAGTTCTCGCTATCGCGCCCCGGCGCTGACCGAATCCACTATGTGAGTGAGGAAGACGTACGCATTGTCCTGAGTCGTCTGCCTTCGAGCCTGTGGCATCGCCTCCGCGCTGTGCATTTCAATGATAGGGGTCGCGGTGCGCGTATTTTAGGCTATGTAAATCGGGGACGCCGGGAGATCGCCCTGAGCGCCTTGCCGCCTCGCGTGGGCTTGACACAAGCCCTCAGGAACGGTCAGACGCCCGAACAGTTCGGGGCGCGACCACGGCAGAAATGGCCCGTACTGGCCGTCCGGCGATTCATACTCTATGACGTGTTCCTTCATGAACTTGGGCATCTGCAACTTATCGATGGAAACACCCGTTCGGTACGCCTCAAGTTTGCACACGAAAGATTGGCCCAAGAGTTCGCGATGCGGTGGTGTAACAATCTGTGGTCGCGGCCGTTCCCTCATCTCGATCCGGTCCATAACCCGCCTCGCCCGGAAGAGTTCGTGGCAGTTCCTGCCGATACCGTTGCCAATCAGATACGGTAAGTGACCGATGCTTGCTAAAACCTCTGCGCAAGCGATAGGCTGGTTCGTCAAGTTGGAAGGCTGAACCGTGCCTGATCCAGGCGCACCTAGGTGGTCCGCCGCGAAGGAGTCTTCTTTATGCAACTGAAACTGGCAACGCGAACGAAAGATGGAATTCTGATCGTGGAATGCAGTGGCCGGATTGTATTCGGCGAAGAGTCTTCGCTTCTGCGTGAGACGGTGAAAAAAGCGGTTTTGGAAAACAACCGCATCGTGCTGAATCTGGCCGAAGTGAATTACATCGATTCCGGCGGACTGGGCACACTTGTGGCGCTGCGCACAACGGCGCTGAATGCCGGCGGCACGATCAAGCTGACGAACCTGACCAGCCGCGTAACCGATTTGCTGCAGATTACCAAGCTGCTCACGGTTTTCGAAGTGTATGACTCAGAGGCGGAAGCCATCGACTCCTTTCGCAAGGCGGCTTAGCCCGGCGGTTGCGTTTGGCGGATTCACCACGGCCTTGGCCGCGGAGAACACGCCGAGCCGGGTTTTCTCGAATGCTTCCACGCATCGTCTTTCTTCTATGCCTGCTGGTCAGCGCCAGCGGCTTCGTGTCGCCGCCGGTCGCGCTGGCGATGGGGCTGCTGTTTGGCCTGACACTTCCCCATCCCTACGGATCCCAAGCGAAAAAGTTCTCCAAGTTCCTGCTGCAGGCGTCGGTGGTAGGGCTCGGCTTTGGAATGAACCTGCACCAGGTCATCCAGGCAGGCCGCAGCGGCTTCGTCTACACCATGCTCGGCATCAGCTTCGCGCTGCTCGCGGGCATGGGACTAGGCGCGCTGCTCAGTGTGCCACGCGTGCCGGCGTTTCTGATTTCTACAGGCACGGCGATTTGCGGAGGCAGTGCTATTGCCGCCGTCGGGCCCATCACGCAGGCCAGCGACGAAGAGATGGCGATCGCGCTGGGGACGGTGTTCGTGCTGAACTCCGTTGCGCTGCTCATCTTTCCGCCTATCGGTACTGCGCTCAAGCTGACGCAATCGCAATTTGGATTGTGGGCTGCGCTCGCCATTCATGACACGAGTTCGGTGGTCGGGGCCGCGGCGAAGTATGGGGCCGAAGCGTTGGCTGTTGCGACCACCGTGAAGCTGGCGCGCGCGCTGTGGATTGTTCCACTCTCGATTGGAACGGCAATTGTGCGCGGCGCAAAAGCGAAGATTCAGTGGCCATGGTTCATCGGCCTGTTCTGCCTAGCAGCGGTTTGCAATACATATTTGCCTACTGGAGCGCATGCCTACGGCGTCGCGGTGAAAGTCGCAAAGGTCGGTTTGACTGCCACTCTGTTCCTGATCGGTAGCGGCATCTCGGTGGCGACGATCGAGCGCGTCGGCCCTCGTCCGTTGGTGCAGGGCATCATATTATGGCTGCTGGTTCTGTTGGGATCGCTGTGGCTGATTCGCGTGGGATGGATTCGACTGTGAAGAAAGGAAGCAAAAAGCCAGCGAAGCTTGCAAAGAAGAAGAGTGTCCGTAAGGCTTCACCCGATCAATTCGCTCCCGATCATGCGTCGAAGATGCGGATGCGCATCGAGGCCGCTATACGACAAATTCCCAAAGGTAAAGTGTCGACGTACGGAGCGGTTGCGCGAGCGGCGGGGCTTCCGCGTGGCGCGCGGCTGGTAGCGCGGGTGCTGCATCGCGGGTTCGGATTGCCGTGGCAGCGCGTGCTGGGCGCGGGCGGAGAAATCAAACTGCGTGGAGATTCGGCCATCGAACAGCGTCTGCGGCTCGAAGCAGAAGGTGTGCACTTCCGCGGGAGGAAAGTGGATATGAAGTTGTGTGAGTTCAAGTTTAAACACACGTGAAGGTCTGCACTCGGTGTTTGAAGGCCAACGACAAACGACCATCGACTAACGACGGGTCTTGAACTGCTCGTCGATCTCCACTTGATAACCTGTGACCGCCTTGTTGATTTCGTTGGCCAAGCCGACGACCGCGATCAGCTCTTTGAACATGGCATCGGTCATGCCTTTCTTCTGCGCGCCGACGGTGTGTGAGGCGATGCAGTAGTTGCACTGGTTGGTGACGCTGACCGCGACATAGATCGTCTCTTTGGTCAGCGGATCGAGCGCGCCCGGAGCCATGATCTGCTTGACGTCATCCCAGGTTCGCTTCAGAGTGGCGGGATCGTGCGCGATCGCCTTCCAGAAATTGTTGATCCAATCGGTTTTGCGCGTGGCCATGATGTCGTCGTAAACCGCGCGCACTTCGGGGCTGGCGTTTTTGTATTCGATGAGTCCGAGCGTGGACATGGGTCCTCCTAAGATCGATTCACCACAGAGGCACAGAGGCACAGAGAAAGGCAAAAAACTCAAAAGGCTTTTCTCTGTGACTCTGTGTCTCTGTGGTGAATAGCGGTTCTACTTCGGCAGTTCGCCGCTCAACAACTTCTCCAATGCTGACGCGGGGCAGCGCACTCCTACGAAGAACTGGCCGAACAATGCGTAGACTGCGCTGACGTGATCGAAGCGCATTTCGTAGATCAGCTTCTTGAAGACCAGCGGATCGTCGGCGAAGAGGTCGACACCCCACTCCCAGTCATCGAAGCCAATCGAGCCGGTAATGATCTGCCTGACCTCGCCTGCGTAGCGTCGGCCCACGAGTCCGTGCTCGTTCATCTGGCGGGCGCGCTCTTCGATGGGGAGTGAATACCAATTCTTGTCCTCGCCGCGCAGACGGTTCATGGGATAGAAGCAGACGTAACGGTTTGGCGGGATCTCAGGAAACAGCCGCGGATGCATCGCCTCTTTGTGGCGATTGACCTTGCATTCGATCTCGGCCTTCCACTGATCGGAGTGCGGCTGGATGCCCTGATCGGTGAGCTCTTTGTAAATCTTGAGCGTGGAGTCGTAGAGTCCGAGTTCGATGATCGAAAGATAAGACGAGGTGGGTTCGAGGTAATCGCTTAGGCGCAGGCCAGCCAGCTTGAGTTCCGCCTGGTTGAGATCGGCGAAGGAGTTGCGGAAGTGAATCAGCATCAGATCGCCCTTGTGTCCGATCAGCGAGAAGAGTGCGGATTGTCCGCCCGGAGTTGCCCCGGGAAGAACCTTCTCCATTTCGCCCAGCACTGACGCGGCTTCCTGCGCGATTGCCGATCGCGTTGCGTCGGGTAGGGCACGCCACGCAGTCCAGCGGAAACGCATCATCTGATGCAGAACGCTGTAGCCCTCGGTGGTCAGCGGTACGGCGGGGGTCTCGGTGGAGTTGACTTGTGGACGAACAGGAGGATGCGCAGTGGTTGTCATTGTTCTCTCATCTGGTCTCTCGGGATGTGTGCCCATTCTGATTTCAATATCATTGTACGCAAGAAGGCGCGGCGCCAGCGAGTTTGCGACCTCTACCGCTTGCTCTGCTTGGCGCAGTTTACGGCTAAGAGCTTTTAACCGCAAAGGGCGCTAAGAAATCCGCGAAGGGCGCGAAGGGAGTCGATTCGCGATCTGAACCTGCGGTTGTGCTTTGCGATTTACAATCATCTTCATCAACCAACGAGTTCTACATCTTATGCGAAGATTCGTTCTGACATTTTGCACTCTTCTTCTGTTCGCTGCTTCACTCGCGGCGCAGGGCAAGCGGCTGTGGGTGCTGCGCGCGCCCGGCGAGGCGGTCGAGTATGATCCCGCGACGTTTGCGGAGAAGCAGACCGTGAAGGTTCCCGCGGAAGCGGTGGAGTCTCCGCAGAACTTCTCGGTGAACCGCCTCGGGCAGATGCTGTTTGCTGCGCCTGTCTCTTTGCCGCTTGTAGAGGGCGATCTCGGGGCTGAGCGCAAGGTGTGGTTCTGGGATGGCAAGACAGCGACTACGCTTTCGCGCGAAGTCTCCCGGACTACATCTACGGCGGGATCGAATCTGGCGATCGCCGAAGCGGCGCCTGTGCCTTACATGTCGGCCGATGGCGTGCATCTTTATTGGTTTTCGAACCAGGCGCGGCGGTTGCAGCGCGATGGCATTGATCTCTCGACGAAGACGACCTGGCTTAGCTGGCGGACTGATCTGGCAGGTGCGGGACGCGAGGATGTCGCGTCGATCGCGCTTCCTGAATGCTTGTGCCCGAGCGGGAGCTGCGAAGAGAGTTGTCCTTATAGCGAGATGTGGGTTCCCGACGATGGGGTTGGCAAGTTCGTTCTGATGACGCAGTTCGTCGCGGGGAAGGCGCAACCGGTTTACAAGGCTACATCTTTATATGAAGAGAACGCCGGCAAATGGACGGCGACGTCAGTCGATCCTCCGCTGCGGCGAGTGTTGGATGCCGCGAATGCTGGCGCGATCTTAGAGGCGATTCCTGACACCGCTTGTTGCGGATGGGAGAATGAGAGCGACGATCGGACTGTGTTGCATTTGCAAGGGAAGACATTGACCGTGTTCGATGAGCAAGCTGCGTATAAGAATCCTGACTACGACGTCAGCTTCTATACCGAGAACGCCAAGCTTGCTTCTGACATCTCGTCGGTGGCATTGACGATCGTTGCGACTTCTCAGCCGAACACTCCCATTCAACTTGCCGAGCAGGGGCAGGCGAATCCGGAAGAGTCGCAGCGCATTCGTAAGGCGTTGCTGGATCTGCCGGCGGTCGAGGTGAAGAGTGTTGGGGATGCTCCGCGACGGATTGCCTTTTTGCCTCACGCGGCACTGATTGGCTGGATTAGCTCTAAGGAAATAATTATCATAGAAGGTAATCTATTGGTTGCGTACAACGTGACGAACGGGTCACGGCGAAAATCAAACATTCGAGTTGAGGATGCGGCGCATGTGTTCTTGCGGTGAGAGATCGGTGGGCCGGTCCCTCCCGTTTTAGATTGTGGAATACGCTCGCAAAATAAATTTTGGCCGGACATCGGCGAATTCTGCGGGATTGGCGAATCAGCCGGATTTCGCGAGATTTTTTTTTCGCGGATCCGGCTGAAATCCTTGTCCAGCGCGGGTTTCGTCAAAGTGGACTTCGTAAGATCCTGCTTTCAAAGAACTTAGATATCAAAATCTCGGAATTAGGCACTTGACAAACCCATGCAATTCAGTTAATGTTTACGCATGGAAACGAATGAACTCAATCTAATCGCGCTGGCTCAACACTTTAGCGATGAAGATAAGGCGCGGGAATTTATCGAAAAACTCCGCTGGCCTGATGGCCCTATCTGTCCGCACTGCGGCGAGATCAATAACGCCTATCGGCTAGAGCCTAAGCCCTCCAAGAAGGGCACGCACGTCCGCAAAGGCGTGTGGAAGTGTGGCGGATGCCGTGAGCAGTTCACCGTTACCGTGGGAACGATATTCGAGGATTCCCATATCCCCTTGAGCAAGTGGTTGCTGGCCTATCACCTGCTTTGTGCCAGCAAGAAGGGCATGAGCGCCCATCAGCTTCATCGAATGCTCAAGGTCACATACAGGAGTGCATGGTTCATGGCCCATCGGATTCGTTACACGATGGCTCAAGAACCATTGTCATCGAAACTCACTGGCATTATCGAAGTTGATGAAACTTACGTTGGCGGAAAGTTGCGAGTCGGAGCGTATCGGAAACGGCCATACATGAAAGATCGCGGCGAGAAGCGCGTCTATCCTTCCGTCACTTCCAACAAAGCAGCCGTGGTTTCCGTGTTGCAGCGCGGCGGACGTGTCCAGTCTCGCCATGTAGAGCGCGTCACGGCTGAGAACCTGAAGCCAATCGTTAACCAGATGATCGCAGAAGATGCCCACGTAATGACGGATAGCTCTACCGTACTGAAAGCCGGATTGATCGCCCGCAAGCACGATCAGGTGAACCATGTGGCGAAAGAATACGTTCGGTACGAGGATGGTGTCTGCATCACAACGAACACGATTGAGGGCTATTTTGCCACTTTGAAACGCGGCATAAACGGTGTATACCATCACGTCGGCAAACAGCACCTACACCGCTACTTGAGCGAGTTTGATTTTCGTTACAACTCTCGCAAGGAGAAAGACGGAGATCGCACCCTGATGGCGCTCAAGAGCACAGGCGGAAAGCGGTTAATGCTGCGGGACTCGGTAAAGGTCAGCTGAAGTAGTCACCCTGCTCATTCTTGGCGGAAGGTTTGGGGTGAAAACATCTTACTTAGCATCACTCAAGGTGCTCGTTCTGCATCGCCAGTATAAGTGTGCCCGCAGAAAGGAGTCTACAACATGCGGGCATATAATTCCACCTACATAGAAGAATTGGCGCAGCGCGTTCACCCACGCGACGGCAGGAAGGAGTTCTGCATGATAGAGGCATACATGGACGAAAGCGGCATTCATGATGGCGCTCACGTCTGTGTCATCGCAGGATATTGGGGCACTGTGAAGAAGTGGAAGAAGTTTGAGGATCGCTGGAAAGCCATTTTGCGCGATGCTGGTGAGCCAACGCTCAAGGAGTTTCATAGCACGGATTTTTGGCACAAAGACGATAGCCGCAAGGGAGTCTTTGCTAGATGGAGCAACCAGAAGGCTGACCGATTTATAGACGATCTGGCGGGTTGCATTGCCGATGCGAAGATATTTCCGACCTTTTGCTCCGTCGTCATGGACGAGTGGAAAAAATTAAATAAGAATGAGCGGCGCTTTCTGACGGGCGGGCGGTATAACAACAAGACGCATGAGTGGGTAACGCAGGGAGCGCCGAACAAGCCCTATTTTTGGCCGTTCCAGGTTGCGATACTAAATCCAGTATTGGCGTGCGCTGATGGCTTGCATGTCCATTACACATTCGACCTGAACAAACAGTTCAAGAATCATGCTGTCGGTCTTTATGCCTTGCTTAAGTCCGACAACAGTTTCGCGCATCGTCACAAACTGGGTTCCTTGGACATGGAGAATGGCGAAGTGGCGGTCGGGCTACAAGCCGCCGATTTATTAGCCTATCGACAGTACAAGTTGGCGAAGACTCGGTTGGAACACGGCAGACCGATGCTGTTTGAGAGCGCCCCCAAACTCATAAAGAAACTTCTGGAGAATATAAGAGACCCACGAGATTTAGTGTTTTACGACAAGCACAATCTAGACATCGCCTTGAGGGGTCTATCTCCCGAGCTAAGGAGTAACCAATGAGCACCGAACCAAAAAAGGTCACAAACTCGAAACCCATCCCTCACATTCCTCTGCCCTTCAAGGAAGTCATGGCCGATGTGCTCAAGGTGAAACCACCAAAGAAAACTCCCAAGAAACGGTGAGCGCCCTGTCACGGCGATCTTACTGTGTCATTTATGACACGGGTTTGTCAAAGGCATAATTCCGCAAAATCTTGAGAACAAACAACTTAGCAGGGGAGGTTTCGCGCTGGGCGAACCGTCACTGCCTCGACCATGATCATCCACTTTGATTCTGGGCGCAAGGTCAGATGTCACAATGGGGCTGTGGAAAAGTCGGAAGCGACGGGCTAAAAGCCCGGTTCTATTTGGGGGGACTCGGCGCGGCGCCGAAGCGCCGCTCTTCCACGTATAGAAGGCGGGGACAGCAGGTTCCTCCGCTGCGCCGTCGCTGGCGCTCCGGCTCCGGTCGGAATGACAGGAGCGTAAGTAAGCTTAACCGCAGAGTTCCCACTTCTCGCAAAAGACGCGAGAAATATGCCCCAGGTCTGAATATTTTGGCTAACCCCTTACGAGCTATGCAGTTTTTGGTTTTAGTTGGGCTTCGATTTTGGCTAGCAGGCCGGAGCTGGCTTCGCCGGCATCGAGGGTGGAGAAGTCGCTGCCTAATTCGATTACCGGGAGTTTGGCACAGGCAGCTTGAAATGCTTGTAGCGCGCCTGGGGATGAGGAGGTCATGCCGGGTCCGGCAAGGAGCAGGTCGAAACGGGTGGCGCGCATGAGCATTAGGGCGTCGCCACGGTGACTGCTGGTGGAAACGTCGTAGCCGGCGCGGCGCAATAGTTCGCGCAGGTAGGCTAGCATGTCGGCATTGCCATCGAGGCAGAGAACGCTGGGGCCGGTGAATGCGGGAGCTTCGGCGCGCGGACCGGGGCGATAGAAAGCTGCGACTGCGGCCTCCTCTGATTCCTGAGGGTCGAACAAGGGCGTGAGGTGCGAGAGTTCGAGAACTTTGCGCACAACGCCGGGCACGTTGCAGAGCTTCAGTTCGCCGTGGGCCTGACGGGTGCTGGTCATCATGCGGACCAGGGTGCCGAGTCCGCTGCTGTCGATGAAATCGACTTCGCCGAGATGGAGCACGATGCTGCGGCGGTCACGCAGTAAATGTGCCACGTGCGCGCGGAGAGCCTCGGCCTCGCCTCCGGCGACAATGCGGCCTTTGCAGTGCACGATGGTGACGCGGCCTACTTCACGGGTGTCTAGTGTTAAGCGCAATGGGTTCGATGGGCGAACGGACATTATATGCTATGCGAGGAGATAGGGATTAGGGAATAGGGGCTAGGGAATAGGGGCTAGGGAATAGGGAATAGGGAATAGGGGCAAGGGACTAGGGCTCGGTGCTGTGTCTCAGACTAGACCTAGCCCCCTGAACCCTAGCACCTGAACCCTAGCACCTGACCCCTCGTCCCTGATCCCTAGTCCCTGCCGTCTAGTGGTGGTCGTGGTCGGCTTGACTGTGGCGCCAGGTCCAGTATTCCTTTTGCTGGTCGGGCGGCAGTTTGCGGAAGTCTCGGTGCTCGTCGTAATGACGATCATGCGCCCAGGTGTGGTAGTAACCGACTTCCTGGTCGTTCCAGACGTGGTAGTCGCTGTAGTAGGGGTCGTAGACGCGGTAGTGGTGTGCGCAGCCCACGCCCAATGCGGCACATGCCAGCGCGGCAGCCAGGAAACAGGAACTGAGAAAACGTCCTTTTCGATCCATCTTGAGATGATCCTTTCGACCGTGGATCTTACATTAGGGACTCGAGTGAGAAACCTGTGCCGTCCCTGCGGGACTAGCTCCTTATTCTTCCTCGTAGCCCGGCACTTCCGTGCCGGGCTTTCGCATGCCGCCCCTTTCGGGGCTGACGTCCCCGTTCATCTGGAATTGACGCCACGGTTCGGATTTCGGTGCTCGGGAGGATCAAGTGGTTGCCTCCAAATGATGAGGCCCAGGGAAACTAACAGGCTGCTGAAAACTCGTTTTACGCTGCGAAGAGGGTAACCGCACGCGCTAAAGCGCGGTTGATTTTGATGGACTTAACGGCATGAGTGAACTTGTGCCCTTCCCAAGAACAGCTCGAAACAGAGTTTTTCAACAGCCGTCAGCTACATCAAAGGCCAGCCGGTTGCTATTGCTGCGGGGCATTCCAATGCAATCCTGGCTCGCGGCTCTGAGCTGAGTAACCTGCGAGCTTGGGATCATGTTCCTGTAATCGGCGAGATGCCGGTGCGCGCGTTGCCGGTGGTTGCGGTGCCGAGCGTGGTAAGCGCGATTCCGGCGCGTGTAGAGGTGCCGGTTTCGGATCTGCGGTTGGAGCAAATTCATCCCATCGGCGTGCAGGCGCCGCTGGCGCGGTTTGGAACGACCATCGAGCGCCGTGAACCAGTCAGGACTGTGCCGACGATGCTTCCGCACGTGACGCGGTAACGATTACGCGGCGGTGGCGTCCGATGATAAAATCGGCGTGCAAAAGAGGCGGAACTAGTAAGGGGAAAATACTTCTGAAGAAGCGGCTGGTGGGATTCTTCGCAGTATGCTTCGTTGCATTGGGATTATTGGCAGCATCGACCGGGTGTAGCCGGGATCATCGGCGTAAGGGGCCGGAGATCACGACGCCCTATGCGGCGGTGCTGCTCGATGATAATCAGCTTTACTACGGCAAGCTGACGAATGCGGGCTCAGGTTATCCTGAGCTGACCGATGTGTATTACATCGTGAGCCAGGTCAACCAGGAGACCAAGGAAGTGAAGAGAGTATTGGTGCGGCGTGGCAACGAATTCCACGGTCCGGACCGCATGTTCCTGAACGAGCGCCACATTGTATTGATCGAGCCTGTGGGTGAGAAGTCCGACGTAGCGACGCTGATCGAAGCAGACAAGAAGAAATAGCAGCCTGCTGAATTTTCAGTACGGTTCTAATCAGGCACCGGAATGCTAGGGCAGCAAGGCTTGGCCGGTGCCGTTTTTGTCTGTAGAGCTGTGACGCTTTAAAACCCGCGGCCTAATTCTTCTCCGCTTCTAATTTAGAATGCAAGACGATGATTCCTGCCCAGCGGAGCGCGTTTTCGCAAGGCCACAGGCCCGGCCTTTTGCTTGTTCTGCTGGCCGTAACTCTCGCCATTCTTCCCGCTTGCCACAGTTCGGCGCGGGCTCGAGGCTGCGGTGGCAAAGAATCCGCAGGTTGCTAAATTTCAATTTCATTTAGGGATGGCGTATCTTGCCGCCGGGCAACCCGCGCAGGCGCACACCAGTTTGCAGGCCGCCCTGCAATCGGGCTTGGCGGGAGAAGACGCGCGCTCGGCGCGAGAGGCGCTGCAGAAGAGCGGTTCGTAGCCCGAGCGTTACTGCCGCAGCGTCAGCGCGCTCAACACGCCTTGCTGCTTAGCTATTAGCGATTGCACTCCCTGCCGTGAAAACGCCATCATCTTGGCAAATTGCGCTTCGTCAAACGCCTGGCGCTCAGCGGTAGCTTGCACTTCCACCATCTTGTGGCCGGCGGTCATCACAAAATTCATATCGACCTCGGCACGCGAGTCTTCTTCATAACAAAGATCGAGCAGGACTTCTCCATCGACAATACCGACGCTCACCGCCGCGACAAAATCTCGCAAGGGAACCGAAGTCAGAGTGCCAGCCTCTACCAACTTTTCCAAAGCGAGTCCCAGCGCTACGAACGCTCCCGTAATCGAAGCGGTGCGCGTGCCACCATCGGCTTGAATTACGTCGCAATCAATCCAGATGGTGCGCTCGCCCAGGCGCGCGAGATCGGTCACGGCGCGCAGGGACCGCCCGATCAGCCGCTGAATTTCATGCGTGCGTCCGCTTTGTCGTCCCTTGGATACTTCCCGGGGCGTGCGCGTCAGCGTCGCTCGCGGAAGCATCGCGTACTCGCTGGAAATCCATCCTTTGCCCGAGTTCCGCAGAAAGGACGGCACACTTTCTTCTATGGACGCGGTGCAAATTACCCGCGTGTTCCCCATTTCAACCAGCACCGAACCTTCGGCCGTCGTAATGAAATCAGGAATGATCGTAACCGGACGCAATTGATCGACAGCGCGATTATCTGAGCGATAGAACATAAGTGTCGATTGTAAATGATTGCGCAGATTTATCCGGACTTTACAAACTCTATGCAATTCTTCACCAATCTCTATATAACCTTCATCTAACTGTGAGGTCTAAGCGGCAGAGAGCGAATTAAGACTCTCAAATCGCCACTCGCAGGAAGGTTTCAGCCTTCCAGAAAGAGGCACCAGATGTCTGCGAACCACTGCAGGCTTCGCATCCTCCCGACCACAGCATCTTTTCTTCAGGCCAAAACAACAATTCGGCGAAGCATCGCCTTAACCTCCACTTTACTCTTAGCTATCTCCAGCCTCGCGCAGCAAACTCTACCAACAACTCCCGAGCCAGATTCGCGGAACACGTCGGAGAGCGCGGCCGCGTCCGCAAAAACGGAGCCGGTAGAGGCAGTAACGGTTCCTGCCGGAACCAGCATTGCTCTGGTGCTCACGCACCCTATCGAGAGCCGCTACATTCATCACGGGGACGACATTTACGCCCAGGTTATTTCCGCCGTCACCGTCGGAAATCAAGTCGTCATCCCGCCGGGGACGCTGGTTCAAGGAAAAGTACAAAGGCTCGGGCATAACGGAAGCCGCGGTGAAATTCGGCTGCAGTCATTGTCGATTATTTATCCGGACGGTTATGTGGCTCTGGCATCCGGACCGATAACCTTGGAAAGCGATCAAGGGTATGCTCTCAAAGACCCGGGCAGCGGCCGTATCGCGGGATTGATTGCGGGACCCCTTGTCGGGTCGGGCGTGGGAGCGCTGATTGGTCATTCCGTCGCTTCTTCGCAAGGGCAGACGATCACTAGCAGCCTTCCGCCGGGCTGCACGCCGGGCTCGTTTGGTTGTCTTTCGTCCAGTGTAACTGGCCCTCCGGACAAGGGAAAAGATACGGTGATTGGGTCGGCCATTGGCGCAGGCGTCGGCTTGGCCGTTGGTCTCGTGCTGGTCGGGACTTCTCACCACTTTTTTCTCGACGTAGGCGCGCCGGTAGAAATGGTTTTGCCGCACGCGCTGACTCTGCAAGGGGATCAGGTCGCCGATGCATTAAGCGATGCCGAACAGCATCCTGCGGCTGTGCAGGCTGTCGCCCCACGGCCGCAACCGCCGCCCCCACCGCCCGATATGAGCATCCCGCCGCCGCTGCCTGCTGTCCCTCCTAATCAGTGAGGTCTTATTGATTGGGTTTTCATTCGGCGGAGAGTTTTCTCGGATCTCTCCGCCGAGTTACACTCGTACGATTAAAATGATCCGCAAGACGAAAACCCGAAGCTCGAAGCCGGAAGCCCGGAAGCTGCAAGCCCGCAAGGCGAAGACCGGAAGCCGGAAGCCGACCCTGATCCCGCGGCCGACGCGCATCCAATCCGCCGGGAACAAGCCCAAACTTATCGACGAATACATCGGGCGGGTTAACTCGCATACTTCGTCTGCCAGTGTCGCCCACATGCGCAGCCCCGCGGGATGGGTCGAACCAGGACAGACTCCTGCCTTCGATGAGTTCACCATTGTTCTGAAAGGGATCTTGCGCGTCGAACATAAGAATGGATCAATCGACGTAGCGGCCGGACGAGCGGTGATCGCACACGCCGGCGAATGGATCCGCTATTCCACTCCTCATGAGGGCGGTGCTGAATACATCGCGGTCTGTTTGCCGGCGTTTTCCATGGAAACCGTTCACCGCGACGAAGTATAAGACAAAGGTGTTTGAGCTAACAGCTAAGAGCGAAAGCTGCATCACTCCCACTCAATCGTTCCCGGGGGCTTGGACGTAATGTCATAGACCACGCGGTTCACGCCCTTCACTTCATTCACGATGCGCGTGGAGATGGTTTTCAGCACTTCGTGCGGCAGCGCCACCCAATCGGCGGTCATACCGTCCTCTGAACTCACCGCACGAAGCGCACACGTATAAGCATAGGTGCGCATGTCGCCCATCACGCCTACCGACATTACCGGAAGCAGCACGGCAAAAGACTGCCAGATTTTGTTGTAGAGTCCGGCGTTTTTTATTTCGGTGACGACGATGTCATCGCACTCGCGGAGCAGCGCAAGGCGCTGCGGAGTGACTTCGCCGAGCACTCGCACGGCGAGACCAGGACCGGGGAACGGCTGCCGCTGCAGAATTTCTTCTGGCATGCCGAGGTCGCGGCCAATCTTGCGGACTTCATCCTTGAACAAATCTTTCAGCGGCTCGATCAGCTTGAGTTTCATTTTCTCAGGCAGCCCGCCCACGTTGTGATGCGACTTGATCACCTGCGACGGCCCCCGCACCGAGCGCGATTCGATCACGTCGGGATAAAGCGTGCCCTGCACCAGCCACTTCACGTTGCCTTCTATTTTCTCGATGCGCCGCGCTTCCCGTTCGAAGACCTTGATGAATTCGTTGCCGATGATCTTCCGTTTCTTCTCAGGATCGCTGACTCCTTTCAGTTTGTCCAGAAAGCGATCGGTCGCGTCGACGGCGTCGAGATTCAGGCCAAGCTTGTCGTGCAGCGTCTTCTGTACTTTCTCAAATTCATTCTTGCGCAGCACGCCATTGTCCACGAAGATGCAGGTGAGGCGTGATTTACCTTTAGCGTCGCGGAGCGCTCGGTCGACGAGTACGGCCGCAACGGAGGAATCGACTCCACCCGAAAGTGCGCAGATCGCGCGGCCTTTGCCGACTTGCTGCCTGACTTGCTCGACCGTTGAATCGATAAAGTGCTGCGGCGTCCAGGTAGGTTTTGCGCCGCAGATCTGGAAGATAAAGTTGCGCAGCATCTCCGTCCCGTTGCGAGTGTGGTGAACTTCGGGATGGAACTGCACCGCGAACCACTTCTTCGCGACATTCTGAATTCCCGCGACGGCGTGCGCGGTCTTCGCGGTCAGTTCGAATCCGGGAGGCAATTCCAGCGCCTCATCGCCGTGCGACATCCAGACGGGCTGGCGCTTTGCCAGTCCGCGGAAAAGAACCGACTCGGCGACGATGTCGATTTCCGCGTGGCCGTACTCGCGCTTATCTGCGGGACGCACTTTGCCGCCGAGCGTGTGCACCATGAACTGCAGCCCGTAGCAGATGCCCAGCACGGGCAGGCCCAGTTCGAAGACGCGTTTGTCCGCAGGCGGCGCGTCTTTGTCGTAAACCGACCACGGGGCTCCCGAGAGCACAATGCCAACCGGGGCACAGGTTTTGATCTCGTTAAGCGACGCCGTGCACGGCAGCACCACGGAAAAAACATTCTGTTCGCGAATGCGGCGCGCGATGAGCTGCGTGTACTGCGCGCCAAAGTCGAGAATGACGATGGATTGAGTGAGCGAGGACTCTTTACGTCTGGATTGGGTTTCCACGGATGAGTTTCTCAAATCAGATGGACTGTGTAAAGGCCGTCTGTTCCCCCGCACGCAATGCCTGGCAAGTTAAGTCTCTACGGCAAGGTTCGGAAGGTCGCTGAGAATTGGCTCGTCGCGATCAATCGAGGTCTGAGGCGGAGGAGTGGGCAGTGGCGCGGGCTTAGCCATAGCCTCCGGCATTTCGGCGATGCAGACGTATCCGGCTAGGCGAGCTATGTACAGCCAATCGACGACCGCGAAATACGCGAGCGTGAAAAGAACAATAGCGCCAATCACAAGCCGACCCGGGGCGATCTGGACGAAGGCGAGCGGCAGGGACGCAGCCGTCGTGCCGACGCTGAAGACCGCCAGGTGCGCCAGTCCTGACCATGTGCTCACCGCGCAAACCGGTCCGGAATGTTCCTGAGAAAAAATGGCGGCAGCAGAAATTGCGCTCACTGCGTCGTCACCATCGCGGACAGCGAAAATGCAGGCGAGCGACAGTAACCAGTTCAACATCGGCCATAGGATGCAGATCAGTCCGGCCAGCGGGAAGAAGAGGGTGAAGACCAACGCAGGTCGCGGATGCGCTGGCGATGAGGCGGAGCTAACGAGAATCGCAGCGCCGGCAAAGGAAAGCAGCGCGGCTAACGTTAACGCGACGCGTAAAAAGTTGAGCCAGATGAGGGAGCGCAGTGGCCGCGGCGTTATCGTGTTCTCTGTTGCCGCGGAGACTTCGTCAGGAGCATCTCGACGAAAATAAGCGAGCAGGGCGCGGACAGTCGCGGCACGCCCGAGAGAAGCGGCGAGAATCCAGAGGAACGAGAGTGCCAGCGTCGCGAGCAAACCGGCCAGCGCGGCGCGATTCAGGCTACCGCGAAAGATGTGTGCGATCGCTCGTCCAACCAGTAGCGGTTGCCTTGTGCGAAGAAGAGCCGCATCACCGTTCGTCACAGGCAAGGTGTCGAGATATTCGATGAGCGAAAAAAAGAAAAAGGCGCAGGCGACGGAGCCGGCCGTCCAGCGCCAGGCAATTTCGGCAAACGTCAGCGAAGGCCGTCGGAACGCGGCGCGGAAGCCTTCGAGTGTGGGCGAAACGCTCGACATACGCTACTTGACGACTAGGTTGAGCAGTTTGCCCGGGACAAAGATTTTCTTCACGATCTGCTTACCAGCGATGGCGGACTGGATTTTTTCGTCGGCCAACGCACGCTCGACGACGAATTCCTCGGTGGCGTCGGCTGGCACAACGACGCGGCCGCGTAGCTTGCCGTTGATCTGCACCGGAATTTCAAGTTCTTCTTCTTTGGCGAGCGCCGCGTCATATTTCGGCCAGGGAGCTTTGAGCAGGCTACCTTTTTCGCCGAGCATCTCCCAGAGTTCGTGCGCGAGATATGGCGCGAAGGGGGCGAGCAGGAGAACCATGCTGCGCTGTACCTCTGCCATCAGGGCTGGAGGAATCGTTTCCCCTTTGACGACCTCTCCCGTCGAGGGGTTCTGTACATCCTCACTTCCCAGCGCTCTGCGATTGGCGTCGTTGAGTAGCTCCATGATTGCCGATATACAGGTATTGAAGTGCCAGCGTCCCCGGAAGTCGTCGGTGACGCGCTTAATGGTTTGGTGAAGCTTGCGCTGAAGATTCCTGTTGGACACAGACAATTGTCCCGGCAAGGGTCCGCGCCAATTAGGGTCTTGCGGCCTCGCATGCGTCTCGACAAACCGGTACACGCGCCCTAAAAATCTCTGGATACCTTCGATGCCGGAATCCTGCCAGTCGAGATCGCGGTCCGGCGGAGCGGCGAACAGGCTGTAAAGGCGTGCGGCATCGGCGCCGTAGCGCGCAATCATTTCGTCAGGGCTGACAACATTGCCGAGACTCTTCGACATTTTCGCGCCATCTTTGATCACCATGCCTTGCGTGAACAGGCGCGCGATAGGCTCGTCGTTGGTGACGAGGCCGAGGTCGCGCATGAACTTGGTCCAGAAGCGCGAGTAGATAAGATGCAAGATGGCGTGCTCGACGCCGCCGATATATTGGTCGATGGGGAACCAATATTGCGCGGTCTTGGAATCGAATGGAGCGCGATTGTTGTGCGCGTCCGTGTAGCGATAGAAATACCAGGACGAGTCGACGAAAGTGTCCATGGTATCGGTTTCGCGGCGCGCCGGGCCGCCGCATTTGGGGCAGGTCGTGTTCACAAACTCCGGCAAACCGCCGAAGGGCGAGCCAAGGGCGTGCGCGATATCGATGGCCTCTGGCAAAATCACCGGCAAATCTTTTTCCGGCACGGGGACGATTCCATCTTTCTCGCAATAGAGCATGGGGATGGGCGTGCCCCAGTAACGCTGGCGTGAAATTCCCCAATCTTTCAGGCGATAGGTGACGGTGGCTTTGCCGAAGCCGTTCTGCTCGGCGAATGCGGACATTGTTTTGATCGCGTCGGCGCACTCCATGCCGCTGTAGGGGCCGGAGTTGATCAACATGCCGTCATGCGCGACAAACGGAAGCGGCGGCTCGGTCATGGTTTCTTCCTGATCGGTGGAGACAGGAAGAACCACGAGGCGAATCTCGAGTTTGTATTTCTTTGCGAACTCGTGATCGCGGTCATCATGCGCGGGGACGCTCATGATCGCACCGGTGCCATAGTCCATGAGAATGTAGTTCGCCACCCAGACGGGAATCTTCTCGCCGTTGAAGGGATTGATGGCGTAGCGGCCGGTTGGAACTCCGTGCTTCTCGATTTCTCCGATGTCACCCACTTCTTTGGCTTTGCGCTGCTCGGCGATAAGTTGATCGACCTTGGCGCGCAACTCTGGATTGTTGGCCGCGAGATCGGCGACGATAGGATGCTCGGGCGCGAGTTGCACCGAGGTCGCGCCGTAAATAGTATCAACGCGCGTGGTGAAAACTTTGATAGTCGCGCCCGCGGGCCCAAAGCCGTGGTGTTGAGGCTGCGAATAGTCGAGCTTGAAATCAATCAGCGTGCCTTCGCTGCGGCCGATCCAGTTGCGCTGCATGGTGCGGACTTTTTCAGGCCAGCCATCGAGCTTATCGAGATCGCGCAACAATTCGTCCGCGTACTTGGTGATGCGCAAAAACCATTGCTCAAGTTCGCGTTGTTCTACGCGAGTATCTTCGTGACGCCAGCAGCAACCGTCGACAACCTGCTCGTTGGCAAGTACTGTGGCGCACTTGGGGCACCAATTGACTTTGCTTTTCTTGCGATACGCCAAACCTTTCTCGCAGAACTTGAGAAAGAACCACTGGTTCCAGCGGTAATAATCGGGGAGGCAGGTTGTGACTTCGCGAGACCAGTCGTACGCGAAGCCGAGTCGGTTCATCTGCGCCTTCATCTTCGCGATGTTGCTGAGGGTCCACTGGCGCGGTGGAGTATTGTTCTGAATGGCCGCGTTCTCCGCGGGCAAGCCGAAGGAATCCCATCCCATCGGATGAAGCACGTTATAGCCATTCATCCACATATAGCGCGCGAGAGCATCGCCGATTGCGTAATTGCGCACGTGTCCCATATGCAACGCGCCGGAAGGGTAGGGCAGCATTTCGAGCACGTAATACTTCTTCTTCGCCGAATCGGCTTCGGCGGCGTAGAGTTCAAGATCGTTTTGCCAGCGCGCGAACCACTTGGTTTCTACGCGCTGGGGATCGTAGCGCTCGTCGTTGCTGCGCGGATTGCCGCCGGGAGCGGTGGTTTCTTCCTGCATCTTTTCTTGCTGCATAGGAGGTCAGGCGAATTCCGGTAAACCTTAGATTCTACAATGGGGCGGCAGACCTGTGTTGGGATCGCTTATCGACCGTGCGTCAAAATCTTAACCACAGGGGGCACAGAGGTACACGGAGGTCATGGGCAGTGTTCGGGGCTTCATTCATCTGCGGTGCTTGGTTGCGGACGCGCGACTCCGCAGCTTGCTGTAGTCGCGGAAGTAAGCACGAAGGCCATATTGCGGCGTACTTTTCGTGTAGCCGGCAACGAGTTGGTCCTGGTAGTGATCGAGAAAGAAGTCGAAGGGATCGCGCGGCTCCATATCGATCATGGTCAGTCGGAATCGTGCATGGTGAGCTTGCCGAATTGCATTTCGCCATGCCGGAACGCAATGTAGTTTCCAGTTTGCCTGGTGGCGAAAGTCGACGGCTGAGTTGTGCCGAACACCTGGACGATATCGTTGCCTTGCAGGCGAACGGCGGTGACTCTTCCCTGAATATGGGGCGCAGGAAGGATTTGTTCAGGATTGGCAGGTGCGAAGCCTTCAGATGCTCGGTGTGCAGGTGAATTCGTCCATCTGGCTCTGCCATGAGAACGCCTTCGGTTTCGAAGAGAATGTCACCTTTCTGATGAAGTTTGCCTTTTACGATGAGCCGATTATTCTTGCTTTCGATGCTGAGATTCTTAATGGGAGAGTCGGCAGCGGACAACACGTTTTCATTCAGCACCTGCGCGAGAGCATTGCAACTGATCGAAATCTCCGCCGACGCCAGAGCGAGCGTGAAGGAATTCTTGTCGTCGAATACGACGATTGCTCCCGGTCTAGTGGGAAGAAGCGCGCCCTGCAATCGGACGATGTGTACGGTTATCGACTCTGCGTAGTGATAGGTCACGTTCCTCATGGCAATCTGCACCGCTTGGGTGGCTGGTTCTGCGTTCACCTGAGCCCTGGCGCGATTTCGCGAATGGACAGTTGCAAAGAAGAGTATCGCCAGGCAGATGGACCGGATGGCGGGGGCGAAAGTCATCGAGAGTAAGACGCCAAGAATGCGAAAACGTTGGGTCTATGCCACCAGCTTCTTCAGGGCGTCAACATTTCTGCGGTCGTCGCCCGGTTCGTCGATGGGAGTTTCGGCAATAAAGGATGCATGGGCGAGACGTAGGTCATTGAGCAAAATGCGAAACGGTTCAATGCCGATGGTTCCTTTACCGATTTGCTGATGGCGATCAAGCTTCGATCCGCGGGCGGCTTTGGCGTCGTTGCAGTGAATCACTTTCACATTGTTCAGGCCAACGGTCGCGTCGAGATGAAGCAGCGTCTGATAGATGCCTTCCTCAGTGACAATGTCGTAGCCGGCCACGTGAGTGTGGCAGGTGTCGATGCAGGCCGCGATGGGAACGACGCCGCGCAGGCGGTCGATGACTTCGGCGACTTGTTCGAAGCTGCCCCCAAGGGAGAATTCGGAGCCAGCAGTGTTTTCGATCAGGATGGTCAATCCAGCATTCGCGAGATCGAGACCTTGAGTGGCGGTGGCGATGGCTGCGGCAGTTTGCAATAGTCCGGCTTCGCGATCGGCTCCGCGAAATGAGCCGGGGTGCAGCACCAGGTAGTCGGCGCACACCGCGAGCGCGCGCTCCACTTCGCCGCGAAAAGCTTCGATCGATTTCTTCAGGAACAACTGGTTCGTGCTGGCAAGATTCACCAGATAGTTCGTGTGAATCACCAGCGGCTTGTGATCGTATTGCCGGCGTAGAGTGAGCATCTGTTCGCACAGAGGATGGCTGAGCTCATAAGGCGCCCATTGGCGCGGGCTGGTGGAGAAAATCTGCAAGGTATTGCAGCCGAGACGATAGGCGCGCTCGGCAGCGTTCTGAATGCCTCCGGCGGTAGAGGTGTGAATGCCGATGCGGCGGGAAGTCAGGCGGGGCGGGCGTTTGGGCGCGGGTCGGGCAAGAATATCCTGTTCGCGGGCGATGGAGCGGGGCATTAAGAAAGTATAAATGCAGGTAAGGCCGACGGATCTGTTCTGGCATCTTCAACTCATGCTTCAGCAGTTCTTGAGGATGACCTGAGCACTCCCGGTACAATAGATTTTCTTTCGCAACTCCACACTTGCATGACAGCTTTCGTGAATGATGCCCCATTGGATTCCTCGGCTGCGGCAATCAAGCCCACGCGATCCGAAACCAACTGGGTCAAATATGGCTCCGTGGGTGCATTGCTGCTTGTCGTCGTATTTTGTTCCGTCGTGCGAATGCGGCTGCGCAACATGCCTTTGGAGCGCGATGAGGGCGAGTATGCCTACATGGGCCAGCTTATGCTGCAAGGCATTCCGCCCTACAAAATTGCCTGCAACATGAAGTTGCCGGGAACCTATGCGGCATATGCGGCCATGATGGCGGTTTTCGGCGAGACCCCCGCAGGCATTCGCGTCGGACTAATGCTGTTCAATGTCGCGGCCACGATCCTCGTTTTTCTGTTGGCGAAATATTTGTATGGATGGCTGGCGGGCGCAGTCGCAGGGATGACCTACAGCTTCCTCTCCTGCCGCCCGGCGGTGCTCGGCCTCTACGCGCACGCCACCCATTTTGTGGTCTTAGCTGCGTTGGCCGGAATTCTGTTGTTGCTCTACGCCATCGAGACCAGGCGGATCGGCATTTATTTTGGCAGTGGACTTTGCCTTGGGCTGGCATTCCTGATGAAGCAGCCCGGGAGTTTCTTTGCCGTTTTCGCCGGATCGTACTGGCTGTGGAAGGAATGGAGGCAGCCGTTTCCGTATCGCGATGTCGCGATCCGCGGCGGCGCCCTGTTTGCGGGCATGGTATTGCCATTTGGCGTGACGTGCCTACTACTTCTTCGCGCCGGAGTTTTTCCCAGCTTCTGGTTTTGGACTTGGTCGTATGCGTGGCAGTATGGCGTCGCAACAACCTGGCCGGACGTACAGTACGCGTTACACGCCTTCTTGCCGGGGGTTATACGCCCGTTTGTGATCTGGGAAATCATCGCTGTCGGTCTCGCTGCACCCATGTGGAGCCGCTTTGCCCGCACGCATGCAGGGTTCGTCACATGTTTCTTCTTGTTTTCGTGCCTGGCGGTTTTTCCTGGATTTTATTTTCGTCCGCACTACTACATTCTTGTGCTGCCGGCGGCCGCGCTGGGTGCGGGAATTGCCGTCAGCGCGGCACGACAAATACTGCTTGAAAAGCGGCTGGGCACATTCTTTGTGTGGTTTCCAGTGCTCTATTTCTCGATTGCGTTGGCGATTTCTGTTCGCGCCGAGTGCCGGAAGTACTTTAGCTTAGATCTCGATGCCGCCGCGAGGAAAATGCACCCGGGAGAACCGTTCCCGGAGGCGGTCGTCGTCGGCAGCTACATAAAAGCGCACTCCGACCAGCGCGATACGATCGCAATCTTCGGCTCCGAGTCGGAGATTTGTTTCTACGCTGCGCGCCACTGCGCCAGCAGTTATCTTTACTTCTTCCCCTTGATGGAAAAACAGAAGTTCGCCCGCCAGATGCAGGACGATATGATGCGACAGATTCGGGCAGCGCAACCGAGATTTCTGGTCTATGTCAGCGAAGTCCGATCCTGGGGATCGAATGGCCAAGTGCAGGAAAACCAGGACTTGGTCGATAGGACGTGGGCCTACGCTCACAACGGCTATGAGTTGGTGGACGAGGTGGCGCTTGCGGAGGATCGCGAACACATGTGGGGCGATCACGCGTGTCTGTACATTTTTCAGCGGAAAGAATAGGCCGCGGCCATTGCTGGCCGCGGCTCAAGTCTTAAACTTGCACACCTCGTAGGGTTGCGAGCGATTCCCGACCGGCCTGTTGGCCGATTCCAAGGACTACGCGGCCGTTGATTTGTCCCTTTTTCATCCGATCGAATACGTCGTTGATCGAGTCGAGGGGAAGAGTCTGGATGGTTGCCTTTACCTTGCCTTCCGCGGCGAAGGCAAGACTTTCTTCGAGATCGAGGCGTGTGCCGACAATGGAGCCGCGCACGGTATATCCGTTCAGCACCACGTCGAAGATGGAGATGGGAAACTCTCCCGCGGGAAGGCCATTGAGCACGCAGGTGCCGCCGCGCCGCAACATCCCGATGGCCTGCTTAAATGCGATGGTAGAGACCGCGGTCACCAGGACTCCGTGAGCGCCGCCAATCTGTTTCTGGATTTCTGCAGCCGGGTCTTGCGTTTTTGCGTCGATAGTGATGTCGGCTCCGAGCTTGCGGGCGAGAGCCATTTTCTCCGGGCCTAAGTCCACTGCCGCAACATGCAGGCCCATAGCCTTGGCGTATTGAATGGCAACATGGCCGAGGCCACCAACGCCGGAAATTACGACCCACTCGCCGGGACGCGCGTTGGTTTGTTTTAGTCCTTTATAGGTTGTGACCCCGGCGCACAGAATGGGCGCGGCGTCGACGAAAGAAAGACTATCGGGAATTCGTCCCAGATAGTCAGCTTGACCGAGGGCATATTCTGCAAAGGTGCCGTTGACCGAGTAGCCGGAGTTCTGTTGTTCGTGGCAGAGCGTTTCCCAGCCGGACAAACAAAATTCGCAATGACCGCAGGCGCTGTGCAGCCAGGCGATGCCTACGCGATCGCCAACCTTCAGATGTGTAACACCGGTGCCGAGGGCGGCTACGATGCCTGCGCCTTCGTGGCCCGGGATGAATGGCGGAGTTGGCTTGACGGGCCAGTAGCCTTCCGCCGCGTGCAGATCGGTATGGCATACACCAGTGGCAATAATTTCTACCAGAGCTTGACCTGGTCCGGGGGTGGGTACTGGCACTTCTTGAATGACTAGGGGCTTGCCGAATTGCTCGACGACCGCTGCTTGCATGGTTCTTGGAATGGCCATGAATGAATCCTCCTGGGAAACTAGCTTTACTGTATCGGGGTGCGAGTCGCGGGGCTGTGATCGAGATCACGGCCTCTGTTGCGTCCGATCACAAGAAAGAGGCGGGATAAGTTGCTGCGTTTGCGGTGCAAGAGCGGGCACGGGTAGACTAAATAGGCTCGCCGCGAGTGAGGGGAAATCTATGTTAGTCGTCATGAAAGCGCACGCTACCGAAGAGCAGGTGCGTGGCGTCTGCCAAAAAATCGAGAAGCTGGGCTATCGCGCACATGCCATGCCGGGCGCGCAGCGCACTGCCATCGGCATTACCGGCAACAAGGGCGAAGTGGAGCAGGGCACGCTGGAAGAAATGCCGGGCGTGCAGGAAGTGATCAAGGTTTCAAAGCCCTACAAACTGGTGAGCCGCGATGTGAAAGAAGACAACACGGTGATTCGCTTTGCTGGGACTGCGGCTACGATCGGCGGCCCCGGACTGGCGATTGTTGCAGGACCGTGCGCCATCGAGAGCCGCGAGCAGGCTTTTGCCGTGGCGGAGCGCGTCCACCGCGCCGGAGCGCAGTTTTTTCGCGGCGGCGCTTACAAGCCGCGGACGTCTCCGTATTCTTTTCAGGGGCTCGGCGAAGAAGGGCTGCGCATCATGGCGGAGATTCGCCAGCAGTCTGGCATGAAAATTATTACGGAGGCGATCGACAACGAATCGCTCGATCTGGTGGAAGAGTACGCGGACGTGATCCAGATTGGCGCGCGCAACATGCAGAATTTTTCGTTGCTGAAGCGCGCGGGACGGGCAAAGAAGCCGGTGCTGCTGAAGCGCGGCATGTCGGCCACGCTGGAAGAATTTCTGATGGCAGCCGAGTACATTTTGAGCGAAGGCAATTACAACGTAGCGCTGTGCGAGCGCGGCGTGCGCACGTTTGCCGACCATACGCGCAACACACTCGATCTCAGCCTGGTGCCGGCGGTGCAGCGGCTGAGCCATTTGCCGATTCTTGTCGATCCTAGCCATGGCACGGGTAAGCGCAATAAGGTCACTCCACTGTCGCGTGCGGCAGTGGCTGTGGGTGCCGACGGATTAATGGTTGAAGTGCACAACAAGCCCGATGAGGCGATGTCCGATGGTCCGCAGTCGCTGTTTCCCGATCAGTTCGATGAGCTGATGAAACAGGTGCGGCAGATCGCGGCGGTCGTGGGCAGGACTGTGCCCGAGATTGGGGTCAGAGAGACGGTGGAGATTGGCAAGTGAGCGCGAAGAATCCTGAGGCCGCTCGTTTGAAACGTGGTGGTCGGGGCAATTACAGGACGTCGTGCAAAGAACTGTAAAGCCTGTGGCCTTTTTGTCGGATCTGGTCCAAGCTAAGGCTTTCGGGCACTCGACCTGATATTCGTTGGAGATTTTTGACTTATGTTTCGGCATACCCGTTTAGTTTTCAATCCGAGCACAATCGTTTTGGCGGCGGCGCTACTAGCGCATCCCTGCGGACTGCTTGCCCAGCGCGGCGGTGGCGGCGGCCACGTTGGCGGCGGTACTGCGGGCGGGGGTGGATTGAGCAGCGTCGGCAAAGCGACCGGCGTGGATGATAAAGATGATTTGAAAGATTTTCACGCAGTCATGGCCGTGCAAGCCACCAGCGAGCAGGTCGCCGGGTACGCTGCGATGATGAAGAGCACCGAAGTCGCGAGCGCGGAGTTGAAAACGTTTCTGCTGCAACTCGCCAAGGAGAACGGCGCCGCCGAACTTGCCGGTCGGACTGCAACGGTTGAGCAGGCAATCGAAAAAGCGCGAACCGAAAATAAAAAGTTCCTCGATGGGTTCTCTGAGTCGCAGAAATCCGGCCTGAAAGAAATCAGCAAGAGGCTAATCAAAGCGGACTCCGACCTGGCGCAACAAGCGAAGGTACTCGATCTTGAGGCCGGAAATTCGAAGATAATCGGCCAGCCAATCACTGCATCGGTGCAAACCCTCGATCGCGCACTTACCAGCTTCCAGACCCAGCAGATCGGTCTGGGAGAGGAAATGAGCATTGGAAATGGCAAGAGTGGCGCGGATTCCGCGTTCAACCTTGCTCAGGTGAAGCGCTCGATCACTGTTGCCAGTCAGCCGATCGCAATTACGACGTCAGAAGTGATTTCCAATAGCGTGGCCTCTGGCGGCCAAAACACATTCAAACTTCAGTTCACTGCGGATTTGTCGGACTTGCAGCAAAACATTACAGACGTTCTGCATTCGGAACTGGACAAAAGTGATCGCTGTGGAGAGCGGATTGCCGTCCAGGGCGCGACCCTTACGCCATCGGAGCCCGCCAGTGTGGTGCTTGTTCAACTTCACTTTGAGCGCTGGACTTGCATGGGCAGGGAAGCAAACGAAATGGTGGAAGGCAACGGCACGTTCGCGGTGAAGCTGACGCTATCGGTCGGAGACGACGGCGCGGTGCGGCTTACGCCTGAGATTGCGCGCGTCGATGCGCAGGGATTGATTGGAGACCTACTGCGGTCGGGCTCTCCGGGAGAGATGTTGCGTGACAAGATTAGTGAATCAATTTTTTCCGCCATCCGCCAGGGTAGTGACTTTAACGCAACGCTTCCCCCCGCTGCGCGGAGCAACGCCACAATCCACGACGCGCGGTTCCAGGGTAGCAGCTCGGGAAAGCTGTGGGTTGTGCTCGGTGGAGAGATTCGAGTTTCCAACGAGCAGGTAACGTTGCTGACCAGCGAATTGAAAGCTGGCGAATTGAACGCCGGCGAACTGAAGGCCCCGGAACTGAAGCGAAGACCCGCACAGGAAACCGTTCAGGAAACCGTGCCCCGCTAGCTGCCGCGGCGAGAACCTCTCTCTGGTAGTCTTGTTTCTTTCAGGGAAGCAGCCTTCATCTTGCGAAAACTCCTTCTGATCCTCACGGTTCTGGTTCCGCTGCTGGGCGGGGCAGGATGGTGGTATTTCCGTGAGCAGGCGCTGCCCGATTACGGACCGGCTTACCGCGAATATGCCTACGTGACCAACGGCAAGAGCAACACCGTCAGCGTGATCGATCTGCGCACGTTCGAGCCGGCAAAGACCATCGCGGTTGGCATGGAACCGACCGGCGTTGCGGCGAATAGCAAGAAAAACGAAATCTACGTGGTCAACACGGGGTCGAACAACGTCAGCGTGATTGACGCGGAGAAAAATGCCGTGGTGGCCACGATCGGAGTCCATGGCAAGCCGTACTTCATCGACGTGTCGGAAGATGGAAAGCGCGCGTATGTGGCGAACTCCGCATCGGCCAATGTGTCGGTGATCGACCTGGAAAGGCGCGTGCTCATCGGCAATGTGCGCGTAGGCGCCGCGCCTGGGCTGGCGCGGGCTTCCCCCGATAGCGCGACTGTGGTGGTCTCAAACCGCGGTGACAACAGCGTTACGTTGATCGACGCGAAGCTATTGCGGGTGCGGGCAACTTTACCGGTCTGCCAGCAACCGGAAGACATTACCATCCTGCCGGATTCGAGCAAGGCGTTTGTGGCGTGCTCGGGCTCGTCGCAGGTGGCATCGATCGCGCTGAAAAACAGCGACGCGACCAGTGACCGGGTGCTGGCATTGCTCGATGTCGGCAAGACGCCCGTGAGCCTGGCTCTCAAGCCGGATGGCGGCGAACTCATCGCGTGCGATTTCGATTCGGGCAGCATTTCGATTATAGAAACAGGGAATGATGAGGTCGGCAGCAGCGCATTGATCGGGCAGAATCCGACGCATGCAGTGATCGCGCTCGACAACTCGCGGTTATACGCCAGCAACTTCGGCTCCAATAGCGTCGCCGTCTATGACATCGATCTGGGCCGAAGAATCGCGACCGTGGCCGTAGGCAGCCGTCCGGATGGCTTGGCATTATCGCAAGATCAGAAATATCTTCTGGTGCTCGACACGCAAGCGGGCGATGTTACGGTGATTCAAAAGCGCACGCCGCGAAAGCTGGAGCCGACGGAATATTCGCTTCTAACAATGATTCCCGTGGGCTTGCAGCCGAATGGGATCGTGGTGAAGGCGTTTATGATGAGTGCGGCAGCGAAGAAGTAACGCAGCCAGACCTTTGCGGAAGAAGATAACGTGGAGTCTTAAAATCATGTCACTGCTCCGGGTCGCAGATTCGTTTTACGTTGGAGTCAATGTCGTCGCCGCCGCATCCGCGTGGTACATCGAAAAGTTCGGTTTGAAAGAGATCACAGTTGAGTTGGACGAAGGAGAGGGTTGCATCGCGCTGGCTTTTCCGAGAGAACTTCCTACCCCGATTGTCCTTGGCCCTTCGCGCACAGCAACCGATGGAACCACTCCCATGCTCTATGCCGGCAACATCAACAAGGCCCGGGAGCGGTTAAGTTCCCGGGGCGTAAGCGTCGGAGCGGTGCAGGAAGACCGGCAGGGAACTCACTACTTCGAAATGCGCGACCTGGAAGGCAATGTGATTGAGATTTCGGAGGAACCTTAGGCCCTAAGCCCACAGTCTTCGAGCCCGTCACCTCGTGCGGAATCCGTCAGCCAGCGACTACGTTGGAATTTTCAAAATCAGATACGCGCCCACCATAGCGAAGATCAGGTCCGGCGACCACGCAGCTAGCGCCGGCGGCAACTGGCTGATGTCGCCCATCGCTTCGAACAAGCGCGATACCACGGTGTAGATCACAGCGATTCCCACCGCGACTGCGACTCCCGTGATCGCTCCCTTCTTAGAGGCCGACAGAGAAAATGGAACGGCGAGCACCGCCATGATCAGCGTGATCAACGGGTAGGAGAGCTTTTTGTTTAGCTGCACGCGGAGCTTCACCACGTCGAACCCGCTCTGCTGCAGGTCACCGATGTAGCGGCGGAGTTCTTCGTAGTTCATCTCGGAATACTGCTTCACTTCTTTCTTGAAATAGGACGGCTCTTCGCTGATCTGCGGGAAGGTGGAAACGTCGAAGGTGTGGAAGCCCGCGATGGCCGCTCCGCGCAGGGTGCGCTGCCAGCCTTGTTCATAAATCCATCGGCCCAGTTCTCGGCCCCAGTGGGCGCGGTCGGCATGGATGCGCTCGGTAATCGCAAAGCTGGCGGGATCGAGTTGAAAGACTGTCAGGTTGGCGAACTGATCGCGGTCGGCGTCGAAGAACTGGTAATAGTAAATGTCATTGTTCTGGCCGAAAATCCAGCGGCGATCGGGACGAAGGTAAGTCTGCGGCGGCTTGCCCTTGATCTGATTGTGCAGCGCTTCCTGCCGCTTGTTGGTGTGCGGCAGGTAGAACTGATCGGCAAAGAACAGGCCCGCCGCCAGCACCCCGGCTGCAACCATCACAGGCATGACGATGCGGTAGATGCTGGTCCCGGTGGCTTTGATCGCCGTGATCTCGTTCGAGCGGTTCATCAATCCGAATGTGATCAGCACTGCCAGCAGCATGATCAGCGGCGCAACACTGTACAGCAGGTAAGGCGACGCGTTCAGCAGATACTCGACGACCACAATCGCCGGCGTCTGGTTGTGCAGAATGTCGCCCAGTAACTCGAACAGAGTGAACACCTGCATCAGGACGAGGAACGCCAAGACGATCATTCCGAGGTAGAGGAAAAAGTCGCGCAGAACGTAGTCATCGAGCAGCGTCGGGAAGTTGGCGCTGAAGACTTTGTGCCGCGTGGAGGCGCGTTCGAACGCGTTGGCAGGGTCGCGCCGCTTGCGCCTGCGCTCGATTGCGGGAGCACTCACATTCGCCGAAAGAGTCGTTGCTGACTTGTCGCGCTTCCAAACCAGACGGATCGCCGACAGCGACAATGGCCGCCGCTCAGCTTGCCACAACAAAAATAACGCGGTGGCAAAGAAGACGAGGTTCGCCAGCCACGCTCCGAGAACCGGGCTGACCCTGCCCTGCTTGGCCAGCGACACTCCGATTAGAGAAATGAAGTAGTAAATAAAGACGAGCGCAATCGTGAGCACGAACCCGCCCGACTTGCCGCTCTTCTTCGATGAGAGGCCCAAAGGGATTCCGACCATGGCCAGCACCACGCACGCAGTGGGCAAGGCGAAACGATTGTGAAATTCGATGAGGTAAAGGCGGGCCGTGGCCGGATCCGCATTGTTGGCGCGCTCGCGCAGCGCACGGGTTCCGATCGCTCGGTATGGAACTTGCTCGTCCGCCTTGTTCTCTGATGACGCCAGTTCGATTGGGATATCAGTCTGAAGGAACGTGGAAATCTGGTAGTGGTCGGCTTGCGCCGGATCGGTCTCGTGCGTGGAACCGTCGGTTAAGTGCAGGTGCAGTCGATCCTGGCCTTCGGGAACGAGGATTCCTTCCTTGGCCAATGTGATGGACGGATTGGATGGATCAGAGATGTCGGCGAGAAAAACATCGTTCCAGACTGCGCCACCTTGCGCGCTGTGCACATCCTGCACGTAGAGGACGAGCTTGGGGAAGCCTTCGTAGAAAACGCGGGGCTGCACTTCGTAAGAGACTTGCGAACCTTTGAGTTGGTCTTCAAGGCGACCGAGCGAGGCGAGTGACCAGGGCGCGAGGTAGAGGCCGTTGAGAAGCGCGAGCCCCCATGCGGCGGTGACAAAGATCGCGAGCACGCGACCGAAGCTCCACACGCCCATGCCGCTGGCGCGCATGGCGGTGATTTCGCTGTCGGCGGCGAGCCGGCTCAGTCCAATGAGAATGCCCACCAGCACGCTCATCGGGATCGTGTACGTCAGGGCGAAGGGTACGGTGTAGAAAAAGATTTGCGCGACGCTCGGTAAGGGCGCGCTGGCGCGGACAACTAGTTCCAGGATGCGGCCTAGATCGCGGGTGAAGAGAACAAAGGTGAAGATCGCCGCGCCGATGAGGGCGTGCGAGGTGACTTCACGAAGGATGTAGCGGGTGAGAATCCGCATGATGGTGCTAGAGGGCAGGATAGCACTAAAAGCAGTTACCAGCTTCCAGTCGCCAGCCGCCAGCCGCCAGTCTTGTGACTCAGGGCGTGAAAATTATTGACGCCCGGCGCCAACTATCCCGCTTTCAGAAACAACGCGCCCAGCGGCGGCAGGGTTAGCTTAAGCGAGTATGGTCGTCCATGCGCGGGTTCTTCTTCGGCGTGAACTCCGCCGAGGTTGCCTACGCCGGTGCCACCGTATTCGCGTGCGTCGCTGTTGAGGAGTTCGCGCCAATAGCCTCCTGCGGGAACGCCTATGCGATAGCCAACTCGCGGGATCGGCGTGAAGTTGCAAACGATCAGAACCGTGTCTGCTGGAGATTCACTCTTGCGCAGCAACGAAATCGTGCTGGTCAGGTTGTCGTTGCAATCGACCCACTCGAAGCCCGCGGCGTTGTTGTCGAGCAAATGCAGCGCGGGCTCGCTCCGATAGACGCGGTTCAACTCTCCAACCCAATTCTGCATGCCGCTGTGAACTGGATACTGGAGCACGTCCCACTCGAGGCTGCTGTCGTGGCCCCACTCGCGAACCTGCCCAAACTCGTCGCCCATGAACATTAATTTCTTTCCGGGCTGCGCATACATGTATGCGAACAAGAGCCGCAGGTTGGCGAAGCGCTGCCATTCGTCTCCGGGCATCTTGCCGATCAATGAGCCTTTGCCGTGAACGACCTCATCATGCGAGAGCGGCAGCACGAAATTTTCCTGGAACGAATACAGCATGCGGAAGGTCAGCTTGCTGTGATGATATTTGCGGTGAATGGGATCTTGCCTGAAATACTCAAGCGTGTCGTGCATCCATCCCATATCCCACTTCATGCCGAAGCCCAGGCCGCCGAGATATACCGGCTTTGAAACCATTGGCCATGATGTGGATTCTTCCGCCGTGGTCTGGATGTCAGGATGTTCTTTATAGGCTTCCTGATTGAAGCGCCGGAGGAAGTCGATAGCTTCGAGGTTTTCGCGTCCGCCGAATTTGTTCGGGATCCACTCGCCCTCTTTGCGAGAGTAATCGAGATAGAGCATGGAAGCGACTGCATCCACGCGCAGGCCGTCGATGTGATATTTGTCGAGCCAGAACATGGCGCTCGACATCAGAAAGCTGCGAACCTCGCTGCGTCCGTAGTTAAAGATGTGCGTCTTCCAATCGGGATGAAAACCCTGGCGCGAATCCGCATGCTCGTACAAATGCGTTCCGTCAAAATAGGCCAAGCCGTGGGCGTCGGAAGGGAAGTGCGACGGCACCCAGTCGAGGATTACGGCGATGCCGTGCTGGTGCAGGTAGTCGACCAGATACATGAAATCCTGCGGCGTGCCGTAGCGCGACGTGGGCGCGAAGTAGCCGGTGGTCTGGTATCCCCAAGAGCCGTAGAAGGGATGCTCCATCACCGGAAGAAATTCTACGTGAGTGTAGCCCATGCGTTGCACGTACTCGGCGAGACGCGGCGCAGTCTCGCGATAGGTCAGCGGACGATTGTGATCCTCGGGAACGCCCATCCATGAGCCGAGATGAACTTCGTAGATGGAGTGGGGCGCGCGCAGAGAATTGCGAGCGCCGCGCTTCTCCATCCAGTCGCGGTCATTCCATTGGTAGTCGAGATCCCATACAACGGATGCGGTGCGCGGAGGTTTCTCGTGCAGAAGGCCGAGTGGGTCGGCCTTGTCGACGTGATAGCCGTGAGTACGCGATTCGATGTGGAATTTGTAAAGCGCGCCTTTGGTCACTCCTGGGACGAAGCCCTCCCAGATGCCGGAGTTTCCGCGGGGAACGAGCAGATTGGTGCGCGCACCCCAGAAGTTGAAACTGCCAATCACCGAAATCAATCGGGCGTTCGGCGCCCACACGCTGAAGGCCGCCCCCTGTTGGCCGTCGCGCGAGACCAGATGCGCACCCATGGTTTCGTACATGCGATAGTTGCTGCCTTCGTTGAACAGGTAGAGATCCTGATCGGAGAGCAGGGTAATGCGGTCGGAGGCTGGGATGGGGGTGTCGGGCATTTCGAGTTCTTAGTGTACCGGAAGAGGAGGATCATGGCACCCAGGGATACCAGCGACAAAGAGCGAGGAAGGCGGTGGTCTAAATCTGCGTTGCAATATCCTCGGACTTTTTCGCGCCCACTGGGCAACCGCCCTCCCGGAGCGCGTCCAGCAATTCCTCCATTGACACGGCGTGTCCAACTTTTTCCAGATAACACTTCGCAGCATCTTTGTATGTCATGCCGGTGAACTCGTCGTCGCATAGTTTCGGCCTCGCTCCGCTGACCGCGCCGTTCTGGGCCGGAAGTGCCGAATATGCTATATCCCGGCAGGCCAAGCAAGGTGGAAGCAGAGGGACTCGAACCGTAGGGCATGGGTTTTTGCAGACCCCGCCCGGCACCCGCGCTGCCCCCATCTAACTTGGCCATAGCTTTACCCCTCCGACTTCACTTCCGCAAACGATTTGTTCGACGCCGCGCCAGTAGACTAGTATACTATTCCGCGATGGCTTACCGATACTTAATTTACTAGCTGTTACCGATGTCTTGTAACTGACTAAGCCATATATTTTTAATTGACAACATGCGGTAAATTCGGTAGCATTTGTATGTCTAAATTGGTAATCTTAACGAGGTCTACTATGGAGGACATCGAAATTCGCAAGCGGATGCGCGATGTACTGCTTCAAGAGTACCGTGAGCTCGCGACGAAACTCAAGATCAAAGCTGAGCGAATCGCCGAGCTAGATCAGGAGATCGGGGATTCGACGGATCTAACTGGAATCGCCGGAGGGCCCGCGTCCCTTGTCAGTTCGACGGCTGCGGCCCAGAACGGCGCGGTCAGCGGAGCGAGGCCGAAACTACGCGACGACGAGTTCACCGGCATGACATACAAAGATGCTGCGAAGTGTTATCTGGAAAAAGTTGGACACGCCGTGTCAATGGAGGAATTGCTAGACGCGCTCCGGGACGGCGGATGCCCAGTGGGCGGCGTAAGCCCGAAAAAGACACTCTACATCAGTCTAGTCAGAGGGCGGGAGTTCAAACCCGTCCCCGGTAAATCAGGGATGCTGGGGCTTCGTAGTTTTTATCAGAACCGGGGATCGGACGTAAAGGGCAAAAAGTAGGCTCAGGCCTTCGGCCAAAGGCGGAAAAGGAGGAGGGGCAGTGGCTGGCCGTTAAACTGCTCCTCGGCTCAATCTATGAGCAAATGGACGAGAACGCGCCGCGATCCCGACCGCACATACTGCGACCCGGAAGAAGGCCGGAAACTTCGCCGCGACGTACAACGGGTGAAGGAACTGGTGGCGAAGGGGCTGGATGCTGAAGACGAATACGTGGAGCTTATAAACGAACTCGAACCGGGGATGAGCCCTGAGAAACGGAAGGCATTGATTATGCAGTTTCGCGACGCGGTTTACGCTCAACAGCCCGATCTACCACGTCGTTGATATTCTTGCGCACTTTGCGCACTTCCTCCGTTGTCATTCTTTCCGCAGCAGCAACCGCAAGCTCGTCCATGCTCTCGAGAAGCGTGTCCATCGCAGTCTTGCGCTTTGGGGATGCCGTGGCCATAGTGGGTTTCTTCTTGTGTTTCGTATTCGGCATTAGTGTACTCTATCGCGTCAACTCGCTGCCCCGTACGTCACGGAGGTACCTAGCTTGATAGGACGATTGACGGCCGCAATTCGTTGCACGAAATCGCTAAATTGCTGATTTTATTTGGCTTAGTATCAGCTCTGCTTCCTCTCATCGCTCACACAAGCGGCGCGCGCTTTCGGTGGTCACAAGTGCCGTCAGCGTCCTTCTGTGATACCGAGCGTTCCGAATCCCCATGCTAGACTGACCTTCCGCCCATGCCCGCCCTGCGTCTAATCCTTCTCTGGCATCAGCACCAGCCTTTCTATAAAGATCTGGTGACTGGAGAATATCGCCTGCCCTGGGTGCGACTGCATGGTCTGAAAGATTATTACGGCATGGTGAAGCTGCTGGATGAGTTTCCCAATGTGCACCAGAATTTCAATCTGGTGCCATCGCTGATCACGCAGATTCAGGATTACGTGGCGGGGACTGCGCAGGATCCGTTTCTGAAGGTTGCGGCCAAGCCTGCGCAAGATTTGACGCTGCAGGAGCGACAGTTCGCGCTGCAATATCTTTTTCAGGCGAATCACGCGAACGTGATCGGGCGATACCCGCGCTACCGGGAATTGCTCGACTCGTTTCGAGGACACAATTACTCGCCCGACAAAGCGGAGAAGTACTTCACGCCGCAACATTTCACGGACCTGCAAGTGCTGTCGCAGATCGCATGGTTCGACGAATTCTTTCTCGAGGACAAAGACATTGCGGCGCTGGTCCAGAAAGAACGCAACTACTCGCTCGAAGATCAAGAGTTTGTGATCAAACAGGAGCGGGAGTTGCTGGGCAAGGTCTTGCCGGCTCATGCCGAGGCCGCGAAGAAAGGCTCGATCGAGATTTCGGCTACACCCTTTTATCACCCGATTCTGCCGCTGGTCTGCGACACCCATGCCGGGGCAGCTTCATCGCCGGGCCTGCCTTTGCCGCAGAATCGATTTCGACATCCTGAGGACGCGCGTGAACAACTGGTGCAGGCGCTCGATCTCCATCAGAAAGTTTTTGGAGTGCGGCCGCAGGGCATATGGCCGTCTGAGGGCAGCGTCTCGGAAGAAGTTCTGGCCATCGCCGCCAATCTCGGCATTAAGTGGATGGCGACCGATGAAGGCGTGCTCGGGCGCAGCACCGGCGTGTTCTTTCAGCGCGACGGCAACGGCCGTCTGCCCGCGCATCTGGCGGAGCGCCTTTATGACATCCATCGTTATGAAAACGGCCAGACGGCCATGCACATGGTGTTTCGCGATCACACAATTTCTGATCTGATCGGCTTCGTTTATTCGGGGATGGATCCGCGCGAGGCCGCCGGACATCTGCTGCGTAATATCAAAGACGCGGCTCGGCCCGTGCTGGCGCAAGGGCGCGATGCTGTCGTGTCCGTGATTCTCGATGGGGAGAATGCCTGGGAATATTATCCGAAGTCGGGGCGCGAATTTCTGCGGCGATTTTATGACGCGCTGCAGCGCGAACAAGGATTGGAAGCGGTCACGATTTCAGAGGCGATTGCTCGCCATCGAAATTTCTCGCCTCTCAAGTCTCTGGTGCCGGGCTCGTGGATTCATGCGAACTTCAATGTCTGGATTGGCGCTCCGGAAGACAACCGCGCCTGGGATTATCTTAGCCACGCGCGCGACTTCTACGCGCAGAATGCGGCGCGAGCCACTGAAGCCCAACGCAAGCTGGCCTTCGAAGAAATCCTGATTGCCGAGGGCAGCGACTGGAATTGGTGGTATGGGCCAGAGCACCATTCGGCCAACGACCGCGATTTCGACGAGCTTTACCGCAAGCACCTTTCGAATGTTTACCAGGCGTTGGAAGCGACGCCTCCGGATTATTTATCGCAGCCGATCACAGCTGGCGAAGTGCGGCCGGCGTTCACACCGCAGACGGCTTATATTCATCCGCGCATCACGGGCGACAAAGTCCGCTACTTTGAGTGGATGGGTTCTGCAATCTTTACCGCCGACCAGCGCGCCGGGGCCATGCATGGAAAACAGTTCTTGCTCGATTCGGTTTACGCCGGAATCGACGCTACATTCGTCTACGGCCGATTAGATTTTGCCGGGCCGGTTCCGGTTATGGAGTGCGATTTAGTCGTGAATCTGGAGTCCTGGGCGAATGGGGAGTCGCGTCCGCGGCGGTCGCTGCGTCTCGATGCCCAAGTGGAGAGCGGCAAGCTTACGGGATGGAAGGTCGACGGCATGGAAGAGTCAGCGTCAGCAGCTTCGACCAAGAGTGATGACGTAGCCAAGGCAGCTTTGATGCGCAACTTTGAATTTCGCCTGCCTTTGAGTTGGTTGCTTGCGGCGCCGGGTTCGGCTTCGAGCCAGACCGCCGCAGAAAAAGAAAAGGGTGCAGTCCCTATCGCCGCAACCAGCCGTCTGCGGCTCCGCTTCAGTCTCTGGCAGAATCGTCTGCCGGTGGACGCATTGCCGATGGAGGGCTGGATCGAACTGCAGTTGCTGAGCGAATGGGAGTTGGGCGCGGCGATGTGAGAGTGGCAATGCACTGCTGTCAGTAAAAATGAAAAGCCGGAGGCGACGAGCTCCGGCCTTCATAAGAGAATTAGGTTTGCTTACTGCCCGGCGCTAGCCACCACGGGCGTCATCGCCAGCGGTCGATTAAGCTCGAGAGTGAGGCCAGTGCCCGCGGGCAGTACAGCCGAGTGATGCTTGGTGAGCCAGTGAACTCCAGTCGAGCCTGCGCCGACCACTCCGCCGATGAGGACTCCCGGCGGTCCGCCGATGAGGCCGCCGATCAACATTCCACCTGCGGTGCCGCCGCCAGTTTCCCATTGATCGCGGCGGTCGTGGCCAGATCCCTTGAACTCGCCTTCGCGGTTCACGTCGGTGTCGCGTCCGGCATTGGTGTCAACTAGAGTCGCGTCGAGAAAGAATCGTTCGCCGGCCGGAAGCACCAGCGCTTCGGGCATAATGCCGATGGTCGGCTTGCCTGAGATGCGGCGCGGTTCGCTCACCCTGGTAACGCGGCCCTCCACCATCGCTCCTGCCGGAATCACAACTCTACCGTTGAGCATCACGGGTTCTGCCAGGCGTGCCCGGAAAGGGTCACCGGCTTTGTTGCTGAAGGTCGCGAGAGTTGTATCGAGTTTGACCATCAGAGCGGTGCCGGCCGGAACGGGCGAAATGGTCTGCGCTACGGCCATTGTGCTCATGCACGAACCTGCCACCAATAAGCTGCAGGATAGAACTGTCCACTTCTTCATGATTCCTCCTCAGGTCTTACAACCCCTAAGTGCCTCAATTGTTGCTTCAACTCTAGACTAGAAGGATGGCTGCGACAATAAGCGAGCCGAATCGGGGAACCAGAGAAGATAAGGGTTAAGCCGTCACAAAGGCTAATCTGAAATCCGAATTCCCAGCCGAGATTGCAGTTGCTTGCGATAACGCCGGCTCATGCGAAGTTCGGTTCCGTTTTCGAGCAGCACCTGGTAAGCGCCGTCTTCGCTGACTTTGAGACCCCGGACGCGATCGAGGTTCACGATGGTCGAGCGATGTATGCGGCAAAACGTAGCTGGATCTAGATCCTGTTCCAGTTCAGCCATGCTGCGGCGCAACAGGTGAGTCTTATCCCCAACGTGCAGAGCCGCGTAGTAGTCGGCGGCCTCGATCCAATCTATCTCTGATAGGCCGACGAATGCGACCTGTCCGGCGCTCTTGACGGTGAGGCGCTGGAGTTTCTTCGGCGAGCCTTTGCCCTGCGCGATCTTTTCCTTGGCGCGCTCCAGAGCGCGATCGAATCTGGCATTATCGAACGGCTTCAACAGGTAATCGAGCGCGCCCGCTTCGAAAGCGCGCAGCGCGTACTGATCGTAGGCGGTCACAAAGATGATCGCACTGGGCACGTCCTTTCCCAGCAACTCGAGTACATCAAACCCATCGCATTCCGGCATCTGCACGTCGAGAAAAAGTAGGTCCGGCTTCGTGGCGCGGATTTCTCGGGGTGCATCCACGCCAGACCCGCACTCGCTGACAATTTCAATTTCCGGATCGAGCCGCAAAAGCACGCTGAGATTACTGCGCGCGAGCGGTTCGTCGTCGACAATGACCGTGCGTATCTTGATCGGACTTGCCTCCGCAGACACGAATCACTCCTTCGTCAATGAAACGACAAGGTACAGCAACGAATGGCACGGAAACCGATACCTCTACTCCATCCGGCTCGCGGTTCTGCATGCTCAGTTCGAACGCGTCTCCATACAGGCTTTGCAATCGAGTTCGCATATTCGAGATCCCGATTCCATCGCGACCACTTGCTGGCAAGCTGGGGCCGTCGTTGTAAACACTGAGCGTGAGCCTCCCGTTGGAGCGAATGGCAGCAATCCGAATCGCGCCTCCCTGGGCCCGTTTTGCGATTCCGTGCTTAATCGCATTCTCGACGATAGGCTGCAGAATCAGCGGCGGCACCTGCGCAAGCAGAAGTTCCTTGGGCACATCTACACTCAACTGAAGTCGCTCGACAAACCGCACCTTCTGAATGTCGAGATACTTTTGCGCGAACTCCATTTCCTCACTCAGGGGCACCTGTTGGCGAGTGGAATCCTCCAACACGCGGCGCAGAAAGTCGCTCAACCCCGCAATCGTGCTCACCGCGTCGTCGTTTCTTCCCTCCCGCACGAGGCCGGCGACAGCGTTGAGCGAATTGAATAGAAAGTGCGGCTCGATCTGGTGCCGCAGCGCATCGAGTTGGGCCTTCGAGAGTTGTTCGTTGAGCCGCGCAGTCTCGGTCTGTTGATAAGCGATGCGCGCTCGTGAATCGAGTACATAGCCGAGCGCAAGGATCGCAGTGTACAGAACGAGGTAAGAGAGAATTCCGTTGTAGAACCTGTCAAATAAGAGAGGCGCGAAAGGGCGACGGATCAAACTGTATCCGTAGGGATTGAATGCCAGGTCGAGCCAGGCAGCCCAAGCAGCGAAGATCAGCCCGATGTTGGCGCAGGCGGCGAGATGCGCCGGCCACGTCGCGAGCGGCCTCAATCTCACCGGAGGGAATCGGCGCCCGAGGCGCATGATGAATCCAGTTGCGAGCGCCCACGGCAGCCAGGAAACGAGCGTGGTCACGAACAGTTTTATCCAGGCGTGATGCATACCCTCCGCGCGCATCACGAGGATGGTCTGCATCGCATCGACCAACCCGAAGCCGAACCACACCGAGGCAATCCATATCCACCGGTGCGGCTGCGAGCGGGTAGCTAGGGCATCCATATCGAGATCGTATCTTACTGCGCTCGCGATAAGGCCAAACATGCAGTGAATCGCCAGAACCGTGCAGTCATCGGCCTAGCCAGCAACCACGCCTGGGGAGATACTGCCTTCATGCTCACTCCATTCAAGACCGCGCTGTTGCTTCTGATTGCTCTAGTTCTTTTGGCCGCTTTCATGCAGTACCCGTCTTCGACGACCTCCGGGCCGGAATATACCAGCGACGCGAAGCTCGAACTTCCCGAACATTATCGAGACTGGGTTTACCTCACATCCGGCTTCGACATGAGTTACAACCCGGCCATGCAGATGGCCGATCATCACATGTTCGACAATGTGTTTGTAAATCCTGAAGCCTACAAAGCATTCGTGCAGACCGGCACCTGGCCCGACAAAACCATGCTGGTGCTCGAAGTCCGCGACGCGCAGGGCAAGGGATCGATCAACCAGAAAGGCAATTACCAGGGAACCGAAGTGATGGGACTCGAAGTGCATATCAAAGACGAAGCGCGCTTTCCCGGCAAATGGGCTTTCTTTGGGTTCGATGACGGCAAGACCGGGAAAATGGTTCCGCTAACGGCGGACTGTTACACTTGCCACGCTGCGCATGCGGCGGTAGACACCACGTTCGTCCAGTTCTATCCGACACTGCTGCCGATCGCGAAAAGCAAGGGTACACTCTCTGCCGCATACCAGAAAGAGACGGAAGCATCTGAAAAGAATGAAAAGAAGTAGCGCTGGGTTTTCCGTTTCGTCGAGATCATCTTGGGCAGCGTCCTGATTTGAAATTAGGACGCTGTCGCATCTTGCATTGCCCCCATCCGCGTGTCTCCCATCCGCTATAATCGTGAGTTTCAGACCTGATCACATGTTGATAGAGAGACAAGGAAGGTAAGCACGGTATGACGAATATCGCGGCAATCATTGGGCGCGAAGTGCTGGATTCGCGCGGCAATCCTACAGTAGAAGCCGAAGTGCAACTGGCGAGCGGCACCTCAGGAAGAGCCATTGTGCCAAGCGGAGCATCGACCGGCGAGCACGAGGCCGTCGAACTGCGGGATGGTGACAACACGCGCTTTCTCGGCAAAGGAGTGCTCAAGGCCGTCGAAAACGTCAACGGCGAGATTGCAGACGCGCTCGCCAACTGGGATGTCTATGACCAGCGCGGCCTCGACCAAAAGATGATCGAACTCGACGGCACTGAGAACAAGAGCCGGCTGGGAGCGAACGCAATTCTCGCGGTCTCGATGGCCGCTGCGCGCGCAGCTTCACTCGAATACAATCTCCCGCTCTATCGCTATCTCGGCGGCGCGGCCGCCAACACGCTGCCCGTGCCCATGATGAATATTCTCAACGGCGGAGCCCACGCTGACAACAATGTCGACTTTCAGGAATTCATGGTGATGCCCGTGGGCGCGCCTTCGTTTTCCGAAGCTCTGCGCTGGGGCGTAGAAGTTTTCCATACGCTCAAGGGAGTCCTCAAAAAGCGCGGCTACAACACCTCCGTAGGCGATGAAGGCGGCTTTGCACCTTCAGTGAAGTCGAATGTCGAAGCGATCGAAGTGGTGCTCGAAGCGATTCAGCAGGCCGGCTACAAGCCAGGAGAAGAAATTGCCATCGCGCTCGATCCTGCGGCCAGCGAGTTCTATCAGGACCACAGGTATGTCTTCAAGAAGTCCGACAAATCCATGAAGACTTCCGACGACATGGTGAAGTTCTATGCCAAGTGGGTGAACGACTATCCCATCGTGTCGCTCGAGGATGGACTCGCTGAAGACGATTGGGATGGTTGGCAGAACCTCACCAAAGAACTCGGCGGCAAGATTCAACTCGTGGGCGATGACATCTTCGTCACCAACATTCAATTTCTGCAGGAAGGAATCGACAAAGGCGTAGCCAACTCGATTCTGATCAAAGTAAATCAGATCGGTACGGTCAGCGAGACTCTGGATGCAATCGACCTCGCGAGGCGCAACGGCTACACGTCAGTAATCTCGCATCGCTCTGGCGAAACCGAAGACACCTTCATCGCAGACCTGGCTGTTGCCACTGGCGCGGGGCAGATCAAGACGGGCTCAGCATCGCGCACCGACCGCATCGCAAAGTACAACCAACTTTTGCGGATTCAAGAGGAGTTGGGTGATTCAGCGCGGTTTTTGGGGCTGAAGGCGCTGAACTACAAAGGCTAGCCCTCGCGACGACAGCCGCATGGCGGCGTATTGGCTTGAAAATCATTTTCAGCAGAAAAGGTGTTGACAGTGGTGAGGGATCTGGTGGGATGGCCAGTCCAATTCTCCCTTGCGGTTGCCTATGCTCGATCCCAATCCCGTACGGCTCCGGCGTGCCCTATTCCGAGGTTCAGTTTGGAAAGCGCACGCTCTGGTCGATCTGCCGTGAACTTGACCCGAACTGGGGTCATAGGCTCGCACATGTCGACCCGGATCTTCGATATGAGTCGTTGGCGCGCGATAAACGGGCGAGAGGTTGGAGACCAGCATTCGGACAGATTTCGGCTGCCGCTAGCCACCTCAATAACCAACATGTAGATAAAGGTGACCTGTTCCTGTTTTTTGGATGGTTCCGAAGAACCAAGTATGCAGGCGGCAAGCTGGAGTTCGATTCGACGGACGCTGGGCGGCACATAATCTACGGGTGGCTTGAGGTGGGCCAGATAGTAGAGGTCGACAACGCGAAGCAGGCCCTTTCTAACGACCTGCTATTCGTCCGCAGTCACCCTCACTTTCATTTTTCCGAGCATAAGTATCCTAATAAAGTCTATGTGAGTTCCCTGTCGGGCCTTAAAGCTGGGCTATTCGGTATCGAGTCAAAGCATCTTGTACTTACCGAGCCAGGCTCCCGCGTACGTTCGCAGTGGTTGTTGCCAAAGAAGCCCTTCGAGTCGGTTTTTCGTGACTGCGGCATCTCCTATCACGGGAACGCAACTCGGTGGAAGTGCGCCGACGCAGGGATCAGCCTCAAAGTCGTCAACCGAGGTCAAGAGTTCGTACTGGACGGTGAACGACAACCGAGCGTCTACGGGTACTTCGCTAAGGTGATAAAGGATTCGATGAGATCCTCTCGAACGTGCCATCATGATTATTGAAATTGACCTAGTTCACGAGTTAGTCCAAAAATGAGGCGCATGGAAGTCAACATCCACGAAGCCAAAATCCACTTCTCCCGGCTGCTTGAGCGAGTGGCCTTGGGAGAAGAGATCATCATCGCCAAGGCGGGAACTCCGATCGCTAAGCTAGTGCCCCTGAAAAAGACGCCCAAGAAGCGGATCTTTGGCAGCGCCAAAGGCGAGTTCACCGTTCCGGACGATTTGAATGCTCCCGATCCTGAAATCGAGGATCTTTTCTATAGCGGCCCCCTTCTACCGAAATGAAGCCTTCAGGAGAACCTTCCCATCACTACGTCGGATCCACTGTTCGCCCGCTACGATGTCCGTCAGATCCGGCAAGGGCGCATTTGAGAAGGTGCGCCCGCGCCTCCAGCGCGTTCTCGCTTTGTTGTTATACTTCTTCGACCATCGGAGACCAATGAAGAAGGCCGCCAGCGTTTCTCAACGAAAAAACGATCGCGCCGTTTTTCGGCTTCTTCTATTCCTGTACTCGTCGTCGCTGCTGCTTTTCTTGGCGCTCGGTTCCGTCGGCGGCGCACAGACATCTCCCGCAACTGCGCCAGCCAATCCCACGCAAGACTACCTCGTCTACGTAGTTTGCGAATCCGCAGACAAGATTGTCTTAATTCGTTTCGGCCCCACCGGCGCGAAAATCGAAGCCGAAATGCGCACTGGTCTAATGCCCATGGACGTCAATGGCCCACACGGCATCGCCGTTTCTCCCGACAAAAAGTTTTTCTATGTTTCTGAAGGCCACGGCCGGCCCGATGGCTCGGTCTGGAAATACCGCGCCGGCACCGATGAAGTCATCAAGTACACCAGCCTCGGCCTGTTCCCGGCTACGACCGACATCACTCCCGACGGCAGCTTCATCTACGTGGCCAATGCAAATTTCCACGGCGACATGGTACCGTCATCGATCTCAGTGGTCGCCACAGACCAGATGATCGAGGTCAAGCGCATTCCCACGTGCACCATGCCTCACGGCTCGCGCCTGAATCACGACGGCACGAAACATTATTCGGTTTGCATGATGGACGACATGCTGGTCGAGATCGATACCAGAAAATTTGCCGTAGATCGTTACTTCATGCTATCGAAGGGCAAAGAAATGGGCATGGCCGGCGCGCCAGATCCTCATGCGATGCCCGACCACAAGAGCGCCACATGCACGCCCACGTGGGCGCAACCATCAAACGACGGATCGATCATCTACGTAGCCTGCAATCAATCGAACGAGATCGTCGCCATCAAGACTGACACATGGACTCTGGCTCGCCGCTTTCCCGCAGGAACCGGCGTTTACAATCTCGCAATGACCAAAGACGGACGGCTGATCGCAACCAACAAACGCGGGCAGTCGGTGTCGATCTTCGATCCCGTCACAGGTCGCGAGCTGGCAAAGATTCCCACGCAAAGAAAAATTGTGCACGGGGCAGTAGTAACGCCAGACGACCGCTACGCTTTTATCTCGGTAGAGGGAGTCGGCTCCGAGCCCGGCACGGTCGAAGTGATCGATCTCAGCAGTTTAAAAACGGTGGCCACGGTTGATGTGGGGCCGCAAGCGGCAGGCATTGATTTCTGGAAAATGGAACCAAGCAAGTAGAACGTCCTTGGTCGTGAGTCGTTGGAAGTCGGCTGGGTTTTGCCAACGACAAACGACAAACGACCAACGACGAATGACTAATAACCAACGACGATTTAGTTTTTCAGCCCGGAGGGCGAATGTTCAAGCACAATGCATTGATCTTTGCAGTCGCCGTAATGTTCGTTTCAGCAGGAACTATCACGCGCTCGCAGGACGCAACTCCCGCGAAGCCGGACACTCAGACAAAACAAGAAGCATCTCCCGCCAAGCCAGACAAAGCTTCCCAGGATTCGAAGAACGATACGAAGAACGATACGAAGAACGACACCAAAGACGACGCCAAGCAAGAGCCGCCGAGCACTTCCGTGGCTCCTGCCAGCGTGGAAATTACCCCGGCCACGATCGACGCTCACGTCGGAGAAAAAATCAAGTTCAGCGCTGCTGCCAAAGACGCCGCTGGCAATCCCATCGACGAAAAACCGTCGGTCTGGTTTGCCGCTCCCTTCGATGTCGCGGGCGCGGATGAATCCGGCGAAGTAACATTTCATGCGCCGGGAGTGGTGACCGTAGGCGCAGTGATCGCTGGGAAGACCGGCTACGCCACAGTGAATGTGGCGAATTCAAAAATAACAAGCCTCGAAATCGAGCCGCCCACTTTTCCCGTTGTCGCGGGCGGCGCCGAACAGCTTTCGGCCATCGAGCGCACGGCCAGCGGAGATCCCCGCCGCGATGCGGCAATCAAGTGGACATCGGAAAAACCATCAATCGCCACCGTGGACGCGGCAGGATTGGTCACCGGTCTTACGCCGGGTAGCGTGACGATTAAAGCCTCGTCGGAAAGCGCGAGCGGCTCGGTTACGTTTCAGGTTGTACGCGACGCAGTCCACAAGTTAACCGTCAAGCCCGCGTCGGCGGAGGCGCGCACCGGCGACGTAGTTCATTTCAGCGCTGCGGCACTCGACACCGGCGGAAGCCATTTGAAAGATCCGCCCGTGCGCTGGTCTTTGAGCGGAAGCGGAAGTGGAAGTGGAAGCGGAGGCGGCGCATCAGTGTATCCCGATGGAGCCTTCGTAGCGGAAAAAGCTGGAACCTACGTGGTCATAGCCAGCAGCGGCCAGCACAGTGCAGCCGCGTCCGTGGTGGTTCGACCACGCAACGTCGCCCGCGAGTTGGATGTCGTCTCGCACACTCCCATGCCCGACCTGCAAATGTCGGAAGAATGGATCATCGGCCACCACGCTTATCTGGCGACCATCGCAGATAAAGTTTTCGTCTACGACATCGCCGATCCTGCGAATCCAAAACTGCTCGACACTCTTAAAGTAGACGCCCGCATCATCAACGACATCAGCACCACGCCCGACGAAAAAATCGGAGTGTTCACGCGCGAAGGCGCGTCGAACCGCAAGAACGGAATCGTCTTCCTCGACACCTCCGACGCCGCGCACCTGAAAGTTCTTTCCGAGTACACCGCGACCGTCACCGGCGGCGTGCACAGCGCCTATATCGATGGACACTACGTCTACATCACCGATGATGCCACAGGATCGCTCCGCGTCATCGATTTTCAAGACGTGAAGCATCCCAAGGAAGTCGCGCGCTGGGAGGCGCAGAATCCAACGGCAGTCAGCATGGAAACCAAGCACGGCACGGTAACCAGCGGACGCTATCTGCACGACCTGCAGGTGAAAGATGGTCTAGCCTATCTGGCGTACTGGCGCGATGGTTTGATCATCCTCGATGTTGGCAATGGCATGGCCGGAGGCAGTCCGGAGAATCCCAAACTCGTCAGCCAATATCACTTCAATCATTACGAACTTTACGGAGACGGCTGGCTGGCGGGCACACACAGCGTCTTCCGCTACAAGAATTATTTGTTTGTGGGCGACGAAGTCTTCCCCGCGATTTTTGAACTCGACGATCGCGACCGCATCCCGGTGCGCGCCATCTGCCACGTCATGGATGTTTCCGACCTCAAGCATCCGCGCGAAGTCGCGCAATACGAAGTGCCAGAAGGCGGCTCACACAATTTCTGGGCCGCGAACGACATGCTCTATGAGGGCTACTATAGCGGCGGCGCGCGCGTGCTCGATATTTCCGGCGAACTGCGCGGCGACCTCTACCGCCAGGGCCGCGAAATCGCCCGCTTCTGGACCGGCGACGCAAAAGGTTTCCGTCCAAATCTGCCATTCGTCTGGGGAGGCCAACCCTGCTCAGTGACGTGCGATAGCCCGCTGCTCAACAGCCTGATCTATTTCAACGACATCCACTCCGGCCTGTGGATCACAAAACTCGGCGACCCCAAGTTCGAAGGCTCAGCCAGTTCCCCAGCAGTTCGCAAAGGAGATCGAACCATTCACTAGGGCAGGCAGAATATTTTTCGGGAAAGGGAACAGCCCTAGGTGGAAAAAACTGGAGTCTGAGTAAGTTGGCGAGCACGAATTCCGACCCGCCCTGAGCGAAGTCGAAGGGCGCCGTTGCGCGCACGATCGGGAAGGGCACGAATTCATTCGTGCCGTTACGCCGTAGAAGAAATGAGCCTGCGCTTCAGCGCCCTGATTGGCCCTGACGACCGAATCTAAGTCGATTACAACTGTTGCACGCGTGCATCTCCGGGGCTACATTTTCAGTATGAAACTGTTCGGCGTGTTTCTTCTCGCGGTGGGCTCCCTTTGCGCACAGACAGACCGTGCCATCCCTGATGAGGGCTTCGATGAGCCAGTAAAGAAGACCGTCGTCGATCTAGGTCCATCCCCATATTACCGGCCTGCTCAACACGTTAGAAAAAAGCTGACCTGCTTCTACTATTCCACCTTCGCTGTGAAGCAGTACGACGAAGGGCAGAAGGGTGCGGAGTGGCTGTCGATCGTTCCGTCGGCCAACTCTGGGTGCGGGCTGACCCACAGCGAGGGCGAGAAGGTCCTGACATGGCCAGAGTGGGGCGGATATTTCCGAGGCGTCAAAGGCGCCTTTGCCATCTTTGATGCGCCTGACGGAGAGGATGGAGGATTGCCGTTCGCGGTCTTCGATGTCAGGACGGGACGAAAGCTGTTTGAGGATTCTTCGTTACTCGACTACTACGAGAAAGAACTGCACATCAAGAAAAGCTTCCACATCGCCGAGACTGACCAAATTATCCGCTTAACCTACCTTCGCGTCGTGCGCGCTGGTTGCAACTTAAAAGCAGAACAGGCGGATTGCTGGAACAAAGTAAGGGCTAAGTTGGGTATCGCGCAAACCGCAATACCTGTTTGTAGCAGGTACGAAAAGGCTGACTGGGAGTCAGCGATTGTGTATCCAGTGTCTCTTCTGCTAACGGAATCCCCTCAAGTAAAAGCTGAAGACGGCCCTATTTACTGTTGGCCAATAGACTAGTTCGGCCGCAACGGCCGAATAGCGATCCACGAGATCAAACCGGGCATCAATAAAAGGCGAAGTCACCCCAACGACAACTTCCATAAACGCTTTCCAAAGCGATTAGAAATTTGTTCTGGCGATAGTAGTTTTCATCGATAAGAGCAGGCCCCGGCAAGCGATAGACTGTGACATCTGACCTTGCCTTCCAGCCCGAATGGGCAGATGATATTGAGGAGGCGCTAGGGGAGGAGTCGGGCAAGACCCAAGCTAAATCATTTGTTATCAATATTTTGCCCCCAACCCATTGATTCTAAGAGATTATTTCGCATTTTCCCGCTAACATGCTGATTCCAATATAGCGAGGGGGAGGGGGGAGGTAGAATCCGCTGCCTCTTGACTCTTGACTTAGTCCATGACTTAGCTATAATCGCCTTCATGGAAGTCAATATCCACGAGGCCAAGACGCACCTGTCGCGGTTGCTGGAGCGCGTTGCCATAGGCGAGGAAGTGATTATCGCCAAGGCGGGAAAGCCAGTTGCGAAACTGGTGCCGATTGAGTCCTCGCGCCCACGGTTCAAGTTGGGTTCGGCCAAGGGTCAATTTGTAGTCCCAGATGACTTCAATGATCCTCTGCCTAAAGAGATCGAGGATCTTTTCTGGGAATGAGACTTCTGCTCGACACGCACACGCTGCTTTGGGCGCTTACCGAGAAATCCAGGTTGTCCTCGCGCGTGAGGTCGCTGCTTCCCTCCGCAGAATCCTGGTTTAGCGTAGCTGGGTTGTGGGAGATCATCACCAAGGTGCAGATCGGAAAACTCGCCTTGCCACTTCCGGCGGGAGCGTTTGTAACGTCGGAGTTGTCGTCCAACGGAGTCCAAGTCCTGCAGATAACGCTGGACCATGTGCTGCGGCTTGAGAGCCTGCAACTCCATCATCGCGATCCGTTCGATCGCATTTTGATCGCACAGAGCCTTGAAGAAAAGATTCCGATTGTTACCTCCGATCCGTTGTTTGCGCGCTATCCTGTCGAGGTGATCTGGTAGATCGGTTGAATTGTTTTCCTGTAGCTGCGGAGTCTGCAAGATTTATGCCTCGCCCAAAACCACTCGTTCTCACAATCCTCGACGGCTGGGGATACCGCGCCGAAACAAAAGCCAATGCCATCGCGCTCGCGCGTAAACCCACGTACGATCGCCTGCTGCGCGAATATCCCAACACACTGATTCACACTAGCGGACCTTTCGTCGGCCTGCCCGAAGGCCAGATGGGCAACAGCGAAGTCGGTCATCTCAACATTGGCGCAGGCCGCATCGTTCACATGGACATCACGCGCATCGACCTGATGATCCAGAATGGTGAGTTCTTCTCGCATCCCGTGCTGCTTGCGGCGATGAAGCACGCGCGCGTGGGCGAGCGAAGGCTGCATCTGTTCGGCCTGGTCTCGGACGGCGGCGTGCACTCGCAGCAAGCGCATCTCTACGCGTTGCTGAAGATGGCAAAGCAGCAAGGTGTGGATCGCGTCTTCGTCCATGCCTTCATGGACGGCCGCGACACGCTTCCCACAAACGGCGCAGGTTATCTCGAGCAGCTTCAGCAGAAAATGCGCGAGTATAACTCCGGCAAGATTGCCACCGTGAACGGCCGCTACTACGCGATGGATCGCGACCGCCGCTGGGAGCGCATTGCTAAGGCCTACAACGCAATGGTCTTCGGCGACGCCGAAGGCGACAAGTGCGCCGATCCGGTTCAAGGGATGAAAGATGCCTACAACAAAGGCGTCACTGATGAATTCGTAATTCCGTTCGTGTGCACGGATAAAGGCGGTCAGCCGCTGGCGACGATTCGCGATGACGACGCTTGCATCTGCTTTAATTTCCGCGCCGATCGCGTCCGCCAGATTACGCGAGCCTTAGCGCGGAACAGCGGGCTGAATGCGAAAGGCGGCAGCGATCTTCCGGGCGCGGCCGATCTCGACGACACAATTTCCCGCGACCGCGTGCCGAAGAATCTGCACTACGTTTGCATGACGCAGTACGACAAGAACTTCAGCCTGCCGGTCGTGATTCCCGCAGAATCGATGGCGAACATTCTGGCGAATGTGATGGGCGGCCTGAATATGCGCAACCTGCGCGTAGCCGAAACCGAAAAATATGCGCACGTCACATATTTTTTCAACGGCGGCGTGGAGCAGCCATTTCCCGGCGAAGAGCGCATTGTGGTTCCTTCGCAAAAGGTCGCAACCTACGATCTGAAGCCGGAGATGAGCGCCGCTGGAATTGCCGATGCTGTCGTGAAAGCCACGGAAGACGGAACGTTCGACGTAGTCATCGTCAACTTTGCCAACGCGGATATGGTCGGCCACTCAGGAAAAATCGAACCCACAGTGAAGGCGGTCGAAACGGTAGATGCCTGCCTCGGCCGCATCGAAGCCGCGGTTCGCGCCAAGGGCGGAGCCATGCTCATCACCGCTGATCACGGCAACGCCGAGATGATGATTGATCCGGCGACCGGAGGTCCGCACACGGCTCACACCACGAATCCGGTTCCATTTATCGTTGTCGCGGAAGATGCGAAGCAATACACACTGAAGCCCAACGGCTCGCTGCGGGATATTTCTCCGACGATGCTGAGGATGCTCGGAGTCGATGAACCGAAAGAGATGACGGGAAACGATCTGCGCGCTTTCAAGACTCGATGAAAACCGCGCTTGTGCTAAGCATCCTACTGCCTGACGCAATCAGGACGCCTTAGTATTTTTCCATGCAGGTTCGGCGGCGGCCGGCTGAAGCCGAAATTTCTTCACCGCAAGAATACCGAGCACGACAAAAAGCACCATGACGATGAGTTGAACAACCAGAAACGGCGGCTCTTTTCCCGTCGGAGCCAGCTCGTGCACAGCCGGCACTTTCAGGAAAATCTGCGCCACCAAAACGAAGACGTTCAGATAAAGAGCGAGCACGGCGCTTACCACATAAACCGAGCGCCAGATTCCATTCATGTCCTTCACGTAGCGCGCCAGGATCGCGACCGCCAGCACCAATAATGAAGTCAAGCCGACAATATGCGATGGCAAAATGTGCTCGAATGGAAAGAGAAATCCGGTGACGCTGGTCAAGACGGTCGTCGCCAGAAAGATCGCAGTCGCACCGTCGAAGCGTTTTCTAAGAAACATTCCAAAGAGGACGAACAAGCCTGAGCCGATTCCTGCCACGCTGATCAACACGTGGACAAGAGTGAATGTAGCCGTCGACATGCCTAAGATCATGGTTTCGTCCCCTCAGAGGAAGAATGTTACGTCCGTCGCATAGAAACCGCAAGGCCGGGTCGCAAGGATAACGTGCAGAGATTCAGGGCTCCGAGAATCGTGCTTTGGTTCTGCGCGAGCTTTCTACTAAGCGCGCTTCGGCTTCGTGCTACAGTTTTCTCGCGGGCGATTGTGCTCCCGTGAATTCCATGGAACCTCGAATCATTCTTATTCATCTGCTGCTTAAGCTGGGGGTCGCTGCCGCTGTGTCCGCCAGTTTAGTGCGCTCCAAGGAATTTAAGGCGCTATTGTTTCGCGAAGAGCGTTCGTTTCGGCAAAAGGTTTATCTCGTGATGTGTATGGCGCTGCCGATCATGGTCGGCGTCTGGATTCGTATTTCCGTTCCGAGTTTTCTGGCGGGCGATCTGAGTTTTGAGACCGCTCTTCTGCTGGGCGTGATCGGCGGACGCTGGGCCGGGTCACTCGGCGGCGTACTGATGGGCTTGCCAGCCCTACTGCATGGCGAATGGGCGGCGCTGCCCTTCGACGTGCTTTGCGGTTTCATCGCTGGCCAGTTGCGCACCATGGCGCTCGATAAAGACGACATTTGGTCGTTCTCCCCGTTCATCGATCAAAGCATCTTTCGCCTGATCCGGCGGAATCTGCCGACGCCGCGCCTGTTTGACTGGCAGATCATGTTTTTCACCACGGTCATCGGACTGCGGTTCGTGCAGACCGAGCTGTCGCGCTACTTTCCACACTCGATTTTCAGCATGGAGAGTCCCAATAACTGGTGGGTTTGGGCCGCGATCTACGCCACCTCGGTCACAGCCATCGGAATCGAACTCAAGATCTTCAACGGCGTACGCATTCAGATCAAGCTGGAAGAGCAGGAGCGGTTGCTGCTGCACGCGCGCATGGAAGCACTGCAGAACCAGATCAATCCTCACTTTCTTTTCAACACGCTGAATTCAATTTCTTCTCTCGTGCGCTTCGATCCGGATAAAGCCCGCGATGTAATTTCAAAGCTGGCCACAATTCTTAGGCGCTTGCTCAACAGCACGGACTCTTTCGTCCCGCTGCGCGACGAAGTGGAATTCATCGACAACTATCTCGACATCGAAGTGGTGCGCTTCGGTCCCGATAAACTTCGGGTCGTAAAAGAATTGGAGCCGGCGTCGCTCGATGTCATGGTTCCTAGCATGCTTTTGCAGCCCTTGGTCGAGAACTCGATCAAGCATGGGCTTTCTTCCATGGTCGAAGGCGGAAGTATTTACCTGCGCAGCCGCCTGTCGGACACAGGCCTGGTGATTGAAGTGGAAGACGACGGCGTGGGCATGGCAGCCACGCAATTGGTGGAATCGCGAGGCGCCGGCATCGGCATGGCGAATATTTCTGAACGCCTCCAGGTGCTTTACGGAGACACGGCGCGCATGACTATCGACAGCCAGGAAGGGAAGGGAACTCTGGTGCGCATCCGCTTGCCATTGTTGCAGGCGATGGGAGCGATTCCAGAGGGTTTTTACGAAGAGCGTTCGACCACGCGCCGGTAAAACGCTTCGTATTGTGGAACGATTTTGCTGGAGCAGAAACCGGCCTGCGCCGCAGCACGAGCCGCCTTCCCCATCGTCCGCAGCCGGCTTTCATCATTCAAAAGATCGATGGCATAGCGGGCCATGGTGTCGACATCGCCGACGTCGGCCAGATATCCGCTCACGCCGTGTTCGATCACCTCCGCGACTCCGCCAGTACGCGTGGCGATGGGGACGACTTCGCAAGCCATGCCTTCGAGTGCCGCCAGGCCGAAGGATTCCAGTTCGCTCGGCATCAGCAGAACGTCGGCGATTCCAAGCTTATCCTGCACCTGGTCTTGCTTGCCGAGGAAGAGAACGTCTTCGTGAATTCCTTTTTGCACGGCCAGCCATTCCGCCACTGAGCGGTCAGGGCCGTCGCCAATGAGCAGCAGTCGTGACGGAACTTGCTTGCGCACGCGATCAAAGATCTCGATAACATCGGTGAGCCGCTTAACCGGGCGAAAATTCGAGAGGTGAACCAGCAACCGCTCTTCGTTGGGTGCGTACTCGAGGCGAAGTTCCACGGAATTCTTCGGCCTGCAATACACGTCGCAATTGACCGAGTTGTAGATGACTTCGATTTCATTCTTTACATCGAAGACCCGCAGAGTTCGGTCGCGCAGGTAATTGGAGACGGCTGTGACGCCGTCACTCTGATTAATGGAATAGCGCGTGATCGGCAGGTAGGAACGATCGAGCCCCACCAAAGTGATATCGGTTCCGTGCAGCGTAGTCACGAAAGGCAGGCGGCGGCCGCGCGGGCTATCGGCCAGCATCTGCCGCGCCAGCAGCGCGCTCACGGAATGCGGAATCGCGTAGTGCACATGCAGCAAGTCGAGATCGTACAGTTGAGCGACCTCAGCCATGCGCGTGGCCAACGCCAGATCGTACGGCGGATAATCGAATAGCGGATAGCGCGACACTTCCACTTCGTGATAGTGGATGTTCGGTTCCTGTCCGCGCAGCCGGATGGGTTGAGCGTAGGAGATGAAATGGATCTCTTGGCCGCGCTGCGCCAGTTCGAGTCCGAGTTCCGTGGCCACTACGCCGCTGCCGCCGTATGTGGGATAACAAGTGATGCCGATTTTCATTCGGTCGGGGTGCGCCCTTTCGCGCGGTTCTACAAGCTTCTGTAATTCGATGGCTGGAAACAATAGACGATGCAGATTCTACAGGGATAGCGCCTTGGGAACGAGAAAAGCAGATTGAAACGCCCGATTTACTCGGATTCTTTTTGCGCTTGCTTGATCAGGCCAGGGTCCTGACTGTCCAGATGGGCCTGGAAGTGGTTCTTGGTGTGCTCCGGCAGACCGGTGAATTCGATGCCCATGCCGACGCCGGGATCACAGGTTCGAACCGTGGCGGAGGACGTAACGTGCTCCTGGTCGATCCAGATATCAACTCGCAGCACGGTTGAAATAGGCAATGGCATTGCGGTTTCAACGTAACAACCGTTGCCGCTGACGTCGGTTGCATTTACGCGCATCGGAGTGTTGACGCGTTCATCGCGAAATTCCAGAGGGAACGAAATCCTGTGACGTTGAAAACGCCGGCGATTGTCAGCGGCAGGAACTGGCAGGTTCGACCGTATTTCTACCGGCAGCTCGGAAATCCATGGACATTCCTGATCTGCTACCAGCTGAACTCCCGTCTGAATTTTCTTGATTCCTCCGGCCTCCATCACCCAGATTACTTTGCAGCGAGCTTTCTTGGTTTGATACTGAACGCCAATCACGTCGCCCACTTTTAGCTGATGCTCAAGACCGGAAATGCAGGCTCCCGTGACGCTGACATTCTGGGCAACTGCGTGCTGATTGAAGGGATGGTCGTTCGCTCCCATCCCCCACACACGTATGCGCAGGTCCAAGGTCGTACGCGGAGCTGCCCCAAAGGCAGACATGATAAAGGCCTCCCAGCTTCAACATTCTTAGCTGGCTCTTATAAATGATAACCCGTGGGGAGGATTTGCCTAAGGTTACTAAGGTTTAGGTCGTTGTGCGTTTGGCTCGCGTTGGGCCGGTTGAGTCTCGGGGCGCTCGTACGCGTTGAAAAAGCTATGCGATGCGCACGCTGGAAATCAGGTCGCGGTAGGAAATCAATTCGATTCCTTGATCCGACAGCAACTCGCGGGCTTCGGGCATGGTTAGAATTTGTAACTCGGTTTCACGCGATTCGCGGAGGCGGGTGTTGGCAGACTTGAGATCGTCGTCGTTGTATCCGGGATGGCAGACGAATTCCCAGGTGCCTTCAGGAATGATCGCGGCGATCGCGCGGAAGAGTTTTTCATCGAGGGCGCCGGTGACCACGACGCCGAGCGTGCCGTCGGGAGTTATAAAGTCCTCTCGCTTCACCGAGTCGTGGAACTTGGAGGCGAGCGTGCGGAGGATTCGCACCTCGGCATAGCGCGTCCAGAGAGTGGGGCGCGACAGCAGTTCACCAGACTTCAGCGGCTTACGCGGGCCGAACGGATTACGAATTGCAGGCACACCGCAGGCTCGAGCAGCGCGCAGCATGGGCCGCGATATCGCGGGAAACAAATGCGTGTGCTTGTGAGTGTCCACGTGAGAGACGTTGATGCCGGCGGCCTGGAGTTTGCGAATCTGCGCGCTCGCTTCAGCTTCGATCTCGGCGGGATCGAGGCGGCCGGTCAGGGCGCGTGCCGCAAAAGATTTCAAGCCATCGCGGAAGCGGAAGCCGTTGGAATGTGCGGAGGTAATGGACGGCAATCGCTTGGCATCAAGAACCGGCTCGCCGTCGATCAGCACCACATGACAACCGACGCTGAGACTCGGAACAGTCTTTGCCGAACGGACCGCATCTTCGAAGGCGCGTCCGTTGGCCATTAGCGTGGAGGAAGTCACGATCCCATGGGTGTGGGTTTCAACGATGGCGCGATTTACGCCTTCGGTGAAGCCAAAGTCATCGGCATTGACGATCAAGCGGCGCACGGCGTCAGTCTAGCAGGAGAGGATTTATGGATGAGACGGATCGTTCTTCGATATTGTGATGCAAGCCGGTGCGGAATATTCAGAAGCCGCCAGAGGTGTGGGCGGGACGCCCCCACGACAGCCGCCGGGACGGCGGCGCTACTCGAGACGCTCATGTGCCGCTGCGAGGCTCGATTTATTTTTGTTTCGCGGCGCTTTCATCGCCGAAGAGATTGACCACGACTGCAACGTCAAACTTTGAGTAGTACTTTTTCACGTCTGCTGCGCCATACTTCTTGCGAAATTTCTCGGCCACTGAAGAAACTGCTTTGGGGTCGGTGACGAGTGTGGCTTGGAAATCCTCTGCTGCGCTTCTGGTTGAGATCTGGATCCAAGGATTGCGCATCAGATTTTCGTACCACTGTGTCTCGGAACCCTGCACCGGCAACAAGAACAACTTGTCTTGCTCGAGCACGAACCATACCGGACGGGTCGTGACCTTCCCCGACTTGCGTCCAATAACGCTGACATGAACCTCGCGGTCGCGCTGCAGCAGAGTCTTCAATTTATCTTTTTCTTTCGGCATGCTGCCTCCCGGGATTTTCAGTTTCCCGCGCACATAATCATACCCTTGACAGTGAGCAACGGCGCATCGCGATAGGTGCGGCGGGTATGGGTCGAACATCTCGATGTCACGTGTCGGCGGACCTCGCGGGAGACCTCGCAGCGCCCCGACCGTGCGGGCAAGACGCCGATGCTACATGTTATGCTGCTTGAAGTTACAGGTGGGGCGGTTAGCTCAGCTGGTTAGAGCGCCTGCCTTACAAGCAGGAGGTCGCAGGTTCGAGTCCTGCACTGCCCACCAACTCTTCTGAGCGGGATCTTGCGGACCATTCATTACCTCACAGCCTTTCCGGCATTCTTCTTCAGCGTGGGATCGGAGTGAGACCGTTCTTGCGAATTTTATCTATGCTTAACACCCTGTACCAGGATTTTCCGTCGCGCCAATTTGGCTCGACCTCCGTCCAGAATTCCTCATAGCCTTTCTTTGTTGCAGCCAGGAATTCGTCGTAGGAGTGGCTGGTGATTACTGGCTGCTTAGCGTCGAACGGCTGATCGTCGGGCCGCGGACCACTGCCCAGCATAGTCGTCTCCAGGAATGCCAGTTGGTCGCGCTGCGAATGGCTAATGCCTTTCGTTTTTTCGTCGAGGTAATAGCCAACAAACATGTGTCCCGGCTTCATGACCAGTACTGGGGAAATGCCGATTTTGTACAGAACCGACGCAAACAGGACGGAGCCATCTACGCAATTAGCCTCGCCCCTGCCCGCGCTCTGATAGGCGAAGCGGACACTTTGGCTCTGGATACTGTCAGACAAAGCAGAAGGACGCGTTATGCTGGAATACCTGACATCCCGGTGCTGGAGAGCGTTCCAGATTGCGAAGACCTGCATTCGCACAGCTTCTTTCGATGCGCGGCCGGAGTTGTATCCGTAAAATTCTGAAACCCCGTGCCACTTCAATGCCTCGTGCAAAAGTTGATCGACGATGGGACTATTCTCGTTGACGAAGGCGGCAAACAAATGGGAATAGTCGTGGAGATTTCCTTTCGAGTCGACCGACCTGGTGGGCACGTCGTTGACTGCGCGAATCTGAACGTGCACGGTTTTCTGTCCCAGGTTTTCGCCATCAGCTTTCACGCTGATCACCGTCGTGGTCGGAAACGCCTCGTCGTTGAAGGTCAGCTTATGCGTGTCCCATCGCGGTGTGGGCGCGATCCAGTATTGTCGATCCGCAGTTTTCAAGACGGCATCGCAAGAGCTCTTGGCTAAGAAAAATCCATCTACCATGACCTCGATATGCACGCGTGTACTTGGGGAAGAAGATTTCACGCGAACGCGGAATGTGCCGTGCGGATCACAGAGGATTCCGCTTGCTCCGGGCTGTGGTGGGACGGCAGCAGTTGAAAGAATCACCGAAGGGAAGACCTGATCTGGAATCACCGGCTCCCAAGTCACGACGGGCTTGGACGCGGCCTGCGCTAATTGCTGCGTCACGGCTGCAGCCAACAGCGCGAGGATAATGGTTCTTTTCACGGCCGCTCGTTTGCTTTGGCTGAGAATCAGAGTGTTTGCTCGCTTCTTTATTATTATTACGGTTCTTAACTTTTGTTTTAACTTCTGCATTAATTCGAGTACGCGCAAGTGGCACTTTAAACCGCGGATGCAGTTCGAGACAAACCTGCAGCTCGCATCGAAAACTCAGTTTACGTGAGGCCGCTCGACTACGAAAGAATCACTCAGATTTGAAGCCGACCTTTTCCATGGCCGATGCTGCTTCCGGATTTTTCATGAACGTTTCCCAGACGAATCCGGAGCGATAGTTCTCCGCCATCAGCATGGTAATGCCGAGGTCGATGCCGAGCACATCCGGGTTGTACCATCCTTCGATCGGATTGAATGCATCGGCAAAACCGTAAGGCGTCCAAGCCAGTGGATAGCGGCTGCGGATGGTGCGCAGCACTTGAATGCAATCTTCGAACACGAAAGGCAACGAGCCTCCCGTGGCGCACGGAACGATGGAGCCATCGATCATTCCATGTGCCGGAGGTCCGCCCCAGGCCGTGTAGCCGTGCGTGGAATCGGATGCTGTGATACCCCAGAGGTCTTCGCTGTAATCCGGAAGACCTCCCTTCAGGCTCAGGCAAAATAATTTGTGCGCCTTGGTGGCCTGGATGGAGTTCTCAAAATAGTTTGCATAGTCGTCGCGCTTGTCGCGGAAATCAAACCACGCGTGAGAATACTGATGGGTGAAGAGTGGATCGTTTCCGGAGATGTATTCGACGCCCGTGTAATCGATCTTCGGCCGCGCCCAAGCCCGCCAGCTTTCCGGTGAGACTGGATGAGTGGGCGATCCAATGGCGAGCAGGTAGAGCATCATCAGTTCGCAGTAACGATTCCAGCGCGACTTCAGGAAGCCGGTTTCCGGCAGCCAGCCCATTGAAAATGTCGTGCCTCCATTGAGCATCCAGGGCCAATCGACGCGCTCATAAATTTTGGTGGCCAGCTCTTTGATTTCCGGGTCAGCGAAATACTGGCGCGCGGTAAGCACTCCGCATAAGAGGATGGTGCTGTCGATCGACGACAGTTCACATTTGTGCAATCGCTGCCCAGTTTCCATGTGGACAAAGTGGTAAAAAAAACCATGTTCGTGAGGCATTTGATTGTGGATGAATCGGAGTGTGCGGCGTGTCCGATTTACAATCTCACGCGGCTTCGCGAAACCTCGTTGATCGGCGATGCAGAGCGCGGTCAGGCCGAACCCTGTTGCGGCGATGCTCGATAGAGTGCGCCGATCCTGGCGGCTGGTTTGGGCGCGGTCTTTTACCTGCCCGGTAGCGGCGCTGGCCTCGTGCCAGAAAAATCGAAACGAAGCCTCTTGAATTTCTTCGAGGAGTTCCTCGTCAGTGCCCGCGTACGGGACTTGCGCACTGTGGCGAGCGGCGAACGCGCGGCCTGGAATGGTCGCGAGAGCCGCGGCAGCCAATCCGCCGCCGCAGACTCGCAGAGCTTGTCTTCTACTGAGCGGCCGCTGGCCAGTCACGTGCCGGAGGATCTCCACTTCTAACCCGATAGGTTTTACTTCACTTCGTTCTACGTGAATCCGTGGCTGCTTCCCAATTACTTCAGTTCAATTACCGCCAGCCCCTGTGCGGGTAGAGTGAGGGTTAACGTGCCATTCTTCAGGGCGCGCTTCTCGGGGACGGGAAGTGCTGCGGCGTGCTGTAGATCCTCGATCTGTTTTGGCGTGGGATAGCGCGGCGATCCCATCTTTTCATACAGTGGGCGCACATCCCCGTGACCGCCGTCCACGCGCGAAATCATAGCTTGCTTGGCTTTCGCGCCTTTGAATTCGAGGGTGACGGTTTTGCTGCTTCCTGGCGGACCTTCTTTCGAATTTGGCGGGGCATAGTTCCAGACTGCAAGCACCAGCGTGCCATCTCTTCTTTTCGTGAGCAGCGCGGAATCGGAATCGACGGCGATTCGTTGATCGCCAAGCTCATGCAATAACTTGAAAGCGGCGAAGGCGGGTTTCGGAATATCGTCGACCGCGATCAAACCAAATCCGCCATAGAATGGAGTTTTGACGACACCCTGTTCTTCGAAAACGTCGGAGAACGTCCAGTAGGACATCATGTCTACCAGGCCGTCGCATTGGCGGATCGTATCGGCCATCCACGGCCCCATGAAGGTTGAGTCTGTGACGTCCGGTTCATTCATGTAGCTGGCGTTGAACTCAGTCCAGATCAAGGGCAACTGCGGCATCGGAGACGCCTTGATCTGATCGTGGACTTTTCGCACGGCGCGGCAAACCATTTGATTGCGCGGGATTTCTTCATGCGTGCCGAACACGTCTTCGGCTTTGTCGTTGCCGTAGACGTGGGACGAAACGAAATCCACGGGCACCTGATTTTTCGAGCAGTGCGCGATGAAGGCGTCGGCCCATCCCGCCTGTGCTGTCGAGGGCCCACCTACGCGCAAGTGCGTGTCCACAGCCTTTAGCGCTTTCGCGGTGTGGTCGTACAGCTCCCAGTAAGTGGATTGTTTAGGATCGCCGCCCCAGAAATCCAGGTTGGGCTCATTCCAAACCTCGAAATACCATTTGCCGACTTCGTCAATTCCGTAGCGTTCGATGATGTGTTTCGCGAACTGCGTGATCAGGGCGTCCCACTTGTTCCAGTCCTTCGGTGGTGAAATATTCGGCTTGTACCAAAAAGCATGGGGCATGTTGCGGGCCGCGAGGGCGTTGGGCATGAAGCTGAGTTCCACGAATGGTTTTGCCCCGTCGGCGAGCAGTTCGTCGTAAATCTGGTCGACGTAGGAAAAATTGTAGACCGGCTGACCGTGCTCGTCCTCGCTGTACACGCCAACTTCATCATGGAAGATGCCATGGAAGCGAACATAGCGGAAATCGGTGGCTTGCCTTACCTCGCGAAGATCTTTTCGGTAATTGTCGCGAAGGGCGAGAACCGCGCGCCCGGAGCCGAACATCTGCTCCCAGAAGTGCGGGAACGGCGTCGCGGGCGCGCTGGCATCGAGCACAATCTGCTGCGCGGAGGATTGCGAATGAGAGGATTGCGAATGAGCCGATACGCCGAGGATCAGGAACAGCAGACTGGAAATCAGCGCCTTAGAAAAACGAGATCGATGCACGACAAACCTCCTGGAATTCAGCGAAAGTAAAACTCGACAGCATTCAAGGCTGCGCCTTCAGCACCGGAAAGTGGCGATCTGCTTTTGCGGTGCTCTGCCTGACGATGAACTCGGGTTCAACCACAATTTGTTTTGCACCCCACTTTGCCGAGGGCTGGCCGACGCCGCGCAACACGACCTCGGCGGCGATTCGTCCCATCTTGCGCAGCGGTTGTTTCACCGTGGTGAGTTCAGGGCTGGAGTGCGACGCACTCTGTATGTCATCGAATCCCACCACTGAAACATCCTCTGGAACGTGCAGATTCGAGTGCCGCAGTGCGCGCATCGCACCCAGCGCGGAAATATCGTTAAACGCGAAAATCGCGGTGAAGGGCTCTCTGGCGTGAATCAATTTCTTCACCGCCTTGTAACCGACCTGGGGCGACGGAGAATCTTCTCCTAGCTGCACCGTGAGTTTCGATCGCACTTCAAGGCCAAGGCGCATTGCCGCTTCCATGTTGGCTTTCCAGCGCACTTCGGTGTCGGAGCTGAACTGCTGACCTTTAATGAAAGCAATCTTGCGGTGCCCAAGGTGCAACAGATGCTGGAGTGCGAGTTCCGAAGCGCGGTCGTGATCGAGCACAATGTTGGTTACGCCTGGCGCCTGGTTGTGGCCGGAAATCGTCGCCACCGGCACGGGCAGCGCGTGATGCCACGGCGTGTCGATCGCGATGACGCCATCCACATTCCGGTCGAGAAACATCTTCGGATACTCTTCGATCAAATCGGCGCGATGGCGGTGACTGGTGACGAAGTAGAAGTAGCCCTCTTCGAGCAGATAGTCCTCGATGCCCCCCAGCACAGTTGCGGTATAACCTTCGCTGATTTCCGGTACAACGACGCCGACGGTGAAGCTGCGGCGAGTGCGGAGCGAACGCGCCAGAAAATTTGGGCGGTAGTTGAGTTTCCGCGCCGCCGCCAGTATGCGTTCTTTGGTTTCCTCCGGAATCGAGTCGGCGTGCGAAGAACGATTCAGCACCAGCGACACCGTGGCCGGGGAAAATCCCAGATGATCGGCCAGGTGCCTCAAGCTCGTCGGATTTTGCACTCGGGAAGATTTTTTTCCGGAATGTGCGCGCTTTTTTTTGCCGGGCACGTTGCGCAGTCTCGCACATCGCAGAGCCGTTATACAAGGCATTTCCGGGCAATTTGCTTGACAGTGCTCTAACGCACATGATATCAACGACCGTTGACTCATAATGCAGGTAAATCGATTTATTGCCGTTTTAGTACGGTATCCCTATTCTTGGGAAGAATTATTAACACCCAAAATTTGCTGGCCGAGGAGCGCTCCATGTTGAGCATGACGAGAGGGAATTTGCTGGCCCGGTGGCTGGTGGTTGTCAGTTTTTCTCTGATGTTTCTAATCGGATCCGCGCAAGCGCAGTTCCGCGGCTCGCTCAGCGGAACGGTGACTGATGCCCAAGGCGCAGTGGTTGCCGGCGCGAAGGTGACCCTGGTAGACAGGGGCACGAACCGGACCGTGGTGGCTACCTCCGACGCCAGCGGCCTTTACCAACTCAACGCACTGCCTCCCGATGACTACAGGCTCACTGTGGAGCACCAGGGTTTCAACAAGAAGGTGCTCGAGCATGTCACGATCATTCCCGAGCAGCCGAATGCACTGAACCTGCAACTTGAGATTGGCCAAGTCCAGACGACCGTAACGGTTTCGGGTGAAACCCTGGCGCTGGATACGGAGACGGCCACAGTAAGCGGCACGATCACAAGTAACCAGATCCAGCACATGCCGTCGTTCAATCGCGACGTGTTTCAGCTGGCCCAATTGGCGCCCGGGGTTTTTGGAGACGGCTCGCAGGGCACTGGCGGCGGGTCGTACGAGACCCCTGGGAACCAGGGGCCGGGCGGGTCGAGCAATGGTAATGCAGGCATTTTCGCGACCGAAAACGGCCCGCAAATTCAGAGCGCTGGTGGCCAGTACGAGACCAACGGAATAACCGTAGACGGCATCAGCACTGTAAGTGCAGTGTGGGGCGGTACGTCGGTAATCACGCCGAGTGAAGATTCGGTCCAAGACATGAAGGTGGTTTCCAATAATTACGATGCGGAGTTCGGGCGCTTCAGCGGCGCTCAGATCATAGTCATATCGAAGGGTGGCACTAACGACCTGCACGGCAGCTTGTTCTTTAAGATGTCGCGGCCAGGGCTTGATGCCTATCAGACCTATAACGGCCTTGGTTCGCTTCTGCCCGGCACAGCAGCCGCGCGCGGTTTGAACCGTGATGAGGCCCGAACCAACAACTACGGCGGCAGTTTGGGTGGCCCGATCTGGAAAAACAAGCTTTTTGCCTTTTTCAATATCGAGACTAGTCCCCTGCAGGCCTCCAGCACGGCGCAGGGCTGGTATGAGACGTCGCAATTTGACGCTCTGACGGGAACCGTGGGGCCTGTTGCCTCACAGTATCTCTCCCATCCGGGAAACGCAGTTTCTTCGAGCGCGATCGTTGCGCGTACCTGCTCGCAGATCGCACTGAACGAAGGCGTGAACTGCGCCACCATCACCAGCGCGTCGGGTGCCCCGGAAGGCTTGGATATAGGTTCGCCGTTGACGACCGGCATAGGCGTGCAGGATCTGACCTACGGAGGCGATCAAAGTACACCCGGCGTGGGCGGGGGACTGGATGGGGTGCCGGACATCGCGTTCTTCAACACCGTAAATCCCACGACAACATCCCAAAAACAATACAACGGTCGCCTCGATGCCGATCTAACCGCAAAAGACAGGCTCAGCTTTACGATCTATTGGGTGCCGGTTTCAACTACGGATTACAATGGCCCGACTCGTTCGGAAAACCTGTGGCATCACCAGCAAGTGAACGACGCCTTTTCGCTGATCTGGAACCATACCTTCTCACCCACTTTGCTGAATCAGGCGCGCGCCAATGCCGCAGGCTGGCGCTGGAATGAGGTTGCCACTAACCCGCAGGAGCCTTTCGGTCTGCCGCAGGGCAATATCGGTAACGCTGGATCCGCGGATATTAACTACTTCGGGGCCCCGGGACCGAGCAACTTCGACCAGTGGACCTACAGCTACAACGACGTCCTTACTAAGATAGTTGGCCGTCACAGCATCAAAGCCGGGGGCGAATTCACCCAGCTGTATTTCCTGCAGAACCCTACCTACAACGCGCGGCCCAGTTACAATTTCAACAACCTGTGGGATTTCGCCAACGATGCCCCCGTTTTCGAGGGCGGACAGTTCAATGCCAAAACCGGAGAACCGTTTGCAAACCGCCAGGACAACCGCGAAAACCTGGGGGGCGTTTTTGTGCAGGACGACTACAAGATCCGCCCGAACCTGACCTTCAATTTGGGCCTGCGGTACTCTTATTTCGGAGCGCTCCACTCCACGGAGAATAACCTGGATGTGCTGCAATTCGGATCGGGCGCGAATGCGCTGACGGGCATGAACGTTCGGGTAGGCGGCAACCTTTATACCCCGCAGAAGAACAATTTCGGCCCGGTGGTTGGATTTGCATGGTCTCCGAACCAGTACCAGAACAAGACGGTGATTCGCGGCGGATTCGGCATCAGTTACAATCAAAACGAAATCGCGATCACGTCAAATGGCGTGGGAAACCCGCCCAATGCGGTAAATGCAGCCTTCAACTGCCCCTACCTTCCAGGCGGGGTCGGATATACTACGAATCCCTCTTGCGCCAACACAGGAATTCTTTACCAAACCGCGACCGATGTTAACTCTCTCTTTGGATATCCACCCAACCCGGCCGCGATTACAACCTTTGGCAGCAACAATCTACCGATCTGTCCTGCACCTTGCACGACGCCAACCAACGTAACGGGATTCCCGTCGAACCCGAAGACGACAGCCATCTACCACTACTCGCTGGACATTCAGGAACAGTTACCGTTTAAGTCAGTGTTTACGCTGGGTTACCAGGGCAACGAGTCGCGGCACCTGCTGGTACAAAACAACTGGATGGCAATTGGCGCGACTCAAGGGCTGGCATTCAATCCGGGCATCCAAAGCGTGGACTACTACGAGAACGCGGGCAACGGGAACTACAATGCACTGCTTGGCACTCTCACGCACAATTTCTCGCGCGGCTTCCAGGCTACGGCGCAATACACGTGGTCGAAAGCCATGGATGAGAACTCAGGCCCGTACTATGAGGATCCGTATCCATACAATACGAACGCGGCCTACGGGCGGGCTAGCTACAACGCGACGAATGCGTTCAAGCTCTTCGGGTTGTGGCAACCTGTCTTCTTCCACGGCAGCCACAGCTGGGTCGAGAAGGTCGCGGGAGGCTGGTCTCTAAGCGGCATCTGGAATGTGCACTCAGGCTTCCCCTGGACTCCAAGCTACGGCCTCACGAATAATGTGTATTACGTGCAGAGCGGCTACGGCTCGCTCCGCCCTGCGGCTGAATTGCCGGGAGCGGGCTTGAGCACCTCTAATAGCACATTCGAGCAGCACACCAACCCGAATTACGGCGGCAACGGCACTACCTTTTTCGCCGCTCCGACTTACACAGCGGGGCCGAGCTTTCCGGCGTCTACCACGGCAGCGCCCACGCCCGGAATCCAACGCGACACTCTGAATGGGCCAGGCTATAACGACGTGGATGCCAGCCTAGCCAAGGGCTTTGGGCTTCCGAGACTCAAGGGGCTGGGCGAGAACGCGAAGTTCGAAATCCGCGCCGACGCCTACAACCTGTTCAACAAAACGAACCTGAACGGTCAATGTATCGACTCGTATCTGGGTGCAGTGAGCCCTAACGGTACGCTAAGTGGAACCCCCAATTCGGACTTCGGCGTGGTTGGTTGCGGATTGGGCAGCAGGACGGTACAACTCCAAGCCCGATTCAGCTTCTAACTCACACCCTATCGCCGGGGCGCGTCTCGCAGGAGACGCGCCTTTTACTTTTTAGAGTCAGGGCTAATGAGATTTAACGGCGACTCGGCCGGGCTTGAATCCGATCCGGTCGAGCATGGGCTCGATCTCCGGGTTCGACATAAATAATTTCCAGATCAATCCCGTGCGATAGTTCTCGACCATTACCGTGATGGGAGCCTGGTTCAGTCCCATGAAAATCGGCGACACCCAGTCTTCGCTCAAGTTGATAGCATCGCGCGGGCCGTACTCGCCCCAGGCGCGGTCGCCGAGATCGCGATAAATGTGTTTGAACGCGGCCATCGAAGCCTGCGGCGTGTAGGGAAAAGAGGATAGCGCGCCGGTGAACGTCATGGTTCCGTCGTCCATGCGGGGAGTGGGTTCGTGAGGCATGTAGCCGTCAGCACCATCGCTCGCAGTTAAGCCCCAAAAGTTCGCTCCGTAACCTTGGTAGTGGCCGGGATTCTCAATGCAGTAAGCGAGATTGATCTTTGCAATCGCCTGATTGTCGTTGAAATAATCTGTGAAGCGGTCGTGAATGCCGCGGGCGTCGAATCCCATGTACGAATAGTGAGTGAAGAACAGCGGTCCACCGCTGCCCACGCCAACGTCAAGCTTGATGCCATAGTAGCTGTGGCCATTCACGTAGCGATCGCCTTCGTGCGTGGCTGACCATCCCTGGCGATACTTCGCGCCCGCCTCGCCCTGATTGGCCCATCCGGAGTAGTAAAGCTCGGCGGGAACGGCGTGAGTGGGCGAAGCGATCGCCAGCAGATAAACGATTATGGCCTCGTTATATCCGGTGAGCCGATGGTTAATGTGCCACGACCACTCCGGCGACCAATGCCAATAGAGCGCATCGCTCTGCGGAGATCGCCGGTACCAGTCCCACTCAACCGTTTCCCAGAGATGCGAAATTCTTTGGAACAGATCTTTCTCATGCACAGCCGGACCGTTGAAATACTGTCGCGCCGAAAGCAGGCCTTCCATCAGAAAAGCAGTCTCGACGAGATCGCCGCCATTATCGAACCTGCCGAAAACCGGAAGAGTCTTTGCGGAATCGCCGTCCATGAAGTGAGACCAGACACCGTGATAGCGCGGAGCTTTCTCGATAAACGTGACAATCTTAGTGAGCCGTTCGAGTCCCTGCTCGCGCGTAATGAAGCCTCGATCCACGCCGACAAGCAGCGCCATGATTCCAAAGCCGCTCGCCCCGGTTGCAACAATGCGATCGTCGCCGGGAATATTTTCCAAAGTCATTCCAGAAATAGGATGCGCGCCTTCCCAGTAGTAGCGGAAACACGCCTCCTGCAACATCGTGAGAAGTTCATCGTCACTCAATGTTTTTGTTGCAGCAGACGCTTCGTTAGAAAATGGAGACAGCTTGTATCGATGATCCGAAGCTGCAACTTTGTACCGCGCGCTGACTCCGGGCTTGCCGAGAAAGTCGGCGTAGCGATTAACTCCAGGGACTTGAATGCCAATCGGCGTGAAGTCGCTGCCATCAAGCGAGCGGTAAACCACATAGCGCTCGAGAGCGGCCTCGTTAACCGAGTCCCAACTGATATCGACGTGACGCTCATAACCCTTAGCGCGAACATTCTGAGGAGCAGGGAGGCTCGAAGCCGTTCCTGCCGGCGCACTCGCCGCAGCCAACCTGTCATCGATCATGAACTCATCCACAATCAGAGTGTGCTCTGCGCCGTCGCTTTGATTCTGCACAAAGACGACTTTCTCCACATGCTGAAGCTCTAATTCATGAATGGAGGCAGTCTTGAATTCATCCAGAGGAATCTGAACTTGCACCCATTTTCCTGGCGCAAGACTTGCAACGAACTTTTCGAGGGGAAGCGAATTTGAGAAATTGCCACCAGCGTCGGAGACTTGAATGAGCGGTAACGAGCTGGCCGGAATGCCTGCAGCCGAGAAGCACCAGAAAAAAAGAGTATCTCCGTGAAATGCGATTTCGCGATTTCTGAAGTTAATTGCACTAATGCCAGCCTCCCACCCGCCATCAGGAACAGAACGCCACTTCAACCGCAGAGCGTTGGGAGGCGTATAAAACAAATCGCGGCTGACGGGAAGTTTTCCATGGATGAGTTCGAGGGCGGAAGGAGCGGAAGCTCTACCGGAGCTGTAGTAGTAAGCATCCGGTTCAAGACTGTTGTCGAAAAGAGTGTGCTTGTAATACTGAGTATCCGCTTTGGCGAATGGAAAAATAGCGGCCAGAAACAGGAACTGCAATACTAAGCGTGACGCGTATTGAAACGAAGCTCGGTTGTTCATTTCCTAGAATGCTATGGGTATCGTGATCCATTGGCAAGCAAGACGCACGCAGGAGAATTCATTTTCGAGATCGCTGGAGAGAGGCACGCGGCGATTGAGATTGTTTCTATTTTATTCAGTCGCTGCTGCACTGCTTCGCCAAATCCAACAGCTGTCTGTTACAATTTAGTTCGCGGAGCAGGGACAGCTGCTCCGATTTAGTTTTGTGTGGCGCAAACACGGGCTACCTGTTAGCCCGGTGAAAATAGCGTGGGGACGTAGTTCAGTTGGTTAGAACGCTGCCCTGTCACGGCAGAGGCCGCGGGTTCGAGTCCCGTCGTCCCCGCCATTCTTTTCAAGCACTTGCAACCCTAGCGTCCAGCAAATCAGGGGATGTTAGGGGACGATAAGCGCCGAACGAGAATGGTTCCATTCGAGAACAACTCCAAACAGCGCTCATTGGATTAGGTTTGTCTTCGGCAAAATACCTGTCGGCAAAATAGCGTCGACCAATTTGTCCTGTGCCAAACGTTTGGTCTTCGATGTCGCCTGCAGGTACTTGTTCGTGACATGAAGGTTGCTGTGCCGCAAGTAGTCGCGGATGGTGAGTTGATGTTCGCCCATCTCCGCCAGCATTGTTCCGACCGAATGTCGAAACGTGTGCCAGCCCACACCCGTGATTCCGATCCGACTGAATGCAGGCTGTATTTTCTTCTTCAGGACTGAAGCTAGATCTAACGGCTTGCTGCCTTGCAGTCTTTCGGAAGGGAATACGAAATCTTCCGGTTTGTTGTAGAGACTTTGCGATCTCCACTCCTGCAAGGAATACTTCAGGCTTGGATGCATCGGCAACAGCTTTGCAGACGCTTCCGTTTTTGTGCTCTTCAGGTTTCCACCTCGACGCCAGTAATACGAGTGTTGGACGCTGATGCTCATGTTGTCGAAATCGCACGACAGCCAACGTAGCGCCCCGAGTTCGCCTTGACGTATACCCAAGGCTCCTTCGAGGAACACGAGCAACTGATCCCGAAACTCCAGTTCTGCTAAACCAAGCTTGACCTGTTCCGGTGACAAAACTAAAGGGGATCTCTGACGTTTGGCGCTGATCCGCACGCCAGTGCTCGGGCCTCGCTTGCCTCCACTCCCTACCGGTATCCCTGAAGAGATGGGATTGTAGCCACAAAATTTCCACCGAACGGCATGCGAAAACAAAGCCGACATCACACATTTGATTTTGGCTTTGGTTCCATCCGCAACTCCGGTCGCTCGTAGCCAACGCTCTACCTCGACAGTTTTGACTTGTTCTAGTGGTAGATTGCCCCAACGTGGAACAATCCAGTTTTTCGCGTAGATTATGTACGCGTCCTGTGTGGATAGTGCTTTGAGAGGCAACTCCTCTTGAGAGTAGTGCTCCCAGAGCGTGTTGATCGTGGTTCGCCGAAGGTTCCTGTGTTCGCAGCGATTGTTGATGGTTAGCCGAAGAGCGTCTGCTGCTGAGTGTGCCGCAGATTCGGTCGGGTATTTCTTCACATCCCCAACCTGGGCTTTGCGGTGCATCAGCTTCCCGTTGATGTCTTCTTCCCACCATCGGTAGACCCAGACTGCCGGTCCCTTCTTCCGCTCTTCTCGTTCGACGCTTCCGTGTTGGTAACGTGTCCGTCTAAACAAAGTTTCTCCTTTGCTTAAACGGTGTCGGCGGACACCGTGAGAATAGATCGGCGATTCGTTTCGGTCGAGATGTTTTTTGTTCCTCACGGTGCCGACGGTCAGCTGGCGAGCTTGCCGAGCCAACGATCCAGCGTGGAGGCACGAAAGCGCCAACGTTTTCCAACCTGAACAGCGGGAATTGATCCACGCCGTGCTTTCGTGCGAAGAGTTCGAGGGTGCATTCTGAGAAGCCTCGCGGCTTCTTCGGTGTCTAGCAGTGGTTCAAAATCTCTTTGACTCTGAACCTGTTTTCGCTCTCTAATGTCCTCGGCTGCCAGGTCGATAGTTTCATTCGCGTTCTCTTGCATTGGAGCACCACCTCACATCGCAGCGCTGGGTTAAAGTCCAGTTGATCTCCCAGCCGGTGATCGGGTTCTAAACTGGAAGCAGATATTGGTCAAACGGGTTCACGAGGTGTTTTTCGCGTATCTAACAGGTCACGTGATGAGTGCTAAGTAACCGTTTGCAGCGCAATCATTTAGCGCGCTTTATCAAAGATCCCCGATGGCACGGTGGTTGGGTGGCGCCGATCTACGAGGGGGAACTCATGCATCCGCTGCCTGCTGCTCGTAACAGCTTTGAAGTGTGCTGGTTACGCCAAACAACCGCACGTACAACTGGAAAGGATTCGAGTGTGGCTGATTGGGTCACCACCCGTAGCGATCTCAGTTGAAAAGTCACACCGATGAGAGGGCGATTCACAACTGGCCGCCGGGTTTGCCAATTCGCCCTAGAAACATGATGGGATTTCGCGCCCATTTGACGAATTCCGGACACTACGGTAAACAGCGGGATGAGGTGCGACATGAAGATCGAAAAAGCAACCGCCGGTTCGGAGACGACTGAGGCTAAGAGAAACATCGTTGCGAGCATCGAGTTCGCAGTCCGGGCCTCGTTGCACGAAGAATACGTTGACGCAGACTTCGTCCATTCCATTTTCGGGAAGATTACTGCAAAGTCTGGGGATCGGGGAGACGAAGAGGACGCTGGTTACGTAAAAGCGTCGTTGGTGCAATTCGGTGAAGCCATGGATCATGGCATTAGCACTGAGAGGCTGGGAGATGGCATCGAAGGGGGTATTGCCGAATACTGGGAGCTCCTGTTCGACTTGAATACCGGTTGCTGGAAAGAAGAAGTGCAAGATGAATATGAGGCCTCCGGATGCGATCTGTTAATCATCGATTGCATGGAGATCAGTCCGAGATTTCGAGGAACGGGAGTCGGCCCAATTGCCGTCGGTAGGATTATCGACATCTTCGGTCCAGTTTGCGGATTGATAGCGTGCAAACCTTGGCCGCTGCAATTTACTCCTGCCTTCGCCCGCGATCGGAAAGCGTTGAACAGACTGAAAGCACCCAACGTTGGAAGAGATGAGGCGATCCACAAGCTGAGGGCGTATTGGTCTCGCCTTGGCTTCTGGCCGCTCGGTGAAACGGGGATTCATCTGCTTGGTATGGCCCAGAGAGGATCGGGTGAGTCAAGCAAGAGATGTTTCGCTTGACAGTACGAGCTTCGCCACAAGTGTTTCGTACGGGACTGCAACTGGCTACAGTTCCGTAACGTCCGGCTCACGGGATCTAGAGATTTACCCGTCTGGCGTCACCACGGCCTACATCAACACAACAATAGATTTGAGTTCGGGCAGCACCTACACGGTCATGTCGGCCAACGTCCTTTCCAACGCGAGCGCTTTGCTACTAACCGACGATAACTCTACTCCGTCGTCAAACACTGCAGAACTGCGGATCGTCAATGCATCACCTGGCTTAGGAACGGTGGATGTCTATGTTGTATCGCCCGGTACAAACCTGAGTTCCGTGTCGCCCACAATTAGCAATTTCGCATTTGAAGGGGTTTCGGACTACAAATCGCTCACTGCGGGTACAGCTTATGAGGTTTATTTCACGTCGCCCGATGAGAAAACCGCGCTCGTCGATAGTGGACCTGTCACTTACAGCAATGGACAGATCCGCACGATGGTGACGTTAAACGGAAATGCCGGCGGTTACACGCTGACCACACTCGATGATCTGAACTAGGCAGCTGATCGAACGACCA
>Ga0302324_100000162_pt1 | contig 174782 bp, 150 predicted proteins | sample Palsa_T0_1_FD_201949 | JGI IMG/M metagenome (GOLD analysis project Ga0302324, IMG submission 201949) | Peat permafrost microbial communities from Stordalen Mire near Abisko, Sweden - Palsa_T0_1 | ecosystem: Environmental > Terrestrial > Soil > Palsa > Peat permafrost | place: Sweden: Abisko...
CTTTGTTTGCACCGTCAAGCATCGTCGCCAAGGTTGTTGGCGCTTCGTATGGAACAGCTGTAGGAATGGGTATATCAGGATAACTCGACAGTTTTGCAGCCTCTTGAATGGCAAACAATGGATTTGAGGGAGCAAACGGGTACTGCGGGGCAATTCTCTCCACTCGACCCTCGTTTTCGGCCGCCTTAATTTCCGCCAAAGAGATTTTCTTCGGATTGAAGAGTACGGACCGCTTATCTTTCAACTCAGTGAAGGCGATTCCAGATCGTGCAACTGCATCGAGATTCCTAGCTATCCATGCTGAAGTGGCGGAAAGAGCTCGATCTTGAGGCTCCGGAGGAAATGTGACTGCCGGAAGCTCGCCTGACCCGACGAGTGTTAGGGGGAACGGAAATCGTGTATACCAAGAAGCCAACGGAGGGGCGTGGGTGGCTTCTAAGGTGGGAACATTGGTATCCGGCGACGTTTGGAGCTGCCCTGGCTGTATCTGGGAACCCGAAATTGCGTTAGGCGCGGCTGTTTGGCTGGCTACCGGCGCGATGACGATTTGCAGCGCGAACAAAAGGCTTAGCGCAGACCGTACTATTCTTATGCGCAGTATTCTCACAATCTCACTGTGAAGGCTGACGGCCATGCTCAGGCAACTTCAATTCGATGTAACTGCAGTGGATTCACTAGCATCATACGCATCGGCGAGGTTAAGGAACGTCGAGCTGTTTCGGTAACGCCTCAGCCCGTATGGGGGGCAAATGCCCCGAGTTGTGCAATCCGTTATTGAGCTGTTCAAGAAGCTCCTCCGCTTCAACGTCAGGAACGGGCCCATAAAGACCGTGTATCGTCTTCAACATTGTAAACACCGGTCCTGCCGCATCCGAGTAGCCGGGCGCCGTTGAATAAACGAGTCCAATGCACGTTGACGCTTTTTTCCCAGTGAAAATCTGCCGGTAGAACTCCGACTCCTTGCTAAATTCAGTGACCAGATTCGAATGGAGTGACTCGAACTCTCGAATGATCGGGGCGCGAGCGGCATCGAGTGAAGGAAATGCACGATAGTACCAATCTCCTTTTGAGTCCTGCCAGCCCGGCCACATTTCATTGTGATTGATCGTGTTTTTCATGTTCACCAAAACGATTCCGCGCTCTGCTGAACTTCGTTCAATCTGGTCAACTCCTTCGACGATGCGGTCAGCGAAAGTCTTTGCGCTTCGCGAGTGCATCGCTTTGCAGGCGATTGCCCATCGCCTTCCGGAATAAACTCCAATGAGGTCAGGATTGGTGCCGTCCGAATAATTGGGATCATCCACAGCGCATTGGCTCATCACATGCATGCCCATGGCGGCAGTGTATAGTTCGAAGAGCTTGTTGTTATCTTGGTTTTGCGGGGGAGTGGAAGAGAACTGGGAGAGATCAAACGTCTTCGCGAACAGGCGCAGATGCGGTAGGAGACGGGCGAAGTCAGGATGACGCTGGACTAAGACAATCTTCTCCGCGAAGTCGGCGAGACTCAAAGCGCGCCGCCAGATATCGCGATGGTCGATCTTGTTGTCATACTCGGTCCGCCCGGCATTTACTTCATCCCATTGGATCAAGGTAAGCGCCGCCTCCTCGAACGGCGAGCCGCGCGGAATGGCGATCCCGTCAGCTTTCAGGAGTTTTTCCAGCGACCAGATTTGGTCAGCCCATTGAGTGAAGCTATAACGACTCACAAAGCTCAACGCATGAATGCAACTGCTTTGTGCCACCATTGTCGCCTCTGTCATTTAGATGCAAGGGTCATACAAGTAAGTATCCGTTATTTCCCGTGCCTGAGCTCGCAGGCCGGTCGACCCCGACAAGGCCATCCCCGATAAAGTATCCACGTTAGCAACTCCTGGGGCTGGGCCACTAAAAGAAACCGCACGCACGGGCACTCCCATGCGTGCGGTACCTGCCCCAGCATTCAGAACGAAATGTCCATGCCCTGGTTGGGCTCGGACTGCGGTAGGGGCTGAGGTTCTTCCAATATTTCTTGCCGTTTGGGTTTTGGCGTTGGTAACGGCCGAAGCCCCCGGCGCGGCTCCTCACGGGGCGTCAGCGTCATTTCAAGTTCCGGACCCGACTTGGCCTCAACTTTGACAGGAGGAGGTTCGCCTTCACCATCGTACGGCGGATAGATAGTCACCCAGCCGACCGCGTGGCCAATGCGCTCCTGCCATTTCGCATCGACGGCGGGCCATCGAGGGGCGATCCGTTCGAGCAACTCCTTGAGCCACGAATTCGTGTGCTCCTGCTTGCCGCTGGACAGGCACAAGAGCTGGAACGACCAGCTCTTGCGCCCCGGTTTAACGGCGTCGAAGCCGAATGGATAGATGTAATCGCCCTCCTTCTTTGGTTCGTTCATGAGGCACACCGTGCCCTCGTGTATGATGATGTTTCCTTCGTTATTCATGGTGGTTTTCCTTTGTTTTTTGGGCTGGGTATCAACCCAAAGAAATTTCGGGGCCGGTCGGCTCGGGCGCGCTCTGCTGGAGCAGCCTCGCCTTTGCCCCCTCGAGGATTTCGAGCTGGGCGGCCGCGTGCCGCCGCTCGAGCTCGGGCACGCTCTTGGCATAGGCTTCGACGTAGGGCCGAAGCTCGGCTCCAAGCACTTTCTCCGCCGCCGCGTCGAGCGCGCGCGCTAGCACGACATCCAGGGGTTTCGCGTCCTGGCCGTATCTGCGGCGGAAGCTCCCCACGGCGCGCTTAAGCTGGTTCGCCTTCTCGGGCCGAATCATCGCACCCGAGCGCACCTGCCTATCCACGCCTACACAATAAGGCCCGACTGTATGCAGCCCGGTTTCACCGATCCGGCCACCTAGCCCGTCCTGCCGGGACAGGCAAAGATCGAAGTGAAGATCGTCCGTGTCGGCGTGAAATGCGTACCCAAGGCACGCCCGAACCCCGCTGAGTGCCTTCATTGCCGCTTGGAGCCAGAGGTTCCGGATCGCCCCCAATTTCGGCCGTGGATCGCGGCCGGCGGCAAACTCGGCCGCGGTCCAGGTCGACAGCGGCGGAGCGAAGGTTGTCGTGAGGATCTCCAGCGGCGTTGCCCGGCGCTTCATTTCGATGGGTACCCCTTTCCTCTGCGTCTGCCCCTTGTACCAGGATCGCGCCTTGGCCTCGCGCTCCAGGTAGTCGGCAAACTCTTCTGGGTCCTGGCAACGGCACCAACGGCCGTTCTCGTAGGTGTATTCGTGCCCCTGGAGCGTTCCGAAGGAACGCTGAGGGCTTGGGCTTTTGGGGGCATTGATGCCCAGCCACGCGGTTTCCTTTCGGGCTTCTCCTTGGCTTTTGTCGAGTCCGTGCGAGCGACAACGGCTTGCCGAGTGCCTTATTTGACGTTTGGTGCGAGGGCGCAGTGATGTTGGCATAATGGTGTATTGTTGAGTTTAGCACGGCAGCTAGCGTGACCGGCTTCCCTCAAGTATGGGGAGGTTTCCGGTTAAAATGACCGGTCGGCGCGCCAGCTTTGGGCAGGTGCCCTTAGGCCGCCGCCTCAGGAGAGGAGGACAAAGCATCGCTGCCGGGATCGGCAGGCGATGCGGAGCCAGGCCGACCGAGGCATAGCCCGGGCGGCCGAGAAGCACTTTTGTGAGCCACACCTGAGGCAGGTGTGTGCGCACAAAAGTGCTTCTCGCAGCGCACGTGACAGGCGAATTCGCACAAAACTGTCCGGGCTGATCCGCTTGCGGATAGGCATCGAAATTCGATGCCGTTGCCCGGTCGTCTGCGTGAATTGGCAACACCGTAACGAACCGACTCATTTGGAGCGCCTCTCTTCTTTCAACGCCGCCGCCAACCCCCTCCAACCGGCCAATTCCCGCCGTGCACGTTCCCTTACCTGGGCAATCTCAGCGGGGGTGAGTTCGAAGCCTTCAATCGCCATATTTGCGAGGGTGTTGTCTACGATTTCTTTCAATGTGGGTACCCACCTCCTTGGAGGGGTTTTTCTGTCATTTGATTGGTTTTTCATGGGTTGAGGTCTTTCGTGGGAGTTGAGCAAAAAGGGCTTTCAGGATTCGGTTCCGGTGGGTAAGGCGCTCTGGAATTCGGACGGTAGGATGCTGTAAAAGGCTTCCGCTTCCTCGCACTTCATGAGGGACAAATAGTGAGCGCGAATAACCCGCTCACTGGTGCCATGATGATACGCAGCCTCCGAAACGCCGTGGAGTGCTACCCAAGCGCTAACGGAAGTGTGCCTTAATCCATCATGTGGAACACCGAATCGACCGCGGATAGACGCGTATTCGTCCCTAGAGCCAGCCCTGAGGCCCTCGGGGGTCAAAGGATACTGGGCGAGCCATTCAAGCAGGTTGTCGGGCAAAGGAACCGGCCTAGCACGCCGGTCCTTTGTAATCTTAGCGGTGAGGTAAAGGGTCCCGCCCCTTAGGTAGCGGTCAACGCCGTCGCGTTCGATTGCATCAGCAAGCTTGGTGACCTCCCCTTCGGGTCTAAGACCAGCAAAAAGGGCCACGGCGAAAAAGGTGACCCATTGGGGATTATTTGCTTGGAGGTATTCCAGCAAATCCCGCGTTTTCTCCACAGTAAGACGCTCCGGCAATTCGTCGCTGAGCGTTTCACTCTTACGATAGAAATCGACGCCTCCTATGGGTCCTTTGTCGATCCACTGGCGAGGCTCCTTGGCGGTCCAATTGAAAAATGCGCCAATAGAACTGCGATACAAATTCCAGCTCTTCTTCCCGCATGCTAAAGATCGGAGCCATGCCGTGATGTTCTCGGCTGTGACGTCTGCTAACCCGACTGGTCCCAGGAATGTGGCGAGTCGGCTTAGGGCGGACTTGAGATTGTCGAGTTGTCGGGCGGAAATGTGGCCTTCCCGGTCTCGCAAAAAGGCCTTGTATGCGTCCTCAAATGTTTTCTCGGTCCGGTTGGCGGGCGGGTTGCGAAGTAAATGACGTACCGCGTCAACGATAGTCAGGCCTGTTCCACGCAACATCTCGAATGCGGCTTCGGCTTGACTGAGCTCCTCTTGTTTGAGACGCGTCGCCTTGGGGCGGATTGCCGCTGCTGAGAGCGTGCGTTCGAGTTCCCAGTCAGCCTGAATCCCTAGCGCCTCCTCTTGGTCCGTGGTAAATATTCTTCGCTGGTGCTTGCAGATTGTTCCTGTAACCCGATACGTCATTTTGCCGGTCCGGAGGCAGACTGGCTTTATCGCTATGGGTCGTGAACGGAGCGCGGGCACACTCCAATTATGGGGGAGTGAACCCCTAATGTTGCGCCAAGGCTTACTCTCTAATGCGGGACCCGATTCCTGACTCGATGCATAGTCCAAGTATGCACCGGCCTTGTCTGCTTCGTTTGAATTACCCTGCAAAGAGGGAGTAAGTCCCTCGGATTTAGTAACTTGTCCCTCTGTATTAAATGGCTGCCCGGGCTGGGATCGAACCAGCGACCAAGTGATTAACAGTCACCTGCTCTGCCACTGAGCTACCGGGCAATCGTTACCGCGCCCCAGGAGGGCGCCGGAAGGGTTGTAATACGGACAGCGCAAGTTTCCGGGCAAGGATAATTTGGAGGCCGCTGGTCTCTTGGCAGAATGGCTGGCGTCAGACGTCCATGACAGGCATTGGTATGGAGGATTTCGAATTCTTGCCCCTGCTGTTCCTTGGTCATAAGTATGCGGCATGGCTAGGCTTCACACACGGACAGTTGCGTCCTGTTTGGGAGTCCTCCTTGCAGCTATCCTGCTGTCCCCAACTGCCGCGCAGGCCGCGGATTCGACTCCCGCGCAGGCTGTTGCTGCGCTCCAGCTCCGGGATGGTCGGATCCTCCACAATGCGACCGTCATCGCCGACGAAGGGGAGAGCGTCGTCATCCGCGCTGACGAGGGCCTCTTCAAGATCGCAAAGGATGCCCTTCCTCATGTGATGGCCGCATCGTACCCGGCCCCGACGCCGACCCCGGCAACGCAGCAGATGGTGATGGTGCCTTTCAACCCCGACCCGGTTGAGGCAGCCCCGGAGCCCGAACCCCGGCCCAAGCCCAAGGCAGCCCCGGCCAACGTCCCGAACCCGGTACAGACCAGCAGCTTGTCATTCAGGGGGTGCACGATCGTGAGCTTCCAGCCCAAGTCGTTTCAGAGCGCGGCCGGATGCGCCGAGGTAGTTATCGCCAACGGCACGGAAGCTCCCGTGGTCATTCTCCCAAGGAACCTCGTCTGTGTGACCTCGAGCGGGGCCCGGTACCAGGGGCGGTTCATTGTGACGGACGGCTTTCCTCCCATTATCAAGCGGCGTGATGTCGCACCCGCCCAGGGGAGCCTCGACGAGATGATCATATTCACCAACGACGCCATCGATATATCGAGCGTGCAGTGGGGCCGGTGAAGTTTTGGTTGATTTCGCCCGGCGCGGCCTATCTAATCGACCCCTTTCAATTACGCCTGCGCCCGCTTCCCGGGCGTCAAGGGGGAACGAATCCATGAAAACTCCGCTCATACTCAAAGTCGCGACGCGCGCCCAGACCGGCCGTAGCGCCTCGCGCCGCCTGCGCAAGGTCAACCGCATTCCCGCCATCCTTTACGGGAAGCATTCGGCCCCGGAGAAGCTCTCCGTGGAGGTCCCGGAGTTCACCCGGCTCCTCAAGTCGGTCGCCGGGCGGGCCCTCCTGATCGAGCTCAACCGCGACGACAAGGCCGAGAAGGCCCTCTCCTTCCTGCAGGAGGTCCAGCGCGACCCGATCACCGACCGCTTCCTCCACGTCGACCTCCACGAGGTCAAGCCCGACGAGAAGTTCGAGATCCGGGTGCCCGTCCGCGTGACCGGCGAGTCCTTCGGCGTGAAGAACCAGAACGGCGTCCTTGAGATTGCCACGCACGTCCTGCGCGTCCGGTGCCTCGCAAAGGACCTTCCGGAGGCGGTCGAGATAGACGTCACCGCGCTCAACGTCGGCCAGACGATCAAGGTCGGCGAGCTCAAGCCCGTGCCCGGGGTCGTGTTCATGGATGACGCCGGCCAGCCGGTCGTCGCCTGTGTCGAGCCCGTCGCCGAGATCGTGCAGGAGGTCGCGGTCGCCGCTGCACCCGCGGAGGGTGCCGCGGCGGCCCCGGCCGCAGGGGAGGCCGCAGCCGGAGACGCCAAAGCAGCTCCCGCAGGGGACGCCAAGGGCGCAGGCCCGGCAGGTGACAAGAAGGGCGCAGCCCCCGCAGGCGACAAGAAGCCCGCGGCGCCCGCCGGCGCTGCGAAGGCAGCGGCGGCCGCCGGTGCCAAGCCCGCGGCGCCCGCAAAGAAATAGTCCTTCAAGCCTGCGACCCGGTCGCCGGCCGTTCTTTGAGTCATGTCCATCTCGCTCGTCGTCGGCCTGGGAAATCCGGGCCGGCAATACGAGCACACCCGCCACAACCTGGGATGGGTCGCGCTCGACGCCTACGCGTCGAAGCACGGCCTCGCCTGGAAGAGCGCGCCAGAGTTCGAGTCGGCGGTCGCCCGCGCGGACCTCGGGGCCGGCCGGGCGCTCTGGCTCGCAAAGCCGCAGACCTTCATGAACGAGAGCGGCCGCGCTGCCGCGGCGCTCGCCCGCTATCACAAGATTGCCCCCGGGGCCGTCGCCGCGGTCTATGACGACCTCACGATCGACCTCGGCCTGGTCAAGGTGTCGGTGTCCGGCGGCGACGCCGGACACAACGGCGTCGCAAGCCTGCTTGAGCACCTCGGGGCCGGGTTCACGCGGTTCCGCCTCGGCACGGGCCCCAAGCAGCCGCCGGAGATGGACATCAAGGACTTCGTACTGGCTCGCTTTACTTCCGATCAACTCACACTAATCCAACAAAAGACAGACACCTTCGTTCAAGGCCTGGAACTGCTCCTTGCGGGCGGGGCCGACCGGGCGATGAACCAGCTCAACCGAAGAGACCTCCCATGAGTAAACCGACCAAACGAAACTACCGCGCCACCTTCATCCTCGACAACCGCGGCAAGCAGGAAACCGTCGACCAGATTGTAGACGGCGTCAAAAAGGAGATCGCCGCGATCGAGGGCGACGTGACCGCGGTCGAGAACATCGGCAAGCGGGACTTCGCGCGGGTCACCGACCGCAAGCTCACGGGGGCCGCCTACGTCCACGTCAATTTCAGCGCCCCCCCGCAGGGACCCGCCCAGCTGCGGGAGCGCCTCCGCCTAAACGGAAGCGTCTATCGCACCTTCGTCCAGGAGGTCTGACGCCCATGGCAAACTTCAACAAAGTCTACCTGATGGGCAACCTGACGCGCGACCCCGAGATGCGGGTCACGCCGAAGGGCACGGCCATCTGCCAGTTCGGGCTGGCGATCAGCCGCTCCTGGAAGGACGAGAGCGGCCAGACCCGCGAGGAGACGGCGTTCGTGGACATCGAGGCGTGGGGAAAGCAGGGCGAGGTGATTTCCAAGTACTGCTCGAAGGGTCGCCCGCTGTTCGTCGAGGGGCGTCTCAAGTTCGACCAGTGGGAGGACAAGACGTCCGGCCAGAAGCGCAGCAAGCTCAAGGTCGTCCTCGAGAATTTCCAGTTCATAGGCGGGCGCGGCGACGGTGCGCCGGGTGCCGGCCCGGGTTCGGGCGACTCGCCTGAGGCAGGCGAGGCGCCGGCCTCCAAGGCCCCGGCGAAGGCGCCTGCGGCGCCGAAGGACCCGGTGGACGAGGACGTTCCGTTCTAGGCGCCGCGAGGCGTTCCGGCACCAGGGAAATACTGCGTTGACACCCCTTCGGCACTGCGGGATTTTCTCGGGTTTCCACACAGACATCACCCCGCAATTTTCATCACCATGGCCCACAGCGAAGTCCTTTTAGTGAAGCCGGTCGACGGCCTCGGCGGCGAGGGCGACCAAGTGAAGGTGCGCGCCGGATACGCGCGCAATTTCCTGCTCCCTCGCAAGGTTGCGGTCCCGCTCACGAAGTCCAACCGCAAGCAGGTAGAGGCGCTGAAAAAGCGCCGTGGCGAGCGCGAGGCTCATGAGCTCAACGGGGCCCAGGAGCTCGCAAAGAAGCTCGAGAAGGCGAGCCTCGCCTTCGCGGTCACGACCGGCGAGGGCGGCAAGATGTTCGGCTCCGTGACCGCGGCCGACATCCACGACAAGCTTGTGGCAGCGGGGTTTACGATTGAGCGCAAGCGCATCCACCTGTTCACGCCGGTCAAGACCCTCGGCAAGCATACGGTCAAGGTGAAGCTCCACAGCGATGTCTCGGTTGAGCTCTCGTTTGACATCGTCTCGGAGAACCCGATTGAGCCAACGGCCGACGAGAAGGCCGCCGAGGAAAAGAAGAACAGGAAGGTTGAGGCACGGAGGTAGCCTCCCGGCCTTTTCGACAACGATCGCCCCGGGCAGCCCATCACGCGGGGGCGCCCGGTCGACCCTCTGAATGGCCGAAGACAAGAGCAATCCCCCCCAGCGGTCCGGCGCGGCGCCGGCCGGAAGGGGGATGCCGCACAGCGTAGAGGCCGAGGAGTACCTCCTTTCCTGCTGTCTGATCGACGGCGCCGAGGTCGTCGCGCGCAGCCTCGAGGCGGGGATTTCGCCCGAGTCCTTCTACGTTCCGGCACACGGGATTGTCTTTGAGAAGCTCCGGGACCTCGCCAACAGGCAGGCCCCGATCGACGTGGCGGTCCTGGGCGAGGAGCTGAAGACTGCGAAGCAGCTCGACGCGGTGGGCGGCTACGCATTCCTGACCCGCGTCAGCGGGAGCATCCCGACGACAGCGCAGGCCGGCTACTTCATCGAACGGGTTAGGGAACAGCACCTTCTGCGCGAGATCATCCGCTCGGCGACCGGGGCCGTCGAGGACTGCTTCAATTTCACGGGGGGGATCAACGAATTCGTCGACCAGGTCGAGCAGAGGATCTTCGCGGTCACGCAGAGCCGTGTCAGCGAGAGCGCGAAGCCGATGAGCGACCCGACCAAGGAGGCGATGAACGTCATCCACAAGATGATGATGAAGAAGGGGGAGATGACAGGCGCCCCGTCCGGCTTCCACGACCTCGACAGGCTGACCTTCGGCTTCCAGCGCCAGGAGATGATCGTCCTCGCGGCCCGGCCTTCGATGGGGAAGACCTCGTTCGCCCTCAATGTCGCCGAGGCGGTTACCCTTCCGAAGCGGGGCGACCCCTTCCCGACACTCGTCTTCTCGCTCGAGATGAGCGGGGCGCAGCTCGCCCTGCGCATGCTTTGCTCAAGGGCGCGGGTCAACATGAAGCTCCTGCGCGACGGCCTCCTCTCAAAGAACGGGGACGAGCAGCAGCGGCTCGTCGCCGCGGCCGATGAGTTCTCGAAGGCGCCGCTCTTCATCGATGACTCAAGTAGCCTGTCGATCATGCAGTTGCGCGCCAAAGCCCGTCGGGTCCACGCCCGCAACAGGCTGGGTCTCATCATCGTCGACTACCTCCAGCTGCTCAGCCCGACCGACTCTAGGGTTCCGCGAGAGCAGCAGGTGGCGGAGGCTTCCCGCGGATTAAAGGCGCTTGCGAAGGAACTTGACGTTCCGGTCGTTGTATTAAGCCAGCTTAACCGCTCTTCCGAGAAGGAGAACCGCGCCCCCAGGCTTGCTGACCTGCGCGAATCCGGATCGATAGAGCAGGACGCAGACGTAGTGCTAATGCTTGCCCGACCCAAGGATGCAGATGAGAAGTTTCAGGTGGCTGCCGATTCGGCGGAGTTAATCGTTGCCAAACAACGAAACGGGCCGGTAGGAGAACTGCGCCTCACTTTTCTAAAGGACATAACACGTTTTGAAAACTATACACAGTAACACTTTGATCCACAGGGTGTTACTCATTGCCCTGGCACTTTGTCCGCTTGTCGGGGCGCCCCGCCTCGGCGCACAGAACGAGGCGGCCCCCGACGTTGGGGAGGCCGCACCTGCCTACAAGGTGGGCACGATCACGGTCAAGTTCGTCGGGACGGCCAGCGTCAACGAGCAGGTGGTGCGGGCCAACATGCAGGTGCGCGAGGGGGGCGACCTTGACGAGACCATGCTCGATCGGGACATCCGGGCACTCTACAAGACCGGGCTCTTCGAGTTCATCGAGATCAAGCGCGAGGCGGTCGACGCCCGCACGTTCAACCTGGTGGTCGAGGTCACCCCGAAATACCGCGTCCTCGCCGTGAAGTACGAGGGGAACAAGGAGATCAAGGCGCATCGTCTCTCAGGCCAGGTCAAGACCACCCCCAATACCGTGCTCGACGAGCGCCAGGTGAAGGAGGACGCCGAAAAGCTCAAGGACTACTACCAGAAAGCCGGGTACAACCAGGTCTCCGTGAGCTACACGGTCTACCGCGACCGCGCGACGGGCTTGGGGACGGTCACGTTCAGGATCCGGGAGGGCAAGCGGGTCAAGATCAGGCTCATCAAGTTCATCGGGAACGCCCACATCAAGGCGAAGACGCTGCGCAGCCAGATGGACACGAAGAAGTGGTGGATGTTCTCGTGGCTCACGGACACGGGGCGGTTCAAGGACGACGACTTCCAGGACGACCTCGACAAGCTGAGGGACTACTACCGCGAGCACGGATACCTGGACGTCGAGATCCCCGAGGAGCGGATCGTCTTCGACTATCCCAAGCCGGGCAGCCTGGTCATCACGATCGCAGTCGAGGAGGGACGCCAGTACAGGATCGGGACGATAACGATCACGGGCAACAAGCTCCATTCGACAGCGCTCCTGAAGCGCGTCGCGGCGCTCTACGCCAAGCAGGGCGCCGTGTTCTCCCCGTCGGCGATCGACAAGTCGGTCGACCGGATCGAGGACTACTACGGCAAGGACGGGTACCTGGACACCCGCGTCCGGGTGACGCGCAGGCCGAACCTGACGACCAACGACATCGACCTCGAGTACAAGATCGACGAGAGCGAGAAGTTCAACATCGAGTCGATCCAGATCGAGGGCAACACCAAGACGAAGAGCGTGGTCATCATCCGCGAGCTCATCCTCGGCCCGGGCGACGTCTTCGACAAGGTCCGGATGAAGATCAGCAAGAACCGCCTGCAGAACACGCGGTTCTTCGACGACGTGGACATCACCGACCAGGACACGAACATCCCGGGAAGGCGCGACATGCGGATCGCGGTGAAGGAGGGGCGCACGGGCTCGTTCTCGTTCGGCGCCGGATACAGCTCCCTCGAGCGCGCCACGATCTTCGCCACCATCCAGCAGACCAACTTCGACCTATTCAACAGGCGCTCCCTCTTCCAGGGGGACGGCGAGAAGTTCAGCATCAAGCTCTCGATCGGGGAGCTCTCCAACGAGGCCGTCCTCAACTTCGAGGAGCCGTACCTCTTCGAGAAGGCGCTGGCGTTCGGCTTCAGCCTGTTCCGGGAGGATTCGGACTACGTCAGCACCTACTACCAGGAACTCGACGAGGGAGGCCAGGTCTACCTGAGGAAGCATCTCTTCGGCCTCTTCACGGGAACCCTGAGCTACCAATACGAGATCGTGGACATCCAGAACGTCACTTCATCGGCCTCCACGCTCATCTCGGAGTTCGCGGGCAGGCACAACGTCTCGACCGTGAGCTTCGAGATGGTCCGCGACACCCGCGACAAGATCGTGAGCGCCACCTCCGGCAACCGCATCGACATCATCCTGTCGGATTCGGGCGGCATACTCGGGGGGACCGACAACTTCTACAGCATGGAATTCCGCGGCTCCCAGTTCTTCAAGGTGTTCGACCTGCAGACCCAGGTGCTGGAGATCCTCCTGCGCGGGGGCGTGAAGGAGAACTACGGCAACACGGCCGTCCTGCCTTACTACGACGCGTGGTACCTCGGCGGGCCCAACGACCTGCGCGGCTTCGCCTACCACGAAGTGAGCCCTCGCGACGTCTTCGGGGAGCCCGTCGGCGGCAAGACCTACGGGATGTTCACCGCCGAGTACTCGGTCGACATCGTGGACCCCATCCGCTTCGCGGTGTTCTACGACGTGGGCTTCGTCAACGCGGGCTCCTACGACTTCAACCCCAGCGGGTACAATGACGACTTCGGCATCGGACTCCGCCTCATGGTGGCCGGTTCCCCGCTCAGCCTCGACTATGGCATCCCGATGAAGGGCGACTCCTTCAACAGGCAGGGCGGACAGTTCAATTTTTCGTTTGGCACGCGCTTCTAAATCCGATCTGATTGTCCCTTCACACCCTTCGTTTACATCCCATGAAGAAACCCATTCAGTCCATGTTCGCCGTCGCGGCGCTCGCACTCTCAGCGCTAACGGCGCAGGCCCAGACAGTAGGCCCCAAGATCCTGGTCGTCGATCTCGCCAAGATCTTCGACACCCACTACAAGACAGTGGAGCAGCAGGCCAAGCTCCAGGCCGACGAGGCGAAAGCCCAGGAACAGCTTGCCGAGATCACGAAGGAGGGGAACGCCCTGGTGGCGGAGTACAAGGATCTCGACGACCAGTCGAAGAACCCGGCGGCGTCCGCGGACGCCAAGGCGAAGGCCCAGGCCGACATGCAGAAGAAGGCGGATGAGATCAACGAGAAGCGCCAGGAGCAGCAGTCGTTCGTCCAGACCACGCAGCGTACCCTCCAGCAGCGCTTCCAGACCTTTAAGACGCTCATGATCGAGGAGATCACCAAGACCGCGGTCGATATCGCCAAGTCTCATGGCGCCACGTTCCTCCTGGACAAGTCGGGCCCGACCTTGGTCGGCGTCTCGAACGTCCTCTACTACGAGCCCGACCTCGACATCACCGAGGAGGTGATCGCCGCGATCAACAAGGACCGCCCGGCCGTGACTCCGACGCCGACGGACGCCACTCCCGCCGCGAGCTCGGACACGCCGAAGATCACGGTGCCAGGCATCACGCCGGGCAACTGAGGGCTGGCTCCGAAGGCCCCCTGATTTCAGGCCGAACCCCGCTTGCGTTGAGCATGCGGGGTTCTTTGTCTCTATCCCGATGAAGGTCTCGTTCACCCAGGCTGACGTGGAGGCCATCGTGGCCCCGCTGCGCATCGCGGGAGCCACGACCGAGATGATCCGCGGCATCGCGTCCCTCGGGTCCGCCAGGGAGGGGGACATCTCCTTCCTCGGGAATCCCAAGTACAAGACGGCCGTTGCATCGACCCGCGCGTCGATCGTCCTCCTGCCGCCCGACTTTGCCGGGAAGCCCGGGGCGAACCAGCTGCACCTGATTGTCGACAACCCCTCGGCCGCGCTTGCACGTCTTTGCTCGCGGGTCGAGCAGGCCCTCTGGCCCAAGCCGGAACCCGGGATCCACCCAACGGCGCTCGTCGCGCGGGACGCATCGGTCGCCGCCTCGGCGACGGTGGGCCCCCTGTGCGTGGTTGAGCCGGGCGCCAGGATAGGCGAGGGCGCCCACCTTCAGGCCCAGGTGTTCGTTGGCCGCGGCTCCTCGGTGGGCCGCGACTGCTGGCTCATGCCGGGGGTCGTCATCTGCGCCGAGTGCACGCTCGGGGACCGCGTGCGGCTTCATCCCGGTGTCGTCGTGGGGGCCGACGGCTTCGGCTACGAATTCGTGAAGGGAAGGCACGAGAAGGTGCCGCAGGTGGGGACGGTCGAGATCGGCAACGATGTCGAGATTGGCTCCAACTCGACGGTCGACCGGTCGCGTTTCGAGAAGACGGTCGTGGGCGAGGGCACCAAGATAGACAACCTGGTCCAGGTCGGCCACAACGTGGTGATAGGCAAGCACTGCTTGATCTGCGCCCAGGTTGGGATCGCCGGCAGCGTGACGATGCAGGACTACGTCGTAGTCGGGGGCCAGGTCGGCATCGTGGGCCATCTCACGATCGGCGCCGGCGCCATGATTGCGGCACAGTCCGGCGTGAAGGACGACATCCCGCCCAAGACCTCCTACTGGGGCTCCCCGGCCCAGCCGATCCTTCTCGAGCAGAAGATCACCATCCTGAGGAACCGGCTTCCGGAGCTCTTCAAGCGCGTCGACGCGCTCGAGCTGGGCGCGGGAGTAAAAAGGGCCCCGAGGAAAAAGGCCTAGGTGCCGGACGCGGGCAACTCGTCCAGCCGGATGCAGGCCGCCTCGCGGCCGGGGCCCGCCGGAACGAGGGGCGGCACGGCCTCCCGGCAGCGCTCGACGGCATAGGGGCAGCGGGGGTGGAATGCGCATCCCGGCGGCGGGTTGATCGGCGACGGAGGGTCCCCGGCCAGGACGATCCGCTTGCGCGTGCGCTCGATCCCGGGGTCGGCGACGGGTATCGCGCTCACGAGGGCGCGCGTGTAGGGGTGCCGCGGCCGATCGATCACTTCCGCCGCGGGACCGAGCTCGACGATCTTGCCGAGGTACATGACGGCAACCCTGTCCGAGACGTGCCGGACGACCGAGAGGTCGTGGGCGATGAAGATGAGCGCCAGGTTCATCTCGCGGCAGAGCTTGGCGAGGAGGTTGAGGATCTGGGCCTGGATCGAGACGTCGAGCGCCGACACGGGCTCGTCGGCGACGATGATCTTCGGCCGGAGGGCCAGGGCCCGCGCGATCGCGATCCTCTGGCGCTGGCCGCCCGAGAATTCATGGGGGTACTTCTGCGCGAACCGCGGCGCTAGGCCGACGACCCTCATGAGCTCGTCGACATGGGCCTGGACGTCCCTCGGCCCGCAGATCCCGTGGACGAGGAGCGGCTCCGCGAGGGTCGCATGGACGGTCATCCTGGGGTTCAGGGAGGCGTAGGGGTCCTGGAAAATCATCTGCAGGTCTCGGCGCGAGGCGAGCATCTCGGCGCGCGTCGCCCCGCCGAGAGGCCGGCCGTTGAGAATGATTGCGCCCCCTGTCGCAGGCACGAGCTGCAGGATCGTGCGGGCGAGGGTGGACTTCCCGCATCCCGACTCCCCGACAAGGCCGAGCACCTCGCCCTGGCGGACCGAGAGAGTGACGCCGTCGACCGCGCGCACGGCCCCCGTCTGCCGCTTGAGGAGGAAGCCCCTGTGGATCGGGAAGTACGTCCTCACGTCCCTGAGCTCGAGAATGTTGTCGGGCATCTTCGGGAGGGCCTCAGGCGTCGGCGCCGATTTCGCCCGAGAGAACGCGCACGCAGGCGTGCGAGTGGCCGGGCGAGACCTCGGTCAGCACGGGGACGGCCGCGTTGCAGGTCTCGGCCGCGTACTCGCAGCGCGCAGCGAACGCGCATCCTGGCATGGGCTTCGAGACGTCCGGCGGCAGGCCCTGGATCGTGTAGAGCTCCCTGCCCTTGGGCTGCAGGCCGGGGATCGAGCGCTGGAGGGCACGGCTGTAAGGGTGAAGGGGCCGCTTGAACAGTTCCTCCGCGCTGGCCGTCTCCATGATCCTGCCCGCGTACATGACCTGCACCTGGTCGCAGAGCCCGGCGACCACCCCGAGGTCGTGCGTGACGAAGATGACCGCCATCCCGAGCTCGCGCTGCAGGCTGCGGATGAGGTCGAGGATCTGGGCCTGCACCGTCACGTCGAGGGCGGTCGTCGGCTCGTCGGCGATCAGAAGCTCGGGGCGCGTGATGAGCGCCATCGCGATCATGACCCTCTGGCGCATGCCCCCGGAGAATTCGTGGGGGTAGTAGTGGATCCGCTGGGCGGCGTCGTTGATCCCCACGGCCTCCATCATCGCGAGCGCCCGTGCGAGAGCCTCCTTCCTCGTTATGTCCTCGTGGATGAGGAGGGGCTCAATCACCTGCTCCGAGATCCTCATGTACGGGTTGAGCGAGGTCATGGGGTCCTGGAAGATCATCGAGACCCGTTTTCCGCGGATGGCGCGGGCCTCCTTCGCGCTGCAGCGCAGGAGGTCCACCCCGTCGAACATGGCCGAGCCGCTCTCGATCCTGCCGGGCGGCATCGGGATCAGGCCCATAATGGAGTAGCAGGTGACCGATTTTCCCGACCCGGACTCGCCCACGATCCCTAGGGTTTCACCGCGCTCTACCGTGAAGCTCACTCCGTCTACCGCCCGGTAGACGCCGTTCCGGGTATGGAAATGCGTGCGCAGGTCGGTTACGGAAAGGAGCGGCATCAGCGGCGGCGAGGGTGGCCCGGTCAGGCCTGCAATGGCAAGTTTCCGACCGCCCGGGCGACGGAGCCGGGAAGGAGCGCGGAAAGAGCGCCCCCGCCGGTGGGAGGGCATCCCGGCGGCTGCAGGATTTCAAAGGGAGCCTCGAACACGGGGCCCGTGCGGACAGGGTTCGTCGGTCCGAAGAGCGCGACCAGAGGCACCCCGAGGGCGTTCGCAAGGTGCATGCCGCCGGTGTCGTTTGACACGAGGAGCCGGCACTGCGCGAGTCCGGCGGCAAACTCGGCGAGGCTCGTGCGGCCCGCCTGGTTTGAGACGCGCCCGGCGTCCATCCCGGCGAAGACCTGGGCAGCGATCGGCGCGTCCCCGGGGGTACCGAAGAGCACAAACTTCTCGTGAGGCAGCTCCTCGATGAGCCGGCGCCAGTGCTCGACCGGCCAGCGCTTGGCCGGATCGTTCTCGGAGCCGGCGATGAGCCCGATCGGGCCCCGGCCGGCGGTCTGATGCGCGGGCATCGGGGAGCGGTCCAGTTGACCGGTCATCCCGAAATGCCGGAGGAACTCCTCCCAGAGGCGGGTCTGGTGGTTGAGGGACTCGTCAAAGCCGTCGGGGGGCCGGTAGGCGTGCGTGAGGAGGGGGCGGAACGCCCCCGCCCTCAGGATCCCGAAGCGCTGCGGGCAGCCCGCAGTCGCCGCCTCGAGGTCGCCTCGCGCCGAGTTCGTGAGCAGGATCCATACGTCCGAATACTGGGCCCGCAGGCCGGCGAAGTGCGAAAAATACCCGGCGCCGTGCTCGGGGAGGGCCCGGACCCGCTCGGCGACCCCGAAGGTCTCCAGCAGGGGCACGTGGCCGGGCCGCGCGAGGAGCGTGATCTCGGCGTCGGGCCTCGACGAGCGGAGCGCGCGCAGGAGCGGCACGGCCATGACGACGTCGCCCAGCCAGTTGGGCATGCGAACCCAGACGCGCATATTGCGCGGGATGGCCGTCAGACCCCGTGCACGGACGTCCGCGGCGAGCAGGTTGCGCTTCGACTCGAGGCGAAGGCGCCGGTGCGGATAGTCCTGGCACTTCCAGCGGTCGTGGGCCCAGAGCCACGAGGCGCAGAGGCTCTCGTCCTGCACAGCGGCCTCGAACCACCGGTTGAGCGCCAGCGTCGCACCCTCCGCCGTCCCGTCGCTCTCGACCGGGTCCGACTCGAACGTCACCCTCCAGAACGCGGTGCGGCGAGGATAGAACGTGCGAAGCTCGGCGGAGAACTTCTCCGTGAGGACCCCAGGCAGCTCGGTAGACGAGCAAACGCGGCCAAGGAGAAGGGAGAGGGCCCCCTGGTCGCCTGCGTTCTGGTCGAAGAGAATCCCGACGCATCCGTTGCCCCGCAGGATGGTGAGCGCCTCGGCGAATCCCGCCCGGCGCGACAAGAGCCGCATCCCGTGCCGCTCCCGGGTCTTCCTGATGAACGCGTCGAGCGAGGCGTTTCCGAGCGGGCGGAAGATGATGCCGAATTCCGGCAGCGACGCGGGGCTGAGCATCTTGAGCCAGGTCTGGCTCTCCCAGAGGGCGAGGTGGAGCGTCGCCAGGACGACCGGCCGGGGGTTCGGGCTGATCTCCCGGGCCCAGGACTCCACGGACGGCCCGAGGTTCGCCATCCTGCGGATCCGCCGCTCCCGGAGGAAAGGGGCCGCGAGGGACAGCATCGCCGTCTCGACCACCCGCCGGGAGCTCTCGCGGGCCATCCGCCTGCGCCAGCTGCGCGGCCGGCCGGGGAACGCATGGTGCAGGTTTGAGCGCAGGACCCGCCGCCGGCGGGGGGCCAGCCAGAGGATCGCCTCGCCACCCACGACCGCGACCGCGCGCAGGACGGGCTCGGGAGTGAGCGCGAGCAGCCGGCCTAGGACATTCAGGGAAAGGGCGATCAAGCGGTCGGGTTCGGGGCGATGGGATTTGGCATTTGATTTCCGGCTCCAAAAGCCATGAAACCTTACGCTCCCGCGTCAATGACCGAACTCCTTATCATCAAACCCTCTTCGCTTGGGGACATCGTCCAGGCCCTGCGGGTGGCGACCTCGCTCAAGGCGCAGCGGCCGGGCCTGCGCATCTCCTGGATCGTGCGCGAAATCTTCGCCCCCATCGTGCGAGCGTGCGAGGCGGTGGACCACGTCTACGTGTTCGACAGGGACGGGGGGGCGAAGAGCTTCCTCAAGCTCATGCGCGAGGTGCGTGCGACCAAGTTTGACTACGTGTTCGACATGCAGGGCCTCCTGCGCACGGGCCTGATGACCAAGCGGGCGCGGGCGAAGCACAAGGTGGGGCGCAGCGACGCGCGGGAGTGGGCCGGCATCTTTTATAACGAGCGTGTGCCTCTGCCGCCCGCCGGCCGCCGGAGCCATTCGCTGGACATCCTGCTCCAGTTCTGCCGCGTGCTCGGCGAGAAGCCCGAGGTGCGGGGGCATCTCAAATTCCGCGAGGTGGACAGCCTGAACCTCAAGTTCGCCGACGGAAGGGGAGGGGCCCGCCCCTTCGTCCTCTTTCCCGACAGCAGGCGCGCCGACAAGAAATGGGGGGGATTCAAGCAGCTGACGGAGATGATCCTCCGGGAGGACAAGTCGCGCAAGGTCGTGTGGGCCGGCAGCAACCCCCTGCCGGACAAGGGCGCTTTCCCAGCCTCGCAGTTCCTGAACCTGACGGGAAACACGAGCCTCGTCTCGCTCCCCGCGCTCGTGAAGCGCGCGGAATGGGTCATCACGAACGACAGCGGGCCGATGCACCTGGCGGCGGCGCTCGGCGTCAAGGTGTTCGCGATCTTCGGACCCACTGATCCGCAGCTCTACGGCCCGTACCCCGTCGGGGGTCCGACGAACCATTTCATCCAGGCCCCGGTGGGCGACCTGAAGCTCCTCCCGGCCCGCGACGTCTATGCGCGCTTCCAGAGAATTCGGGGCCGTTGACGATCCGGGAGCCCGACCCTAAGAGACACAGAGAGGGATCCCTCCATGCTTGACCCCAAACTGATCCGCGAATCCCCCGAGCTCGTCCGGTCGGCGATCGCCCGCAAGCACCTGAACGTGGACTTCGACGCCGTCCTCGCCGCCGACGCTGCGTGGCGCACCCAGCTCCAGGCGGTCGAGCACCTGCGCGCGACACAGAAGTCGGCCAATGCCGCGATGGCGACTCTTGCCAAGGATTCGCCCGAGTTTGCCGGCAAGCTCGCGGAGATGAGGGCTGTCTCGGCGCAGATCAAGGAGAAGGATGCCGGCCTGAAGGCCTCGGAGGAAAAGGCTAAGGAAGCCATGCTGGGATTGCCCAACATCCCCCATGAGAGCGTCCCCGAGGGCCGCACCGCCGACGAGAATGTTGTGCACTCGAGCAACGGCGACGTGAGCTTGGTCGGGGCGCATGCAGTCGCGCACTGGGATGTTCCCGGGTTCGCGCGCCTCTTCGATTTCGACAGGGGCTCGAAGGTGACGGGCGCCGGCTTCCCTTTCTTCATCGGAGAGGGCGCAAGGCTCGTGCGGGCGCTGATCAATTTCTTCCTGGATGAGGGTGTCCGGGCGGGGTACGTCGAGGTGTCCCCCCCGATCCTCGTCAACGCGGCGAGCGCCACGGCGACCGGCGCGCTTCCGGACAAGGAGGGCCAGATGTACGAGACCACCCCGGATCGGCTCTTCGCGATCCCGACGGCGGAGGTGCCGCTCACCAATTTCTACCGTGATGAGATCTTGGACGCGGCCTCGCTGCCCGTGTTCAGGTGCGCCTACACGCCGTGTTTCCGCCGCGAGGCGGGGAGCTATGGAAAGGACGTGCGCGGCCTCAACCGCGTCCACCAGTTCGACAAGGTGGAACTCCTGAAGTGGGTGCACCCGACGACCAGCTACCATGAACTCGATAAGCTGCGGGCCGATGTCGAGGCCCTCCTCGTGAAATTGGAAATTCCCTACCGCGTCCTTCTCATGTGCGGGGGCGAGCTCGGATTCGCGCAGGCCAAGAAGTTCGACATAGAGGTCTGGGCAGCGGGCCAGAAGCGGTGGCTCGAGGTGTCCAGCTGCTCAAACTTCGAGGCATTTCAGGCTCGGCGCGCACAGATTCGCTTTCGCTCGAAGGAGACCGGCAAGGCGGAGCTGGTCCACACGCTCAACGGGTCCGGCCTCGCGGTCCCCAGGGTCCTGGCCGCGATCATCGAGAACAACCTCGAGGCCGACGGCCGCGTCCGGATTCCCCCGGCCTTGGTTCCTTACTTCGGCAAGGAGCACCTCAGTTTTGCCTGACACGGCGGGATCGGCATTTCCCGGTGAAAACGCACCGCCGCATCGACTGGCCGGGGACCGCCGAGGCTCTCGCCGCGCGGGTACCGGTCGACCGCCTGCACCCGGCGGTCGTCGCGTGGGCCGGAAAAAGGCCGCAGTCTGAGCGCTGGGCCGTCGCCCTTTCCGGCGGCGCGGACTCGCTTGCGCTGCTGCTCCTGCTCTGGGCCCATTGGCCCGCGCGGCGGCCCCGATTGACCGTTCTTCATTTTGACCACCGGCTCAGGGGAACCGAGTCCACCGCTGATGCCCGGTTCTGCAAGCGTGTTTGCACGTCCCTTGGTGTGGCCCTCGTGCCGGGCAGATGGACCGCCGGCCGCGGCCACCGGAGCGAGGGTGCGGCCCGCGCGGGGCGCTTTGCATTCATCGGGCGCGAAATGCCCCGGCGCAGGATCAGCGTGCTCTGGCTGGGTCACCAGCAGGACGACGTGGCGGAGACGATGATGATGCGCCTGGCCCGAGGGAGCGGGGCCGCGGGCCTTGCGGCGCCGAGGGCGATCCATGCATTTGGCCCGGCGAAGGCGGCTCGGGGCCATATTCACGTGAGGCCTCTCCTCACTCTCAAGAAGGCCGAGATTGTCCGGGCGCTTCGCGCCTGCGGGGCCGGCTGGCGCGAGGATTCGAGCAACGCCAAGGGAATCCATTTCAGAAACCGCCTGAGGCGCGACGTGATCCCGCTCTGGATCCGGGCCTCGGAAAGGGACGCCCTTGCGGGGGCCGCCCTCTCCCGGGAGCTCCTCGAGGAGGACGACTGCGCCCTCGAGGCATGGGTGGACGCGCTCAGGCCCGTGAATGCGGACGGGTCGCTCTCGGCCGCCCGCCTGGCGGGAAAGCCGCGGGCGGTCGTGCGGCGGGCGCTCCACCGGTGGCTGCTCCTGCAGCCTCAGGCAGGCGAGCTTTCGCGCAAGGGTTTCGATGCGCTTCTGCGGTCAGTAGAGCGGGGCGCACCGGCAAGGCACAGCCTTGGCAGCGAGGGATTTGCGACGCTGCGGGCGCGCCGAATGCGCTTCGAAAAAATGCGAGGAAGCCCCAGAGCCGATTGACTTGCAGCACAGGAACAACAACCTAGATGACGCAGTCCTATTAATTTCCGATGCCTGACACAGACCCAAAGAAGCCCCGCCGCCAGCTGAAGAACCTTCCGCCCGATCGTTTTCAGCCGAAGGTTCTCGTTTTCTGGTTCATGCTGTTCGGCGCCGTTGCCGTCCTCCTCTGGTGGTCGCCCGGGATCAACGTATCGCCCGCACAGCTGACCATTTACGAGGTTGTGACCTACGCTGAGGCGTCGGAGATCAAGGGCGGCATGATCCAGCCCGACCCGTCCGGCGGCAACGACTGGGTCCTCATATCGGGCGACCTGAATGAGCCTACCCTGAAAAACGACCGGGGAATGAAGACGACCGCGTTCAGGGCCGCCGGGAGGCTCACCGACGCGAACATGGAGCGCCTGCAGAAGACGAACAAGTTCATCGAGCGCCCGACCACGACCCTTCTCACCCAGATCGCGGCCCAGGTCATCCCGATCCTCATCATCATGGGGGTCCTCTATTTCCTGTTCGTGCGCCAGCTGAGGCAGGCGGGGCGCGGCGCGCTCAATTTCGGCAAGAGCCGGGCGAAGCTGCTCACCCGCGACCGGGACAAGGTCACGTTCGGCGACGTCGCGGGCTGCGACGAGGCCAAGGAGGAGGTCTCCGAGGTCGTGGAATTCCTCAAGGACCCGAAGAAGTTCACGAAGATGGGCGGTCGCATCCCCAAGGGTATCCTCATGGTGGGCCCCCCGGGAACGGGCAAGACGCTGCTCGCAAAGGCCGTCGCGGGCGAGGCCGACGTGCCGTTCTTCAGCATATCGGGATCCGACTTCGTTGAGATGTTCGTCGGCGTCGGCGCCTCGCGCGTGCGCGACATGTTTGAGCAGGGCCGCAAGAACGCCCCGTGCCTCATCTTCATCGACGAGATCGACGCGGTGGGGCGCCAGCGCGGCGCGGGCCTCGGCGGCGGCAACGACGAGCGCGAGCAGACGCTCAACTCGCTCCTCGTCGAGATGGACGGCTTCGACACGACCGAGGGGGTCATCATCATCGCCGCGACCAACCGGCCCGACGTCCTTGACAGCGCGCTCCTTCGCCCGGGCCGCTTCGACCGCCAGATCTACGTGGACCTGCCGGACATGATCGGCCGGGAGCAGATCCTGCGCGTCCACGCGCGCAAGCTCAACCTGGGCGACAACGTCGACCTCGGGGTCATCGCCCGCGGGACCCCGGGGCTTTCCGGCGCCGAGCTCGCCAACCTCCTCAACGAGGCGGCGCTCCTCGCGGCGCGCAGGAACAGGAAGAAGATTGACGCGTCCGACGTCGAGGAGGCGCGCGAGAAGGTCCAGTTTGGCAGGGAGCGCAGGCGCCTCATGAACGACGAGGAGAAGAAACTGATCGCCTACCACGAGGCCGGCCACGCGCTGGTCCAGGGCGTCCTCGACGACGGCCACATGCCGGTTCACAAGGTGACGATCATCCCGCGCGGCCGCAGCCTCGGGAGCACCATGTTCATCCCGAAGCGGGATGTGCTGACGCAGGCGATGAAGCGCATGCTCAACCAGATCGCGATGGGCCTCGGCGGGCGCGTCGCCGAGGAGCTCGTCCTCGGGGACATCTCGAGCGGAGCCGCCGGCGACATCAAGCAGATCACCGCGATCGCGCGCCACATGGTCTGCGACTGGGGGATGAGCCCCCTCGGCCCCATCGCCTACGGCGACAACACCGACACCGTTTTCCTTGGCCGCGAGATCACCCGGACGGACAACGTCTCCGAGGAGACCGCCCGCAAGATCGATGCCGAGATCCAGCGCATCATCTCGGAGCAGCTCGACCGCGCGAGGACGATCATCGGCGAGCGGAAGGCCGCGCTGGAGAAGATCGCCGAGGCGCTCCTCGAGCACGAGACAATCGAGGGCCGCCACGTTCTGGAGATCTTGGAATTTGGAGAGATCCGCTCGCCCATTGCGGCCGCGTTCGTGGGCAAGCCGCCCGAGAGGCCCGAGGAGAAGAAGGCGGCCGACAAGCCGGCCACCTCGGAGGGCCTGGGTGCCGGCGGCGCCACCCCGTCCCCGACACCGGCGTAGTCCCCGGCGGGGATTGCGCGCGCATCCTTTTTTCCGGCTTGGATTTGGGTCGGGGGACCCCAACATGGGCCCTCCACCCGAATGAAGATCTGCTGCATAGGCGCCGGCTACGTCGGCGGGCCCACCATGGCGATGATCGCACTCAAGGCGCCCGACATCGAGGTGCGGGTGGTGGACATGAACGCGGCGCGCATCGCGGCCTGGAGCTCGGGCACGCTGCCGATCTACGAGCCCGGCCTCGACGAAGTGGTCGAGAAGACACGCGGCAGGAACCTGCATTTCTCGACGGACGTGAAGGGGGCGATCGAGGCGGCCGACATCGTCTTTGTCGCCGTCAACACCCCGACGAAGACGTACGGCGTCGGGGCGGGCCGGGCGGCGAATCTCCAGTTCATCGAGTCGGTCGCCCGCACGATCGCCGAGTGCGCGAACGGGCCGAAGATCATCGTCGAGAAGTCCACGATCCCGGTGAAGACGGCCGAGACGATCAAGGACATCCTCGCCGCCAACGGGCGCGGGATAAAGTTCCAGGTCCTCTCGAACCCGGAATTCCTCGCGGAGGGAACGGCGGTCGCGGACCTGCTCAACCCGGACAGGGTCCTCATCGGTGGCGAGCGCACCCCGGAGGGGGCCGCTGCGGTCAAGGCGCTTTCCGACATCTACGCCCGTTGGGTCCCGCGCGAGCGGATCATCACGACCAACCTCTGGTCCTCCGAGCTCTCGAAGCTCGTGGCAAACGCCTTCCTCGCGCAGCGGATCTCATCGATAAACTCGATCTCGGCCCTGTGCGAGGCGACGGGGGCGGACGTCGACGAGGTGGCAAACGCGATCGGGCGCGACTCGAGGATCGGGCCAAAGTTCCTGAAGGCGTCGGTCGGGTTCGGGGGATCTTGCTTCCAGAAGGACATCCTTAACCTCGTCTACCTGTGCGAGCACTTCTCCCTGCCGGAGGTCGCGGCGTACTGGGAGGGCGTCGTGAAGATGAACGACTGGCAGAAGCGCAGGTTCACGAACAAGATCGTGCGGGCGCTCTACAATTCGGTCGCCGACAAGAAGATCGCGGTCCTGGGATTTGCCTTCAAGAAGGACACGAACGACACGCGGGAATCCGCGGCCATTTCCGTGTGCAAGGACCTCATCGCGGAGCAGGCGCGGGTAGCGGTGTACGACCCGAAGGTGCCGGCGGACGAGATACGAAGGGACGTGCTGGGCAAGGGCGTGGACAATCCTCTCCTGAGCGTGGCGGCGAGCGCCTACGAGGCCGCCCAGGGGGCGCACGCCCTCGCGGTCGCGACGGAATGGGATGAGTTCAAGGCGCTCGATTTCACCCGGATCTACCAGGCCATGTCCAAGCCAGCGTTCATCTTTGACGGACGCAACATCCTGGACCTCGAGAAGCTCCGGGGAATCGGGTTCCGGGCCTCCGGGATTGGGAAGTAATCAGGTCCCAAGCGCCGTCCTGTAGATCCTGGGCACGCGCTTCGTGACCGAGCAGAGCGTTTCCCATGGGATGGTGTCGGCCCAGTGGCTGAACTCCCCGACCGAGATCTCGTCGCTCCCCTGGCGCCCGACGAGCACGGCCTCATCCCCGCAGGCCACGCCGTCTACGTCCGTGATGTCCACAACGGTCTGGTCCATGGTCACCCGGCCCAGCACCGGGCACCGGATCCCGCGCAGGAGGACGCTCGCACGGTTGCTGACCGAGCGGGGAATCCCGTCGCCGTAGCCCGCGCAGAGGACGGCTATCCTGGAGTCGCGCGAGAGCCTCCGGGTCCTTCCGTAGCTGACCGTCGTCCCGGCGGGAAGCCTCTTCACGATGCCGACCCTCGTCCTGAAGCTGAACACGGGCTCTGTGCTCACCTTTGAGAGGAAGGACCCCGGATGGGGAAGGACGCCAAACTGGAGAAGCCCAATCCGGACGGCGTTGAAGGGGCTTGCGCCGGGCATCGTCTCAAGGCCGGCGCTGTTGTCGGCGTGGATGAGGAGCTTGCCGCCCGGCAGCCCGGCCAGACCGCAGGCGTCGAGCGCCGAGAGGAAGCGGTGCCGCTGCTCCTCGGTGAACTCGGGGTCGTGGTCCGGGCTCGAGAAGTGGGTGAAGACGCCGGCGAGCCTCACGTGCTCGGATTCGCGGATCCGCCGCATGAGCGCGGGGGCCTCCTCGTGCCACACGCCCAGTCGCCCCATCCCCGTGTCGATCTTGAGATGCACCGTGATGGGGCGGCCGGCCACCTGGGCCGCCCCGTCGAGGCGGTTCACCTCGTTCTCGGTCGATACCGCCACGGCCACGTCGTACTCCGCGACGAACCGGTCCTCGTCGGGGAGTAGGGGGCTCAAGAGGAGGATGGGCCACCCTGGGCCCAGCTCGCGAAGCTGGGCGGCCTCCGTCAGGTTTGCCACGGCGAAGAGGTCGGCGCCCGCGTGCATCAGCCTGCCCGCAACCTGCTGGAGGCCATGCCCGTATGCGTCGGCCTTGACGACGGCGACATACCGTATGTGGGGCGGCAGAGAGGCCCGGATCAGGCGCAGGTTTCGCTCCAGCGCGGCAAGGTCGATCTCGGCCCAGCACCGGAGGGGGAGGGAGGCGTTCGCGGGTGTCATGGCGCCCGGTGGATCTGCGGGACCCATTTCGCGTAGGAGCGCTCCTCGTGGAGGAAAGCGTCGGGGGAGTCAGCCAGGCGGAAGAGATCTGCCTCGGCGACCGGCCCAAGCGCGAACATTGACGCCAGGTCATAGGCAGTCTCGGTGGTCTGCTGGGGCAGCGGGTCCCAGTGCCGGAAGCCCCCTGGCGTGACGAGCTCGCCGGTGAGCTCGGACGCCGGGACGCGCTCGAGGCCGCCGCCAAGGTAAAGCCGGTGCCAGTGGCCCCTGCGGGCGTCCGCGATCACTGCCGCGCCCGGGCGGCCCAGGGCGCGGGCCACCACCGCGAGCCCAATATAGGCGAACGTGGGCCGCGGCATGAGGACGTTCCAGATCCGAAGCGCCATGGCCGAAGTCCGTATGCCGAGGATGGACCCCGGTCCCTCGCAAAACGCGAATGAGCGCACCGAATCCATCTCGTCCCCGAGCTCGTCGAGGCATTCGAATATCCCGATCCCGGCCTCCTCCTGCCTCGATGACCAGCGCGGCGGCTCGCCGGCGCCGAGGATGCCGACCTGGATCCTCGCCGACGCGGCGTCGATCAGGAGCAGGGGCGAGCGCTCCGCGAGAATCTGGCTGAGGCTTGGCATCTTGCGGGGTTAACGAAACGGGGAGGGGGGCGCCCCGGCAAGCCCCCTTAAGCGGGTCCAATCCTGCATTGACCGGCCTTGGGTGGAACCTACGATGGACCCTCACTTCATCACATCCGCCCTAGCCGCACCTACGCTGTGAACGTCCAACTGAGCACCGTTTCCGACACCCGAAAGAGCCTCGTCGTAACCCTGGAGAAGGCCGAGGTCGACACCGAGCACCAGGCCGTGGTCGGGGAATATGTACGGCTCGCCCGCCTTCCGGGCTTCCGTCCGGGAAGGGCCCCCGCGGCAATGGTGGCCAAGAGGTTCGCAAAGGAGATCGCCGAGGAGTTCAAGCAGAAGGTCGTGTCCAAGGCCTACAAGGAGGCCATGGAGAAGGAGAAGCTGGACGTCCTCAACGTCGTGAAGGTCGAGGAGGGGACGATTGAGCCGGGAACACCGGCAGCCATCACGGTGACGGTGGACGTGAGGCCCGACTTCGCGCTGCCCGAGTATGTCGGCCTCCCGACTAAGGTCCCCCCTTCCGACCCGACCGACGCGGAAATTGACGGCGTCATCGAGTCGCTGCGTTCCGAGGGTGCCGACTTCAAGCCGGCGGACCGCCCCGCCTCGAAGGGAGACTACGTCAAGCTTTCCTACGAGGGCTCGGTCGCCGGCAAGCCGATCGCGGAGATTGCCGGCGACAAGCAGCTCTACGCAAAGGTACCCCAGACCTGGGAGGAGGTGGAGGGGGCCAACGAGGGGATTATTCCCGGGCTCGGAAAGCAGCTTGCCGGAACGGCGAAGGGCGAAAAAAGGACCGTGTCGATCACGTTTCCCGCGGACTTCCAGCCGGTGCCGGCGCTGGCGGGCAAGACCGCCGACTACGCCCTCGAAATCCAGGAGGTCCGTGAGCGCGTCCTGCCGGCGCTCGATGCAGCGTTCTTCAAGGCCCACCAGGCCGACGACCTTGAGGGCTTGAGGAGCCAGGTTCGCTCGAACCTGAAGCTCCGGAACGAGCATAGGAACCGCACCGCCCAGCGGAGCCAGGTGACCCAGGCGCTCGCCGACAAGGCGAGCTTCCAGCCGCCGGACAGCCTTGTGGATGCCGAGACGCAGGGCGTCCTGCGCCAGTTCATCGAGGAGAACATGCGCCGCGGCATCCCGGCCGAGCAGTTCGAGAAGGACAAGAAGGAGCTCGTCGAGGGCGCGCGCAAGGCCGCCGTGAACCGGGTCAAGGTCGAGCTGATCCTGGCAAAGATCGCCGAAGCCGAGAAGATCGACGTCACTGAAAGGGACATCGACCTCTACATCCGCAGGGAGGCCGCCCGCTCTAACCAGCGGCCTGACAAGCTCGCGAAGGAACTCTCAAGGGACCGCAACGCCCTGCGCTCGGTCCATCAGGCGATTATATTCGACAAGTCGGTTGATTTTTTGGTGTCCAAGGCTACGTTAACGGTCTCCCAATCGTGAGTTACTACGTACCCATAGTCCTCGAGAACACCGGCCGCGGTGAGCGGTCGATGGACATCTATTCGAGGCTCCTGAAGGACCGGATCATCTTCATCGGGACCCCCATCGACGACATGGTGGCGAATCTTGTGATTGCCCAGCTCCTTTACCTCCAGATGGAGGATGCCAAGAAGGACATCCACCTGTACATCAACTCCCCGGGCGGCGTGGTGACCGGCGGGATGGCGATCTACGACACGATGAATTTCCTTCAGTGCGACGTGCAGACCTTCTGCATCGGCATGGCGGCGAGCATGAGCACCGTGCTTCTCGCGGCCGGCACCAAGGGCAAGCGCTTTGCCCTGCCGAACAGCCGGGTGATGATCCACCAGCCCTCGGGCGGAGCCGGAGGGCAGGCGGCGGACATAGCGATCGCGGCGAAGGAGATCCTCCGCTGGAGGAAGACACTCAGCGAGGTGATCGCCCGGCACACCGGAAAGCCCCAGGAGCAGGTCGACAAGGACTCCGACCGGGATTATTACATGAGCGCGCAGGAGGCGAAGGATTACGGAATCGTGGACCACGTGGTGGCGTCGACCCGGGAGGCCGAGACACTCCTTGTGAAGTCCGCAGCCTGAGGGGCCGGATCTGGGCGTAGTTTCCGTTCTCGACTCCCGGCGGGCCGAAAACACACTCACCCGCCATGGCCAAGTCCTCCCGAATGACGCTCTGCTCCTTCTGCGGGAAGTCGCAGGCGGAGGTGAAGAAGATCATAGCCGGGCCCGGCGTGTACATCTGCGACTCGTGCGTCAACGTCTGTAAGACGATCATAGACCGCGAGGTGAAGCAGCCGGCGGTCGAAGTGAAGCCGGCGTTCAGGATGATCAAGCCCTCCGGCATCAAGAAAGTTCTGGATGACTACGTGATCGGCCAGGAGCACGCCAAGAAGGTGCTCTCGGTTGCGGTCTACAACCACTACAAGAGGCTCAATTTTGAGTCCGGCCAGTCCCCGCGGGACCCGGCGGCAGTCTCCCCGGACTTCAGCGACGTCGAGGTGGAGAAGAGCAACATCCTCCTCGTGGGGCCGACGGGCTCGGGAAAGACGCTCCTTGCCCGCTCGCTGGCCCGCATCCTGGACGTACCCTTTGCAATCTCAGACGCCACGACGCTCACCGAGGCGGGCTACGTGGGCGAGGACGTCGAGAACGTCGTCCTGCGCCTTCTTCAGAACGCGAGTTACGACGTGAAGCGGGCGGAGTGCGGCATCATCTACATCGACGAGATCGACAAGATCCGGAGGACAACGGAAAATGTCTCGATCACGCGGGATGTCTCGGGAGAGGGCGTGCAGCAGGCTTTGCTAAAGATCCTGGAGGGGACGGTGTGCAACGTGCCCCCGCAGGGCGGCAGGAAGCACCCGAACCAGGAGTACATCCAGGTCAACACGGCGAACATCCTCTTCATCTGCGGAGGGGCCTTCGTCGGCCTCGACCAAATCGTCAAGAAAAGGCTCGGCCACCGGTCAATCGGCTTTCACGTGAACTCGGAGGACCGGGAGATAGCGCCCGACGAGATGATGAGGAAGATCGCGCCCGAGGACATGGTGCGGTTTGGGATGATCCCGGAATTCATAGGGCGGCTGCCGGTCGTGGCTGTGCTCGACCAGCTCAAGGTCGCGGATCTCGAGAAGATCCTCGTTCGGACGAAGAATGCGATGGTCAAGCAGTACTCGAAGCTTTTCGCAATGGACGGCGTCCGCCTCCGATTCACCGCGGATGCCGTGAAGGCGGTCGCCGAGAAGGCGATCGAACTCAAGACGGGCGCCCGGGCCCTCCGGGCAATACTCGAGGGCATCATGCTCGAGATCATGTACGACCTTCCCCAGCGCGATGACGTTGCAGAGGTGATCGTGGACGCGGCTGCCGTGGCCGGAAAGCGCAAGCCGACGCTCAAGCGCATCGCCAAGGCGACGCCTACCGAGAACGCTGCCTAGAGGCCGATGGGGGCATCTAGAGACCCACACCGGGCCAGCGTCCTTTGAGGGGAAAACGGTCGTCTGGCGGGCGACCGTTGCCGGCTTTTGTTATACGATCCTTTCCGCGCGAGGCTTACCAGTGGCGGTATTCGCCCTTCTTGATGGTCCGGGCGAACTCCACGAAAAGCCTGACGCAGCGCTCGACGTCCTCGAGGTCCACGACCTCGCTCGGCGTGTGCATGTAGCGCAGGGGGATGCTCACAACCCCCGTCGCGACGCCCCCCCGGCCAACCTGGATCGCCCTTGCATCCGTTCCCGTGGGGCGCGGGTCGCTTTCGACCTGGTAGGGGATCTTCAGCTTCTTCGCGGCCCTAAGGAGGTTCTCGAAGACCAGGGGGTTTATGTTGGCCCCGCGGCAGATTATTGGGCCGCCGCTCAGCTTGGTCTCGCCGTACTTGCGGTTGTCGCAGTCCGGATGGTCGGTCGCGTGGCCGACATCGACCACGAGGGAGACCTGGGGATCGACGGAATATCCCGAGCTCGTCGCTCCGCGGCAGCCTATTTCCTCCTGGGAGGTCGCGACAGCGACTACCTTAGCCGCGGGTTTCCTGGCCTCCTTGGAGAGGCGGATCAAGGTCTCGCCCACAACATAGGCGCCGACCTTGTTGTCGAAGGCCCGGGCTGTGCCGATGCTCCCGTGTATGAGCTCGAACTCGTGGTCGTAGGTGGCCGCGTCACCGATCGAGATCCGCTCGAGGGCCTCCGCCTTCGAGCGCGCGCCGATGTCGATCCAGATCTCGTGCACCTCGGGCACCTTCTTTCGGTCGGCCTCGTCCATCAGGTGAACGGCCCGCTTTCCGGTCACCCCCTTCACGTTTCCCTTCGCGGTCTGGATCACGACCCGCCTTCCGGAAATCACCGTCCGGTCGTGGCCGCCGATCGTGTCGAAGTATACAAACCCGTCCTTGTTGACGTAGGTCACGAGCAGGCCGAGCTCGTCCATGTGGCCCGCGAGCATGAGGGTGGGGTCACCCTTGGGGTTTAGCACAGCGATCCGGTTGCCGAGCGCGTCGCCGCTGTAGGTGTCCGCGGCCGGCTTTACATGGCTGTCAAACACGGCCTGGGCCTCGCCCTCATAGCCGGAGGGCGAGCGGGCGTGCAGCAGATCAGTTAGAAAGACGGGAGGAGTGTAGGAAGCCATCGCAGGGTGTGAACGAGCCCGCATCCTCGCTCTGAGTCACGAGGATCGCAACGGGGAAAAAGACCTTGGCGGGGAGCCACGGACATGGGAGCGTGCGCACCCCATGATAGTCTATCCCGCCATCGACATAAAGGGGGGGCGCTGCGTCCGGCTGACGCAGGGGCGCGCCGACGCGGAAACGGTATATTCGGACGACCCCGCGGGGGTTGCGGGTGAGTTCAAGGCCGCAGGCGCCAAATGGGTGCATGTCGTCGACCTCGATGGGGCATTCTCGGGAGAGCCCCGGAATCTCGCCTTGGTTGCAAGGATAGCCGGACTCGGGCTCAAGGTCCAACTTGGCGGCGGCCTCAGGACAAGGGTGTCGGTGGAACGCGCCCTGAAGGTTGGGGTCGAACGGGTCGTGATCGGGACGCGCGCGGCCGAAGGCGATTCGTTCATCTCGGAGCTCGTTGCGGCGTTCGGCAGCAGGATCGCGGTGGGGATTGATGCCAAGAACGGCAAGGTCGCCGTCAAGGGGTGGGTGGACACGACCGGGACATCCGCCCTTTCGCTCGCCCGAAGGATGGACGCCCTCGGCGTGACGACGCTGATCCACACGGATGTGGGGACGGATGGGATGATGGCCGGCCCTAACTTCGGCGCTCAGGAGGCCATGCTTGATGCCGTAGGTGCACGGGTAATCGCCAGCGGCGGGGTCAGTCGGAGGGAGGACGCCATCCGGCTCGTGGAGGTCGGTAAGCGCCGCTCGAACCTGGACGGCGTCATTGTTGGAAAGGCGATCTACGAGGGAAGGGTGGACCTGAAGGATCTGCTGGGCATCGCAACCGGTGCCACAAGCGACTAGGTGGGGATCAGGGCCTCCAGTGAGGCGCCATGTGCGCGAGCTCCTCAAGCGGATAGGTGACGATCTCGGCCAGGGTGGGGTGGTACCACGGGGCCTGGAGCATGTCGTGCACCGTCGCGCGCATGGCGAGTGGGGTCGAAAAGCAGTGTATGAGTTCTCCCGCATCCTTTCCCACGATTTCGGCACCCAAGATTCGCCCGCTGCCCGACTCCGCAAAAATTCTGACGTACCCGTAGTTTGCACCCATCAAGATCGCCTTTCCGTGGTCGTTGAAAGGATAGCTCGAGGAGAGGTGCTTGATGCGCTTCCGCAGCAGACTCTTCTTGCTCCAGCCGATTGAGGCGACCTGCGGGTCCGTGAAGACCACGGAAAGGAGCATAGCTTCGTCGATAGGGCGCAGGCCCTTCACATTCGCGGCGTGCCGGGCAGCCAGTTCCGCCTGTTGAATCGCAACATGGACGATCTCGTGCGGCCCGCAGCAATCCCCGGCTGCATAGATATGGGGCGTGCTCGTTTGCTGCCACCGGTTTGTGAGGACCCTACCGTTGGGTGCGCACCGGACGCCTGCCGCCGGAAGCGATAGCCCGGATGTGGCGGGCTCGCGGCCCAGCGCATTCAACAGGTGATCGGCCCTTCTCAGGTGGACGTTGCCCTTGTGCTTGAAGGAAACGGAGATGCTCCGGCGGGTTGAGTGGATTTCCAGGATCTGGGTGTCCGTGAATACTTCAATTCCCTCGTCCTCAAATGCCTGCCTTATCACTCGGGAGGATTCCGGCGAGTGTTCGCTCAAGAGATTGGGGCTGCGCTGAATGAGGCAAACCCGGGTGCCGACGCGGCTCAGGAACTGGGCGAGTTCGCAGGCGACGATTCCGCCGCCGATTACGATGACGCTTCGAGGCTTGAAATCGAGCTCCAGAACGTCGTCGCTTGTCCAGAAAGGTGCCTCGGCGAGTCCCTTGACGGGCGGGACGCAGACGTTGGATCCGGTTCCGATTAGAAAACTCTTCGCACCGATCCGCTCTCCTCCATCGAGGGCCACCGTGTGGGGATCCACAAAATGCGCGTTGGCGCGGATCAGGTCGAAATCGCCCGACACCAGCTGTTTGACCCGATGGCGGGCGAAGTCGCCGATGATGCGCTTCTTCCTCGAATGGATGGCCTCCATGTCCGCGGAGGCGCCGGTAACCCTTATGCCAAAGTCCCTGGAGTGCAGCGCCATGTGGAGCACCTCTGCCGAGTAAATGAGGGTCTTTGACGGCATGCATCCCCGCAGGATGCACAGTCCGCCCAACTTGCGCGCTCCGTCGATGACGGCGACGCGCTTGCCGAGGGCCGCTGCCACGCGGGCGCCATTGAAGCCCGCCGACCCTCCTCCGATCACCACGAGATCATACGGGCGTCTCATCCCTCATCGCCCTTTCTGCAGGATCATCACGTGGAGCGTTTTCAAAACGATCGAGGCATCGAGCATGAACGAGAAATTCCGGATGTAATAGAGATCGTACTCGAGCTTTCTCAGGGTGTCCTGCAGACCGGTTCCGTACCGGTAGTTGACCTGCGCCCAGCCCGTAATCCCGGGCTTCACGAGGTGGCGAAAATGGTAGCACGGGATCTCGCGCTCATACTCGACGACCAGGCGATCCCATTCCGCGCGCGGACCTATCAGGCTCATTTGACCTCGAAGCACGTTCCAGAGTTGGGGAAGCTCATCGAGCCGGGCGTTACGCAGCCAGCGACCGGCGCGAGTAATTCGAAGGTCTCCCTGCCTTGTATACGGATCACCTGTTCCCTTGGCCTCGCGCATTGTACGAAGCTTCAGCAGCTTGAACGCTACCCTATGCCTTCCAACTCGGTTCTGGGCGAAAAAAACCGGGCCGCCGTCGTCCATCTTTATCACCACGGCGGCCATGGCTATGAGCGGCAGGGAGACCAGGAGACCCACGACCGAGAGGAGGATGTCTGAGCCGCGCTTCATCCGCTCAAAGACGGGCTCCCGCGCGATCTGAAAGCCCTCTTGGAACAGCCAGATCGGGTTAATTCTATAGAGAGGAATCTTCCGCCAGTAGACTTGGTGGAAAAGCTCGAGCGTGTATGTCGGAACGCCGTCGAAATAGAGCTGGACGAGCTTCATGGGGAGGTCGGAAGGCAGCGCATTCCCGGCTTCCTTCACGACGATTGCCTCCACCTGGAGTTTCGACTCGGATATGGACGCCAAGACGGCCTCGAACGGCTTGTAATCATGGCTGCAGTCGGCGTGCAGCAGAGGCAGATGGGACCCCATCCTGGTGCATTCCTCGCTGAAGGCGTCGAAGTCCGCCTTCTCACCGACAAAGACGAGCTTGCGCTCCCCGCGTTGGACTGCGGAATTCTCGTAGAGAATGCGGCGGTATCCCAGGGTGAGGGGGCCGAGAATGGCAAAGCTCAGCATGATCGCGGCGCGGCTCGACTGGAGCTCAAAGCCGGCGGGTATGAAGACGAAGGTCAGGAGCAGCATCACGAGGGCCGCAAAAAACGAGGCGATCAGGTGCAGGCTGGCGTAGTCGAGGCTAAGCCTGTCTCCGACGGAGCTGTAGCCGTCGATGAGGTTGAGCGAAATGACGAAGACGACGGCTGGCGCAAAAATGGGCCACGTCGGGAGACCGGAGCTCACCCCTCTGAAGTAGGTGACTATATCAAAGACGAGCGCCACCGACAGGACGTCCAGGACGAACAGGAGGATTGAGGCTCTGCGATTTGGGTTGATGGACAAGATGGGTAGTGCCCTTCCGACGGGCTATTGGGTACCTCGGGAGACGCCCGCCTTCAATTTATGAATTTCATCAGCTATGAACCCCTCGTATTGGGCAAGCAGCCGGCAATAGTGAAATCCTTGCGGTCCGTCGAGAAACCCGCGGCGAAGGACATACTGGTATGCAAATCGAAGGGTGGGACGGAACGGAAGCAGGAAGCTCAGGCGTTTGAGCGCCCTCCGCCGAAGAATGACATCGGATGAGTAGATGTCCCGCCAAGACTCGTGCTCGGCGCGTTCGAACAGCGTCTTTCGGGCCTCGGCTTGGGCATACCGCCTGTGCTTGGCCAGCCAGTCGTCAACACCGTATAAGGAGATGTCGTGAAGGTAGTTCTTGCGCAGGGTCTCGACCCTCATGCTGGGCGCCTCCCGCTGGCCATGTCCCGCCTGTATGAATTCGAAGCCGGGAGCACGGACAAATCGCGCCTGGTACGCTGGATAGTCGGTGCAATGGGGAACCCAGCGGCCCTCAAAAATCATTCTTGGAGCCACGCGAAAGCCGTCCAGGTCCAAACGGGCCGACGCCAGAAGGCACTCTGCCGACAATTCCTCGGTCATCCGCTCGTCGGCATCCAGATGAAACACCCAGGGATGGCGGAACTCTACCGAACGCTGGGCGTAGTTTCGTTGTCCCGCGAACGTGTCGAATGCGCGAGTGAATACCCTCGCTCCCGCCGCCTTCGCGATCGCGACCGTGGAGTCGGAAGAGCCTGAGTCCACGACTACGATGTCGTCATTGCCCGCGACGGACTTCAGGCATTCCGGGAGGGCTCGTTCCTCGTTAAGGGTGAGTATGACGACGGAGAACACGACTCATGCTCCAGTTTGAGCTGCTTTGTGCGGCGGCGTGAGCCGTATGTACTGAACGGCTCCAAAGAAGCAAAGCCACCATGCAAGTACAACGGCTACATTTCCGAACGGAAACTCGATCAACGAGTATGCGGCCACCAGAACGCAACCGCAGAGGAGGAAAAAGGGAAGCGGCGAGACCCTGTGGCGCCCAATTGCGATCGAGGGCAGGACTGCCGCGGCTCCGATCAGCCCGGTGCCTGCCAAGCCGATCTCCGCGAGCGACTGCAGCCAATCCGAGTGGGCGTCGTGGTAGACCTGGGGGATTCCGTCGCGGTTCGGCCTTATCGAGTTGTAGAGGGTGAAAACAGTCGGATAGGATCCCATGCCCCAGCCAAACAGCAATCGGTCGCGGGCCATCCTCAAGGTGTCGCGATAAAGAATTCCCCTGGAGCCGAGTCCGCCGTCGGTCCACATGACGGCCGCCTGCTCCCTCGTCTTAACGATCCTGGCCGTTATCGCGTTACCAGCGGTCATCCAAAATCCGGCTATTGCAATCGCGGCTATCAGTGCCATCGCGGCGAGTGCACCCGCGGTGGAAAGCCCCGAAAGGCGCAGGGCGCTCGAAACTCTGGGGATGCCCCGAATCAGGGCGAGGCCGAGCATAAGCGCCAGCAAGAGCGTGCACGCGCGTGCTCCGCTGAGCGGAACCGTAGTGGCCAGGAGGCCGGTAGCCACCAATCCCATCAACGCCGGGCCGCGAAAGAAGCCGCTGCCCCGGGTGCTCTCAATGTACCTGAGCACCAGGCCAATGCAGGCGCCCGTCATAAGAATGACGAACGCCCCCCAATGGTTGTCATACACGAACGATGAGAAGAAAAAATCCTGCGGCGATCGCACAAGTCCGAAGAAGATGCCGTTCGAGCCGTTAAGCTTTTGGACAATCCCGAACACGGAGAGCACAAGCGCGTTTCCAACGGCTGTCGCGAATACCACCCGGATGATATGCCGGCTGCGCACCGCGAGCGCGAGATTCAGGCACGAGAAGTACAACCCGTCAAAGAGCCACAGCGCTTGAAACGACAGCCCCGACTTTGCCGTACTCGGGATGTACCAGCTCACGTACAGGGGCATGAACAGGTCTTCGCCTCTGAAAGTGACGACGCGGAATCCCGGCGTCAGGCACGAAAGTGCGACCACCCCGTTGAGTACGATGACCGGCAAAGCCCAAAGAAAGGTGCCGGGGAGAACCTCAATCCGCATTCGCTCTCGCGCCAGGATCGTAATGGAAAGAACAATGCCGAGCGACCCCCAGATCGAAATTGGCGTCCGCACCCAGTCCGCGTTGCCCCCGAACGCCCAAGAAACGCCGACTAACAGGATGGATAAGTGTGCGGCGACGGCCAATTCGTAGAAATCCGGCAACCGATCGTGCGGTTGCGTCTTCACCGTTGACGCGAAGTCGGGCCGGCTCGGAGGCTTGCGTAAAATTCCGAGAGAATCCGGGCCGACTTTTCCCACGAATACTCTCGAAGGACCCAGGCCCGTCCAATTTCGCCGCGGTGACGGAGCGATTCAGGCCGTTCCGATGTCGCCGCGCGGAGCGCAGCTCCGAATTCCGGCCAGGGAACGCACCACCCCCCGCCCGTCGAATTCAGCCCCGACCACGGGGTCGTATCGGTTACCAGGGTGGGGACCCCATGGGCGAGCGCCTCGGCGATTGAAAGCCCAAAATTTTCCCCGTGCGAAGGCAGGAGAAACAATGACGCGACTGAGTAAGGTGGCGGGCGGCCTACTCCGTCGTAGGCCCGTACTCTGCCAGCATGGCCGGACCTGAGGGCATAATTTTCGATCATTTGCGGCGTGTAATCCTCGGGAATCCCGACCACCAGGAGCATCCAATCTTCGGGACCGTATTCGAACCAAAGGTCGATGAGCTCGAGAAGGCGCTTCTTTTGATGGAATCTTGAATAAAAGAGCGCGACGGGCCGCTTCCCCGCCTCTTGCGCAGCCATCTTCCAATAATCGGCCGAAGCCGCCAACTCCTCGACGGACGGAGCTGAGACCCCATTCGGTGCGACGCACATCGGCTGCTGAAATCCCAGGGTCCTTAGGGAAGCCGCTTCATCCGGGCTTGTAGCGTGCCATCCGTCAACCGCCTCAAATGCTCCGGGATGGATGAAGGACCTCGCGAAGGCCTTCTTGCGGGAATGATGCCTCCAAGCCCAGGGATCCATCATGCCCCTGGGTGAGACCACCAATGGGGCTCCAATTCTCCTGGCGGCCCGGTGCGCGTAATGAAGCGTGCGAAGCCAAATCGAGTGGTGATGGACTATGTCGGCTGTTACCGTGCGGAGGTGAGTCTGCAGGCCGGCTGAGGCACAGATGGAGCCGGGCCAGTTCCGATGGAAGGCCTGGATATCGACGTTTCCCTCAGAACGACGCCATCCCTTACCGGGATCGGTGGTGAGAAGCTCCACTTCATTGCCGATCCGGGCCAGCGCGGCCGCGAGGCCCACGACCGACTTGCTCGGTCCTCCGTAGCGTGCCTCGAGGCTCGGGACTATGTGGCAAAGCTTCACTCTGAAGGGGGCATCCTGTCCTTCAGGACACGGCACGGGTTGCCTGCGCACACCGTCCGGGGAGGCAGGTCCCGGACCACAACGGAGCGCGCGCCAACGACGCATAGTTCCCCTATCGTTACTCCGGGTCCCACAAATATGTCGGCGCCCAGCCAGGCGTTCTCGCTGATCACAATTGGCTTGGTGACAAGCGGCATGCTCCAACGGGTATAGTCGTGGGTGCCCGCGCAGAGATGGCAGTTCTGGCTTATGTTTGCGCCTCGTTTGATGGCGATGTGCGCGAGGTTGTAGAGAGCCACGTTTGGGCCGATCATCGAATGCGGAGCGAGTGACAGCCTCCACGGGAAGACGACCTTGACCGTTGGAAACACCACTATCCTGCCTGGCTCCGGTATGTCCGCACCGAAGAGCTTCAGCATGTGGGCCCGCAGGGAGTGAAAAGGGCGCGGGCTCCAGCGAAAGAGGCTCGACTGCACGATCGCCCAAAGCAGTCGCATGGCGATCTCCTTGCGGGAGTATGTGGTCAATGAGCCTTGGCCCATGTAGGGGTCTTCCGTTGGCATGGTCGGATTATCGACGGGTTTCCGGCCCGGAGCCCGTCAAAAGAGCAAGATCGCTCAAGACGCGCGCCGAAACCTCCGGATAATCGAACCGCTTGGAGCGCCGTTGCCCACTTTGGGCCAGATTCATGCGCATGGCGGGGTCCAGCAGCAGGCGGCCGATGCAGTCGGCAAGGAGCTTCTCGGCATCGATTGCCCTGTGATCAAACACGAGGGCGGTCTCGCCGTCCTCCACAAGGTCGGAGAAGCAAGAAAGCGCGGAGACGATGACCGCACAGCGGGCTGCCATCGCTTCCGCAACGGCAACTCCGAATGTCTCGCCCTTCTCGGCGAGGCTGGGATAACAGAATATGTCCATGCTTCCGTAGAGGCGGGCTAGCCTTTCTGGGTCGAATTCCGGGTCGAGCCACTCGACTCGCTTGCCAAGCGCAGGGGAAGCCTCTCTCTGCAGCGCCTCGACCCAGGCCCGGCCCCCACCTCCCTCCGGAATTCCAGCGGGTCCGACGATTCTCAACCGCCATTCGGGGAGACCTGGGCGGTCTGCGAGCATGCTGACGGCGCGCATGAGAAGAGCTAACCCCTTCTCAGGATTCAATCTTCCAACGAAGCCGATCGTCACCGGGACCCCGGACTGTGAGGCCGACCGCGCGAGCAAGGGCCAATCGATCGGATATCCCGTAACCCTTACGCGCCCCGCCACTCTAATAAATGACGCCTGGCCTGCGATGAACGAGCTGGGAACGTAGATCCTTCCCACCCCGCCGTAGAAACCGACCTGCCCCTTCGGTGTTCGCCCAATCATGACGGCTACCACTCCCGATTTGGGCTTCACGCGATGAAGCCAGACAGGGAGGGTGATCGTATTGCAAATCACAACGTCTCCAGCTGGCAGCGCGCGCGCGGCGCGAATGCCCCATATGAAGTCGAGAAGCAGATTCACAGGAAGGTAACGAGTATGATCGAACCCGGGCAATCGAACATGTTGGACACCCTCGGCTGTCTCTCTGGGGGCGAGGCCTGGTCGGCTGCGCGAAATGAAAGTCACCGAATGGCCCGCGTAGGCAAAAAGTCTCGCTAGGCCATACCACGTCTTTTCGGTTGCGCCGCCGCTGACGGCAGGCACCGGGAGGAAAAATCCAGTCACGATCGCAATTCTCAAAAGGGTGCTATGCTGAATTCACGTCTGTATTGCTGCAAGAGCGGCAAGTAGACCCTCCGTGGTGCGGGGGTACGAGTAACCTGCTATCCTGTGCTCCACGGATCGCCGGATCTCGTCCCTGCGCGCGGGTGATCTCAGATCGGTGAGAGCCTGCGAAAGAGAGCGGCCGAGGGCCCCGGCGTCGCCGGATGCGAACACCCATCCGGTCTCGCCTGGCGTCACAAGGTCGCGCTGGCACCCGACGCGGTCGCTCACAAGGCATGGAACACCCATCTGCATGGCCTCGTTTACCGCCAGGCCCCAGGTCTCGTACACGCCCCTTGAGGGTAGCACAAAGAGGTCGGCAAGCATGTAGCGGGATGGCATCTCGCTTTGGTTGGCGAACGGCAGAAACCGGACCCGGCCCGTCCCTCGAGGGAAGCCGCGATCCCCAGCGATTGCTTGGAGCCTTCCCTTTTCGGGCCCATCGCCCACGAAGACCAAGAAGGTATTCTCGGTATCGGCGCTCAAGAACGCCTCGAGCAACTCCACAGGCTGCTTTGCCGTCAAAAATTTTCCCGCAAAGAGCACAATCCTCGCGGCTGGAGCAATCTCCAGCTGCGCACGCAGCTTCTCGGAGGCCGCGCGGTGTCGAGGATCCTTGTCGTTGAAAAGCTCCGCGTTCACCGAATGCGGCGCAAAGAACAGCTTTTTCTCCGGGACGCCGAATGTCTCGAAATATTCGCGGTTTGCCGCGCCCGTGTAAAGAAACGAGGCGAATCGTGAGAAAAGCAGGCGAAGCGCAAAGCGCACGTGCGCGCGGGGTCGACCGCGGCCCAGAAGATGCGAGTCGCCGCGGAACAAGATGGGAACGCCGCGGGCACGGGCCCAACGAACCACGCGGAGGTGGCTCGCCCATTTGTAGCCAAAGAGGAGGAGGGCGTCAGGACGCCACTCGTCCAGTCGGCCGATCAAGCCCGGATTCTTGAATCCAAAGAAATGCTCGGCACCCGGCCGCTTTGCCAGGTTGGGCACCATCTCGCTTTCATAGCCCGACAGAAGATCCACGTCCCATTCAAAGCTGGTGCCAAACTGGGGGTCTCGACGTTTCGATACGCCGAAGTCCCACAGATAGAAGACCTTGAATTGAAGCGCCGTATGGGAGCGCATCCATCGAAACCAAGGACTGTAATATTGGGTCGGATGCGAAAGAACCACAGCGACGCGCAGTTCGGTATCGGGAGATATCTTCACGATGTCGCGCGAAAACGCTCTACTGCCGCGGCGAAGCACTCGGCAAGCTGGCGCGTCATTCCTTCAGCAGTGTACGGAAGAAATGCCGCGCGGTCGCTGCCAAGGTACTGGGTCATCTTCCCCTCAAAGAACCACTCGGCCGCTACTTGCTCGACCAATTGATTGATGTCGTCCGAGTTTCGGAAACCATACCGCAATCCGCATTTCAGGTCCCGGCCAATGGCCATGACAGGGCTTTGCTCGTTGAAAATCAGCATCATCGGGCGCTGCGCTAGCACATACGGGAAGATCTTGGAGGCGCTGTAGGTCGGATCGTTCGAACCTACCGCGACCAAAGCATCGGCGTGAACGAGATAGTAGAGCGCGTCGAAATAGGGCACGCGGTAACAGTGCTCCGTGGCATAGTTCTCGACGCCCTCCACCCGTGCGACAGGCATGGCCCAGTCCCTGCCGAACGGGCGCGGCGCATAGTCGGTCCCGATGAAATGAAACCGGATGCGCTCGGCCACGGCCGGCTGGGCTTCGAGATACTTCTTGAACGCCCGAAAAACGATAGTGAGGGAGGTCGACATGTCGGGCCCGCACCGTCCTGTATAGACGTGATGGAAAAGGCCGTCCTCGAAGTCGACGAGCACCTCGCTTGGCCTGTGCTCGCGTGCGACTTCAAAATCCTGCGCGGCCGCCCCGAATGGCAGTACTTTGAATGACTTCTCGTTGAACCAGGGATAGCTCCCGGCCAAGGTCTTTTGGTATGCATTCGAAACCGCAACGACACCCGATGCGCCCTGCAGTACCTCGGGCTCACGGCGTTGAGCGGTCCATTGGGAAAATGCAAATTTCAGCCGGCCACCCGGTGGAACAGTGCGAGTCCGGCTGTAATAATTGTTAACCCAAGGATCTTGGTAATCAAGGAGATAGGGGACCCCGTACAGGGCCTTCCATCGGGGTCCAAGCGTAAGAAAGTCGAATTGCGTGGTGCTGAAGAAAACCAGGTCGAATTTCTCTTCACGCAGGAGCTTGTCGCCCGCCGCGCGAAAGGATGCACCGCAACGAAGCCAGACGTTGCCTATCCCGAACGCGCGGGTGAGGCGCGGCGAGATTCCCCTTACCCGGATAATCCGAATGTCCGACGGATAGGTTTGCTCGAGCAGCGGCTCGTGAACACCCCCTTCGATGAGGTCGGGTGCGATCGCGAGCACAGTGGGCTCCCATCCGAACTCCCGCAGGTACGGCAGAGCAAGGCGCGTGCGCTGCATATCCGGTGCGTTTATGGGCGCAAAATGTGGGGAGACGATTAGGACTTTGAAGTTGGACATTCGAATCGGGCCCTCACCATTCAAAGAAATACTCGCTTCCCCCGAGAAACATCGACGCGAACCCAGGCGGAAGCGCGGGATCCAATTGCGGCGGTATCGGAAGCGTCTGCGAGGAATACGAGGCCAGCGCTCGGACCTTCATTTCTAGCACTGGCTTGATGTCGACGCGCCATATCCTTCGACATGAAAACAATGGGCTGAGCAGCAGAGTGGGGTTCCACCACGACCATACCGGGAATTCAAAAACTCGCGGCTGAAGCCCCGCTTGCTTCACTGCGCGGGCGAAGAGTGTGAACGCTGCTTCATGCTCCGTGCTTCCGTCGCGGCGTCCGGGCAGAAATACAACAGCGGGTATCTCTTGGGTGAGCAACGCCGCGATCTTTGCCTCAAGCCCCCCACATTCGCTTGCGTCAAGACGGGAGAGCGCGCCATCGCGAGCGTCGAGAAACGTCGCTCGTTCCGCCATGACTCCGAGTGCGGCCAACGCCACATGCGCTTCACCCTTCCGTCTCTGCGCGATTTCCGATGGCGAAACCGTGGGATGGCCGGGGTGCGACGCGCCTCCATCGGTGAGGAAAATCAGGCTTAACTCCGCCTGTCTCCGCGCCATCAGGGCCATTGTGCCGCCGCAGCCAAATGCTTCGTCGTCGGGATGCGGGGCGATCACCAGTGCGGACTCTATTGAATCGAAAGGGAAGGGTCTGCTGCGAAGACGAATCGCGGCGCGGAATAGTAAGCCAACCGCGCGGCGCAGGAACAGGCGCGTGGACGGGGTTTCCGAAAGGCCGATCGTAAGGATTCGGGCAGCCTTGGAGGCGGTGCTTTGCCTTGGATTCATCAGCCAGTAACGTTTTTCCCACCATCGTCGTGAACGGTCGGCTTTATCACCGTCCTTCGCACGAACGGTGCGCACGCTACAATAACGATCATGAACGATTGGAACGTCGCGGTTACGAGCACGCTAGCAACCATCTCGAACGAGTTCAAAATGTTCATCAGAAGACTGAGGGAAAGAAATCCCTCCGTGGACATCACCAGCTTTCGCGAAGTGTAATTCTCAATCCAGGCGAATGCTATGCCGAGAAACAGTCCCAAGACAACCGAACCCATGACGGTTCCGAAGTTTCCATATGCCTCCGGAAGCAGACCCCAGGCGATGTAGGTTGCAAACGTTGAGTTCAAGTCCTGCCTGCCAAAATGCACATTCAGGAGCACCTGGCCTTCATGGCTCCTGGGTTTGTCCGGCCAGAAGACCCGGGGAACGAGCAGAGGCGGAATGAGGGAGTAAGTCTGTCCGTGGAGAAGTGAGACGTGGTCGGAATTGATCGCGTCTATGACAAAAAGGAGATTCTGCAGGTTATCTATGCGATCGAGGAGCGTCTGGTTTTTGTTCCCCGCGTTCGCGGTCGCTCCGGAACCGGGATGCGCCCCAACGTTGTTCTCGATGAGCGCGTCAAAACTGACGTTGATCCATTCGGAGTAACATGCGGGCAGCTGGACCAATGGAAATTGGCCGACCGGTTCGTTATCGGGCCCCCAGTGACGCTCCCTCATCGTGACCTTGCCCATGTTCAGGAACGACAGCGTCATCATTGTGATGACCAAATAGCGCCATGGTACACGCCCGTTGCTCCAGAAGAAACCGACGGCAACCGTGATCAGGTTGGCGGTCGCAGAGGCCAAGATGAAATCCTGCGCGGAAATCATTCCGTTAGCGATGAGCAGTCCCCAAAATGCGATCCTTTCGAGCACGGTGGCTCTTTTTCCGGCGATCATCATCGATACGAGAAAGAATCCGCACGCACTGACCACCGAGACCAACGCGTAGATGATCGAGCCAGCACCGCCTGGGAGGAGAGCGAGTAAGCCGTCTGCAAGATTCAGACCCTCCAGGACCTCGAATGCCGTTGCTCCGATTACAAGGGCGAATCCAAGGCGCGCCCATCCCTTGATGCCTTCCCTATTAAATTCCTGCAGAACATAGCTGACGGGAGAGGCCGGTTGGAACATTCGCATTCCGGCGCTCCACGCTAGCGCAAGTACGATATTGAAAACCATGACCTCAAACCCCGCAGCGGTAACGTAACTTGGCGGATAGGACATTATGATCTCATGGCCGGCCGCGATCGGAGTGCCGTAAATGATCAGGCCTTGGAAGACCATCACTGGAAGCAGGGGAAGGCCTATTGCTCTCGTTGTCCAAATCGACAATGCGATCATGGTGCCAATTCCGATGAGTCCGAACGCCTCCGCACCGGGCCGGCCCGTAAAGACGAGGTACAAACACTCGGCCGCCAGGGCGACGGCCAGCGGCAGGCTAATCCGTTTGATCGCATTCCTGACTTTTCCACTGAGTTCAGAAATATCAGTGTAGCGATTCAACGGCCTGATCGACGGCTTGGCTGTCATGTTTGATTCAGCCAAGTTCGCGGTCCGTATCGCAGTGCTGGTCGTTTTGCGTAGATATGCTGATTTTTCAGGAATCGGCGCCCTCGCTAACTACTCCGAAAGCAATGCGGCAAGGCGTTCCCTGAATATTGGATATGAAAACATGCGAGCTCTTTCAAGAAGGGGTTCAATTGCCCAGTTGCGCCCGAGTGCACTCACGATGGCTCCAGCTATTCCCTCGATATCACCATAGTCCGCGAGGATTCCGCTGTCGGCGTTGATGACCTCGGGCACGCCGCCAGAGCGGGCTCCCAGGCATGGCCGTCCGTGCGCCATAGCCTCGAGATAGACGAGACCGAATCCCTCCTTCTTGCTTGGCAGCGCAAACAGCCGACAACCGTCAAAGTCCTTGCCGAGCTCGGCATCGCTTCGATATCCAGCAAATTCAACGGAGGCATTCAGGTTCAATTTGCGCACCAGCGATTGGAGACCCGGCATTCCGTCTCCTCGTCCCACGATGCGCAGCCGCGCATCCGGGATCCTGCCGTGCACGGCGGGCATTGCCGAAATTAGATGCTGAATACCCTTGTAATTGTCGGCAATCGAAAGGCGGGAGACCGAAAGAATGACAGGCGGGGTCTTGGGCGGAGGGTTGGCCGAAGTAGGATTCAGTCCAGGGTCGAGGGCGTTGAAGAGTACCGCAGCCCGCTCAGGGGGCAGTCGGCTATGATTGAGAACCTGTTGGCGAGTGAACTCGCTCACGCAGAGAATGCGGCGTGCTCGGCGCAGTGCCAATTGCTCGAGAAATGTGAATGGGCGCCAGACCTCAATTCCATGCGCGACAAGATAATATCTAAGCTTGGGGCGGATTGCAGCGGCGGCCCAAGCAACGGGCAATTGCCCTATGTGCCCGCATATGATGCGATCGGTTCGCGAGCCCAGCCGCAAAGCCGCTCTTGCGAATGCGACCTTGGAGCGGTTACACGCGTCCCATTCGGTAAGATGGGCATCGGAATAGCGACGGAGCTCGCTGGAATCGACATCCTTGTCGTTGAGAGCAACAAATCTCACCCGATCTCCCTCGCCCGAGATCTCACACAGGCCCTTCAGGTACAGCCTGAGGATGCGCGCGATGCCGCCTTCGCGTAGGAAGAGTTCGGGAGCCAGCAAAAGGGAATTCACAGGGATATGGTCTCCATGACATCCGGTTTGGGCGGCTTCGGCGAAGCGCGATTCACAAACGCGATAAGCACCGCTAAGCTCCAGACGCGCGACCAATCTCGATTGTCACCCCCTGACACGAAGTCCATCCAAAGCGACTGCACGGGCTCTCTGGCAAAGAAGCCGGTTCGCTCCACGCTCGCGGGGGAAAAAATATCCTCGAGAAACGGCCGCAGATCGCCGCGCATCCAGATGGGAAATGGGAGTGTGAACCCACGCTTTTTTCGCCGAGCGAGGCCACGCGGAAGTATGTCTGCCGTGGCATCGGCGAGTACCGACTTGGGGCGGCGCGGATCGCCGCGAAAGCGGGACTGTTGCCGCCATAGCCATTCGACCAGCGGGCGATCGACGAAGGGAACCCTCAGCTCGAGCGAATGACGCATGCTCATTACGTCGCTGTCCCGAAGGAGGACGTCGGCCATATAGGTTCGCATCTCCCACGCGCTCGCGAGCGAGAACAGATCGTCCGTTCCAATCTCGTCGCGCATGGCGGCGAGCCTGGGATGAAACGGAGGGAGGCCCTTGATGCGCGCCGCCGCATCGGGGGAAAGGATCGAAAGCCGCTTCGGGTCCGAGAATACCCTACGCTGAAGAGCCGCGATCTCATGGGAATCACGGGCGCTTAGAAGAATATCATTGAGCTTCTGAGCGCTTGCCCCGCCGAGCCCGAGCGCACTTGTGACAATCGAGCGCAGGAGAGGCGGCATGCGCCGCCAATGGGGCAGACGGGATGCCATGATGGGAAGGGTCCTGAACGAGGGATAGCCTCCGAAGAGCTCGTCGCCGCCGAGCCCCGAGAGGGCTGCCTTTACCCCGCCTTCGTGGGCGGTCTGGCTAGCGTAGAAGGTGTTTACTCCGTCGCCCGTGGGTTGGTCGCACGCCGAGATGAGTCTTTCAATGTCGGACGCCACCTCGCTTCCGGTCAGTATCCTCGTGTGGTGCACGGCACCGAGATGGCGCGCGGTCGCTTCCGCATCATCGGCCTCCGAGAATCCGTCCTCCTCGAACCCGATTGAGAACGTCCTCAGGGCGTTTCCGGTCGCCTTCGACATCAGGCCCGCAACAACGGCCGAATCGAGCCCTCCCGAGAGGAATACCCCCACGGGCACGTCGGCGAGGACGTGGGCCCGGATCGTGTCATCCAACCTAACGCGTAGCTCTCGTACAAATTCCTCGCGCGATGCGCACACGGCAGTGTCCGTGGGGATCGAACGGATGGACCAGGCCGCGTGGACGTCCAGGTTTCCGTTGTGGAAGCGCATGCATTCGCCGGGCTGGAGGCTCAGGACTCCCTTGTAGATGGTATTCGGAGCCGGGACTGAGAGCCACGCAAGGTAGTCGGCCACCGATGCCGGGCTTATTTCCGGTGCGATGGACCCCGACGCGAGCAGCGCGGTAATCTCCGAGGCGAACACCAGCCGGTCGCCTTCTTGGCTGTAATAGAGCGGCTTGATTCCAAACGGGTCGCGCGCAGCGAAGAGCGTCCGCTCAGCAGAGTCCCAGAGCGCGAAGGCGAACATGCCTCGCAGGCGCCCGAGCGCGCCCTCGCCCCAGTGCACCAAAGCCGCGAGGAGCACCTCCGTGTCGCAGCGAGTTCGAAACACGAACCCGGCGGACTCGAGCTCCACCTGCAAAATGCGGAAATTGTATATGGCACCGTTGAATACGAGCGCATATCTCCCGTCCTGAGTCTCCATCGGTTGATGACCGTTGACCGGGTCGAATATCGCCAAGCGCCGCATGCCAATCGTTGCAGGGCCGCGGGTGGCTGAGCCGGAGTCGTCGGGTCCCCGGTGAATCATTGCCGAGCACATCCGCGAGACGGCCTCGTCGCGGGCCTCGGCGCTCGTGTTGGGGTCGATGAATCCGGCTATGCCGCACATGGCGCAGGAATTTGCTTAGCTTCGCGGCTTTGGGGGGTGCGGAGAAGAAGGCGAATGGGCCGATACATGGGGACAGGGCAGTGGTCGCGCTGCCGAGTCGAGATTGCAACTGCGCTCCCGCGGCGGCGCAATCTTTCGAGAGGGCGTATATTCACGCAGAAATCGACCGCGCGATCTCCGAGGCCTTCTCCCGCGAGAATAGTTGCTCCGCGAGCAGCAGGGCGAAATCGAGTGATGTCCCCGCTCCCCGAGACGTTATTAGCTTCCCGTCAAGGACGACCCGTTCGTCCTGCAGCGCGTCGGGCAACTCGGCACCCACCGAGAAGTGGGCGGTGAATCTCATCCCGTCCAGAATACCCGCAGCCTTGAGGACGACGGGGGCTGCGCAGATGGCTGCGATCCATCCGCCCCTGGCATGCTGCCGCCTCACGATGTCGAGGACGCGGGAATCATTCCGGAGAAGACTGACGCCGGGTCCGCCGGGCAGCACGACGCAGTCGAACTCGGCACCCGCAACAGCCGACAACGTCGTGTCCGCGTGGAGGGTCACGCGGTTGCGGCCCGTGACATGGACTCCGTCTCCAGTGGTTGCGACGGTGACCTCGGCGCCCGCGCGCCTGAGGACGTCGATCGGTGTCACGGCCTCGACCTCCTCGAATCCATTCGCCAGAATAACGAGCACCGTGGGGACTGGCATGGACAGCATTGAACACCCCTGAAGGTCAAATCTCACGGAAAATTTCTCAAAAACGCCTCGTTATTTTCCAGGCGTGGTGCAACCTCGGACCCCCATGGCAGGCGTCGGCAAACTCCTCAGACAATCGCGGAAGATAGAGCGTTCAATCGATGCGATTCAGCCGGATTTGGACGCCCGCGAGACCGAGGTCGATGCGAGCGGCGGTGCCGCGAGGGTTGCGGGCGGCGCTTCAGAAAAATTTTGGGCAATTGCCCTCGATTTTGAATTTCTGAAGGACGACGCGAAGGTGTTCCACGGCACCTTGCTAGCGAAGGTCCAGGATCTCGGAAAATACGCTAAGGCTATGAATGATAGCAAAATGCAGAAGACGCCATCGGCATTTCAGCGACAGGGTATAACCTAGGGAGATGGCAACGGCATTTGAGAATCTCCAAGGCGCACTGCGGAAGCTGCCCGGTGTGGGCTATCGCTCCTCCGAGCGAATCGCCCTCCACCTGCTGCTTGGCAAGCCGGACCAGCTTCGGACGCTCATCGCGGCGCTGGACGATGCTTCTCGGTCGATTCGGCGCTGCGGCCGTTGCGGCAACCTGAGCGATTCGGATTTGTGCGCCATTTGCTCGGATACAAGGCGTGATTCGCGCTCCGTGTGCGCCGTCGAGAGTGTCCCGGATCTCGTGGCGATCGAGCGAAGTGGATCGTGGAGATCGGGCTACCATGTGCTCCACGGGAAGCTTTCGCCGCTTCAGGGCGTCGGTCCCGACGATCTGAACATCGCGAGCCTCTTCGCGCGCATCGAGTCGGGCGAAATCGACGAGCTTGTCCTGGCTATGTCGAACGACGTGGAAGGCGAGGCCACCTGCCACTATATTCAGGAGAACCTGCCCAAGGGCCGACCGATAAGGGTGACGCGAATCGGATTCGGGATTCCAAGTGGCGGGGGGGTTCTCTACGCTGATTCTGTGACCCTGAAGAGTGCTTTGGAGAGTCGCCGCACGTTCGGCTAGGGTGCGTTCCCCGATTGTCTGAACACGAATTGTGGATCGATGGCCCTTGGGAGTTCGGGCCCACAGGAGCATCAGTTTGGGAGACAGGCGTGCGATCTGTCGGCTTACAGCCGGGAAAGTAGACGGCGCCACCAACGATTCTGGCGCAAGGCGGCAATGCCCTCGCTCCAGTCGACCATGCTGCCGTTCATGTCGTGGTCGCCGAGTTGCTCAACCGGAATTTCTCCCTGTTCGACCTTCCGAATAAGCTCAGGTAGGCGGTCATAGAAATCACGACTGCGGTAGGGCGGATGAAGCGACCACAGCCCCGGCGAGGTACCGAGAAACTCGTGGCGCACGAGGGACTTTGCCTTCATGCGCAGTGTGAACAAATGCTCGGGCAAGTCTGCTGGAGGATTGCCTTCCACGAGGGCCTTTATGGAATCGCGCAGCGACGGGCGGAGTGGCGAGAACATCCCGAGGTCGGTTTGGAAGCGCCGCCGGTCGATCAGAAACAATCGCGTGCTCATCTCCCTGAAGTCGTAGGCGACTCCAGGTCCGGGGAGGCGATGGCCCTCAAGCTGGCGCAAGCGGCCGTCCGGTGCGGGCGGTCCGGGAAGCGGTGCGGAGACGAGAATTTCCGGACGGGCCTCCATGCGGCCCAGGGCTTCGGAAAGCCACTCTTGGCTGCCCCCACCGAAGAAGATGTCGGAGTCGACGTGGAGGACAAAGTCGTGCGCCGCGGCATCAAGTGCGAAGAAATAAGAGTAGTACGGACCGCCGCGAAAGTCCTTCGCCGGCACGGGGCGTCCTCCAAAGAACGAATCCGCCACGCGCGACGCGGCCGGCGGTTGATAGTCCACCTCGACAATGCGCGCGCCAGGAATTGAGTGGGCGAGCGGAATGATCAGGTTCTTGCCCTCATCCCAATTCGCGGAGAATCGCCCGGCGCTCCGGCGGAGGTCCACCGTCAGGAGGATCTCGGAAACCTGCGAACGCCAGACTGCGACCTGATGAGGCAGGATAAGGCGGGCATGGGCAAAGTCGGAGGGCGCGAGGCTTATCTGCAGTGTCACGGCCGACGCGCTCATCGGTGGAGACTCCTTTGCCGGCCTTCTCCCTTTACAATAGCGGCGTCAATCGCAGACACGAGGCGCGGGGACTCGTGTTCCCAGCAAAATTCATCCTCCGCAGCTCGGCGCGCGGCGATTCCCATGGCGCGAACTCGGTCCGGCGAGGAGAGCAGCGAGTCGATCTCGGCCGCCAGCCTGGGCGCCTGTTCGAGGTCAATGATCCTGCAGGCCTCGGGGGCGAGGGCGGCGACCTCTCTCTGGCCGGCTGTGCCCGTGGCCAGGACACCGAGTCCGGCATTGAGATATTGGAAGATCTTGTTTGATATCGTGAAGTCCCTGTTCTCTGGCTCGAGGGGCTCGAGGGCGAGGCCGAGGTGATGGCCCGCTATCACACTCGGCAGCTTGTCCGGCGCCACGATGGGCAGAAACATGAGAGACGCACGCCGCCGCGGAGTGGCGATGGCGGTGATTTTCTCTCGATACGCGGGACTGACGTCGCCGAGAAGCGCGAGGCTCGACGGCGCGCGGGTGAGATTCCAAGCTGAAACGAATTCCTCGAGGCCGCGGCCCTCCCCGATCGTTTGCGAGAACCAAAAAAAGCTTGGGGAAGCGCCGGCTGGGGGAGGGGCGGGTTCCGGCTGGAGCGGGAACACATTGCGCACGACGACGGGGCGGGGTCCCCCGTATTCATGCTGCAGGGCGTCAGCCATGGCATTCGAGGTGGTCGTGACGGATAGTGCACCGCGCATTAGCGCGGCCTCGGTGGCCTGGAGGAGACGCATCGGTCTGTGGAGGCGGTCGGCGGCGAGCAGATCGCGCGAATGCCAATCCTCGAAATCAGCGGAGACAGGACGGCCCTGCGCGAGGAGTCTGTTCGCAATGACCATGGGAAGTTCGGTGTGCGCGATAAGAAGATCCCAGGACAACGAACGTGCTCGGCGTCCAAGGGCGGTCGCCGGGCCAAGCGCGTGTGCGTCGAACATCCCGGTTGAGAGGAGACTTCGGGCGGCCAGCCCGGCCGCTCGGCGTGAAAATCGGCGCAGCAGGCGAATCGGGTTGGCCCTGGGGACGAGGTCGACGACCTGCTTCCGAAAAGGTGCGCTGGAAAGCAGCACGGCATCGGTGGCTTCCTCGGCGTCAGAATAGGCAACGGTGAGCACGGTGACGTCGTGCCCGGCGGAGCCCAAAGCCGAAGCTTCCTTGAGTACGCGAGGATTGCGGCACAGCGGACCGGAGCTTAGGACGACGATTCGGCTCATCCGTACGGAAACGTTTGTCGAATTATGGTGATCTAGCCTCTGCGCGACGCGGCCTCTGCGTGGGCGACAAATGCCCGGGCTGCGGCTTTCAGTTCGAGGTGGGTTAGGATGAAGTCCCGTGGATAGTATATCCCGGTCGCAAGACCCTGTTGGAACCGCTCAAGGGCCGATGAAAACATGCCTATGTCTGCAAATTTCTCCCCACAGGTGGCGTCCCAGTAGGGTACAGAGCTTACCGGTCCGTACCGCACCCGATCTGGATGGTAGGACGGATCGAGCCATTCGCCTCCATGGTCCCAGGCTAGAATCGGGACACCCGATGCCAAAGCCTCCTGATACGCAATACCCTGTGTCTCGTGCTCGCAGACGAAGATCATCGCACGGGCGGTGGGGAGGAGAGCGCGGTACTGGTCGAGTTTGTATGAGCCGTATCTTATCTCGCTGAAAGTAAGGTTGCGGCGCCGGAGCTCGGCTCGCAAGGGCTCGAGCAGGTTTGACTCACGGGACGCGTGGTCCCAGCGGATCTTGTTGTAGAGAATGAAGTCAATCGTCTTGGGGACGTCCTGCTCCGGCGCCCAAAGGTCGGTGTCGATGCCCACGGGCCAGGCGAATACCTTGTCGCCCCAAATTGCTTCGCACATGCGGCGCATCCATTCGCCGGGAACCAGGATGCGGCGCACCGCGGCACGGGTGGCCAAATCGGGGGCGTCGATTGAATGGTCGTAGCAACAAGGGCCGACCATCAGAGGATTATGCAGCGGAAAAGTGTCGAGCACCTGGCGCTTGCCGATGATGCAGCACAATTCCTCCGGATGGCGGGATGCGCGCCGCAAGTTATTGGCGCTGTAAGGAATACCTAGCCTGTCGAGTCCGAGGCAAAGGTTTAGGAACACGCGCTCCTGTCCTCCGGGTCGGCGGGGACCATACCGGATCCGTCGCACAAGGCGGCGCGGAATCCGGTCGTACGGAAACCATCTGTCCTCGTCGGGTTCTCGGTAAAATAGGTTGAGCATCAATTAGAATGAACTCATTGGCGCGGCGTTGGCCGGACTCTCCTCGGACCCACGAGGGAATGCACTAACGGGCGGACTGCGGACTTGGCGGCGAGCAGCGCCTCGCCGGGCCAGAGTGTGCCGACATTTGCGGCAAGACATGCCATCGCGATCGGCCAGCCGTTCGCGGCTAGGCGCAAGCGGACGGCTTCGGCGCGATAATGCGGACCGAGAGCATGCTCATTGAGAAAATGAACAAGGGTGGGCGACTGCAGTTGGAAAGGGTTCCACGCTTGGTGAAGCGGCGACGGCGGCGGCGGGTTTACGAGGAGGCGGCGGCCGTGAAGCACGTCCAGCGTCAATGGCCCTTGGCATGCCATGGGATCGGTCATGTAGGTGCCGTCGTCGTACAGGCCTCGGAGGCCATGGCATGCCATGGCGCCTGCCATGACGAGTTCGTCATCGGGCTGGCCTCGAAGGCGCACAAGACCCAGCTCGTCGTAGCGCTTGGCGAGCGAGCGGGCGGTCTCGTAGACGGCCGAGGCCGTCCTGCCTGGCTCCATGTAATACAGCCCCCCGTTGAACCTGGGAATCGCGGGAACGCCCAGACGGGCGCAATAATTCGCAACATCACCGAACCACTCGCCGGATCGGACCTCCCGCGCTACGGTGGCAACAGGATGGCCTACGAGGGCGGAAAGCAGCCGGTCGAGCGGCTCATAGATTAGCAAATCGGAGTCGAGCAACAGCGTCGGACCGTCAGGCGCGAACTTGTCGAGATGAATCTTGGGGCTGAATCCCGTGCCGTACTGGCCAGGTTCAATCCGTTGTCTTTCACAGCCCCGCAGATCGGGTGGCAGCGGCGTGGTGAGATCGGAAACAATTCGAAATGTTATCGTCTTGGGATCATGAAATCGCAGGAATGACCGCGCCAGGTTGATTGCCAGGCCAAGGTAGTACGGCCGTCCGACTGCGAGCGTGATGACGGTAACGCGGGGTGAGCTCATTGGAGCCATGTCTGCACGCGGCGCGCCATCCTCCAGCCAACGGCGGCCTGCAGGAATCGGCCCTTGGGCGTTGCAAGGCGCGGCACGGGGTTTGCGTCGCCGCATTGGCGGGCACCCTCGAGCGCCTCGCGCGACAGCGAGGGAAAGTGCGGATAAGCCGCCAGGGCCCATTCGCAATAGAACGGCGCCAGGGACCGGAGGCCGCGAGAGTCGACGCCGAGCCGGACCAGGACCGCGCGCTTTCCGTGAAGCGCGTGGATGGCGCTCGTTAGCCGAGCCTCAGAGCGCCGCCAGGTACCGCTCAGGCTCCCGTTTCCGGGATGCTTGCGATAATATACTCGTCCGCGCATGGTGTGCCTGATGCCACTGGATCTCTCAACGACACGGGCGAAATACTCGCCGTCGTCGTCGACCGACAGGGTCTCGTCCCAGGGACCCGCGGATAGCGTGACACTGCGTGGAACGAGCCACTGGCTCGTCTGAACCATTCCGGCGGGACCATCGAGGCCGTAAAGGCGAAGGAGAAAGGCTAGAGGCGAGTCGCAATCGCCCGCGAAAGGGAGTCCGTCGGTGTCCAACCCGCTCAGCGGGGAACTGCCGTCATTGAAGAACACGAGCCCGGAGGTCGCCAGGTTGCCCGGTGGTCCGCCCGCAAGGAGTTCGACTTGAGCGGCGACCTTCTCGGGACTCAGAAGATCATCTGCATCAAGAAATTGGATAAGGTCTCCCTTTGCGGCCGCCAGTCCGACGTTCCGGGCGGCCGACGCTCCGCGATGCCGGGAAAGGACCACCTTCAAGCGAGGCCCTGCTAGGCGCTGCGCGATCGCAACGCTGGTGTCTGTTGAGCCGTCGTCCACGACCACCACCTCGACGTTTCCGTGAGTCTGCGCCAGCGCAGAATTGATGGCCTCTTCCAGCCATTTTGCGCTGTTGTAGCACGGAATGATGATACTGACCAATGGGGCGACCACGGATCGATATTGTGGGTTAATCAGGGCCAATGGCTCAGCACGCTGGCTTAGGGTGGGAATATTGCGAGAGAGGCCCCATTCGGATGGGGCGTGCGCTCACGTCGCCACGAGACACCCCTGCGAATCACTGTGGCAGGGACACCGGCGATCACGACGTTCTTCTCTGCAAACTGGCGAGTGACAACCGCACGATCACCTATGATGCTATCTCCAGCAACCTCAACCCCCTTCAGAATCGATACGTTCGCGCAAATCCATGTGTGCTCGCCGATTTCAATGTTGGCGGGCCAATTGGTGCGGTTGCCGTCCAAATCGATGATTGAATGGGAATCGCTTGTTCGAAAGTCGATTCCCTGTGCAAGCATGCACTGTGGCCCGATCCGGACGGATGAGTGGGGTTCGGCCAGCGAAAAACTCGCTTCCTCTATGGTGGTGCCCTGGCCGATTTCGAGGCGCCCGTGATCGTCCTCCATCCAGATCGTTCCGCCGGCGATAGCGCACGCGTCCCCGATGACGACTGAATGGTCGTCGCCCTTGATGATGAACTTGACGTTCTTGAGGATGCAGTCCCTTCCAATCTCGATTCGATTTCGCCGACCCCTGATGTCGAACTCCGTGCGGTTGAATCGGCATGTCGGGTGGTATGAGACGGCATTGCCCGTTCCTTGGAACCTTCTGCGGCAGCGGTGAAATGATATCCACGCCGCCATCCGCGCCAACAGGGGTGCGCGCAGCTGCGCGCCTCTTATGATCTGCTCGAGCGTATACATTGGCTTGGGCTCATTGTTGGTATCCGACACCGCGGCGCCCTTCAAGGGGCCCTATTGGGATGATACTGCCGCTTGGAACGCAGTTGCGGGCGGACAAGGCGGATCCAGCGTTCGCGCAGGCGCAGGGCTAACCGCGGCGCGAGGCGGGCCAGGGCGCCGAAGGCTTTGCTCCCGTCGATTGTGGCATTGGGATCGAGGTGTCGGGCAATGGCGGCGGATTTGTCCGCTGTCGCCCAGTCGAGAAACGCGCCGGCGGCCCCGGCGATCTTCCAAAGACGTCTTGCGAAAGCAGGGCGCAATTGGGGTGACGCAAGGCGCCAGCTCTTCTCCATGATACGGTAATCCGCGCTTGGGCAACGGGCCGATACGGTGTCCGACATTGAACCGGTGCGGATATGATTGATGACGGTGACAGTTGGGTCGGCCGCAAACCGGAGGCCGGCGAGCGCCATCCGCATATGTCCGGCTTGGTCCTCGCTCGCGAGCACCGCGGGATCCTCATCCCACCCGCCGCACTCAAGAAAGGGTGTCCGCCGGTAGATGCCTGAAAAGGGATTTATCTGCTCCCTGATGCAATAAGCCACCGCGTCTGCCGCCAAGGCGTCCGCGTCGAACACACGCACATAGAGCTGCTCCCCCGTGCGATCGTCCACCGCCCGGTACGAGAAAAGGACCACGTCGGGGCCATTGGGAAGCGCCATCCACGACCGCGCAGAGGTCACGAAGTTTGGTTCGAGGACGTCGTCCGCGTCGTGAAAATGGATCCAGTCGCACTGGGTGGCCTTCGCCACGGAGTTTTTCCCGTGCGGACAGCCCGCGTTCACCTTGCCGCGGATGACCTGCGCGCCAAGGCCGAGTGCGAGGTCCGAGGTGTTGTCCTTGCTCGCATCATCGTACACCCAGATTTCATCAAAGGGTTCCGTTTGGGACTTTGCCGAGGCAAGTAGTCGCCCGAGAAATCCGGCGGCGTTGTACGCCGGGATGCAAAGAGCCAGTGTGGGTTTGGCGGGACTCATGGAGGTGACACCCGCCAGTTGGTCGCTGCCAGCGCGAGGCGGCGCTCGGTCCGCCATCTCCTTGCAATCCAGGAACCATAGGCGCGCTGGACCCGACGAAACTCGATGCTGCGCAGACTGCGCGGCGCGTGCGGCCGGCCATGTTCGGCCCAGATGCGTTCATCGTCCTCCCTCCACCCCTGGAGCCATCGCTCGCTAACGCTCTTGGCCTCGGGATGGCCACGCATTGCGCCCAGAGGCACCGGCAGGTGCCTGCGCCGCGCCCCGCGCAGCAATCGGAACCAGAGCTCGCCGTCCACGTTGCATTTCATCGCCTCCCACATTGGCTCAGTTATCGAGTTTTTCCAGAAGGCGGCGTGCGTGAGGACGAGTCCGCCAAACTGGAGATAACGATCAAGTGCGAGCGCCGCGGAGCTGTAATATGCCTTGTTTTCGGATTCGGCGAAGTAGACGCCGTCGCCGTAGACGAACTCCAGCTTGGGGTCCTGCGCAAAAAGCCGCCCCACGCGCTCGAACGCACCGGGAAGATAGGCATCGTCGCTATTGAGCCACCCGATAATATAACCCGAGGCGATCGCAAAGCCCATGTTGATGGCATGGGCCTGCCCGCGATCCTTGCCCGACCGGACATACGAGAGCCACGGACGGTATCTTTCCAGGATTGCCGTTGTCCCATCGGTGGATCCCCCGTCGATGACCACAAATTCCAAGGCTGGATAGTTCTGAAGAAGTATGCTCCGCACGGCCTCCTCAATGTAACGACCCTGGTTAAAGCTGGGCATGATGATGGTGAGCTTCGGCCAGTGACCCCCCGGTTGCGGGGGCGGTGCCTCGGTCGTCCACGGCCACCCCTTGTTGTCCCCTGTTGCCTTCGGAAGCTGGCCAAGCAAACCGCCCTCGCGGAAGGGAACCGTTGGAAGCGGCAGCTGCAATCCCTGCAGGGTAAAATGTCGCCTGTACGAATCGAGGAGCGAGCGCTCGGGCGGCCGGTCGGCGGATGCAACTGAAGTCGGCGCGTCCATTATGGCTTTGACTTCGAGGCGCGAAGCGGGTTGCCGCAAGTCGTATGAAAACGATGCTCAAGGGCCTCCTTCATAGGTTGGGCCTCCATCTTGTCGGCGGGCATTTGAGGCGCCTGAAGATCCCCCACCATTCCTCCCGCGAGGCGCAACGCCTCTTGGTGTCGGCCTGGCAGGATCGAGTGGCCCACCGACGGCCCCTTCCCTCGTTCGACGAGGCAGGCTTCCGGGCCTATTCGCAGACCAATGAGGACGGCATCCTCCTTCTCCTTCAAGCCGTGCTCGGTCGCGGCGCAGGCCACATGGTCGAGATCGGCTGCGGGGAAGGAGACGAGAGCAACAGCGCCAACCTCATCATCAATCACGGCTGGACCGCGACGCTCTTCGATGGCAGCGGCGACTCGCTTTCCGCGGCGCGCCGCTTTTACGCAGCGAATCCCGACACGCGAATCTTCCCGCCGAAGTGCCACCTTGCGTGGTTTACCCGGGAAAACATCAACGCTGTGCTCCGGCAGGCCGGCGTGCCAGCCGAGCCCGACATCTTCAGCCTCGATATTGACGGGATGGACTATTGGCTTTGGGAGGCGATGACCGAGGTTCGCGCGCGAATCGTCGTGCTTGAATACAACAATGTGATTCCGGCCGAGATCGCTGTGACGGTTCCCTATTCCGAGGATTTCCGTACCGCGCAGCCGGACTTCACGGGCGCGTCGCTCGCCGCGATGGTGAAGCTCGGGCGCAGGAAGAACTACCGGCTCGTCGGCTGCAGCCAGCTGCGCTACAACGCGTTCTTCCTGCGGGACGGCGTAGGCGAGGATCTTTTCCCCGAAATGAGCGTCGAGGAGGGGCTGGATCACCCGTATCCGCGGGAGGGGCGCGAAACCCGTTATCCTCCGGTGGCAAATCTGGGCTGGGTTCATGTCTAGGATGCCCTGCAGAGGTGCTGAAGCCTGGCGAGAAATTCCGTTCCCTCTGGCTCCGCGACCGCCCTTGCGGGGATTGCCGGGGAACGTAAGAGGGCCAGGAGATCGGAGGCCGTCGAATATCGCGAAACGCCCTCCATCGACCCGGTGCTTCGCGCTGCGAGGCGGCTAGCGAGGACGGGTAGCCCGGCGGCGAGCGCCTCTGGGATTCGGGTAAGCGCGCCAGTGCCCCTGTCCTGATGGACGATGAGGCCTCGGGCGCGGCGCAGGAGGGCGTCCAGCGAATCGTCCGACAGCGAGCCGGCGAAGGTTACCCCCGGGGGCGCTCCGTCCGCGAGCGACTCGCTCCCGTGCCCCGCGACGACCAGAGGCAGGCCCTCGAGAAGCGCGGGGGCGAGCCAGCGCAGGACCGTGCTCATCCCTTCGCGCGTGGGCGCGTTGTAAGCCGTGCCAAGGATGAGCCACGGAGAATCCGGCGGCGGCGTGTGGGCGCGCGAGGCCGCGATTTCCTCGAGGCGCCCCCTGCGCTTTCCGACCGGACCATAGGGCAGTACGCGCGCCTCGAGGCCAAGATTCGCCCATAGCCAAGCATCCTCGTCAGAGATGCAAAATATGGCGTCGGCCTGCCGCATCGCCTGAAATTCGGCATCCAGGTTGCGTAGGTCGGAACCAGATCCCGTCAGGGACTCAACATTGTGTGGCAACGCGATGGTCTTGAATCCGTGAGCCCGGGCGCACCATAGCGGCACGGGTAGCGTGGTGTCCTCGCACAGCAGCACCCTTGGGCCCTCGTGGCTTCGCATGGCGCGGCCGAGAAGCGCCAGGTAATAACCCAGAAGGGAGGCCGAAATCCCGCGCCAGCGTCCTGGGTGAAGGACCCTTTGGGCGACTCCGCCCAGCCTGTCGGCAACCGGATGGCCCACGCCTGTTCGATCGATCACCGAATAGACGAAGCCCGCCTTGGCGACGAGGGCCGCGATCTGCTCGGAGCGGGCGTTGCCGCCGTGCGCGTCGGCAGACGGCCGGAATTGGCTCCAACCTAGGACAGCGGGTTGCGGGTGCATTGGGAGAGTGCGGCCTCAAGCGTATCGGCGAACAGAGCTTGGACAACCTTCGTGGCGAAGTAGCGGGAATGGGCGCGCAGGGCGCCATCGGCGAGCGAGGCGGCGAGTGCAGGCTGGCCTTGCAGGCGTTGGAAAGCCGCCCAAACATCGTCGGCGCGGGAATTTGTGACGACGAGCGCCGATGAAGTCTCGGTCGCGAACCGCACGATCGCCGCCTCGGGCGGGCCCCAAATTATGATGGGACGGCCTAGGCGGCAGTACTCGGCGAACTTAAGAGAGAAACTTGTCCTGGTTAGGCGGCGGTTTTCCGCGTCGAATGGAAGCACGACGAGAAGGGCCCCCGCCCGCCCGAGGATCTCCGCGTATTCGTCTCCCCGGAGAAACCCGTGGTGTCGCACACCCGGGGGAAGTCCGCCCGAAAGGGTTTGCGGCAATCCCGGCCCCATGATCTCCATTCGGTCGCCGGGACGACGGCTCCCGGAGGTCACCACGGCGGCGAAGCTTTCCGCATACATCCCGGTGGCGAGTCCCGCGTAGGCCAGGACGGAGGGATCGCCCGGCGCCGAGGCGGGCAGCGCCTCGCCGCCTGCGGGAAGCAGGACGGCGTCCCCAGGCCTGGCCCCAAGCTCGTCCTGCATTCCCTGGGAAAAATGGAACGAGACGCGACTTGCCGCATGCAGGCGAATGAACTCGCGCTCGAGCGCTGCGTGGCTGGAGCGGGGCGCGCCGAGGTGGATGCAGGCCAGGTCGGGCCACCAGTCCATGAAGAGGCTCACCAACGGCAGATTGGCGTGCTCGGCAAGGCGGCGAGCTGAAACAAGTGCGGGGCCGTAGGCGACGGTCAGAATGAAGTCGGGCCGGGCGGCGCGGACTATCCTCAGGGCGGCCTGGGAGGGCAATTCCCAGCCGTGAGCCAGGCTGGCGTTTTGCAGGCGGGTGCCGAATCGGCTGTGCCAGTACTTGTAGAACAGCCATCCGCGTCGCGCGCGGTGGACCGGCCAGGGCCACGAGATTTCCGTTCGTTCATGGGTGAGGACTTCGACCTCCATTCCCGGGATCCCGATCAACAACCGGTGCAGGCACTTGCTGCCCCCGCGCGAAGGTTCCGGAAGTTCTGTGGAGACCAGGAGGAGGCGCATGAAACTCCGTCAGCCGTTTTGCCGGCTTGCCTCAACATAAAGGGAATTCGGCCGCCGCGGCGAACCGTCGGGAAAGGTGTCGAGGTGAAAAGTGGCCCAGTCTCCCCGCGCGCTCGTGACGGCGTCCCGGACCGTGATGTCAGCAAAGCCCGCGTCCCGGAGTTCGCCCCCCAGCGACACGGAGTCATACATCCATTGGTGGATCTCACCCCTTTCCCGGAAACGCGCGGTTTCCCAAGGCGCGTAGTCCTCGCCGAGGACGCGTCGGATTCTTGCCTCGCGGCGATAGCCGGCGGATTTCAGCCAGCGAACGAACGGGCGCAGAGGGGCCTTCCAGTCCGGTTTGCGAGCGTCGGCTTTCTCCTCCTCCGGCGGGACGAATTCATTGTAGGGACCAACGCGCGACTCGATAAAGGGCCGCAAATCAGCGTCGGCCTCTCTGAGGAATTCAAGAAAGTGGCCTCCGCTGCGCGCGCGCACCATCTGATCCAGCAGCTCGATCTGCATCCAGGCGTGGCGCTCGGGCGCGCCGGGTTCGCCGCGGATGGCATCATCTAGTGTCTTAAGGTAGACGCGGGCCCACTGAGCAAGGTCCGGCACGCTGATGCGGATGATGCCGCCTGGGGCGAGCACCCGATGGCATTCGCGCAGCAATTTGCGGGCCCCGGGAAGGTCGAAATGCTCCAGAACGTGGGAGTGGTAAACAAACTCAAATTGACCGTCGGCAAACGGGATCCCCTTGCGCAGGTCGCAGCTTATTACCTCGGGGGAGTCTGACACGAAGTCGACGTTGGTAAACGCCGGGTGGTGGCAGAAGCCGCAGCCGATATTGAGCAGGGGCGACATTGGGCAATCAGGTGAGAGCTGTCCTGCGGCATTCGGCCGCGCATTCCGAGTAGACGGCCGCATAGCTGCGGGCCTGGCGTTCGAGGCTGAAGTTTTCAGCTGCGAACTTGCGAGAGCTGGAGCGGAGGGCCGCGAGCCTGGGCGGACTGCCAAGGATCTCGTCGAGGGCCTTGGCCCACGCCGCCGGCGTGTGGGCCGGGACGAGTTCCCCGCTCACGCCCGGGACGACGACCTCCGGAATTCCTCCCACGGCCGATCCCAGGACCGGCGTGCCGCATGCGATCGCCTCCAGGGCTGTCTGGCCGAACGCCTCCTGTTCCGAGGGAATGACAAAGACGTCGGCGGCGCTGTATGCGAGGGCGAGCAGTCGGTCATTCTGGAGAGTGCCGAGGGAGAGGCAGGGAATGCCGGGCGGCAAAGTCACCGTTCCCTGGCCTGCCGTCAGAAGCTGTGGACGGGCGTGGGCCTCGCGGAGCGCCTCCACGAAGACTCCCAGGCCCTTGCGCCGAATATGAATGCTGTCGGCCGAGAACATCACCACGGGCCGCGCCGGGTCGAGGCCCAGTGCGCGGCGGGCAAGCGCCGGCTCGACTGGACTGAACGTTTCGAGATCGAGCCCGTAGTGAATTGTGGAAACGGGAACGCCCGACAGCAGGGAGCTCGACTCCGCCTCGCTTTGAATCCAGCGGCTGTCGCCGACGAATCGAATGCCGCCGGCGAGCATTCGGTTCTTGAAGCCAAGCAGCCGGGCAAGGCTGCGCGAGCTGGCGTCCGAGGTTTCCGAGGAGGCCAGCTGGGGGCACAGCCCGCAACGGTCGCGAAACCGCCCGCACCCGTAGTCATAGTGGCAGCCCCCGGTGAAGGCGCGCATGTCATGCATCGTGCAGACAATGGGACTCGTGCCCAGGTGGAGGCCGAGGAAGGTTGGCAGGTCGACAAAACCGGCGGTCCAGTGCAAGTGGAGGATGCGGTCGGGGGAGGGTTCCCCATAGCGCTCGCCCGGGCGGCCAGAGCGATCGTCGGTGAAGGAATCGGTTTCAAAGATTGAGGGACGGTTGGAGGGGTTGTCGATCGGTCGGTCAACCCTGCGACGCCACCAGCGCTGGGCGCGGCGCCATCCCCCCTGCCTGGGCATGAGCACCTCGACGTCGGGATCATTGGTGAATTTGCGCATCACCGCCATGCGAGTATCCCAGCCTATTCGGCGCAGGCCATCGTGCAGGCGATAAGCGGCGCGCGCCGCCCCGCCGCTGGCGTCTATTGTGCTCAGGTGCAGGACGCTCAGGCGCGGCTGGCCGGGATCGCTCACGGGGACCACCTCCACATCTTCGCCGTGTCCCGTTCCACCGTCCGGATGGGCCTGGCCGGGACGCCTGCGACAATTGTGTTGGGGGCGACATTCTCCCTCACGAGCGAACCGGCCCCGATGACGGCGTCGTCCGAGATAACGACCCCCGCGAGTATCGTTACATTGGCTCCGCACCAGACACGGTTCCCGATCGTGACCGGAAGGCTCCGAGGCGTCATGGTCGACGGGTCGTGGTCGCCGCTGTTGATCTGAAGACCGGTTGCGGCGATGAAGTCATCGCCAACCGAGATCGGCGCGTGATTCATGATGCGCGCAAATTCGCCGAACGAACAACGTTTGCCGAATGAGAACATCCCATCGTTTTGCATCCAGAATCCGCGGCCAATGTAGTAGGGCCCCCCGTGTACGATCCCGCGGAAGTTGAGGTATCGCTCTCTCCAGGGGGCCGCCTTTCCGGGGCGAAGCGTTATCGCCTCGGACTCAGACGCCCGGTACAGGAGTCGTGACACCAGCGGTTCCCAGTGCCCGCGGAGGCTCAGGTGGCAAGCTCGGAGTCGGTCCCGGATGAGATTGCCCATGAGTTTAGCTGTAAGGTGTTGAGCAGTCGGAATCAACCAAAGGCTTCCGCCGACGGGAGGGGCCGGCCTGAGGCGTCGGCGAGTTCAGCGAAGACACGGGCCGGGGTCGTTCGCCCGCGATCGTCCCGGGCGGGGCCCCAATGTCGCGCGCCTCGGATTTTGACACGCAGGCTTTGGAACACGGGGTTCGGGCGGTGTCAGCCTTGTGCGCCTGAGTGTCGGCTGCCCGGGGAAACCCGGGCGAAGCGCGGCCGCCGCCGGCCTGATCGAATGCCCACGGCTAAGAGGACATGGGTCATTTCTTGGCAGGGTCCTTGGTCCATACAAGCGGCCGGCGGATCAGCCCGGGGCGATCGTCGAGTATGTGGGGGTGGTCGACGCGACCCTCGGAGTGATAGGACTCAACGCTGAACTTGGCGCAGTTGCGCACCAAGTCGTGCAACCCGTGCTGGCCGTCGTCGGATATCGCCACCGTGATCGTGTAGTAGCCGGGACTCAGGAACATGTCGGCAACGCGCACCGAGAACTCATGCAGTCCGGTCTCCATCCCGACCCGGGGGAGGCTGTCGTGGTGGTTCGAGCACGCGATGATCATGTCGTCGACGGCATTTATCGAGAAGCCGAGGACGTAGTCGCGCAAGGGACGGTGCGCGCGGACGCCAAGCTTCAGCTCGAAGGGCTCGTTGAAGGCAAATTTGTTTCGTGGCGCCCCGTCGGCACCGAGGATCTCCAGATTCTCAATGCGCGCAAACCCGTCACCCTGCCTGGAGTCGCTCGACGCGCTGAGTTCAATTCGGGCCGCCTGGCCTGCTTGGTCCTGGGAAAGGTAGGCCTTGATGCAATCCGACACCGATCCGATTTCGCCAATGCGTCCGCCGTTTAGGAAGATGGCGCGCTGGCAAAGGGCTTGGATTGCGGCCATGTTGTGGCTGACCAGGAGGATCGTGCGGCCCTCGCCACGAGTCACGTCGCGCATCTTGCCAAGGCACTTTTGCTGGAAGGCCGCATCGCCCACTGCCAGCACCTCGTCGACGATGAGGATGTCGGGTTCAAGATGGGCCGCGACCGCAAATGCAAGGCGCACATACATCCCGCTGCTGTAGCGCTTCACGGGAGTGTCCAGGAACTTCGCCACCTCGGCGAATTCGACGATCTGGTCGAACTTCTTCAGGATCTCCGTGCGCTTCAATCCGTGTATGGCTCCGTTAAGAAAGATGTTGTCGCGGCCGCTCAGATCCGGATGAAACCCGGTGCCGACCTCAAGCAGGCTCGAGACCCGGCCTCGAAGCGTCATTCGCCCTGACGTCGGCTCCGTAATTCGGGAAAGAACCTTGAGCAACGTGGACTTGCCGGCGCCGTTCCGGCCGACGATCCCCACAATTTCCCCGGTCCCTACCTCGAAGCTCACGTCGCGAAGGGCCCAGAACTCCTCCCGATTGAGCCGGGTCTTCCAGCGCAGGCGACGCCAAACGAGCCTCATCCCCTGGTGCACGGCGTCCCTGATGGTCTTCTGCTTGGCGAGATGGCTGATTCGGTAGAGCTTCGACAGGTTCTCCACCCTGATTGCGGCGTCGCTCATGGCTAGAAGTCGTCAGCGAATGTTTTCTCGGTGCGGCGGAAATACCACACCCCGCTCGCCAGAAGAATGGCGGTCCATGCGAGCGAGATACAAAAGCTATGCCATGCGAAAGGGGTGTCCCCCCTGAACAGGCTCCAGCGATATGCATCGATGACACCCGTCATGGGATTGTAGTCGAGAATCCCGCGCCACGATCTCAGGTAGTTGGTTTGATAGCCGACCGGCGTGGCGAAGATGCCTATCTGCAGCAGGAACGGCACGATTATGCGAAAATCCCGGAATCTCACCGTGAGGGCCGCAAGCCACAACCCAGCCCCGATCGCCAGGAGGACGGTCAGTGCTATGAAGAAGGGGAGCCAGACGACATCCGGGCCCGGAAATGTGCCGGTCCATATCGCGACCGCCGCGTAAATCACGAGCACGATCGTGAAGTCGACGAGGGCGACGAGCACCGTCGATAGCGGGACGAGGAGCCGCGGAAAATACACCTTTGATATCAGCTGCGCACTGCTCAGCAGGCTACCGCTTGTGTTGCCGATCGTGTTCGCAAAGAGCTGCCAGGCGAGTTGGCCGGCCATGACGACGACGAAATAAGGCTCGTTGCCCTTCGGCATCTTTGCCAGCTGCCCAAAGACGAAGGTGAAGATCGCTACCGAGGCGAGAGGCTGGACCACGGCCCATGCGATTCCCAGCACTGTCTGCTGGTAGCGCACCTTCACGTCGCGCCAAGCCAGGAAACCCAGCAATTCCCTATAGCGCCAGAGGTCGCGCCAATAGTGGGCCTCGGTGCGGCCCGCCTCGATCACCAATACGTCTTGGTTCGCGTCGGACTGGAGGGCGGTATTGGTCACCAAGGCAATGGGGACGTTGCGCGGAACCTAGGAGGCGGCTCTTTCGACCGGGCCGGTGGCTTGATGCATGCGCAAAATGTTCATCTGTAAGGGGTCTCTCTCTGTTTTCGCCCTGAATCCTACGGCGGGCCGCATCATTAGCGAGCAAATGCAGGCCGGCCTCAAGCCCGTTGCCAGCCCACGCGCTTGCAAGCGATTTTTCCGGTCACGACTGGTGCGGGCGCGGGGAATCGAACCCCGATTTCAAGCTTGGGAAGCTCACGTGATAGCCGTTATACTACGCCCGCATTTGGCGGACGTTCCTTCTAGGCGCGCCTCCTTTGCGGTCAAGCGCGCAGCTGGGAGGGGAATTGCCGGCGACAGGCCCGCATGAGCGCGCGGATCCGCCGAAAAATCGCGGGACGCCCGCAAATGGGGCTTGATTAAGCCACAATATTAGACATGTCTAACATAATGCCTCTCGTGATTCCCTCTCCCGCCTTCGCCGCCGCATTCCAGGCGACCGATGTGCTCGGCTGGCTGTTCACGCTGGGTTTGGCGGGGTCTGTCTGGCAGGGTATCAAGCACGCGCAGCGCGCGTACCGGGCCCAGGACAAGCAGGACAAATTGGAGGAGGCGGCATGGGCCATCGGGATTCCCGCGATCTCAGCTGGCGTTTACTGGTTCTCGATAAGCATCGGGATCATCAACCCGGTTTGGACGCTCGGCAATCTCCCGGCGTGGTGACGGATGTGGCCATGGAACCCGATTCGGAGGAACCCGTGCTTCCCTACACGCCAAGCAACTCCGGACGACGGGCGAGGGTCGGCTACCTGGGATTCGACGGGGTGGGGTTCAACGGTCTCTGGCCCCTCTTTGCGGGGCTCGTCCTCAGCATCGCGCTCGCCCTGAAATTCTTCGTGGCCGAAAGGGCGGGCGCCCACTGGCTCTCGCGGACGCTGCTTGCCGCCCTGCCGTTCGCCTCCGGTTTCGGTTACCTGCGGCTCCTTGTCGTGGGGCGCCCCCCGCATTTCAAGGGCGACCTCTGGGAGAGCGCGCTCAGCGTCCGGCTCGACTTCACCGATCCGCCCCGCTCCGGGCCGTCCATGCTTCCCCGCATCTTCGTCGATTCGGCTGCCGCGTCGGGGCCCGGGCGCGCGGCCGACCTGAACCATCCGATTGGGCCCGGGCGGCGTCACCCTTGAAAGGCCGCCGATGGCAAGGACGTTTCCGGTCGGGTGGTTTGAGAGGGACATGCTCTGGTGGGGGTCGTCGCTCGACGCGTCCACGTGCCTTTCGCGGGGAGCGCAGGTCGAGGTTCCCGACCTGCGAAGCGCGGACAACAGGACGGTTCTCGACCTGCGCCGCCAGAATTCCCACCTGCTGGCGGCCATCGGCTCGGCGGCCTCGCTCCAGGTGCATTGGACCGTAGAGGACGATTTCGAGGCGGCACTTGAGGCCTACAGCGGCCGAAAGCTGGGCGGGCACCCGTGGTGCCGCAGGACCTGCGCCGTCCGCCGCGCCTTCTACGAGCAGCGCCTTGCGGAGGGAAGCCTGCGGCGCGAGCGCGTCCATGTCTACCTCGCCAGGCGGTGCGAGGGTCTGCGCGCCGCCGAGGTGCGCTCGGTGGCCTCGTGCGAGGCATTCCTTCGCCAGACCGCGTCCGGCCTCGATTCCCAGCTCCGGACCCTGGCCATGGTCCACCCGCTCGGCCGGTGGACGCCCATGGACAGCGGCGCGCACGCCCTGCACCTGAGGAAGTTCCTGAACCCGAGCCTCGCCCGGCTGCTCTCCGGCGGCGGCGCCGGGGCCATGGGGCAGGTCGACGAGAGCCGCTCAATCCGGGCGAACTGCCTGAGGAGCGATTTTGAGGCGTTCACCTCGGGCGGCGCCGCGGAGCGGGGCAGCCTCCTTTTCTTTGACGGGAACTACCACGCGATTTTCGTCATGCGCGAGCTTCCCCGCGGGACGAGGCCGGGGATGCTCCTTCCGGTCCTCGACGCGGTGGGGCGCGGGGCTTCGATCACCCTCTGCATCCGTCCCCTGCCGGTGGGCGGGGAGATCGACCGCCTCCGCAGGGAGATCGACGAGCTGAGCGCGTTCCTCTCGGACCGGAGGGCGGCCGGGGTCGAGAATGACATCCGCCTGCGACACAGCCGGATCGACTCGCTGCTCTCCTCCGTGACCATCCCGTTCAACCTCCTTTTCATTGTCCGCGTGTGGGCCGACACCCCCGACGCGATCGCCGCCAAGTCGCTCGCCATGCGGACCGCCCTCCAGGGCATCGACGGCGCGGAGTTCATGCAGGTCAACAGCGCGGCCCAGGCCCGCCACCTCTTCTACGAGACGATTCCCGGGAACCTCGGCAGCACGTACCGGGGGTGGGACATCTACGTCGAAAACCACAACCTGGCCGACCTCTTGCCGGTCTCGTCGACCTTCTCCGGGCACCTCGAGGAGGCCCAGGCCCTGTACGACAGCCCGGGCCAGAGCGTCGTCGGCGTTCGCCTCGTCACGCCGAACGGGACGCCCCAGCACTCGGTCGTCATCGGAGTGAACGGGTCCGGCAAGTCGGCGCTCCTCATGGACCTCATGAGCCAGTCGGACTGCGACTGGTCCTACCGCTTCTACCAGGAGGAGGGGATGGCCTTCGTCACGCAGGCCCAGCTCTGCGGAATGCGCAACCTGGTCCTGAGGGAGTCCGGCGAGTGCACCCTGAACCCGTTCGACACGCTCGGCCTTCCCCTCACGTCGTCCACGGTGGCGCGGGTTGTGCGCACCTGCATGAAGCTCGTCGGGCTCTCGAGGGACGAGGATCGCAACCGGCGCAGGGAGGGCCTGATCGGCGAATACGTCCGCAGCCATTTCGAGGACTGCGCGGAGGATTGGAAGAACGCCGACGAGGGGCGCTGGCGCGCCCTGGCGAGGCGCGCGCTCGCCGTCGACCGGGCACGCTCGGCGGACGACGACTTCCTCGACGGCCACCTGGCGCTCAGCGAGCTCGAGCGGGCCGATCCGGCCGCGGCCGCCGAATTGATCGCGGCGGCGGGCGATGACGACGTGGTGCGGGCCTCCATCCTTCCCGCGGGCCGGCGCAACGTGGAGGCCCTGGCGTTCAGCCTGTTCGGACCCGGGGACTATCCGAGGTTTGACGGGCTCGTTTCCCTGATGAGGCACGGGCGCCTCCCGCACCACAGGAGCGCGGGCGTGGCCGGCGAGCTCGACTTCCTCTCCTCCGAGCTCGCGAAGGGGCTGCGCGCCGGCGGGGTGGTCGGCGCCTTCATCGACGGCCCGACCAATGTGGAGGTCCGCGGCGCGGGCCTGCATTTCGACACGAGCCGGCTTCCCGAGGGGACGCTCAAGGAGCTGGCTGGTTTCGTGGTCTTCGACCACGTGCGCCACCACATCCTGACGCTCCCGAGGGGAGCCTCGAAGGTGATGCTCCTCGACGAGCTGCGCCGGATCCTCCTCATTCCAGGCGCCACCGAGTTCGTCAAGGAGCTCCTCGCGCAGATGAGGAAGTATCGCTGCGTGTTCATCGGTGCCTTCCAGGAGCCGTCCCAGATCGACGACATCGACCCCGCGCTCACCGACCTCCTCCTTGGGCAGTGCAAGCAGTACTTCCTCATGCGCCAGAACAACGCGGACCAGGTGCGCCGTATAGCGCGCGTGATCGGGCTTCCCGGAGCGGCCCAGCGGGCGATCGTCCAGCATCCGCTGGTCGAGCACCAGCAGGGGGCGCGAAAGGCCTCGTACTTCACGTATTTCTCGAGGGAGGCGTCGGCGCCCGTGTGCGGCACGGTGCGCGTCGAAGTCGACCCCGCGATGCTCTACGTCGCGGAGTCGTCCGGCGCGGTGTTCGACAGGCGGATGAAGGCGCTTGGGAAATACCCCTCGGTCCTCGAGGGAGTTCTGGCCGAGTCGTCGGGGAGGACCGCGTGAGGGGCGCCTTGCCGCTCCTCCTTGCGCTCCTTGCGGGCGGGTGCGCGTCGCAGGCGGGCGCGGCGCGCAGGAGCGCCGCGGACGAGGGCTATCTCCTCGGCGCGGCGGATGCCGTCAAGCAGCTCTACTGGGCGAAGCAGGCGCTCGAGGCCCCGGGTCGCCAGGGGCCCGCGGGCAGGGTAGGATACTACACCTGGGAGGAGTCCGGAACCACGCGCGACGGCCGAAAGCTCGCCCCGGAGACGGTCGCCGTGCCGGTCTTTGTCCCCGCGCCCGCGCCATGAACGCACCGCTCGGACGCACCGCCCGCCTGGCCGCCGCGGCCTCGCTCGCCCTCTGCGCGGCGCCCGCGGCGCGCTGCTTTCTCGGGTTTGGGGACACCTCCTTCGTCACCGTGATCGCCAACCCGGCGGAAGCCGCGAACTGGGCTGCGGAGCTTGAGGCCCTCAATAGCCAGGTGGCCGCCGCCACGGGGACGCTCGAGACGGTGGGCGAACTGCGCGCGTTCGCAGGCGACCCGCGGGCGGCCGCGGGGGCGGTCAGCGACCTCGCCGGGATATCGTCAGCACTCGGCCAGCTCTCCTCCGGCGCGCAGACCGAGGCCGACCTCCTGCGCGCCTGGCAGGCGCTGGGAAAGGCAGAGCGCCTCCAGGACGCGGCCTCGCTCCTCCTGGCCGCCGGGCCGGGCGCAACCATGCAGGTGTTCGGCCAGGACCAGGCGCGCGACCCCTCCCTCTATGGGCGGCTTGCCCAGGATGCGGCGGCCGCGGCCGCAGTGCGAGGGCAGATTGCCGGCGAGCAGGCGGCGCGTGCATCGGTGGCCGCAGAACTCGCGGCGGCCTGGGTCCAGTTCAAGGCGGCCCCGACCGAGTCCAGCAAGCAGGCGATCCTCGCCGAGATCAGCCAGCTCGACTCGCAGAATCAGGTAATGGATACCCGCAGGAGGGCGATCCTCGACGACGCGGAGCTTTCGGACAGGCAGGACCGCGACAAAGCGGCCGTGCGCTCGAGGGCCGCGGACGAGCGGCTGCTGGCCGAGTCCGCGCTCCTGAACGCGAACGCCGCGGCCAGGGTCCAAGCCGCTGAGTCCCAACGGACGGCGACCCTGCAGAAGGGGCCCGCAGCTCCTTCCGAGGCCGATTACAGCGGAATCAGGCTCTGGACCACCGCCGACGCGGGAGGCGTTTCCAATTGAACACTCCATTCGCCGACGCGGCGCCCGTCTCGGACCTGCTCGACGTCTTCAACACCTACGACGGCGGGGTCATTTTCAGCGGCCTGACCCAGGGCGCCGGCGGCCAGCCGCCGATTCTCGGCACGATCGGCTGGATCTTCACGGGCTTCGGGGCGCTCTTCGTCCTCTGGGGCTTCGTCCTTAGAAGCCGGAACTCGGGAGGGGAGGGCAAGATGGGGGAGATCGCGAAGACCTGGATCGTCGTCGCCTTCATTCTGGCGGGCCCCTTCCTCATGCGCACCGCCATGGAGTGCGCCGACGCTCTTTATGAGTCCTCTCCGGGCGGCCCCCAGAACCTCACGGCCGCCTGCGTCAAGGCCGCCTATGCGATGCCCGAGCTGAACGCCCTCTTCGACCTGCTCAGGAAGGAGGCGCTCGCCCAGGGCGGCGCCTCCCAGGACACGGCCGGCCGGGAGCGGGCCGCCCTGATCCAAAGCGCCGACGACGGGAGCGTGCTCGGCTACCTGGAGGCCTTCGGTGTCGCGGTATGGGACACCGCCTCCAACGACGCATCAGGGCTCGCGCAGACATGGAACGGGATGGTCAGGTTGGCTGCGATGGCCACCGGCTTCGGCTCGGCGATGCTCAAGTGCCTCCTCATAGCCCTCACGGTCGTCCCGCTCTACCTTCTCCTGCTTGGGGCGGCGGCGATCGTCTGGTTCATGGTTCAGCTGCGCTTTTTCTTTGCAGTGTCCGGGACGATGATGCTCCCGCTCTTCACGGGGATGTTCTCCCTCCCCGCGGGCCACCCAAACCGCCAGGCCGCGCAGAATTACGTGATGCACATGGTGTCGCTCTCACTCTGGCCGGTCGCCTGGGCGATAGGCCACACCGGGACGATCGCCCTCTACAACGCCCTGATCGCGCTCATAGCGGGCACAAGCCGCGTACCGGACCTCGTGGGCATCCTGCAATGGAGCTCGGTCACTTCCGGCGCACCGACCGAGGCGCAGCTCCAGACAGTCGAGACCGCGCTCGGCAACTGGTTCATGGGGAACACGGCCGCGCTCCTGTCCATCCTTGTGGGCGGAGCCGGATTCGCGCTCTGGGTGGCGGCGGTCACCGTCCTCGGGCCCGTTTTCCTGCACAGGCTCCTCGTCACGGGAGCGCTCTTCGTCACTCAGGCAGCGGGCGCCACGGGAAGGCATGCGGCGGCAGCCGGACGACTTGCACTTGCGGCGGCCCAGGAGGCGGGAGCCAGGGGCGTCCTTGGGTTCGCTTCGCAGGGTCCGGCGGCGGGAGAGCGCCTCTCAGGGACCCGCGGCGCCGAGGCGGCGCCCACCTGGGAAGCGGGGAATCTGGATCGGGGGCGCGGGCTTGGGGCCGCGCCGGCCAGCATGGCTCGCGCGGCGCAGCGGGTGGACGAGGGCGGTTGACGGCGGCCATATGGCCACATCACCAAGGACGCGTATGGATCCCCTCTTCTCCGCAGGCTAGCTCGAGCCGGGGGCGATCGTGCAGTGTGGCTTTCCGGCGAGTTCGCACTGGGAACTGTCCGGCGGATTTGGGGCGGGCGTCCTCGAGATGGCCGGCCTTCTGCGCTTTGCGCGGCGAACGGTGATCCGGTGCTTGGCAAAGCGAAAGGCGTTGGCGCCTTCCGGTTTGGAGCGCTCTCAAAGTTTCGTCCGGACCGCGTGAGAGTCCTGTCGTATCCTGAACAGGCAATTTCGTTTGCTTCGAATTGCGGCCGACCCTTGAGATGGTAATCGGAGATGGCCCTCGCATTGTTCCCCCTCAAGAGACCGGGGTTCGTTGCCGGTTCGATAATTGCGGTCGCCGCAATGGCGACCTATTGGAACAGCTTTGCCGGACCATTCGTGTTCGACGACATCCCGTCGATTTTGGATAATCCGACGATCCTGCATCTGGGACGGCTGCGCGAGGTGCTGAGCCCGCCATTCGCTGGGGGGGTCACAGTCGGGGGAAGGCCTCTCGCAAATCTCTCGCTCGCGATAAACTACGCAATCAGCGGTTACAATGTGTGGAGCTACCACGCTTTGAACCTTGTGGTCCATGTGCTTGCCGGGATGACGCTCTTCGGGCTCGCAAGGCGAACGCTGGACCGCACGGACGACCCAACCAGGAAGGAGAATAGGGAGGTGCGATTTTGGCTTGCAGCACTGGCGATTGCGTTGATTTGGACGGTCCATCCGCTGCAGACGGAATCGGTGTCGTATGTAATCCAGCGGACGGAGTCGATGATGGGCCTTTTTTATCTGCTGACCCTTTACGCATTCGCGCGCGGCACCGAGGGTGAAACTCCGGCGGAACGCGGGCTATCGGCCGGAAAAACAAGTGGGGGGTGGCTGGCTGTTTCGTGGCTCGCGTGCCTGGCAGGCATGGCAACCAAGGAGGTGATGGTTTCGGCTCCGGTGATCGTGTTCTTGTACGATCGGTGCTTTGCGGCTGGATCGGTCCGAGAGGCTTGGAGGCGGCACCGGCGGTATTATGTGATGCTCGCTTCAACCTGGTTGCTCTTGGCCTGGCTCGTCGTCCAAACCGGCGGGAACCGAGGGGGTTCAACCGGCATCGGCTCCCCGGTACCTTGGGTGACCTATGCAATCTCCCAGTTTCCTGCAATTGTGCATTACCTGAGCCTCGCGGTGTGGCCGCATCCGCTTGTCTTCTATTATCCCGCTCGATGGCCATCGGCCGCGGAAGTGGTCCCATTTGCGATCACCGTAGTGCTGCTCGCGGCCGGCACAGCCTACGCCCTCGTAAGAAATTTGGCTATAGGCTTCCTCGGAACCTGGTTTTTCGCCGTGCTGGCCCCGAGCAGTCTGATTGCTGGAGCCGCCCAGACCGTCGCCGAACACCGGATGTACCTAGCCTTGGTCCCGGTCACAGTAGTCATCGTAGTCGCCCTCCTTCAGGCGAGCGCGGCTTGGCTCCCCCGGTCGTTCGATCGCGGCATCCTAGGCGGTCTCTTATGCGCGGCGGTCGCCTTGGCGATTGGAACGAGGTCACGGAACGAGACGTACCGGAGCGAGTTGGCCCTCTGGACGGACACAGCGAATAGTATTCCCGGCAACGCCCTCGCCGAAAACAACGTGGGCATCGCCTTTGCCGATTTGGGAAACCAGGCGGCTGCGAAAGCCCAGTTCGAAAAGGCCCTCCTAATCCTGCCGTCCTACCCCAATGCCCTAATCAATTTGGGGAACATCCTCCGTTCGGAGGGGCGAGCCGCTGAAGCGACCGCATTTTACGAGCGAGCATTGAGTCTCAAACCCGACACTCCCGAGGCGCTAGTCGACCTTGCCAACGTCTTACGCGAGCAGGGACGAATTCAAGATGCGATCGACCGCAGCGAACGGGCCTTGGAGCTCAGGCCTCTCTACGCGGAGGGCTACAACAGCCTCGCCCTTTGCCTGGCGCAATCGGGTGACCTCGAAGGAGCAATCAAGCCGTACCTCCAAGCGCTCGAACTAAAGCCCGACTATCCCGAAGCTGATTACAACCTTGCCAATGCCATGCTGTCGCTCGGCAGAAAAAACGAAGCAATAGAGCGGTACCGAATGGCGCTGCGGCTGAGCCCCACGCTCGCGGAGGCCCACAATGGATTGGGCATAGCCTTAGCCAAAGAGGGACGCATCGACGATTCTGCCGACGAGTATCGTCGTGCATTGGCCTCAAGACCTGACTACGCCGAGGCCGCTTACAATCTCGGCAACCTGCTGGTCCAGGCCGGTCGGCTGACCGACGCAATCGCCGTATACAGGACGGCGCTCCGGTCGCGTCCTGGGTTTTCCGAGGCTGAGGGCAATCTCGCGAACGCCTTATTCAGCGAGGGCCGTCCCGCGGAGGCAGTCGGTTTCTACATTGAGAGCCTTCGCCTTCGGCCTGATTCGGCCGATACACACTACAATCTTGCTCTTGCGCTGCGAGCGGTTGGACGGACGGAGGAAGCAAATGACCACTTCCGAGAAGCGGCGCGGCTCAAGGCGCGGGCGACGGGTGCATCACCGTGACTCGATACCTCAGTGAATGCACCTTGGGATCTGCCCCATAAACCCTTTGCATCCGGATTTTCCCGAATCACCATCGGGGCGACCATTCGTTTTTTTTCGACCAATGGCTGTACTCCAAGCCGCCGTCGGCCTGGCGAGTCCGCCTTGTGGAACTCGGGAGCCAGCTGGCGTTCGAAGCTAATTCCGACTCCCATCCGACCCTAGATCGTGCCCATTCCCCGAATCATCAGGTCAGCATCCAACGGCGCCGAGAGGCTCCTGGACAGGATCCTGTGCGTCGTCGGGGCGGTCGTCTTCTCCCAGGCGCCGGAATTCATGCAGCAGTACCTCCAGCGCCTCGAGGGGCATCTGGATGAGGCGCGGCTGACGCTCGGCAAGTTCAGGGAGGCTGCGGCGCAGTCCGGCATGACGCTCGCCCAGCTTGTCGCTGGCGCCGGCCAGAATCCGGATCCTTCCATGCAGAAGGTCGGCGGCGTGATTCAGGGCGCGGTCGAGCGCGTGGACGAGCTGTCAGCGGCGGATGCCGCGCTGCGCGGCGCCTCGATCTGGACGAGGCCCTTCGTGTTTGCCGGGCATATTGACTGGGGAATAGCCAAGGCGACATGGGCCATCTACAGGCCCGCCGTGCCGACGACGGGCGAGGGCTTCCTGTATTCGGGCCTCGGGATCGGCGTCGCGCTGGCCCTCTATTACGGGGCTGTCAGGGCGCCGATAGCGGCGCACTTTCGAAGGAAGGCCGCAAGGGGCGCCAGTGCGTCCTGAGCAGGGGGGCGGTTCTCAAATCCGTTTACAGGAGGGGCTGCGGTGGGCAACTTGTCGGGGCGCCATGCCCGACACCCTCCAGGTTCAACTCGGCGATCGCTCCTATCCGATCCTCCTAGGCGGGGATCTGGCGGCGGATGTGCGTGCGATGTGCTCAAGCCTCCGGCGCTCCGGGCGCAAGCTGGCCATGATTACTGACAGCAATGTCGCCGGGATCCAGGCTGCGGCGCTCCAATCCATGTTTGGCGATGTGCCGATGCACGTCTTCCCGCCCGGGGAGGAATCGAAGACGATGACCGAGCTGGCCCGGGCGCTGGACTTCCTCGCCTCGCAGGGCATCGACAGGCTGGGCTCGTTATTTGCGGTGGGAGGAGGGGTGGTGGGGGATCTCGCCGGGTTCGCGGCGGCGTCCTACCTGCGCGGCATTCATTACTACCAAGTGCCGACGACGCTCCTCGCGATGGTGGACAGCTCGGTGGGCGGGAAGACCGGCGTCAACCTGAAGGCGGGAAAAAACCTCGTGGGGGCGTTTCACCAGCCGCGCGGGGTGTTCATCTCGACGGGGTTCCTTGCGACCCTTCCCGGGCGCGAATTCGCCGCCGGCATGGCGGAGGTGATCAAGACGGCGCTCCTCGAGGAGGGACCGCTCTTTGCCGAGCTCGAGCGCGGAACCCTGACAGCGGGCGATCCCAGGCTTCCGCAGGTCGTTCGCCACTGCTGCGCCATCAAGGCCAGGGTGGTCGAGGCGGATGAGCGCGAGCTCGCCCGGGATTACGGGCGAGCGCTCCTCAACCTGGGGCACACGTACGCTCACGCCATCGAGCAGGTGACCGGCTACGGCCCGTACCTTCACGGCGAGGCGGTCGCCATCGGGCTGTGCGCCGCGGCGCGGCTCTCGAAGGCGCTGGGGAAGCTCTCGGGGTCCGACGTCGCCCGGGTCGAATCGACGGTGGCCGCGCACGGCCTTCCCACGCGCCTGTACTCCCCGCTTCCGGTCGGCGACCTCATGGCGGCCATGGCGCGCGACAAGAAGATGCGCGCCGGCGTCCCGCGGTTCGTCATCCTCAACGCGCTGGGCCAGGCCGTGGTCCGCGCCGATGTCCCGTCCGACGCCGTCAAGTCGGTCTGGCGCGAGATCGGGGCCGCCTGAAGACGGGGAGAAAATTCGTGTGTTCCGCCCGTCTTCCGGTTAGTTGATGGCGCATGTCAGCGATCGACGAAGGCATTGTCCGGGAGTTCTTTGAGCAGAACGGATTCTTCGTCCGCCAGGTCCGCAAGTACCAGGTCCAGGCCCGCCGGAAGACCGGGGACGAGGAGATCGACCTCCTGGTCCACAACCCGTCCTGGCTCAAGGGGAGCCGCAAGCCGGACTTCTTTCTTTTCGCGACGGAGCTGCCCTTCGTGCACCAGGCGGTCGTCTCCGTTAAGCCCTGGCACACGGACGTGTTCACCCCCGCGATGCTGAAGGGCTCCCCTGAGATCTTCGGGTTCCTTGAGCAGAACGTCCTCCGGCAGGCCGCGCGGCTCTTCCCCACGGAGAGCGACGGCGTCGGCGCCGACGTCGCCAAGATCCTCGTCCTGCCGGCGATTCCCACGGCCGAGCCCTTCCGCTCGCAGAGCGTCGAGCTCCTCAAGGAGCGCGGCGTCGACGGGATCATCTCCTTCAGGTCGATGCTCCTAGACCTGATCGAGAAGATCGACGCGAACCGGAACTACGGTAAGAGCGACACGCTCCAGGTGATCCGCGTCCTGAAGAACTACGACCTCCTCAAGGATGCCCAGCTCGACCTGCTCTCGGACAGGATGCAGACCGCGAGGAGGGCCCGGGCGGGCCAGGCCGCGCCCGCCCAGGACTAGCGCGCGCCCAGGGGGCGCCAGAAGGTTCTCGCGCTGGAACGGGACTATTTTTGACAATGACCCGATGAAGAAGGACATCCACCCCACCGCGATCGTTGAACCCGGCGCCCGCCTTGGCGCCGGCTGCGTCATCCATGCGGGGGCGATCATCAAGTCCGGCGCGGTCCTCGGGGACCGCGTGGCCGTCCACCCGTACGCCGTCGTAGGCGGGGACCCCCAGGTCCTCCGGTTCGACCCTGCGGTCCCGACGGGGGTCAGGGTGGGAGAGGGAACGATCATCCGCGAATACGTGACGATCAACCGGTCGATGGAGAAGGGGGGCCAGACGGTCGTCGGATCCAACTGCCTCTTCATGGCGTGCTCGCACGTCGCCCACGACGCGGTCGTGGGCGACAACGTCGTGGTCGCAAACGCGGTCCTCATCGCGGGCCACGTGAGCGTGGGAGACTTCGCGGTCCTCGGCGGCGGGTCGGCCTATCACCAGTTCACGCGCGTCGGCGAGGGCTCGATCATCGGCGGGCTCTCCCGCATCACCCAAGACGTCCCGCCCTATGTCATGGCCGCCGAGCGGGACGAGGTGGCGGGCCTCAACCTCGTGGGACTGCGGCGCCGGTCGGTGACGCGGGAGGCCATCCAGGAGCTCAAGGCGGCGTTCCGCCTCGTCTACTTCAAGTCCGGGAACATCCGCGAGATCGCGTCGAAGGCGCTCGAGGCGGGGACGTTTGCGTCGCCGGAGGCGCGCCGCTTCCTGGAATTCATCAAGGCCGGCACCCGCGGCATCGCCCGGACGCGGCGGCCGGAGCCGGGCGCCGGGTCCGATCCGGATTGACCGGCAAGCCGGGTCCATTGAGCGAGCGGATAGCCATCACCTGCGGGGACCCGTCCGGGGTCGGGCCGGAGATCATCTCGGCCTGGCTCGCCGCGAACCAGGCCGAGTCGGACTCGGTCGCGGTGATCGGGCCGCCTCGGTGGCTTGCCTCCCTTGAGACGGGGGCGCTGAAAATCGCCGTCGGGACCGAGGACTACGCGGCTCGCGCGGGCAGCCCGGACGGGGAGGGCGCCCTCGTGGCCTGGGCCGCGCTCGAGAGGGCGGCCGGCCTGTGCGCGTCCGGGGAGTTTGCAGGCGTGGTGACGGCCCCCGTGAGCAAGGAGAGGCTGGCCGCGATCGGATGGGCGTTCGCCGGCCAGACCGAATTCTTCGCCGCGCGCTGGGGCGGCGAGCCCACGATGGCGTTCTGCGGCGGGAGGCTCAGGATAGCGCTCGTCACCTGGCACATCCCCCTTCGCGATGTCGCCGCCGCCCTCACGTCCGCGAGCATCGGCCGCGCGGTCTCGGCCGCCGACGAGCTCGCCCGGGCCGAGGGCGTCGCCGCTCCGAGGATCGGCGTCTGCGGGCTCAACCCGCACGCGGGGGAGGCCGGCCTCATCGGGACTGAGGAGCGCGACACGATAGACCCCATCCTCGACCGCCTGCGCCCGCGCCACCCGGGGCTTTCGCGCTGCCAGCCCGCGGACACGCTCTTCGCGAGGCAGCTGCGCGGCGAATTCGACGTCATCGTCGCCCTCTACCACGACCAGGGCCTCGCGGCGCTCAAGGCGGTCGACTTCGACGAGTCCGTGAACGTCACGCTTGGCTTGAAGCACGTGCGCACGAGCCCGGACCACGGAACGGCGTTCTCGATAGCCGGAAAGGCGGAGGCCAGCCCGCGGAGCTTCTCGAACGCGGTTGCCGTCGCGCGGCGCTTGATTCGCGCGCGGAGTGGGCGATAGTGTGTCCCGCATGCCCGAGTCGACCACGCTTTCGCCGCAGCCCGCCGCCGCCGTCCGGGAGGGGGGGGAGGGCCTGGTGCGGGTGACCGAGTCCGCGGGAAGCAAGGTGCGCGCGCTCATCGAGCGTGAAAACCAGGGTGATTTCCTCCGTATCGCCATCACCGGGGGCGGGTGCAACGGCTTGAGCTACAAGCTCAAGTTCGCGCCGGAGCCCAAGAAGGGCGACATCCTCGTCCGGTCGGGAGGGGTGGCGGTCCTCGTGGACGCCAGGACCGCTCTTTACCTCAAGGGTACGGTTCTCGACTACTCCTCCCAGCTGATCGCAGGCGGGTTCAAGTTCACGAACCCGAACGCAAAGGCGAGCTGCTCCTGCGGTGAAAGCTTCAGCGTTTAGGTGTTGTGTTCGGGGCCGCTTCGGGCGACCGTCCCCTTACACTACACACCCAGCAGCGTAATCATTGATGGCCATACCGACTCCTTCGGCCGCCCCGGGCGGCAACCGTTCAAACGGTCAATACCAGCGTCGCAATAACGATCCGTTCGCGGCCATCAGACGCAACCACCGCATCAAGGTCCCGCAGGTGCGCGTGATATCCCCAAAGGGGGAGCAGCTTGGAATCCTGGATACGCCGAAGGCCGTGAACCTTGCGCTTGAGGTGGGCCTCGACCTGGTCGAGGTCGCGCCCAACGCGACCCCGGTGCCCGTCTGCCGGATCATGGACTTCGGGAAGTACGTCTACGAGGAGCAGAAGAAGCACTCGCACGCGAAGTCGACCGCGAGCAAGATCAAGGAGATCGAGTTCACGGCGCGCATCGCGGAGAACGACTTCAAGACGAAACTGCGCCACGCCGAGGAGTTCCTGGACCACGGCAACAAGGTGAAGCTTCGCCTCAAGTTCCGCGGGCGCGAGATGGCGCACACGGAGCTTGGTTTCGAGGTGATGAAGAAGGCCGTCGTGGAGCTCGCTGGGATGGGCCACCCGGACGCCGACCCAAAGCTCATCGGGCGCAATATCCACGTCATGCTCACGCCGCTGCCGGCGAACAAGAGGAAGCCGAGGTTTCACGTGAAGAACGGGAAGGCCGAGGATGAGGCTGCGCCTCCCGGCGGGGCCTGAGGCCGCCGCGGCCATGCGCGCGGCGCTCGCCGCACTCCTGCTAGCGCCGGTCGTTATAACCGCAGGCGGATCCGACCTCGCAGTGACCCGGATCGGGGCGGTCGACTACGTGAACCTCCGGGACGCCGCCGAGGGCCTCGGGCTCCGGCTTGTCCGGTCCGTGCCCGATACTGCCGTGATGCTCAAATCCGGCGCGCAGCCTGTCGCCCGCCTCGTCGACCACAGCCGCCAGATCGACGTCAAGGGCTTGAGGGTGTTTCTCGGCGACCCTGTGGTCGCTAGAGGGGGCGAGTTCCTCGTGAGCCGTATCGACTTCCAGGACCGCCTGATGCCGAAGTTTCGGCCGGACCTGTGCGGCGCGCCCCCGGCGGTGCCCCATGTGGTCGCCATCGACCCCGGCCACGGCGGCACGGACCCCGGGGCTGAGAACAGGATTCTCGGAACGATGGAGAAGACGTACACGCTCGACGTCTCGCTCAGGCTGAAGAAGCTCCTCGAAGCCGCGGGCTACAAGGTTGTGCTTACGCGCGATTCCGATCACGACGTCCCGAAGCCCGTTCGGTCGGAGATGGCGAACCTGGCGGGTGTCGACTTCTTCGTCAGCGTGCACTTCAACCTTATCCACAACGACCGCAGGACGACGGGAGTCGAGGTGATGTCCTTCCCACCGCGGACACAGAGGTCTACGGAATCCTGGAGCCCTGGCTACCGGGACGACGCGGAGTCCAAGGCCTCCCCCGTCAATGCGTTCGACGCCTGGAGCGCCGTCCTCGGAGGGGCGCTCCACAGGAGCCTCCTGGATGCGCTCCGCGACGGCGACCGCGGCGAGAAGTTCGAGCACCTTGCTGTGCTACGGGGCCTCAAATGCCCCGGTGTGCTGGTCGAGCCCGCATTCATCTCGAGCGACGTCGAAGGTGCGAGGCTCGAGACCGCGGCATACCGGGACCAGATCGCGGCGGCGATCCTTGCGGGCATCCAGGACTACGCCGCCGAGATCCGGGCGCTTCATCCCACGCAGGTCCAAGTCCAGGCCCAGCCCGCTGCGCCCAACTCGAGGTCCCAGCCGACCCGGCCCTCGCCGAGCCCGTGAGCAAGCCGCGAAAAGTCTCGAACGCCGAGGCGCGCAGGTTCCTTCGCCGCGCCCACCTGCTCGACGTCCCGGTTGCGGGAGTGGGCGACGTGATTGCGCACCACGGCTACATCCAGATCGACCCGATCAACATCTGCGGGCGGATGCACGACCACATCCTGAGAAACCGCGTCTCGGGCTACCGCGAGGGCGGCCTCATGCGCCACCTGCACGGGGGCGAGGACGGCGCCTGCCTCCCCGCCGAGAAGCGCACGGCGTTCGAGCACCATCTGCCCCACAAGGGGATCCTGGTCGCGCTCCCCATGGAGGCGTGGCCCCACCTCCAGGCGGGTATGCGCGCGCGGACACGCCACGCGAGCTCATGGTCGGGGCGCCTCACGGCGCGCGAGCGCGAACTTGAGAAGCCGATCTTTGACGCGCTTGCCGCCGGGGGCCCTATCGGCCCCGAGGAGTTCAACGACAAGCGCAGGACGCGGCGGGACTGGGGTTCGTCCACGCTGGCGAAGTCGACCCTCCAGAAGCTCTTCTTCCACGGACGTCTCCTCATCGCCGCGCGCCAGGCCAACCGGAGGCTCTACGACCTTCCGGAGCGGGTGCTGCCGGCGGCCGTGCTTGCCGGGCGCGAATGCACGCCGGAGGAGACGGCGCGCTGGAGCGCGGTGACACGCCTCAGGCAGCACCGCCTGGTCGCCCTCACGCGAAGCGAACTGGCCCTCGTCGGGGACGTTGTGCAGGCCGTGGCGATCGAAGGCTGTCCCTTGCTCCACTGCCTGTCCGAGGACCTTCACTACTTTGACGACGGGTCCGGGCCGGATTCGGACACCGGCCCGATGCTCCTCGCACCCCTCGATCCCATGATCTACGACAGGCGGGTCACCCGCCAGCTCTGGGGCTTCGACTATACGTGGGAGGTGTACGTCCCGGCCCCCAAGCGGAAGCGGGGCTATTACGCGCTTCCCATATTGGCGGGCAGGGAACTCGTTGGCCATGTCGACCTGAAGGCCGACCGCGAGAAGCGCCGGCTCGGCGTCGTATCGCGCAAGGTCAGCGGCCGCCACCGGACAGCGCCCGCGGTGAGGGACCTGGCACTCTTCCTGGGGCTCGGTTCCGGCTAGAAGGCGGCGGAGAGCTGTCCGGAGCCCCTGGCAGGCTCAAACCAGTCGCAGGGGTCGGAGTCGCGCGCGAACTCGGGGCATTCCTCGGCGAGGCGGTTGCGCAGGCGCTCGCGCGCCCGGGCTATCCGGCTCTTCACGGTGCCAACGTTGATCCCGAGCTCGGCGGCGATCTCCTCGTAGGACTGGTCGAGCGCCGTGCGCATCGTGAGGATCCTGCGGTGGCAGGGCTCGAGCTTCTGCATGCAGGCCTCGACGGCGTCGACGAATTCGGAGCGCGAGCTCTCCTGCGAAGGGTCGGGGTCGGCCGCCGACATGAGGTCTGAGAGCGTGGCGTCGCCCTCGCTGCCCGCCTCGGAGTCGAGGGAAAGGGTCGCGTGCCTGCGCCGGCGGAAAAAGTACCAGTAGCGGTTGCGCGCGAGGTTGACGGCGATCCTGTGGAGCCACGTGGCGACCGAGGAGTCCCCGCGGAACCTTGAGAAGCCCCGGTGGGCGCGCACGAAGGTGTCCTGGGTGATCTCCTCAGCGTCGGCGTGGTTGTGAAGGAGCCCCATCGCTGCCGCGAAAATCCTGGACTGATGGCGGCTCATGATCTCTCCGAAGGCGGACTCGTCTCCGCCGTTGAATCGCCGAACGAGGTCGGCGTCCTGGATGGCTTCGGCATTCATAATGGCCAAATGAACACCTCGCTTCGTGCCACGGCCCGCTACGCATTTCTAAGGCATTTCTTTCCTTGATCTTACGGAATGAAATTAGATTCAGGCGGCCTTTTGCGCCCGCAATTTCGTGCATTTTGCAGTTTGGAAATAAATGAATTTCGCAAATGGCACGATTCACGCTCCCAAGATCGAAGTTACAAATTGAAGTCATCTGGAATTGCTCAACTTCGATGCTTGACTGGATTGCAAAGGGAATATGTCCCTATGCGCTTCAGCGTTCGCTCCTGACTTCACCACACCTCGAGCGATGACCGATAAGAACAGGGCCAGATGCGTTAGCATTAAGGAAGCTACAAACACTACAAAATGAAATACCCATCGTATAAGTGGATTCTGGCCGGGGCGCTCGCCTTGGCTCTTAGCGCGACGAGCTCAATGTTTGGGCAGGGCGTGACGACCGCCGAGATATCCGGTTTCGTGACTGACAAGAACGGCGCCCCGATTGCCGGCGCCAAGATCGTCGCGACCCATGTTACCACGGGCGCCCATTACACGACCGTGTCCAATAGCTCCGGCAGCTACGCCATAGACGGTCTCCGTCCCGGCGGCCCGTACTCCATCGAGGCCACTGCGCCAGACGGGACGACGGCCTCGGATACCGGCCTCTATGTCGACGTCGGTGGGAATCTGAGCGAGAACCTCAAGCCGGGCTCCGAGGTCGTCACCCTCGCCGCCGTTCAAGTCGGTGCCTCGCGCGACACCAAGTTCGATGGAGGCACGATGGGCACCTCCATGGCGTTCAACTCCAAGGAAGTCGCCACGATCAATAGCGTGCGCCAGGACATTCAGGATATCGAGAATCTCGATCCCCGCACGAATCTGCAGCAGAGCGCCGCAGGCGACTCCAACTATACGCTGAGCGTCGCGGGTCAGAACCCCCGTGAGAATCTGGTGCTGATCGACGGCGTGTCGGCCTCCGACAACTTCGGCCTTAATTCCAACGGCTACGCCGGCCTTCGCAATCCGCTCCCCTTGGACTGGATCGAGTCATTCTCCTTCGACATCGACGAGTATGACATCGCCTACAGCGGCTTCGTCGGTGCGGTTTCCGACGCGACTCTGAAGTCCGGAACCAACGAGTTCCACGGCGACTTGTACGAGTTGTACACCGGCACGAACTTCCGTGGCCCCGACCCGATCCCCAATCCGCTGGGCGCGCACGAGTCGATGCAGGCTCACACGACCGGTGCCACCTTTGGCGGCCCGATCATCAAGGACAAGGTCTTCTTCTTCGTCGGCTATGAGGCGTTCCGCGAGCTCGCCGCCCCGGCCCCCCCGACCTTCAATCCGTTCGATACCGCCGCTGACACGGCGACGATCAACCAGATCCTCACCGTCGCCGCGAGCGAAGGTGACGCCAACGAGGGGACCTACCTCCCGATTGCCCACACGTGGCAGCAGAACTTTGTGGCCAAGGTGGACTGGAATATCTCGGACAACCACAAGTTCGACTTCACCTTCCGTCACAACGACGGTCGCGCCCCGCTTGAGTACAACTACACGTCGAGCTTCGAGACATCGCTCAGCGGTTCCTGGTACGACTCCCACCGTGTGGACCAATCCTACACGGCCAAGCTCAACAGCGACTGGAATTACATCATTCCCGGCCTGACGACCGAGTTGGAGGCCACCTTCCGCCTGTACAATGGTACCGCGATTCCCGAGGGCACACTTTGGCCGGCAGTCACCATCATCCTGGGGAACTTCGGTTCCTATCAGGCTGGCGCCGCCCCGACCGAGCTGTTCCTTGGTACGTCAGCCAGCTACCAGGACAACAACCTGCACACGCAGGAAGTTGAGGAGCACCTCTATGCCGACTACGCCCTGGGAACGCACACCTTCAAGTTCGGTGGCGCCTTTGATCGCGTTCAGCTCACGAACACCTTCATTCAGAACACCCTTGGCTCGTACACGTTCTCGAACATCCAGGACTTCCTGAATGCCACGCCGACCGGCGCGACGCAGACTGTCGCATCGCCTGGCTTCACGCTCAATCAGTCGATCGCGCACTTCTGGCAGCTCAACATCTCTCCCATGCTCCAGGATACCTGGAAGCCGGTGCAGAACCTCACGCTGCTCGGCGGCATCCGCCTCGACTATCCGTACATGAATCAGCTGCCGCCGCTCAGCACGGTCTTCCTGAACGCGGCAGGCTACCCCAACACGAAGACGATCAATGGCGATTACACGATCTCGCCTCGCTTTGGCTTCAACTGGGACATCTCGAAGGACGAGACCACGCAGATCCACGGCGGCGCCGGCCTATTCGCGACCGCCCCCCCGTATGTGTGGCTGGAAAATTCGTTCAACAACGCGGGACTCACGACAACAGCGTCCGTGTCAAACAGCGCCAAGATCATCCCGGGCTACACCTTTGCAGGCGCCAATACCGGCCCAGTTCCGGCCGCCGCGGGAGCTCCTGCACAGAACATCGACTTCATCTCGAGCAATTTCGTGGATCCGTCCAACTGGAAGGAAAACCTCGCGATCGACCACAAGCTGCCGTTCGGGAACATCACCGTCACGGCCGAGGCCGACTGGAGCGAGGTTAACAAGGACGTGTACTACACGCAGAACAACCTGAAGGTGGCGGCCACCGGCCCGGCGTTCATGCCGGACGGCGCGATTCGCTACGCTGGAAATATCACCCCGACAAACATCGGCAGCGCCTACTTCGTCCCCGGGTACACGACCGGCAACTTCTACACAAGCGCCACGAGCTCGAGCACGGCGACGCTGGAGGCCAATACGGCCCTCGCAAACGTCTATGAGCTGCAAAACACCGACAAGGGTGAGTCGTCGGAGTACACCCTTGAAATCCAGCGCAAGTTGAAGGACGGCTGGGCCTGGAGCCTCGCCTACACCCACACGCATGCCACGCAGGTGGATGAGCTCGGTGGCACGACAGCCGCCGGCGGCACGACCAGCCCGTTCGTCAACCCGAACGACAACATCGCCTACCGCTCGCAGTACGCGGTTCCGGACAAGGTCGTCGCGACCGGGGTGAAGGAGTTTAACTTCTTCAAGAAGCGCCACGCGGAGACGGTCTTCACCGCGCAGTTTGTCGCCCAGAGCGGCCAGCCCTACAGTTTCGTATTCAAGGGTGACGCCGACGGCTCGGGTTCGGGCAACGAAAACTCGCTCCTGTATGTACCGACGGGTCCCACTGACCCGAAGGTCGCATGGATCAGCCCCGTGGAGGAGAGCAACTTCTTCAACGTCTGGCTGCCCACCCACCCCGCCCTCGAAAAGTACGAGGGCCAGGTCGCTCCCCGCAACGCCTTCGCCGGCGCCTGGCAGCACACGCTCAACATCAGCGTCACCCAGTCGATTCCGGTTTGGCACGATGTCGACGTCAAGGTGTTCGCGACGATGTTCAACTTCGCGAACCTCATAAATAAGAACTGGGGCATCGTCACAAACTACGGTCAATACAACTTCCCCTATGGTGAACAGACCGTGGTGGGTACGGGCTACAACGCGGCCGGCAACGGCGGCGCTGGCCAGTACTTGTATACATTCAATCCGGGCACCCTCGGTGCGCCGCAGACATACTCGGACCTGTCCCGCTGGTACCTGCAGGTCGGCGTGAAGCTCGAATTCTAATCGGGCCCCGTTATTCAGCTTCAAGCCGCCGCGCTCTCGGGCGCGGCGGCTTTTTTGCATCCGGCTACAAGGGCCGGAATGCCGGCGCAAGGAATTGAAATGCTCGCTTCCTCCGCGGCCCAAATGCTACAAATTCGTTCGCAGCATCGATATGCGCAAGAATCATGACGGCGGGTCAAAACGTGCATCCCCGGGCCGTGGTGTGCTCCTCCTGGGCTCCGTGTCGCTGGTGCTGGGTTCCTTGGCCGCTTACCTCGGAAGTTTCCGGGGGCCGTTCCTCTACGACGATCGTGGATCGGTAATCGACAATCCGACGATCCGACAGTGGTCGACGGCGTTCCGGCCGTTGGCGACGGGCTGGCCCGTGAGCGGTCGACCAATCCTCAACGCGAGCTTTGCGGCGAATTACGCTTTTTCGGGACTCGATACGCATGGGTACCATGCGACGAATTGGATGATTCACACCGGCGCTGGTTTGCTGCTCTTCGGCCTGTGCCGGCGGATCCTTCTGCGCGTGCCCTCGTTGGCGGCGTCCGCGACGTGCGTAGCATGGGCCACGGCACTCTTCTGGACACTGAGCCCCCTGCAGACCGAGTCGGTAACCTATATCAGCCAGCGGGCCGAATCGCTCATGGGGCTATGCTACCTGGGATGCCTCTACGGCTTCATCCGGGCCTACGGGAATGGGGCCACTTCGCTCGGTTGGGCCGCGGTGTCGGTGGCGGCGTGTTTTGCAGGCATCGGCTGCAAGGAGGTGATGCTGACGGCGCCCGTGGTCGCCCTCGTCTGCGACCGCGTCTTCGTCGCGGGCGGCTGGCGGGCGGCACTTGCCGCGCGACGGGGTTACTATTCCGCATTGGGCGGTTCATGGGTCCTCCTGGGAATCCTGATGCTGACGACTGGAATGCGCGGCGGGACCGTTGGCTTCGGATCCGGGATCGCCTGGTGGGCCTATGCGGTCACCCAGTTCCGGGCAATCGCGACCTACCTGAGGCTCTCATTTTGGCCGAGTCCGTTGCTCTTTAGCTACGGGCTCACTCTCGGCGGCCCGTTCTGGCCGCTGGTGATCGATGCCGTGCTTGTTCTCGGCTTGGCCGGCATCTCCGTGGTGGGAGCTGCCAGGGGGTCGAAGCTTGGTTTCTTGGGGATCTGGTATTTCGCAATACTCGCCCCGACGTCTTCAATCGTCCCGGTATCGACCGAACTGATGGCGGAGCATCGCGTGTACCTTTCGCTTGCGGCGGTTGCCTGCCTTGTGGCCATCGCCGGCCACTTCCTGCTGGGCCGGCTTGGAGGAATGATCGGCGGAGGTGCGCGACTGGCGGCATTCCTCGGTGTGGGCGCCACGGTCGCCGTTGCCGCCGCGGAGATCGGGGCGACGCGGTCGCGCAACGAGGTCTATTCGAGTGTTTATGCACTGTGGGCGGACACCGTGGCCAAGTCACCGGACGATGCCGGCGCCCGGAATAACCTAGGCAACGCCCTCGTCGAATCTGGGCGACTTGACGAGGCGATCGAGCAGTTCGGGGCGGCTTCCCGGCTTTCCCCGGGATACAGCGATCCCCACCTGAATCTGGGCAACGTGCTGACCCGGATGGGCCGCGATGCCGAGGCGGTCACTGAATACCGGCTTGCCCTGCCCGGAAACCCGGGCAACGCGAACGTTCTGTACAATCTGGGGCGGGCGCTCCGAAAGACGGGCGATGCGGCGGGTGCGACCGAGGCCTTCGATCGGGCGCTTGCCGGACACAGCGAGTCGGCTGTCGTCTGGTACGACCTGGGCAACGCGTTCATGGACGAGGGGCGGCACGACCAGGCACTTGCCGCATTCGGACGGGCCCTGGCCCTGCGTCCGGACTACCCGGACGCCCTGCTCAACCACGCCGGACTCCTGGCCCAGAGCGGCCGGGGCGATGAGGCGATCCTGGAATTTCAGAGGCTGCTGAAATTGGAGCCGGAGGCGCCGGACGTTCACAACGATCTGGGGACTCTCCTCGCGCAATCCGGCGACCTTGCCGGGGCGAAGCGGGAGTTCAGGGAGGCGCTCCGGCTGAAGCCGGACTATGCCGAGGCGAGGAACAATCTGGAGCGGGCGGAGGCGCTTGGAGCCCAGCATTCGCCATGACCGCGACCGCACGCCGAACCCGATTCGGCTCCGCCGGGATCGCCCTTGCGATCGCGGCCGCGTCGTTTGCGGCCTATTGGCCCGCGATTCACGGAGGCTGGCTGTGGGACGACCGGCTTGAAATCGTCGACAACGTGAACGTCCACGCGGCCTCCGGCTGGTGGCGCTGCTGGGTCGACCCGGAGGGGATGGACTACTTCCCGGTCAAGGGAATGGCGCAATGGGGCGAATGGCACCTCTGGGGAGGCTCCACTACCGGCTACCATCTGGCGAACGTCGCCTTGCATGTCGTCGCTTCACTTCTTGCCTGGAGGCTGTTCACCCGGCTCGGGATCAGGTTCGGGTGGGTGGGCGGCGCGCTTGTGGCGCTTCACCCGCTCGCCGCCGAGTCGGTCGCGTGGATCGCTGAGTTCAAGAACGAGCTTTCCCTTGTGTTTCTTCTGCTGGCGGCCAACGGCTATGTCGCATCGGAGCGGGGCGGGCCCGGACGGTGCTATGTGTTCGCCCTGGCGGCCTTCGTCCTGGCGCTCCTGTGCAAGAGCACGGTGGTCATGTTCCCGGTTGCGTGCCTCTGCTACGATCTATGGGCCAAGCGGCGGATTGTATGGCGGGATCTGCTCCGGGCCGCACCCTTCTTCCTGGCGTCTCTCCTGCTCGGCCTCGTGACCGTCGCCTTCCAGTCGAGGCGGGCGATCGGCCTGGCCGGCCCGATGCCCGGTCTGCACGATCGCGTGGGGCAGGCTGGCTGGAGCCTCCTCGCCTACCTTGGGAATGCGGTGCTTCCACGGCACCTGTCTCCGATCTATCTGCCGATTGCCGTCGATTGGCCGGTGATTGTCCCGTGGGGGATTCTTTGCCTGATCGCGGCGGCCTTGTGGTTCGCCGGCGGCGTGTGGCGCCACCACGGCCTTATCGCCCTGGCGGTCTTCTCCGCGCTGCTCGCGCCGATCCTCGGACTCCTGGCGATGTCATACCTGCGGGTGGCTCCCCGCGCCGACCATCTTGCCTACATCGGCCTCATTCCGCTGGGGGCGCTCGCTTCGGGAATTGCGGGGCTGCTCGCGGGCTTCAACCGGCGGCTCGCGGCCGTCGCGGTCGGCTGCGTTTTGGTCGGCTGTTTCGTGGAAACTCGCTCACAGGCTGCGATTTTCGCCAGTCCGCGCGCCCTATGGTCGGCCGCGGCCGAGCGCTCTCCGGGCTCCTGGCTGGCTGCGGCCAATTTGGGCAAGGTCGAGCTGGACGAGGGGCAATACCGGGACGCGGCAGCCTTGCTTGACCGCGCCGAGGCGCTCAGGCCGGACTCGGCGGAAGTCGGGCTCGACCGCGGCAACGCCTACAAGGAGCTCGGTCAACCCGCCGAGGCCGAGTTCGAATACAGAAGGGCATTGGCGCTCGATCCCTCCTTTCAAGGGGCCTACTACGATCTCGGCGTACTCCTGCTCGAGCAGGGCAACGCGGCGGGTGCTTCGGTGGCCTTGAAGGAGGCGCTCCGTCTCAATGCGAACGATGCGGCCGCGCACAACGATCTTGGGCTGGCCTTGAGCCGCATGGGGAGTGTTCGCCGGGCGGGTCTGGAGTTCGGCGAGGCCATCCGCCTGGAGCCAGGCAACAAGGAGGCCCACCTCAACCTGGGAAACCTCCTCGCCAGGGGGGGGGAGCTGGCTGCCGCGGTCAGGCAGTACCGGCTCGCGCTGGCGATTGACCCGACGTACGCGGCGGCCAAGGCGAACCTGGCGGCCGTCCTGCGGGCGTATGGGCGACCTTCCCCGGACGACGGCGTCCCCGTTCCGAGACCGTGACCGATCATCGCTCCAGCACGCCGCCGTTGCCCGCCGGATGGGGCGGCAGGTGTCTCCAATTCGCCCTTATCTACATTGGGCTGGTCGCGGTGTATTGGCCGGCGCTGCGGGGCCGGCTGCTCTGGAACGACCCCGACTATGTCACGAGGCCGGAGCTGCAGGCGCTTCACGGGCTGTCCCGAATCTGGCTCGAGCCGGGGGCGACCGAGCAATACTATCCGCTGCTTCATTCGGCCTTTTGGCTCGAACACCGGCTGTGGGGAGAGACCAGCCTGGGCTATCACCTTGTGACGCTGGCGTGGCACGCGCTCTCCTGCGTCCTCTTCGGCCTGATCCTTGAAAAGCTCGCGCGCCGATCCGAAGGCGCTGGCGAGTCCGGCTTCCCCCGAAGCGCCGTCGGCTTCGCTATGGCGCTCTTCGCCTTCCATCCGGTGTGCGTCGAGTCGGTCGCGTGGATTGCGGAACAGAAGAACACCCTCTCCCTCGTGTTTTCCCTTGGCGCCGCTCTGGCCTTCCTGCGCTACGACGATCGCCGGACGATCGGACCCTACGCGCTCGCCACGTTCCTCTTCGGGTGCGCGGTGTTGAGCAAGAGCCTCACGGCGACGATCGCCCCGGCCCTGATGGTGATCGCCTGGTGGCGTCGGGGACGCCTGGAGTGGCGGCGGGATATCGCGCCCCTCATTCCCTGGTGCGCGGCAGGCGCGGCGATCGGCCTCTTCACCGCATGGGATGAGCGTCATTTTGGCGGCGCAGAGGGCGTTCACTTCGACCTCGCGGGCGCCGGACGATGGATCGTGGCCGGCAGGGTGGTCTGGTTCTATCTCGGCAAGCTCGCCTGGCCGCATCCGCTCATCTTCTTCTACGAGCGCTGGACGGTCGATCCGGGGGCGCCGGGCCAATACCTCGGGCTCCTGGGAACTGCAGCGGCGACGCTTCTCCTTCTTGGGGTCGCCAGGCGACGGCGCGGTCCGCTGGCCGTGTGGCTGCTATTTCTTGTCACGCTCTTCCCGGTGATGGGCTTTCTGAACGTCTACGCCTTCGTGTTCTCCTTCGTGGCCGATCATTGGCAATACCTTCCGATGCTGCCGGTGATTGCGGGCGCTGCCGCCTTGGCAGCATCGGGCCTGGGTCGACTGGGCCGCGGCGCCTCCGGGGCCGTTCAGGGCCTCGTGATTGGCGTCCTTGCGATTCTCTCATGGCGCCAGGCCCACCTTTACGCGGATGTCGAGACGCTTTACCGCGAGACCCTCGAGCTGAACCCCGGGGCTTGGCTCGCCCACGCGAACATGGGAACACTCGAACTCGACGCAGGCCGTCCGGAACGGGCGGTGTCCGAATTTTCCGCGGCGCTTCGGCTCGTCCCGTCGTATCCAGAGCTCCACGCGAATCTCGCCGACGCGTACGTCGTCCTCAATCGCTACCCGGAGGCAATTTCACAGTACGAGGAGGCGATTGCCTTGCGCCCGGATTACGCCGTGGCGCAGGTGGACCTCGCCCGGGCGCTGGTCGTTACCGGGAGGGCGCCGGAGGCCATCCCCCATTATCTCGAGGCCCTCAAATACCAGCCCAACCATGCGGATTGGCAGCTGGGGCTTGGGGTGGCGTACGGCGAGACGGGAAATGCGGCCAGGGCCCTGGAGCATGATCGGTCGGCGATCAACCTCGACGCGGGGTTTGCGGAGGCGCACAACAACGAGGCGACGATGCTCGCAACGCTTGGACGGGTCGACGAAGCCCTGGAGGAGCTGCGGACGGCCCTTCGGCTCAAGCCGGACTACGGGGACGCCAAGAAGAACCTCGCGGCGCTCCTTGAGCGCACGTCCAGCGAGGAGGCGAATCGGGGCGACCTGGCGCATGCCATCGCGGGATACCGCGAGGCGGTGGCGGTGGAGCCCGGCGATGCGGACACGAGGGCCGATCTCGGGCTTGCGTTGGCGATGACGGGGCGAGAGGCCGAAGCGTTGACGCAGCTGACCGAGGCCGTGCGGTTGGCGCCCCGGTCGGCGAGGGCGCATGCCTATCTAGGTCTTGCCCTGGCCCGCGCCGGTCAAATCGCCGAAGCCCTGCGGGAGTACGACGTGTCCCTCGCCATCGCGCCCGGCGACGAGGATGTCCTTTTCCAACGGGCTCAGGCGCAGAAGGCGCTGGAGGCCCCCCGCTGAGCGCCATGGCGGCCACCGAGGTCCTCTTGCCATGACGGCGCCCGACCCGCACGCTGCTGCGATGTCGACTTCTGACGCCCGCACGCCGCGTCTGGGCGCCGTGACTCCACCGTGGGCCCTATGGGCGTCGGTGGCCTGCCTCATTGCGCTGGGACTCTTCGCATACGCCGGCAGCACCCGCGGGCCCTTCGTCTATCTGGACCAGGCGGCGATTCGGGACAATCCGACGATCAGGCGGCTTTGGCCCCTGACCCGGGTCCTCATGCCTCCCCCCGGTCGGGGCGTCACCGTCGAGGGCCGGCCGCTCGTCAACCTGAGCTTCGCGGCCAATTACGCCGCATCCGGCGTGAGCGTGACGGGCTACCACGTCGCCAATATCGCGATCCATCTCCTGGCGGGCGTGGCCCTCTTTGGTATCGTGCGGCGGACGCTGAGGCGCATGGGCGACGCGGACGCCCTCCTGATCGCCTGGCTGGCGGCGGCCTTGTGGACGGTGCATCCCATTCAGACGGAGTCGGTGACCTACATGGTTCAGCGGGCCGAGTCGCTGATGGGGCTTTTCTATCTGCTCGCGCTCTATGGGCTCATACGCGCGTGCGAGGAGACGACGCGCTCGCCCCTGGCATGGATGGTCGTCTCGTGGACGGCCTGCCTTCTGGGAATGGCCAGCAAGGAGGTGATGGCCTCGGCCCCTGTGATCATCTTCGCCTACGACGCGATCTTCCTCGCGGGAACCCCCCGGGCCGCCTGGACCGCCCGCCGGCGCTATTACGCCGCGTTGGCTCTGACGTGGCTGCCGCTCGCACTGTTAGTTCTATCCACAGGAGGCAACCGGGGGGGCACCTCCGGGTTCGCCCTGGGAGTTTCACCGTGGCAGTACCTCCTGACCCAGTGCGTGGCCATCCTGCACTACCTGCGCCTGGCACTGTGGCCGTCGCCGCTCGTGTTCTACTACGAGGTCCACTGGTACAAAGCGGCCGAGGTGATCCCCGAAGGATTGGGAATGGTGGCGCTCCTGGTCTTGGGCGCGGTCCTGCTCCGGAGAAGGCCAAAGTGGGGGTTCCTTGCCCTGTGGTTCTTCGCCATCCTCGCGCCCACCTCGCTTGTTCCAGGAATCAGCCAAACGATCGCCGAACACCGGATGTACCTTGCCTTGGCTCCCGTGATGGTGGCGCTGGTCCTCGGTGTGCGTGCGGGCGTTCGCCGGCTGGGGTTTCCCCCGCTCGGCACCGCGGTCGTGCTGGTCCCGGTTGCGCTGCTCTTTTGCGCAATGACGATCGCGCGCAACAGGACCTATGCGACCGAGGTGGGCCTCTGGTCTGACACGGTCGCCAAGGCCCCCGGCAATCCTTATTCGAGGAACAATCTCGGCATCGCCCTCAGCACCGCGGGGAGAAAGGCGGAGGCGGTGGACGCGTTCCGCGGCGCGCTCGAGATCGATCCTTCCTACGCGGGCGCCCGCGACAACCTGGGCCTTGCCCTTGACGAGTCGGGCAAGCCCGAGGAGGCGGTCCAGGAATACCTCAAGGCGGTCGCCGTGGATCCGACCCTCGAGGAGGTGCGGATCAACCTGGGCATCGCCCTGATGCATATCGGCCAGCCGCTCGAGGCCATCCGCCAGTTCGAGAAGGCGACTGAGCTGTCCCCCTCGGATCCCAACGCGTTCAACGACCTTGCCGGCGCCGAGATGGCCGTCGGCCGAGTTCCGCCAGCGATCGACCACTTCCAGCGGGCTGTCGTCCTTGATCCCGGCAATGGCCAGGGCTGGGCGAATCTCGGCAACGTCCTTGCGCGGGCCGGCCAATGGCCGGGGGCGTTGGCGGCATACCAGAAGGCTGTCGTCCTCATGCCGCCATCCGCCGACGTGGAATCGAACCTGGGTGCCGCCTACGCGAGCGTCGGGCGGCTGACGGAGGCGGTGGACGCCTACGGGAGGGCGCTTGCGCTCACGCCGAACGACCCGGACATCCACGAGAACCTGGCGCAGGCGCTCGCCCAGCTTGGCCGCGTTGCCGAGGCCCAGAGCGAACATCTGATTGCCGAAAGGCTCCGGTCGGCGCGCTGACCCGTGAGATCTCCGCCTATTCCCTGGCTCAAGGGCCTTGTCCTTGTGGGCTTGGGCCTCTGGGTGTTCTCGCCCGCCTGGGCTGGAGGATGGGTCTGGGATGACACTGCCGAAATCCTCCGCAACGACCCGATCCGATCGTCCTGGCATGCGATCGGGGGAATGTGGACCGCGCCCACCGGAGCCGACTATTTTCCGCTTAAGGAAACAGCGCAATGGATTGAATGGCATCTCTGGGGCGACACCCCGGTGGGATACCATCTCGCGAGCATCTCGCTGCACCTGATGAGTGCCTTCCTCTTCTGGGGTCTTCTCGTGCGGCTGGGAGTGCCGTTTGCCTGGACGGCCGCCCTCCTCTTTGCCGTGCACCCGATGGTGGTCGAGTCGGTGGCATGGATCGCCGAGTTGAAGAACACGCTCTCGCTGCCCTTGCTCCTCGTCTCGGCGCTCGCCTTCGTCGGCTACGACGAACGCCGGGAACGGCCAAACGCTGCTTGGAAGGGGTTTTATGCCCTTTCGCTGCTCAGCTTTCTTGCGTCGCTCCTCGCGAAGAGCTCCGGAGTCATGTTTCCGTTCATGATCCTGATCTATGGGTGGTTCCGCAGCGGTCGCATCACACGGCGGGCGATCCTCGCCGCCGTCCCATTCGCCGCGATTTCGGCAGCGGTGGGTTCCGCGACGATTTGGTTTCAGGAGCACCGGGCGATCTCGGGCGTCGTGGCACCGGCGGGCGGGCTCGGTGAGCGGCTTGCGATTGCCGGACACGCGCTCGTCTTCTATTTCGTCAAGGCGATCTTACCCTGGCCGATCGGCCCCGTCTATCCGGGCTGGAAGGTGGGCGTTTCGTTCCTGGCAGACGCCTGGCCATGGCTCGCGATCGGGGTTGCCGCCACCGTCCTGTGGAGCTGCCGGGCCCGGTGGGGCAGGGGACCAATCCTGGCGTCGGGATGGTTCGTCCTGAACCTCGTGCCGGTCCTCGGTTTCATCCCGATGTCATTCGCCCGCCTCTCGCCGGTCTCGGACCATTTCGCCTATATCGCACTGCTGGGTCTGGTCGGAGGGCTTGCCGGAGCCCTTGGAAGCCTGACGCAGGCGCTGGGCCAGAAGGGTCCCCGTTTGGCCTTGGTCAGCGCGGCTGCTCTTGTTCTCTGCGTCTTCGCTTGGGAGAGCCACGGGCTTTCTGCCAACTTTCGCGACGATCAGACCTTCTGGACGTTTGCCAGCCGGCAGAACCCGCAAGCCTGGGCTCCGCGCAATAACCTGGGGCTGATTGATCTTGCTGCCGGGAGGCTTCCCGAGGCTGCGGCGCAGTTCGAGGCCGTGCTTCGCTCGGGCGAAGAGCAGGCCGAAGTCCACAATAACCTGGGGACCGCCTATACCCGTCTGGGGCGCTACGACGAGGCGGCGGCCGAGTTCGAGGCGGCCCTGCGCCTGCAGCCGGGCTACCCCGTGGCCGAGGCGAACCTTGGCAACGTGCTCGCCCAGACCCGCCAGTATGACCAGGCGGTTGTGCACTACCGGCGCAGCCTGGAACTCAAACCGGATGTGGCCGATGTGCATACCCGCCTAGGAATGGCCTATCTGCTCACCAACCATCCGGATGAGGCGGCGGCTGAGTTTGCCGGGGCGATCCGCCTTGATCCGAATGCGGCCGAACCGCGCTACCGATTGGCGACGCTCCTCGCCAATGACGGCCGGCTCCCCGAGGCGATCGCCCGCTTCCAGGAAGCTGTCGCCATCGATTCCACGCGGGCAGACGCCTATGCGGGACTCGGCCTGGCGCTGACGCTCTCGCAGCGTGCGCGGGAGGCGCTGGAGCCGCTTCGGCGAGCGGTGGCCCTTCAGCCTGAGAACGCGGAGGCGAGAGCCTACCTGGGCCTTGCGCTTTTCCGGTTGGGACGGCTCCCTGAGGCGATCGAGGCTTATCAGTCCGCCATTAGGATAAGCGGGGACAATCCGGATATATGGTTCAACTTGGCTGATGCCCTGCTTTCGGCGGGACGTGTTGACGATGCCCGGCAAGCGACGGCGGAGGCGGAACGCCTTCAACGCGGGCACTGAGGGCCAGCGAAAGATCCCACGTGTCCGAGCTATGAACCCGCCAGCTCCTTCTTCCCTCCGGACGAGTCCGGCCTTGCGATGGTTGCCTTGGGCGGCGGCTCTTGCGGTCATCCTCGGGACACTCGCCGCGTACTCACCCGTGTTTCGGGCCGGGTTCATCTGGGACGATGACGGCCACGTGACGCGGCCCGCGTTGCAGGGCCTTTCCGGTCTCGGCAAAATCTGGACACAGCTTGGCGCGACGCAGCAGTACTACCCGGTCCTGCATACGGCCTTCTGGCTGGAACACCGAGCCTGGGGCTACGCCCCGGGACCCTATCATGTCACAAATATCCTGGCGCACTCAATTGCCGCGTGCCTGCTCGCGCTTCTTGTCGAGACCCTCCTTGCGATCGAACCGAGGGGCGCTTTCCGGGCCGCGAGAAACCGGTGGCTTGCCGCCTGGGGCACGGCGGTGCTGTTTGCGCTCCACCCCATGGGAGTCGAGTCCGTGGCCTGGATCTCGGAGCAGAAGAACACGCTCTCGGCCGTATTCGGCCTCGGGTCGGCCTTGGTTTATCTCCGCTGCGGTCGTTCCGGCCGGGGCTGGGGGTATGCCGCGGCGTTCCTCGTGTTTGCCGCGGCGATCCTGACCAAGTCGGTGACCGTGACGCTCCCAGCCGTGTTGCTTGTCCTCCTATGGTGGCGCGAGGGCCATTTGGAAAGGCGCGACCTCGCGCGTCTGCTTCCCTGGCTCTTGGTCGGCGCCGTGATGGGAAGTATCACGGCCTGGGTGGAGCGGACCTACATTGGGGCCAACGGTGTCTCATTCACGCTGAGTGCCGCCTCGAAGGTGGCCCTCGCCGGCCGAATCGCGTGGTTCTATGCGGCGACATGGGTCTGGCCCCGGGAATTGCTCTTCGTGTATCCGCGATGGTCACCGGTCGGTGCGCCCCGGGAATGGATTGGAACAGTGGGTGTCCTTGGGGTAATTGGCCTCGGATTTGCGTGGCGCCGACGAAACCGCGGTCCGCTTGCGGCGACGCTGCTCTTTCTGGGAATCCTCTTCCCTGCGCTGGGATTCTTCAACGTCTACCCTTTTATCTTCTCCTATGTGGCCGACCATTTCGCATACTTGGCGACCGCCGTTCTCGATGCGGGCCTTGCGATCGGGGTCGCCGGCTGGATGCTTCGCGACGATCGGCGACTCTCGACCGCCTATGTGGGCGTAATTGCGGCGATTGCGGCGGTGTGCGCGGTTGCGACTTACCGCGACGCGAAACCCTACGTCTCCGCGGAAACACTCTATCGGCGGACCCTTGTTGGAAATCCGAATGCTTGGCTAGCGCATGGGAATCTCGCAACGATCCTCCTTGATCGGGGAGCGATCCAGGAAGCCATTGTCCATCTGAAGCAGGCGAGGGAGCTGAATCCGCTCTATCCGGAACCCGCTAACAACCTCGCGAACGCGTATTCGCGCCTTCGCGACTGGGACGATGCGTTGCCGTTGTACGCCGAGGCGATCCGCCTCAGGCCAACCTATGTCGACGCCTATCTGAACTGGGGCAACGCGCTGGGCGAAATGGGTCGCTATGCGGAGGCCGTCGATCGCTACCGCTCGGCGTTGGCCCTGCGTCCCGACTCGGCCAACGCCTACTACCGGCTCGGGAACGCATACGGAAACAGCGGAGACCTGGAGTCGGCGATGAAGGCTTACGAGCGAGCGGCCGCGCTCAATCCTGCTTTCGCAGAAGCCGAGGCCAATTGGGGCTTGGCACTTGCGCAAACAGGCAGGGTTGACGAGGCGGTGAGGCATCTTCTCCGGGCGGTTGCCCTTAATGATCGATACGGGGAAGCGCATGCCTACCTGGGCTTTGCGTACGGCAAAGCAGGGCGCCTGGCCGACGCGATCGAACAATATGAGGAGGCGCTTCGCGTTGAGCCGGACGTGGCGGATGTGCACTACAATCTCGCTGTCGCCCTCAGGGCCGCGGGCCGGCTTCCGGAGGCCGACGCACAATTTGAGGCTGCGGCGCGCCTGGGAGCGGGCAGATAGGAGACCATGCGGGCCCTTCCCACCATCGTGCATGTCGATGCGGACGCGTTCTTCGTCTCGTGCGAGCAGGCCCGCGACCCGGCGCTCGTCGGCAAGAAATGCGCCGTCGGCGGGAGGGAGCGGGGCATCATTTCCTCGGCCAGCTATGAGGCGAGGGCATGCGGAGTCTACACGCCCATGCCGACGAGCCGCGCCCTCAAGGTGTGCCCCGATCTCATCATGATTGCGCACACCTCGGGGCTCTACGGCGAGGTTTCGCGCAGGATGTTCGACCTTTGCGAGACTGTGACGCCCGACGTCCAGCGCAACTCGATTGACGAGGGCTACATGGACATCGGGCCGTGTGGGCTCGCCACCCTGGAGTCCGTTGAACGCACGGTGCGCAACCTCCAGCAAAGAATATGGGACGAGCTGCGGATTCCAGTCTCCATGGGGATCGCGGCCAACAAGCTCGTGGCGCAGATCGCCTCGAAATTGCGCAAGCCGAGGGGTTTCGTGGTTGTCCTCCCGGGGACGGAGGCCGAATTCCTTGCGCCTCTTCCCATCGGCCGGCTGCCCGGCATAGGGGCGAAGACAGAGGAATCTCTTTCGCGCCGCGGCATCCGGGCCGTGCGGGACATCTTCGAGCGCAGCGAGCGGGAGATGGCCGATGCCTTTGGCGCCGACTGGCGCCGCATGCTTGAGATCGGCCGGGGCGTCGACGACAGCCCGGTCGAGACGGAGGAGGCGGACGCGAAGAGCTACTCGAAGCAGGAGACCTTCTCGACCGACGTGGCCGATTTCGCGGAGATCGAGAAAGTGGCAAAGCGCATGCTCGACGAGCTCATGCCCAAGGTGCGGGCCGACGGCGCTAAGGTAAGGACGGTCACGATTAAGGTTCGCTATGCCGATTTCACGCAGGAGTCCCGCGCCTGCAGCCTTGAAGCGGCGACTGACCTCGAGAGCATGTTTTATCCACTCGTGGAACCGCTCCTTCGCACCGCATGGAGGCGCCGAAAGCCCCTCAGGCTGGTGAGCGTGAAGCTCTCGGGGGTGGACGCGGGCCCCGCGCAGCTCGAGATGTTCGGGCAGGCCGACGAGAGGCGCCGGAAGCTGGCCGGCGTCCTTGACCGCCTCAACCAGGGCGGGCGCGAATCGGTCGTGATCCACGGGCACCAGCTGGCGCCGACGCCGAAGCGTATTATTAAATAGAATACGGTCTGGCCGCGGACGACGGGCGAGGTCCCCGGGGGGGATCGGCCTGGCGTTTGGATCTCTTTGGGGCTGCCGTGCGTTGCTTCCGCCAGAGGTGGACCGATTAAAATGAAAATTTAACATTCCAGGCTCACAAACCTGTTGACGGCTGAAACCCAAAGCCCAATAGGTTGTGGCCGTCCCGGTCATTGGCCACATCCTGTTGTGGTCAACAACGCGTAAATAAGTTCCAGCAACTTTAGTTCGCCTAGGCTTATTCCGCGTTGAAAAAGGCTCTTGTTACCCCAAATCCACACAACTTCTCTGCCAGCAGACATGAAAAAGATCTTCCAGGTAGGCACCAAGACATTTGTCCTCGATCAGGCCAAGGCTGAGGCCGCGTTTGCGGCGAAGCGGGTGATCAACGGTCGGGAGACCATGACGTTCAATCTCCTCCCCCTTAAGTACCAATGGGCTTACGATCTCTACCGCACGATGAAGGCGAACCATTGGGAGCCCGAGGACATCCCGATGGGCAAGGACATCGAGCAGTGGCGCGACGTTAAGGCCGTCTCGGACGTCGAGCGCTGGATCATACGGATGGGGATCGGGTATTTCTCGGCCGCGGAGGGAATAGTCGGGGACAATATCCAGCATGTCGTCCGGGAGCTTGTGACGGCCCCCGAACTCAAGCTTGTCCTTGGGCGCCATGCACATGAGGAGAACATCCACGCCGATTCGCTCCTCTACATGATAGCCTCGCTCGGGATCAATCCGCACGAATGCGAGGCCATGTTCGAGGATGTGCCGACCATCGTGCGCAAGAACGAGTTTGTGACCCGAATTTCACGCGAATTGCGCCGGGATATCGACCTGACCAGGGTCGAGAACAAGAAGCTTCTCGCCTCCAACATCTTCGTGTTCGGACAGTGCATGGAGGGAACGCAGTTCTACGGGCTCTTCGGGATGATCCTTTCCCTCTACCGTCAGAACAAGTTTCCTGGGATCGGCCAGATGTTCCGGTACACGCTCCGGGACGAGTCGAACCACATCGAGGTCTTCCGCAACCTGTTCATGGACCTCGTTGAGGAGAACCGGGAGATCTGGACGCCGGAGTACAAGGAGGAGCTGCGCAGCCTGATGCGCGAGGCAATTTCACTCGAGAAGGACTTCATACGCGACTGCCTGCCCGTCAACGCGGTGGGCCTTCGCCTCGAGGACTTCCAAAGCTACATTGACTACATCGCCGATCGCCGCCTCGAAGGCTGCGGCCTGGCGCCGCTCTCAAGCGGCATCAAGAATCCACTCCCCTGGCTCGCCGAAATGATGGACATAGCGAAGGAGCAGAACTTCTTCGAGGGCAGGGTCACAGAATACCAAAAAGCTTCCTCATTGACTGTCGCCTCGGACGACGAGCTCTGATCAACGAGCCGTTCGAACCGAGCTTTTCCTAGCGCCGACCGTCCCCTCACCGCTTTAGAGGCCATTTCCGCCGCCGTTGGCGCGTGGAACCATCATGGCTCCGCCTCGATTTTGGTTATTGCAACTCTCTTATAACTCACGACATAGACAATGAAAGACAATCCCATGGCCCACGACCTGGCGCTGAAGCGCACGGTCCACGCCCCCGTCGAACAGAAACCCATCTACGCGTGGCGCGATGTCGTCGCCATCGGGGAGATTTCGCTGCCGCCGATCGTGCTCCTGTGCCCGCACGGGGAGGAGCGGTTCGACCTGACTGAAGTTGCCGACACTCTGGGCAAGGCTTTCACGAATGTCTGCATCTCCCAGGGCGAAAAGGAGATTTTCACCGAGAAGAACAGGGCGTGGGTCGCGCAGATCTGCCGCGAACTCGCCGGCAACCTCACCGAGCTTGCGCGCCAGCAGAATCCGCTCCGGCTGACGCTCAACGGCCTTTACGAGCTCATTGAGAAGACCCTTGTCGACAACAACGCCTACATGGTGGCGAAGAGCCTCCTGCTCAACCGGTCGCGCAAGCTGTCGGTCAGCCGGGAATCCGCCGCGCAAAGCGCAAATCGTGTGATCCGCCGCAACGGCCAGATCGTGCCCTGGAGCGATCACAAGGTGGAGATCGCGGTAAGAAAGACATTCCTGTCCCTTGCGCGCGATTCGGCGCCCGCAGTGGGAATCGCAAAGTCGGTTTCAGAGCGGATTCAGGCTGCGAACCAGGTCTTTGTGCGCATCGAAGAGGTTCAGGACATCGTCCAGGAGGAGTTGATGAAGGCCGGGCACTTCAAGGTGGCAGAGGCCTACATCCTGTTTCGGGCCGAGCGTGCGGCCGCAAGGTCTGCAAACGGTATGGATCCGGTGCCGGAGACCCCGGACCAGGCGTCGAATGGGCAGGAGACTCTCGTCGTTGTTAAACGGCGCAACGGTGACACGCTTCTCTGGGATGGCGCCGACCTGCGCAAGAGGATCGAATTCGCCCGGACCGGTCTCGATCTCTGCCTAACAAACGAGGAGATCGAGCAGGAGCTCAGGCGGGCGGTATACGACCAGATTCTGCAGAAGGACCTTGATTCAACGATCGTCCTAAACTCGAAGACCCTGATCGAGAAGGACGCGGATTTCGCGAAGTTTGCAGGACGCATCCAGCTTACCTATATTTACGAAGAGGTGCTTGGCTGGGACATCCTTAGGGACGGTGTCGGAAAGCTCAAGGAGGCCCATCAGAAGGCGTTCAAGAAATACGTGGAGCACGGGATTGCCATAAAACGGCTCAATCCCGCATTGCTCGAGTACGACATTTCCAAGCTGGCCGGCGCTCTGGATCCCTCCTCGGACCTTGAGCTCGATTTCCTGGGAGTTCAGACGCTGTACGACCGGTATCTCGTCGTCGACAAGGTCTCGAAGCAGAGCAAGCGAATCGAAACCCCGCAGTTCTTTTGGATGCGGGTCGCGATGGGTCTTTTCCTTGCGGAAAAGGAGGGACGCGAAGCCAAGGTGATCGCGCTCTATGACCTCTACAAGACGCGGAGATTTTGCTCTTCGACGCCGACTCTATTCAACAGCGGCACAATGCATTCTCAGCTCTCGAGCTGTTTTTTATATTTTGTGGACGACTCGATCGAGGGAATCTTTCAGCGGGGCATTGCCGAGAACGCCTATCTATCGAAATGGGCGGGCGGTCTGGGCGGATCCTGGACAGCGGTTCGGGGAACGGGGGCCTACATTGGCGGAACGAACGGTGAATCACAGGGTGTCATTCCGTTCTTAAAGCTTCATAATGATCAACTTGTAGCTGTAAATCAAGGCGGGAAACGACGGGGTTCCGGCTGCGCATATCTGGAGAGCTGGCACAACGATATCTTCGAGTTTCTCGAGCTAAGGAAGAACACGGGTGACGATAGACGTCGTACCCATGATATGAATACAGCGAACTGGATCCCGGACCTGTTCATGAAGCGGATGGAAGCTCGCGGGACATGGACACTGTTCCGGGCAAACGAGGTGGCCGATCTCCACGAGACGTATGGACGGAAGTTCGAGGAACTCTACGTCGGCTATGAGAAACTCGCCGAGGAGGGGAAGATCTACGGGCACAAGATCGAGGCGCTCGACCTCTGGAAGAAGATGCTCTCGATGATATTTGAGACAGGGCATCCTTGGATCACGTTCAAGGATCCCTGCAATGTGCGCTCTCCGCAGGACCACGTCGGTGTCGTGCATTCGTCTAATTTATGTACAGAGATAGTTTTGAATACCTCAAGGGATGAGACGGCAGTCTGCAACTTGGGTTCGGTCATCCTGGAGACCCATTTGCTACCTGACGGCTCGCTCGACCACAGGAAGCTGCGCGAGACGATCCGGATGGCTGTCCGTGCGCTCGACAATGTCATCGATATTAACTTCTACCCGACCGAGGCCGCTAGGCGTTCGAATGCTCGTCATCGGCCCATCGGACTCGGAGTCATGGGCCTTGCGAATACGCTCTACATGAAGGGCGTCGCCTTCGCGTCCGAGGCGGCAGTGGAATTCAACGACGAGGCGATGGAGGCCATTGCCTACTATGCCTACGAGGCGAGCTCCGACCTGGCAGCTGAGCGCGGGTCCTATTCGTCGTACAAGGGCTCCAAGTGGGAACGCGGACTGCTGCCACCCGACACGGTCGACCTTCTTGAGAAGGAGCGCGGATTGCCCATTCAAGTCCCGCGGACTTCGCAGATGGACTGGTCTTCGCTGCGCGCAAAGATCGGCGTCCAGGGCATGCGCAACAGCAACGTGCTCGCGATTGCGCCGACGGCGACGATCTCGAACATAACCAACACATCCCCCTGTATCGAGCCGACCTATAAGAACCTGTTCGTCAAATCGAACCTCTCGGGGGAGTTCATCGTCCTGAATCCGTTCCTTGTGAAGGATCTCAAGGCCCGCGGGCTCTGGGACCGGGAGATGATGGACAGCCTGAAGTATTTCGACGGCGAGCTTAAGGACATCGAGCGGGTCCCAGAGGACCTGAAGCAGAAGTACCTCACGGCCTTCGACATAGACTATAAATGGGTCATCGATGCGGCCGCGCGCCGCCAGAAATGGATCGACCAGTCGCAGTCCGTAAACCTCTGGATAAAGACGCCGGACCTGAAGACACTCTCGCACATGTACCGCCATGCGTGGCGCGTCGGGCTCAAGACAACGTATTACCTCAGGGGCCTGGGAGCTTCCAATATCGAGAAGTCCACCGTGGCGGTTAAAAAGGAGATGCGCGGCGCAGCCGGGGAGACCAATGCCGAGACGGCCACGCGCGATGCGGCAACATTGCTGTCGACTGCGCCATTTCCGGAGGCGATCACAGCTTCGAGGCAGTATTCGGCTGAGGAGAAGACAGCGTGCTCGATCGAGTCGATGCGAAACGGCGGGACGTGTGAGGCGTGCCAGTGACCGCATTGCGCTGTTTGATCTAGAGCCCGCCCAAGGATAAGTGTTTTGGCCGCCCCTTGCGGCGAGGGAACGAATTGGGTATCGACCCTTCCGTCTCTCCGAATACAAAATCGTGGCAGGCTGGGTCACCCTCCCTACCCACATGATTCTACGCCGCCTCCTTCTCGCACCACTTGCCATCGCCATCTGCGTTGGGTTGCTGCCACGGGCGCGGGGACAGGAAGTGGATGCCCCTGCGACAGTCAGGTCCCTATGCGACGCCCTGCTGGCGGCGATGAAGCAGGGTTCGGCGCTCAACTTTGCCGCGCGGAGGCAATTGCTCGATCCCGTGATCCGGCGCGACCTGGACCTGGCCTTCATGACCAGGATTGTCGTCGGGCCCACGTGGCGCGGTCTTCCGCCCACAGACCGCCAGCAACTGGTGGACGCGTTCAGCGATTTCAGCATCGCGACCTATACGGAGCGATTCAAGAGCTACTCCGGCGAACGGTTCGACGTCGATCCGTCACCCGCTCCCCAGCCGAGCGGCGACTGCATCGTCCATACCAAGCTTTTTACGGGCAGCCCCGAGCCTGTGCAGCTCGATTACCTGCTGCGCAGGAGCGGCGACCAATGGCGGATCATAGACGTCTACCTCAACGGGACCATCAGTGAAATGGCGGCACGCCGCTCGGAATATTCCGCAACTCTGCGCGAAGGCGGGGCGGCAGCTCTCGTCGACCTCCTTCGGAAGAAAGTGGTCGAACTCGGGGGCTAGCGACCGGGGTCGTCGTATAGGTCCGGCAATGGCGGTGGCGCGCCTTTGGCGTCGCCACGCAGTTCGGCCTCGCGGTTTTGGCGGTAAAGGCTGCGAAGCGAGGCATAATAGTCGACCGACTCCTTCTGCATCTCGTCAATGGCATCTATGTTGCGGGCTCGCTTGTCGATACCGTCGATGACCAGGCGGCCGACTACCACAGGGGATCCGAAACCATACTCCCGGGCCGCATAGCGGAAGGGATCGAAATACGAATCGACCCCCGTGCCAATGCCGTCTCGGGGGTTGGAGGGCCCGAAGACCGGCAGGATCAGGTACGGCCCGTCAGGCGTTCCCCAAACCCAAAGGGTCTGGCCGAAATCGCCGGTCTGCTTTGGCAGCCCGTCGCTGCCGGCCACGTCCACCAAGCCGCCGAACCCGACGGTGCTATTGACGAGAAATCGGCACACGGTTGTCCCGGCGGACTTGGGGCGGCCCTGCAGGATGGTGTTCGCAAGGACGAGCGGCTCGTTGAGGTTATCCAGGAGATGCCGGAGGGCGTCGCGGCCCTTAGCGGGCAGAATACGCCGATATCCCAGCGCCAGGGGTTTGATGAGCACGCGGTCGAGGGCGAGATTGAAGGCAAAGGTCCTGCGGTTGAGCGGCTCAAATGGATCGTTATTGGCTTTGAATTCGGCGCGTGCGGCGGGGTCGGTCGGCACGCTCGCGCATCCCCCGAGGATGATCGAACATGACAGCGCGAGGACTGCTGCGCGCGCGGGGCTCATCGCGAATCCGCCGATTTGGCCCGGGGACTTCTCCCAAGGAGCGCGGGCAGGATGAGAAGCGTGCAGGCCAGGATGAAGAAAAGGGCCAGGCCGAGGAACTTTCCCATCTCCGCCATGCCCGGGGACCGGGAGAGGGCCAGGCTGCCAAATGCCGTGCCTGTCGTGAGCGCGCTAAAGACGACCGCCCGGGCTGTGGGCGACGCAAGGATGCCCGACTCGCCCCCGCGCTGGCGCATCACAAAGTAGATATCAAAGGCCACGCCGATCCCGAGCATCATCGGCAGCGTGATGATGTTTGCGAAATTGATCGAGATTCCGAGGAGGGCCGCGACGCCGAGCGTGAAAATCCCGGCAAGGAGCAAAGGGACCATGACAAGCATCACCCTGCGAGGCTGCCTGAGGACGGCCAGGAGCAGGACCGAAATTGTAACCAGGGCCAGGAGCCCGGCCGTGCCAAAGGCCCGCGGTGCGAGGGCGGTCCACTCGTCCACGGCGATGGCCGACCCAACCGCGGTCGGGACGACCTTCTCCACGGCATGAGCGAAGCGCCTCAGGGTCTCGTTGTCGCGTGTGTCGCCGCTGGGAAAGACCTCCACCCGCCAGCGGCCGTCCGGGGCCACCCAATCCCGGCTGAAGGTGGCGGGAAGCGTCTCAAGGGAAACGGGCCCCGCGCTCAGGATCTCCCGCAGGTCATCGAGCCGCCGAGCGATGCCACTGCTGAGATTCTCAGCCAGGACCTGGGTGGCCGAAGGGCCGCGCTGCACAATGCCCTGCAGTGCCGCAGCCAGGCGGGCAGCCGCCTTGTCGCCCTTGCTTCCTAGCTTTGCCATGTCGTTGGCGCAGCGGCTCGCAGCCGCGATTATTTCGCCGGGCCCGGGCGCCGGCTTGACCACGGACGGCGAAAGCGTTGGCCCCAGCAGGGAGGCCGCGTCGGCCAGGATGTCGAGCTTGGGCGCCTGGTCGGTGGGAATGAAGCTGCCGAGGCTGAGCACGCGGGTGACCTCGGGCAGCGCCGCCAGGCGGGCGGCGTCAACGCGCGCGGCATTTGGGTCGGCCAGGAACTCTATGGAGTAGGGGGACGTGTTCGGGTCCGCCATCAGGTCGAAAAGGGTCCGAACCGACTCGGTTCGGGGACTCTCCAGGTCGACCGGGTTGAAATCGAATTTCAGCTTCGGCAGGGCGGCGGCCGCAAGGGCCGCGAGCGCCACCGAGACGGCGATCACGGCGCCGCTCCGGCGGCTGAGAAAACGATCCATTGCGCCTCCCCATGCGAAGCCCGCGGCGTGGCGCTCGGCTCGGGCCCGGAAGAGGACGAGGAGCGCGGGGAGCAGGGTCAGATTGAGGATAAGGGCGATGATCATGCCCGCCCCGGCGATCAGGCCCAGATCCCTCACCCCGAGGTAGGCGGTGGGCGCAAAGGCAAGGAAGCCGACTGCGGTGGCAATCGCAGCCACCGTAAGCGGCGGGCCCACCCCGGCGGCGGTCTTGCGCATGGCTTCGATCGGCTCCGCCGTCAGGCGCTCCGCCGAGTAGCGCACGCTGAACTGGATGCCGAAATCGATCGCGATCCCGATGAAAAGCGGGGCAAAAGCGATTGAAACCGGATTGAAGGGCCCGATCATCGCCACGGCAAAGGCGGCGCATACCACCAGCCCGACAATCAGCGTAAATAGAATCGCCGCTATCGTCCGAATCGACCGCATGCCGACGACCAGCCAGAAGCAAATCAAACCGAGGCAGAGCACGGTTGAGAGGGTTGCGCTTTCCGAAAGGGCGGCCAGCTGATCGTTATTCAGGGCGACCGGACCTGTCACCCTGACCAAGACTCCGTTCTGGGGCCCAAGACCCGCATCGCGAGCGTCGGCTCTGATCTGGCCGATGTCCTGGGAGGCGGCCTCGACCTGGCCATAGCTGAGGACGGCGCGTGCGAGGACGAAATGGCGCAGGTCGCTTGGCTGCGGTTTCCGGCCGGTGAGCATCGTCTGCCAGGAGAGGTTAAGGCGGCGCCCTGCGAGTGCAGCTTCAGCCGAATCGGCAACGACCCCAAGGGGCTGGTCGATCTTGGCCGGCGCGACCTCCCCCCGCAGACCCCCCTGGGCGAGAAGGTCGATCGCGTCCAGGACCCCGCGAACGCTCGGGTCTGCCGCAAGCGTCCCGAGAAAGGGCTGCGCCGAGATGATATGATCGGCGAAGTCCTGGACCTGATCGGTTGGCAGAAAGAGAAGGCCGTACCGCCGGAAATAGGGATTTGCGTCGGGCTGGCGCACGTAGTGGTACAGGTCCGGCCTCAATTGCATCCGACGAGCGAGTTCCGCGGCGGCATCGGACGATTGGTCGGGAGTCTTTGCGTCGACCACCGCCACGAGAAGGTCCTTGTCCTGCGGGAACTGGCTGTCCATGTCCGCCGCGGCCCTCTGCCAGGGAAGGTTGGGATCGACCAGCTTGCCAGTGTCGCTGTCGATGCTGATTCGGCGGTTCACGAAGAATGCGGCGCCGAGCGCCACGATCAGGACGACGCCCGCGAGCACCCGCGCATGCCGGCGGCTGAACTCAACCGTGCGGCAGATGAGTGAGTCCATTGATTCTCCCAATGACTTGTCATGAAGGGCAAATTTGCAAGCCTCGACGCGGCACCCGCTTGGCCGGGCGGCCGTGTTCGTGAAGCCGGAGCTTCCCCTGGCGCCCCGGGTGTGGTCGCACCGCGCGGATGCGCGAGGACGCCGGTGGCTGGCACTTGATTCGGCGCCGCATATGGCCTACATACGCTGCGGCTCGCATACCCGATTCCTAGTGGGGAAGTTCGCAGGCGAGCGTGCTTTGAAGCAACTTCTCCTGGTCTCCTTTCTATCGCTCCTTGCCCCGGCGGCCCTCTCGGCGGCGGAATCGGCCGACTTTGCCGCGGCCCGGGCATTGTTCGAGGCAAAGAAGCCCGGCGACGCCCGGCGGGCCTTTGAGGCGCTCGAGGCGGCCGAACCCTCAAACGCCGATGTCCGCTTCTATCTCGGCCGGCTCGCCTTGGGGCGGGACGACCCGGACACGGCTGTCCGCGAGCTGGAGGCGGCCGAGTCGCTTGATCCGGGCAGCGCGCGAGTTCACCAGGCTCTCGGAGACGCCTACGGCTACTCGGCGATGAGGGCCGGGATTCTCAGCAGGTACGGCCTTGCAAAAAAGTGCCTCGCCGAATTCCAGCGTGCGGAGGCGCTCGATCCAGGCAACCTGGATACCCACGGTCGCCTCCTCGAATACTATTCCAGGGCACCGTGGATCGTCGGCGGAGGCGCCGACAAGGCCCAGGCCGAGGCGGCGAAGATTAGGGAGATAGATCCGCTGCGCGGACACCAGGCCTACGCCGCGCTCTATCTCGCCAACGGGAAATACGATCTTGCCCTCGCCGAGCTTGAGGCGGCCCTGAAGCTCGCCCCGGACGACTATGTCTCGCTCTATCAGCTCGGACTCCTTGCGGCCATCAGCGGCCAGCACCTCGAGCGCGGCCTGGCGTCGCTGCGCCGTTGCCTGAAGCTCGCGACGCCCCAGGGCGCGCCGTCCCATTCGGCTGCGCAGTGGCGCCTCGGCAATATCCTGGAGAAACAGGGCGATCCTGCGGGCGCGCGCGTTGCCTACGAGGCGGCGCTTAAGCTCAACCCGAAGTTTACCCCGGCCGCGGACTCCCTTAGAAGCCTCGCCAACGCGAACGGCGGCGGCTGAGGGTCGCCCGGGTCGACGGAGGACATTCTCTCCGAAGGCGAAGGTCGGCTTGCATATCAATGCAATCCAGCCAAAGTCCTCTGCCAGATTGCCAGAGCATTCATGAAAACGCTGTTTTTGCAGGCTCCGTCCTACGATGGCTTTGATGGCGGCGCGGGTTCGCGCTACCAAGCTAAGCGCGAGATCCGCTCGTTCTGGTATCCGACGTGGCTGGCGCAGCCGGCGGCTCTCGTTGCCGACAGCCGTCTGCTCGACGCGCCGGCCGACGGGCTCTCGGTTGAGGAGTCCCTCGGGATCGCCCAGCAGTACGAACTCGTCATCATCCACACGAGCACGCCCTCGTTCCCGACCGATGCGCTTTTCGCGCAGGACCTTAAGAAGAGAAAGCCGTCGACGCTCATCGGAATGATTGGCGCCAAGGTGGCTGTCGATCCCAGCGGCTCATTGGCGGCCACAGAGTCCATCGATTTCGTGTGCCGCGAGGAATTTGACTTCACCTGCAAGGAGATCGCCGACGGCAAGCCGCTGGAGCAGGTCAAGGGCCTCAGTTACCGCGCCCCCGACGGCTCAATCAGGCACAACGAGGCCCGCCCGATCCTCGAGCAAATGGATGAGCTGCAGTTCGTGGCGCCTGTCTACAAGCGCGACCTGAAGATCGAGAACTACTTCGTCGGATACCTGAAGCACCCCTACGTGTCGATCTACACGGGGCGCGGCTGCAAGTCGCGGTGCACGTTTTGCCTGTGGCCCCAGACCGTGGGCGGCCATCGCTACCGCACGCGCTCGGTGGCGAACGTCCTCGAGGAGGTGAAGTGGATCCGCGACAACATGCCCGAGGTGAAGGAGATCATGTTCGATGACGACACGTTCACCGATTTCACCGCGCGCGTGGAGGAGATCGCGGTCGGCCTGGGGAAGCTCGGCGTCACGTGGTCGTGCAACGCCAAGGCGAATGTTCCGTATTCGACGCTGAAGATCATGAAGGACAACGGGCTTCGCCTGCTGCTCGTCGGATACGAGTCGGGCGACGACCAGATCCTGGTCAATATCAAGAAGGGTCTTCTCACGAAGACCGCGAGGCGCTTCAGCGCGGACTGCCGCAAGCTCGGGATAAAGGTCCACGGAACGTTTATCCTCGGGCTGCCGGGCGAGACCCGCGAGACGATCGAGAAGACGATCGCATATGCGAAGGAGGTCAACCCGCTCACGATCCAGGTGTCGCTCGCGGCGCCGTATCCCGGCACCGCGCTCTACAAGGAGGCCGTCGAGAACGGCTGGCTTGAGGAGAACAAGGCCGCGAACCTCGTGAGCGCGGGGGGCGTGCAGATTGCCGCCATCGGATACCCGCACTTGTCGCGCAAGGAGATCTATCACCAGCTTGAGCGCTTCTATAAGAAGTTTTATTTCCGTCCCTCGAAGATCTGGGAAATCGTCAGCGAGATGCTGATGAGCTGGGAGATGATGAAGAGGCGCCTCCGTGAGGGCGTCGAATTCTTCCGGTTCCTGCGCGCACACGAGGCGTGACGGTCGCGAGCAACCCATGCCGCATGGTGCGGATGGCCCGGGCATGAGGCGCTCGTCCGTTTACTCCCGTTGGGTTTGCCGCCCGTGACCGGGCTGATCGCTTCATGGGGGCCCTTGGATTTGGCCCATCTTCTCATTGCGGCACTGGCCGCGTTCTGCGGCGTGTGTGCCGTTCTCGGCGTCATCTACACGCTGGCGGCCGTCGCGCTGGTCGGGCGCTTCTTTGCGCGCGCTGTGGCGGTGCCCACGAGCTTTCCCCCGGTCACGGTGGTCAAGCCGCTGCGCGGCGCTGAGTGGGCGCTCCTGTCAAACCTGTCGAGTTTCTGCCGCCAGGACTATCCGGGAAGGGTGCAATTCCTGTTCGGTGTGAGCGATGCTGGGGACCCGGCGCTTGGCGCCGTCGATCAGCTGCGGCGCCTGCATCCGGAAGCGCATATCACCGTGGTGGCCGACGCGCGCCTGCACGGGCCGAACCGGAAGGTCAGCAACCTCATCAACATGCTGGAGCAGGCGGAGCACGACGTGCTGGTCTTTGCCGACAGCGACGTCGGCGTCGCCCCGGACTATCTGCTCAACGTGGTCGGCGAATTGCAGAGGCCCGGCGTCGGACTGGTGACGTGCGTGTATCGGGGCCAGCCCGATCCGGGACCCTGGCCGCGGCTGTCGGCACTGGCGACCAACTACCAGTTCCTACCGAGCGTGGTCATAGGCCTCGCGATCGGCATGGCGCGCCCCTGCTTCGGGCAGACGATCGCGATGAGCCGCGAAACCCTCGCGAAAATCGGCGGCCTCGGGCAGTTTGGGAGCCATCTGGCAGAGGACCACGCGATCGGCGAGGCGGTCCGCGCGCTCGGCGCCCAGGTGGTAATTCCTCCGTTTGCCATAGCGCACGCCTGCGTGGAGACTAGCTTTGGCAAGCTCGTAGCCCACGAGCTGCGCTGGAGCCGCACCATCCGGGCCGTTGACCCGTCCGGCCACCTGGGCTCGGTGGTGATCCACCCTTTTGCATTCGCATCGCTTTCGATCCTCCTCTCCGGATTCGCGCCGTGGTCACTTTACCTTGCGGCAGTGGCACTGGCTTCACGGCTCGCGCTGAAGCTGCGGATGGATCACGTGCTGCGGCTGGCCAGCCGCGACCTTTGGCTGCTTCCGCTATGGGACCTTGTGGCACTGGGCATTTTCACCGCGAGTTTCCTATCGGGGCGCGTGACGTGGCGCGGACTCAGCTACACTGTGGACAAGAAGGGCTTTTTGACCTCGGTTCCGGGCGGGTGACCTGCGATGCGGGTTCTTTACAAAGCGCGCGCAATTGGATGTGACTCGTTGATGGGTGTGCGAACCGGGCTAGGGGATGGCCCCGCGATGAATACTCCTCATCCGGCGACTTGGCCATGAAGCAACTCGGCCGCATCGCGGCGTTCCTGGGTCTTCTCGTTGCGGTCTGGCTTTTTTGGCGCGGCAATCCCGGGGCCGTTTTCGCCCTGCTGCGGACCGCGGGGACGGGCCTGGTGCTGGCGGGTCTGTTCCACGTGCTGCCGATGCTGGCGAACGCCAAGGACTGGCAGACGCTGATTATCGACGAGAACCGGCCGAGGCTTTCGAGAATGCTGCACCTGGTCTGGATCCGGGAGTCGGTCAACAGCATGCTCCCCGTGGCGCGCATCGGCGGCGAGATTGTCTCGTTCCGCATCATGCGTCGCTGGGGATTGAGTGCGTCGATCGCGACCGGAAGTCTGGTCGTCGACATGCAGCTCACGCTCATCAGCCAGATGATGTTTGCGCTGGTCGGAATCGGCTTCCTGCTCGCTCACTCCGCTTCCAATTCGCTGCGCCTTGCAGGTGAACTCGCTTTGGGCGTAGTTGCGCTGACGCCGGTGCTTGTGCTGTTTGCGCTCGTGCAGCACGCCAAGCCGTTCGAGCGGCTGACGCGCATGCTCAACCGCGTGACAAGCGGCCACTTCACCGCACTTGTCGGTGAGTCGGCAAAGATCGACGAAACGATCAAGTCGATCTGGCGCCACCGCGGTGTCGTCCTTCGATACCTGTTCTTCTGGCAGACGCTCCAGAATCTCGCCACCTCGCTCGAGATCCTCCTGGCCCTGTATTTCATGGGCACGCGGGTCAGCGTGGCCGAGGCCTTCGTGATCGAGTCGTTGATCCAGGCGGTCAGCAGCGCGGCCTTTTTTGTGCCGGGCGGCCTGGGTGTGCAAGAAGGCGGATTTGTCCTCATTGGCGGCGCGCTTGGCTTTGACCCGGCGACCAGCCTGGCGCTTGCGGGCGCGCGCCGCATTCGGGACCTTCTGATCTTTGCGCCGGGACTGATTGCCTGGCAGGCGGCCGAGTCAACCAATGAGGCGTCGGTCACTTAAGATCATTAAATAGTAACAGCTTAAGCAACTACTTCGACCAGCGCACCCGCTTCAGGATCATCGAAAACCATGGCGTGATTTTCCCGGTTTGCTGAAGCGCCTCAATCTGCGCCGGACCCACCCAACGCAGGGCCGAGACCTCTGCGCGGTTCGGTTTGATATGCACGCTTTCGGCCAGACTGGCATAGAAGACATGATCCATCTCGTGCTCAAACGCCCCGGAGACGGGACAGCGCACGGGCCCATAAAACATGTGGAAGGCCGGCGCGACGGCTCCGTGAACACGCAGCTCCTCAAACAGCCGTCGCCTCGCGGCCGCGACATAGGGTTCCCGCGGATGAGGGTGGCTGCATACGGCGTTGCTCCAAAAACCCGGCCACGTCGCCTTGGTGGCCGCGCGCCGGGTGATGAGCATCTTTGTCCGCGAAGCGTTCCAGACCAGGATGCTGATCGCCCGATGCGGGGCCCCTACGCGGTGCGCCTCGATGATCGCCATGGGCGGCCCGATGGTGCCCTCCTGATCAACGGTATCCACTAGTCTCATTGGCGAATTAAGATGTTCACGGGTCCGGTCCGCAAAAGATATCGGCTGCCGTTTGTAGTGTTCCGCAGTGAAGTTGCAAGGTGGAGTCGCCCGTATGGCGCAGGCGCCTGAGATCCGTGCTGGCCGACAATGTGCTAAGGGGTATTGAATCGCGGGGACGCATGACTATGAAGCAGGGGAATACTCAAACCGAGGCGCCTGGGACCGGCCGGCAAGGCGCCGATTTGAACGAGGTGGCCTCGGCGGTAGGTCGCGCCAGCGACCTTCTCCTCTCCAAGCAGCATCCTGATGGATTTTGGTGCGGCGAGCTCGAGGCGGATTCAATGCTCGAGGCCGACTACATATATCTGCACGCGCTTTATGAGAGCGGCGATCCCGTGCGCATGAAGGGCGCCCTCGCCGAGATCTTCCGATGCCAGAAGGAGGACGGAAGCTGGAGCCTTTACCCCGGCGGAGCAGGCAATATCTCGCTCGCGGTCAAATGCTACTTCGCCGCCAAGCTTATGGGCATCGGTGCAGACGATCCACGCCTTGCCAAGTGCCGCCGGTGGGTCCTCGAGCACGGCGGCGTTGTGGAATGCAACACCTTCACGAAGATCTATCTCTGCTCGCTCGGGCAGTATGATTACGGGGCGGTGCCGGCAATCCCCCCGGAGATCGTGCTCTTCCCGAACTGGTTCTACTTCAATATCTACGAGATTTCGTCATGGTCGCGTTCGATTCTCGTTCCGCTCGCCATAATCTACGCGAAAAAGCCGTTCCGGAAGATCCCGCCTGAGCAGGGTATTGACGAGTTGTTTGTCGGCGGACGGGACGGGTCCGACCTGCGCCTTCAGTTCAATCGCAAGTCCATTTTCTCATGGCGCAATTTCTTCCTCGTTCTGGACAGGGTCATGCACATCGGTGAAACGGCCCACATCCGCCCCGTGCGCAACCTGGCGCTGCGCCGCGCGGAAAAGTGGCTCCTGAAGCGGCTCGAATTGTCCGACGGACTCGGCGCCATCTATCCGGCGATGTTGAACGCCATAGTGGCGCTGCGTTGCCTGGGCTACGCGGAGGACCACCCGCAGGTGATCCGCGCGCGGGCGGAATTCGAGAAGCTGGGGATCGCCGAGCCGGCCACCGCGGAGTCGCCCGAGCCTCGTTTCCGAATGCAGCCCGCGGTTTCGCCCGTGTGGGACACGGCCCAGGCGATCTATGCGCTCGGAGAGGCCGGCGTGCAGCGCAGCGACCCGCGCATGATCAAGGGGGCCGACTGGCTGCTGTCGAAGGAGGTGCGTCACTTGGGCGACTGGGCCGTCAAGGTCCGCGGCACCGGGCCCGGCGGCTGGTACTTCGAATTCAACAACGAGTTTTACCCCGACACGGACGACACCGCGCAGGTGCTGATGGCCCTGTGCAGGGTGGAGAATCCCCGCTCGCAGGACCAGGAGAAGGCGGCGCAGCGCGCGATCGATTGGGAGTTCGCCATGCAATGCCGCGAGGGCGGCTGGGGCAGCTTCGACAAGGACTGCACGAAGATGATCTTCGAGAACATCCCCTTTGCGGACCACAACGCGATGCTGGACCCGCCGACGGCGGACATCACCGGGCGAATGCTGGAGATGCTGGCGTCCCATGGGTTCACCCGGGCCGATTTGCGGGTCGAAAGGGCCGTCAATTTTGTCCTGTCCCTGCAGGAACCGGACGGGAGCTGGTTCGGACGCTGGGGCGTGAACTACATCTACGGCACATTTCTCGTCCTTCGGGGGCTCGAGGCCATCGGCATCGACCGCGGCGATCGGCGCATCCAGCGGGCTGCGGAATGGATCCGCGGCGTGCAACATCCGGATGGCGGCTGGGGAGAAACTTGCGGCACCTACGATGACCCCGAGACGCGCGGGGTGGGGCCGAGCACGCCGTCGCAGACGGCCTGGGGGGTCATGGCGCTGCTCGCCGCCGGCGACTGCGAGTCAGACAGCGTTGCCAAGGGCGTCCGCTGGCTTCTCGACCGCCAGCTGCCGGACGGCGGCTGGGACGAGTCCACGGGAGCCGGCACGTCGCGGCAGTCCCTGTACACCGCAACGGGCTTCCCCAGGGTATTTTATCTGGCATATCATCTGTACCGACTTTACTTTCCGCTGCTGGCGCTCGCAGATTACAGGCGGGCCGTGGAACGCGCCTCCCTGAACGGCGCCTGAGCTCCTTTTTTATATGGCTATACCGATCTCCCAGATGTGGACGATTGCCACCTATGTGCTGAAGAAGCGCCTCTCCGGCAACAGCCGGTATCCGCTGGTGCTGATGCTTGAGCCGCTTTTCCGCTGCAACCTGGCCTGCGCCGGCTGCGGCAAGGTGCAATACCCGGCCCACGTCCTCAAAAAGCAGCTCACTCCCGAGCAATGCTTCGCTGCGGTGGAGGAGTGCGGGGCTCCGATGGTGTCGATCCCAGGCGGCGAGCCGCTGCTGCACCCCCAGATCGTCGAGATCGTCAACGGTCTCGTCGCGAGAAAGAAGTACATCTACCTGTGCACCAATGCGCTCCTGCTCAAGCGCCGGCTGCCGGAGTTCACTCCTTCCAAGTACCTCACCTTCTCGGTGCACCTGGACGGCCAGCGCGAGCACCACGACTTTTCGGTCTGCAAGGAGGGCGGCTACGACATCGCGGTCGAGGGCATCAAGGAGGCGGTGAAGCGCGGCTTCCGCGTCACCACCAACGCGACGTTCTTCGACGGCGCCGACCCCAAGAGCATCCGCGGCTTCTTCGACGAGGTGATGGACATGGGCGTCGAGGGCATCGTGCTTTCGCCTGGCTACAGCTACGAGAAGGCCCCGGACCAGAACCACTTCATGGGCCGCTCGCGCTCCCGGCGCCTGTTCCGGGCCGCGCTCTCGAACCGCAAGCGCTCGTGGAAGTTCAACATGTCGCCCTTGTTCCTCGAGTTCCTGATGGGCGACCGCTCCTACGAGTGCACGCCGTGGGGTTCGCCGTGCTACAGCATATTCGGCTGGCAGCGGCCCTGCTACCTTCTGCAGGACGGCTACACCGAGTCCTACAAGGAGTTGCTTGAGACCACCAAATGGGAGGAGTACGGCGCCGCCAGCGGCAATCCAAAGTGCGCCAACTGCATGGTGAGCTGCGGGTATGAACCCACGGCGGTGATGGACGGCTTCGGCTCGCTGAGGGGCATCATGGGAATGGTCCGCGGGACCTTCAGCACCTATTCCGACGAGAACGCGCTCAGAATGTTGGAAGAGGGCGCGACAAACGAGCCTGCCTCGCAGGCGCAGCTTGAGGAGACCAGCGTGTGACCGCCAGTTCGTCAAAATTCACCCGGGAACAGGTGGAGACGCTCGAACTGGCCCCCGGCGCCGAGCACCTGCACCTCGAAGGCTGGGTTCCGGAGCTCGCCGGCGACGACGACCTGCGCAGCGCCCTCGAAAAGGCCTTTGATTACCGCGGAAACGTCACCCTCACGCTCAAGGGCGGCGAACGCATCGAGGCTTACATCTTCAACCGCCGGACAGGCGCGACCCTTGCGGACTCCTTTGTCCAGTACTTCACCCCGGCCGCGCCGGAAAAGCGCAGGGTCAGCTACGCCGAGATCTCACGCGTCGAATTCAGCGGCAAGGATTGCGCCGCCGGCAAGCAGTGGGAGGACTGGGTGAAAAAGTACACGAAGCGCAAGGCGGCGGGCGAAAAGGGCATCGCGCTCGAGCCGGAGTCGCTGGATTAGGGGGCCCGCGCGTTGGCACCCTGGAAAGCCTGCGGATTCGTGACGGGCCTTGAGGGATTCCCCGATCATCCGTGAAGGCCTTCCTTACGGGCGCGACCGGTTTCGTCGGCGGTCACGTGGCCCGTGCGCTGGCGGCCCAGGGTGCGGAACTGCGCATGCTCGTGCGCAAGAGCAGCAGCCTTGCCGGCCTCGAGGGCGTGGCGGGCGAGACCCACGTGGGCGACCTGGCCGACCCGGAATCGCTCCGGCCCGCGCTCTCTGGGTGCGATGCCGTGGTGCACGTGGCCGCGGATTACAGGCTCTGGGTTCGCGACCCGGCGGCCATGTACCGGGCAAACGTGGATGGCACGCGCGAACTTCTGCGCCTGGCCCGCGAGGCCGGGGTCGGGCGGTTTGTCTACACCTCCAGCGTGGCGACCATGGGGTTTCGCGAAGACTCGCAAGCCACCGACGAGGATGCCCCGGTCGGCATCAGCGACATGGTGGGCCACTACAAGCGGTCCAAGTTTCTGGCCGAGCTGGAGGCCATTGCGGCAGCGCAGAAGGGCCAGCAGGTCGTCATCCTGAACCCCACGACGCCCGTCGGCTCATTCGATGCCAAGCCCACGCCCTCGGGCCGCATCTTCGTGGACTTCCTCAACGGGAGGTTCCCCGCCTACATGGACACGGGGCTGAACCTGGTCGACGTGGCCGAGGTCGCGCGCACCCATGCCGACGCGCTCACCCGGGGTTCGTTCGGCCGCCGCTACATCCTCGGCGGGGAGAACCTCACCCTGAAGGAGATTCTCGACAAGATGTCGGCGATCTCCGGGATTCCCGCGCCCAAGGTGAGGATTCCGTACGCCGCAGCCGCCACCTACGCCCTCTTTGAGGAATGGATTGCGGGGCGAATCCTCGGCCGCGAGCCGCGCGCGACGCTTGAGGAGGTTCGCATGGGCCGGAAGAAGATGTTCGCCTCCAGCGACCGCGCGCAGCGCGAGCTGGGCTTCCGTGTCATGCCCGTTGATGCGGCGATGGCCGCTGCCATCGGATGGTTCCGCGCCAAGGGCTACGCGCCCAAGGTATGAGCAGGGTCGCAATCATAGCCGCCTTGGCTGGCGAGCTGGAGCCGCTTGCGAGTGGCTGGCTACGTGAGTCGCGGAACGGAGTCGAATTCTGGCGCTGGCGCCACGAGGGAGGCGAGTGGGTCGCGGCTTGCGCCGGCATAGGCGTCGACGCGGCAACGCGAGCCCTCGACGAGATTGAACGGGGCGGTGCCGTCGATCTCATCGTCTCAACGGGCTGGGCGGGAGCCCTCCAAGACGCGTTTTTGCCCGGCCGGTCGTACCGTGTGGCCGGGGTCGTGGATGCAGCGACCGGGGAACGCCTGGGTGCCGCAACGCCGACCGGAGAATGCTGGCTCGTCACCCTCGGAAAAGTCGCGAATCTGGAGGACAAGCGGCGCTTGGCCGCGGACCACGGCGCCGGGCTCGTCGACATGGAGGCGGCCGGCGTCGCTCGCTTGGCTGCAGCCCGCGGAATTCCGTTTTACTGCATAAAGGGTGTCAGCGATGGCGCTTCGGACCTGCTGCCCGACCTCGACCGCTTTGTCTCGCCGAAAGGGGAATTCCAGACCGCCCGATTCGCCCTCTTTGCCATGCTTAGGCCGCGGTACTGGCCCGCATTGGCGCGCCTGCGTGGAAATTGCAGAAGGGCGGCCCGGGCAGTCGGGGAGTCGCTGCGCGAGATTCTTGAGCGACGGGAAGCTGCCGCGAGGCGCGCGGGCGGCACGGGTAATGCGGTAACGGGCGAATGAGTCGCGATTCACACTTGCCGGGGGCCCATGTGCTGGTTACGCTCCAAACAGCTGCTGGCGAACGCAAATGAGAGCCGCAATACCACAGGAATGTGACCAAACTTCGCCCGTGGAGGTGCGTGACGCAGTCCGCCCTTTCGAGGACCTCACGAGAGCAAGCGGGGCCAAGCCATGAACGCCGCGACCGTTCAAGAGGGCGAAGATGAGCTCTTGGAACGCGGCTGGGCCTCGCTTCCGCCGTCCTATCGCGTTCCCGAGGTGGCCCCATCCCTGGATGAGGCGCGGGTTTACTGCAGGCGCCTCGCGGAGTCGCACTACGAGAATTTCCATGTGGCCAGCATTTTCCTGCCAGAGGCCCTCCGACCCCACTTTCACGCGATCTACGCCTACTGCCGGATCTCGGACGACCTGGGAGACGAGGTGGCGGATACGGCCCAGGCCCTTGCCCTGCTCGAGCAGTGGAGCCGCGAGCTGGACGCCTGCTTTGCGGGCAACGTGCGCCACCCGGTGTTCGTCGCGCTCGCCGAGACCATCCGCGCCTGCTCCATCCCAAAGGAGCCCTTTGCCGACCTGCTGAAGGCCTTCCGCCAGGACCAGACCGTCACCCGCTACGCCTCGATGGAGGACCTGCTTGGCTATTGCCGCAATTCGGCCGCCCCCGTGGGCCGCCTGGTCCTTTATGCCTGCGGGGAGGCGGACGAGGAGCGATTCCGCCTGTCTGACGCCACCTGCAATGCGTTGCAGCTGGCCAACTTCTGGCAGGATGTGCGCCGGGATTTTGCCAAGGGACGAATCTATCTCCCTAGGGACGCGATGGATCGCTTCGGGGTGGGAGAGGAGACGATCGCCGGCGGAAAGATCACGCCGGAATTCCGGGCTCTGCTCCGGCACGAAGTGGACTTCGCCCGGGGCCTTTTTGAGGAGGGCCTGCCCCTGATCGGCATGGTTCACCGCGACCTGGCGCTGGACCTGGAGCTCTTCAGCAGCGGGGGCATGGAGATCTTGCGCGCCATCGAGCGCAGGGACTACGACGTCCTTGCCTTCCGGCCGACCCTTTCAAAGCGCACCAAGCTCAAGCTCGCCCTTCGGGCCGTGGGGGGAAAGGCACTGCCCTTTCTTCGCCTCCCGGGAAACCGGAAGAGGAGGGCCGCGTGACGCCGGCCGGGATATTGGAACGAGTCGATTTGAACAGGGCCTATGCGGCGTGCAGGGCGGTCGCCAAGAGCAAGGCCAAGAACTTCTATTACGCCTTTCTCGCGCTTCCCATGCCCAGGCGAAACGCGATCTGCGCGATCTATGCCTTCATGCGCCGGGCCGACGACCTGGCCGACGACGAGAGCCTTCCTCGGGAGGAGCGGCTGCGCCGCCTGGAGGAATGGACTTCGGCGTGGCGCGCCGTTTGCCAGGGCGCGGAGACCGATGACCCGGTGTTCATCGCGGTGGGCGACGCAACGGAGCGGTTTTCAATCCCGCTCAGCCTTCTGGACGAGCTCGTGGCCGGCGTCACGGCGGACCTGAAGCCCGAGGGGGACCACGGACCGGACACCTATGCCGCCTTCGCCGACCTCTACAAGTACTGCTACGGGGTGGCCTCAGTCGTGGGCCTCGTGTGCATCCGCATCTTCGGCTACAAGGACAGCAGCGCGGAGAGGCTGGCCGAGGAGACGGGTGTCGCGTTCCAGCTCACCAACATCCTGCGCGACGTGGCCGAGGACGCGGAGCGCAACCGGGTGTATCTGCCGCTCGTGGACCTCAAGGCGAACGGCGTCTCGCTGGAGTCTCTGCTTCACCGCGCTCCCGGTGCGCCGCCGACGGCCGGCGAGCGCGCGCTTCTTGCGGGCATCGCCCGGCGTGCGGAGGGCTATTACGCGTCGGCGCACCAGCTGCTTCCCCTGATCGACGCGGAAAGCCGGCCCGCGATGTGGGTGCTTGTCTCGATCTATCACCGCCTGCTCAAGCGCATACAGGACGCGGATTACGACGTCTTTTCCCGCCGCATCAGCGTCCCGCTTTCGCAGAAACTGGGGATCCTGACCACGGGCCAGGCGCGCATCGCCCTGGCCCGGATGTTTGGCTGAATAGAGAAAGATGCGTGATGAGCAAGACGCGGGGAACGGTCGGATCGTCTCTGTGGTCGGTGGCGGCGTGGCCGGCCTGAGCGCGGCCTGCGCGTTGGCCGAGGCCGGCCTGCGAGTGCAGCTCGTAGAGCGCCGCAGCTACCTTGGCGGCCGAGCCTCGTCATTCCTGCATCCGGGCGTCGGCGAGGTCATCGACAATTGCCAGCATGTGCTCTTCGGGTGCTGCACCAACCTGGCCGGATTCTACCGGCGCATCGGCGTTGAGGACCGAATCCACTGGACAAGCGAGATGACGATGATCGAGCCCGGTGGGCGGCGCTCGCTCCTCGGTCCTTCACCCCTGCCTGCGCCGCTGCACAGCCTTCCGCGCTTCCTGGCCGCGAGGGCGTTCACCGTTGCCGACAAGCTGGCATTGGGGAGGGCCTTCAGGGCCCTGATGCGCCCAATCCCGGCAGATTCCACCGAGACCCTGGGCGCGTGGCTTGCGCGAAACAGGCAGACGAAGGGGGCCCTGAACCGCTTCTGGCGCCTCGTGATCGCCAGCGCCCTCAACGCCGACATCGACTCCATTTCGCTGGCCTACGCGGCCAAGGTCATCCGGGAGCTGTTCATGAATTCCGCCGATGCGGGCAGGATGGGAATGAGCACGGTGCCGCTCGGAGACCTCTATGCGGCGGCGGCCGACTTCCTCCGGAAGCGCGGCTCCGACGTCCTGTTCAATTCAAGGGTGGAGTCGGCCGCGTGGGACGGGGAGGGCTCCCAATGGACGCTTGTCACGAGCGCCAGCGCCCTGAAATCGGACTTTATCGTGCTTGCGCTTCCCTTTGAGGGCATGGCGAAGCTGCTTCCGCGCATGCCCGCCGCCGAAGGCGGCGATGGGCTTGCGGCGAAGCTGCAGCGCCTCGAGCACTGGCCCATCTGCAGCGTTCATCTCTGGTTCGACCGCGAGATCACAACGCTCGACCACGCCGTGCTGCTGGATCGCGAGATACACTGGATGTACAACAAGGGCCGGATCCAGCCATGGCGCAGAAGCTGCTACCTTGAACTGGTGGTCAGCGCCTCGCGCACATTTGCCGCCCTCTCCCAGGAACAGGCCGTCGCGCGGTCCATCAGCGAGCTGGCCGAGTTCTTTCCCGTTGTCCGCTCCGCGCGCCTTGAAAAGGCCGCGATGGTCAAGGAGGTGAACGCCACTTTCGGCGTTCCGCCGGGCATCGACTCCTCGCGGCCGCCGCCCGTCTCGCCATGGCCGAAATGCTTCCTGGCGGGCGATTGGACTGCGACCGGCTGGCCCTCGACCATGGAAAGCGCCGCGCGCTCCGGGCACGCGGCCGCGGAGGCCGTGCTGGCTGCCATGGGCGAGCCGCGGATTTTCCTCAACCCCGACTTGCCGCCGCGGGGATTGATGCGTTTCGTGGGAGCGTGCGCCGCCGGCCCCGGCCCCGAAAACTAATTGAACCACCCGCCGAGCACACCATATTCGCACCGTGGACGCCAAAGACGCCAACTTCACATTCTCGGCCGCCCTCGGCAACGCTGAGCCGGCCGCCGAATCAAGGGAATCGGGCAGGGTTTCGCCCCCTCAGTGCCTGCTGAAGGCGATCGACGGTCCGGCGGCCGTCAAGGCGCTCGCCCCTGACCAGCTCGCCCAGCTGGCGAAGGAGCTCCGCGACGAGATCATCGCCGTGACGGCGGCCAACGGCGGCCATGTCGGGCCGAACCTCGGAGTCGTCGACCTGACGATCGCGCTGCACCGGGTGTTCGACTCGGAGACCGACCGCTTTGTCTTTGACGTCTCCCACCAGGGATACGCCCACAAACTGCTCACGGGGCGCGGCGGCGATTTTTTCCGGAAGCTTCGGCAGACGGGCGGCGCGAGCGGATTTCTCACGCGTGCGGAGAGCCCGCACGACGCATATGGGGCCGGACACGCGGGCACGGCGCTGAGCGCGGCGCTCGGCATGGCGACGGCAAGGGACCTGAACGGCTCCAAGGAGCACGTGGTCGCCGTTTGCGGAGACGCCGCCTTCACCTGTGGCATCACCGTCGAGGCGATGAACAACGTGACCTCGTGCACCAAGCGGCTGATCGTGGTCCTCAACGACAACAAATGGTCCATCGCCCGCAACGTGGGGGCTGTCGCCCACTGCCTGAACCGCCTGAGCACGAGCCCGACGTACAACAAGATCCACCAGGACCTTGGGAATTTCTTCACCTCGCTGCCGCACGGTCACGACCTGCGCCAGCTGTGGGTGAAATGGAAGCGCGAGACCAAGGACTTCCTCGTGGGCTCGAACCTCTTCGAGAACTTTGGCCTCCGCTACCTCGGGCCCATCGACGGCCACAACATGGAGGAGCTCGTCAAGAACCTTGAGTTCGCGAAGCAGTCCGAATGCCCGATACTCCTGCACGTCCTGACCGACAAGGGCAACGGCCTTGCCGCCGCCCGCAACTCTCCCGAGAAGTTCCACGGCCTGGGCGCCTTCGACCCGGTCACCGGCGAAAGCCGCAAGCCCGTTCCGGGCACACCGCCCAACTACCAGGACGTTTTCGGGCGGGCCATGGTCCGCTTCGCCCGGGCAGATTCCCGGGTGGTCGGCATAACCGGCGCCATGCCGGCGGGCACGGGCCTCTCCGCCCTGGCGGCGGAGCTCCCGCGCCAGTTCTTCGATGTTGGGATCGCCGAGGAGCACGCAGTCCTCTTCGCCGCCGGCCTCGCCACGAAGGGAATCCGGCCGGTCTGCGCCATCTACTCGACCTTCCTGCAGCGCGCCTACGACCAGATAATCCACGATGTCGCCCTGCAGGCGCTTCCGGTGACGTTCTGTCTCGACCGGGCCGGGCTCTCGCCCAACGACGGGCCGACGCATCACGGCCTTTTCGATCTCGCCTACCTGCGGTGCGTGCCGGGAATCGTGGTCATGCAGCCGAAGGACGAGGACGAGCTCGTGGACATGCTGCACACGAGCCTCCAGCTGGGCGGCCCCGCTTTCGTCCGCTTTCCAAGGGGAGCGGGCACGGGTGCAAAGATCAAGGACGAGCCGGCGACCCTGCCTGTAGGGGTCGCCGAGGTTCTCAGCGAGGGCTCGGATGTCGTGATCTGGGCGTTGGGCCCGATGCTTGCCGAGGCCGGTCGGATCGCGGCCCGCCTCGCCCGGGAGGAGAAGCTTTCGGTCGGCATCGTGAACGCCCGGTTCGTGAAGCCGCTGGACCGCGCGCTTCTCGCCAGGCAGGCGGCGACGGTCCCGCTCTTCGTCACCATGGAGGACCACGTCATCGAGGGCGGATTCGGCAGTGCCGTCCTTGAGACGCTTCAGGAGGTCGGCCCGAGGGCTGCCGTGGAGCGAATCGGCTGGCCCGACAAGTTCATCGAGCACGGCACGAGCGTCGACGGGCTGCGCGCGGCCCACGGCCTGGCGCCCGACGATATCTACCGGCGAGTCCTTGACCGCTGGCGCCGGCTCGAGGCGGAGCGGCAATTGGTCGGCGCCTGAGTGCCGTTGGCGCGGCGCTTGCCCCGTCGCGCACCTTATTTCCAGGCGAAGGCCGCCTCGTCGGCCCGGTTTAAGCTTAGGCACAACCCACGCGTCATGCTCATGGAGACACGTTCCTCCCGCATCGTTAGTGTGCTCGTCTCGGTTGCCTCGTTCCTCTGTGCCGCATACGCGCGGGGCGCAGACGCCCCAATTTCCATCCCTGTCCTGGTCATTGCTACCTATGAGACAGGCAAGGACAGGGGAGACGCCCCCGGAGAGCTCCAGTTCTGGGCGGAACGCCAGGACCTCGCCCAGGAGATCAAGGTGCCGGGAGTAGACCACCCGCTTCTCACAAACGGAAAGGGGCTCTACGCGATGGTGTCGGGCACCACCTCGCGGTGCGCGGTCCAGATCATGGCCTTGGCGGCCGACCCGAGATTCGACCTTACGCACACTTATTTCGTCCTCAGCGGGATAGGCGGTGGCTTTCCGGGCGTCATGTCGCTCGCGAGCGCCGTTTGGGTCCAGCGCGTTGTGGACGGCAATCCCGCGTTCGAGATCGACAGCCGAGAGATACCGGCCGATTGGCCCGATGGGCTCGTGGCCATCGGCGCAACCAAGCCCGGCCAGGGCTCCGCGAACGTCGACTCGGTGCCGCCTGCGGGCGTGTCCGATGATTCGTCGGGGGGCGTTGGCACGGTCGCATTCAAGCTCAACCCGTCCCTGGTGAAATGGGCGTACGAGCTCACGAAGAACGTGCCGATTCCAGACAGCGACTCCGTGCGCGCGTTCGGCCGCAGATTCCAGGGCTATCCCGTGGCCCAGGAACCCCCGTTCGTCCTCATGGGAGACAGCATCGGATCCGACCGTTTCTTCCACGGGGAGATCATGGCGCGCTGGGCCATCGACTGGGACCGGATCTACACCCGGGGCACCGGGACGCTCGCCATCTCCGACTGCGAGGACGCCGGCGCGTGCCTCGCCCTGCAGCGGCTGGCCCAGATGGGCCGCGTGGACTTCAACCGCCTCCTCATCCTGAGGACGGCATGCAACTTCACGGTTCCGCCGACGGGTGTCACTGCGGCGCGGAGCCTTTTTGGCGACACGATCTCGGATTCAAGCGGAGTGGCCTATATCCCCGCGCTTGAGTCGGACTATCGGATCGGCAGCGTGGTCGTCCTCAAGCTGCTCGAGGGATGGGACACGTATCGCGACAAGATTCCTTAGACGGGCGGGGCATTTGCAGGCGTCATTTCCGCTCCTGCGGGTCCGGCGGTATGAGATTCAATCCTGCCACACGGTCACGCCTGCAATCGGCACCTCGCGAGAGCCCACGAGGAGATTGGCATTGCCGGAGACAGGTGCGGCCTGGACCTTGGCCGTGAAGTTCGTTGCGACCCAGAAGCCGTCCCGCCAGTCGACCATGAATCCGTCGTCGAAATTCTCAACCGGCACACCGGCATCCTGGTAGACGCTGCGCATGATCTGGGCCTCGAGGCCGCCGTCCTTGGAGTCCACTCCCACGTACGTTACGGTGCCCTGGCCGAGATGGCGCGTCACGGCCGCGACTCCGCCGGCATAAAATTGATCGGCGTAGTGGGCCAGCGCGGTCGTTCCCTCGCCGGGTTCAAGCACCTCCCCCCACGAATACCAGTCGTAGCTATGCCCCGCCGACTCCACAGTCCCGGTGACGGGTGCCGGCAGCGTGTCGTAGAATTTTATCTTTGCGCCGATGAGTCCAAGAATGGGTCCGGCCCATGGAGCCTCCCAGAAGTGCCCCCGCCGGTCCTTCTGGCCCGTGCGGCAGGTGATGACCAGGTGGCCGCCGCCCTCGGCGTAATTTGTCCACCGCTGGACGAGGCCCTGGTCGACGAGCTGGTCCGCCGGGACGACGAGGAACGGATAGGCGCTAAAATCCTTGTCCTCGGTTATCACGTCCACGGGGCACCCAAGGTCCTTAAGCGCGCGGTAGTACTTGAGAATGTGGCCCACCGTGTCCCAGCGGACATTCTGCTTGTGGTTGTCGATGTCCCACCGGCTGTCGAAGCTGTAGAGCATCGCCGCGCGGCGCGCGCCATAGGGGGCGGGCTCCCTGGCGTCCGGCCGGTAATGCCCGCGCAGGAGCTCCATCTCCCGGGCGGCCTGCGCATATTGCTCACCGCCTATTGAAGGGGTGACGCCGTCCGTGCCGACGAAGCCGTAATGGTACATCTCGGCGCCGGACAGCACCTCGCGGAAGCGGTAGGAGCAGGTCATCCTCGATCCGCCCGCGAATGCCCGCATGATCCAGAGGTGGATGGCTCCGGGATAGGGCATGGGATTGACCTCGCCCCAGTTCACCTGGCCGGGCTGCAGCTCCATCTGCCCCTCATAGCCGTTCAGGTTGCGCATGAAGTCGTGGTAGAAGCCTATGGCGGCCCCGTCGCCCAGGCGGAAGCCGAGCGGGCCGTTGTTGAGCTCGCCGTGCACGGGGTAGCACGTCCAGGTCAGTATCTCGAAGTCCTTCGCCGAGAGCGCGGGATTTGTCCCGGCGTTCAGGAACATGTAGTTTGTCGTGATCCACTGCCTGTTGCCGCAGTACTTTCGCAGGATGCCAGCCTGGAAGCGGAGGTAATCGGCGGCCTCGTCCGCATACCACCGCTGGGAATCGAGCACGGCCTCCGGGTTGAGCTGCGCGACCAGCTCCTTCCCGTTGGGAAGGCGGATCTGGTCGAAATTCTGGTACATCTGCGACCAGAAGGAGTTTCCCCAGGCGGTGTTGAGCTCGGCCACGGTCCCGTACTTGGCCTTGAGCCACGCCCGAAACTTCTCCTGGGAGGCGTCGCTGTAGTCGATCCCGGCCCCATAGTGGCTCAGCTCGTTGTCGAGCTGCCATCCGCAGACGGCGGGGTTCTGGCCGTAGCGTTTTCCGAGAGCGTCCACGATCGTGCCCACGTAGCGCCTGTAGGTGTCCGAGCTCCAAGTCGCCTGCTCGCGCGTGCCGTGCAGCATGCTCCGGCCGGACGCATCGACCATGTGGATCTCGGGATGCGCCTCATCGAGCCAAACAGGGGGCGTCGGGCTAGGCGTGCACAGGACGACCTTCAGCCCCTGGTCGGCGCAGAGCTGGACGGCGCGGTCAAGCCAGGCGAAGTCGAACTTCCCCTCCTCGGGCTCCATGAACGCCCAGGCGAATTCGCCCATGTGGACGAACTCCAGGTGCATCTTCTTGATGTCGGCGATGTCGCGCGGCCACTGGCTCTCGGGCCACGCCTCGGGGTAATAGTAGACCCCAATCGTCATGAGGTCGGACTTTGGGAACATGGCCGCGGCATTGCCGCTGCTTTCGGCCGGGGCGCCGCAGGCGAGCGCGAGCGAACCGAGCGCGCAGACAAGGGGGGTTTTCATGGGGGGAGGGGGTTATCCTACGCCGAGCGTCCTGCTTGATATCGGGAATCGGCGGGCTGCCAAACCCTTTTGAATGTGACTCGCCGCGCCTTGACGGTTGTTCGCCCGAGGAGTTGCCTATGGCATGAAAAAGTTGATTCGTAACTGCGCAGCTTGGGCATGGCGCCCGGCCTGCGTGGCACTCATTGCCTGCGCCGCGGTATGGGCTGCGCCAGATGCCTCGGGGGACGAGCTCAGGCTCGTGATCATCCTGACGCGCCACGGCGTCCGCGCACCCTTTTTCTCCAACGAAGACATGGCGAAGTTTACCCCGCAGCCCTGGCCCAAATGGGAGGTTGCGCATTTGCTCCAGACGCCGCGAGGCAACCTGCTGATCGCGTACATGGGCGACTATTACCACGCCCGGTTCATGAGCGACGGCGTGCTCACGGGTAATCCGGATGTCGACCGCCCCCTGGTGTTCGTCCGCACGGACAATGACCAGAGGACGATCGAGACCGGCCGGATCCTCGGCAAGGGGCTGGTTCCCGGGGGCGAGCCGGAGGTTCACTCGCTGCCGGCGGGCGTCAAGGATCCCCTGTTCAGGCCCTACCAGGCCCATGTCGGACACGCGGACAAGGCTCTTGCCGCGGCGGCGATCCAGGGCCGGCTGGGGGGAGACCCGCACGCAATCGAGAGGGCCTTTGCGCCGCAGTTGGCCGAACTCAGGGGCATTCTTTACGGGCCCGGCGCAGCTTCGGGAGCGACGCCGCTCGACGAACCCACGACTGTTGCGCCGGGGCCCGGGGAATATCCGGCCAAGATTTCCGGCCTGCTCTATAATTCCTGGCTGCTCACGGACAGCCTCCTTCTCGAATACACGGACGGGAAGCCTTCCGCCGAAGTGGGCTGGGGACGGGTCACCGGCCAGACCCTGACTGACCTCCTGGCGCTTCATGAGTTCTATTTCGACCTTGCCTGCAGGACGCGCTACGTGGCGCAGGTCGAGGGTTCTAACCTGGCGAGCCATATCGTCGACACCATGGAGCAGTGCGCGCTCGGCCAGCCCGTCCCGGGGGCGCTCGGCCCCGCCGGGGAGCGCGTGGTCGTCATCGGCGGCCATGACGGGAACATCGCCAACATCGGCGGGCTGTTTGGCCTCAACTGGTGGATTCCCGGAGCGCAGGCGAACCCGTTGCTCCCGGGAGGAGCCCTGATTTTCGAGGTCTGGGCCCGGCAGGGAAAGCCGAACGGGTTTTACGTGAGGACGAGCTATGTCTCGCAGACCCTTGAGCAGATGCGCGACGCGACGCCGCTCACGCCGGACAATCCCCCCTCGGTCTCACCCATATTTGTGCCCGGCTGCAGCACCGCCACCCCGGCCTTCGACGCCCCGCTGGACTCGTTCGTGCGGCAGGCGAGGCTGGTGATCGACCCCTCGTTCGTCACGGACGAGAATTGAAGCGGTTGCGTTTCTTTCTAGTCGGGAGATAATTTGGGTGTGGTCAAAATCACCGGGGAATACCAGGGCGACCTCCACTGCTCGGCCGTCCATGGGCCCTCGGGCGACGGGCTGTCGACGGATGCCCCCAAGGACAATCAGGGCCGTGGCGCCGCGTTTTCGCCCACGGACCTGATTGCGACTGGCTTCGCGACCTGCATCGCGACCACGATGGCTATCGCCGCGCGCAAACACGGGGTCGAGATTCCGGGTATTCGCTACGAGGTGACCAAGGAGATGGCCGCGGATGCCCCGAGGAGGATTTCCAGGCTGACGGCCCGCATGTGGATGCCGGCCTCGGCCCGGGGCGTGCCGGCCGGCGTGCTGGAGCACGCGGCCAACACCTGTCCGGTTCACAGGAGCCTGTCGCCCTCGATCGAGAAGGTCATCGAATTCATCTGGGAGTGACGGGGGCAGGCGGATCCTCGGAGCCCAGCAGCTCGTAGGTCGTGTCGTAGGTGATGGAGATCCTCCTGGTCACAAAGACCCGCACCTGGATGCTCCCGGCCGTCCTCCCGCTTGGGGACGCGTGGCCCACGACCCTCCGCTCTTCGCCGTCCTCGTTAATGGCCCGCCCGGTGAAGTCGACGGACTGCCCGCTTGCGACGCGGCGCAGCGCCTCGTCGGGAACCGTGATCCAGATCTTGCCCCTTTCGCTGTAGAAGTAGGGAAAAACCCGTGCCGTGTACGTGGACGAGTAGACGTCGTTGTGGCGGACAAAGGGGGGGATCGACATGGTGACCGTGGCAACGTAGATGAACGCCGTGGCGGGCTTGATCGAAACCTCGCTGAAGCGGGCCAGGTCATCGCCGCCCGCGCCCAGGGCCGACACGGCGGTTGCTAGGGCGAATGCGAGAGCCGGGGATAACCGTTGCACATGCCGAATCTGCGTCGCGGCGGGCGGTGGGCAAACCGGAAAGCGGGCGGCCATCTTTCGCGTTGCGCCTGTGCGCCGCGGCGCGTCATCTGTTTTCCCTCAATTCATGGCCAAGAAGACCCAATTCACCTGGGGCGGGCGCTTCCACGATGGGCCCGCCAAGCTGATGCTCGAGTTCAGCGAGTCGGCCTCGTTCGACCGGCGCCTTGCGCCCTTCGACATCGCCGGGAGCAAGGCTCATTGCGCGATGCTTGCAAAGGTGGGACTGGTCACCGCGGCGGAGAACAAGGCCATCCAGGTCGGGCTGGACTCGATTCTCGGCGAGATCGCGACGGGCCACTTCGCGTGGGACAGCAGGCTCGAGGACGTCCACATGAACATCGAGCACGCGCTCACCCAGCGCGTGCCCGAGGGGGCGAAGCTTCACACGGCCCGCAGCCGCAACGACCAGATCGCGACCGACATGCGGCTGTTTTTCAAGGAAGCGTGCGCAGTACTCGGCGCCAAGGTGCTGGCCGCCCAACGGGCGATGCTTGCGGTGGCCGGCGCCAATAGGGACGTGCTCATCCCGGGCTACACCCACCTGCAGCGGGCGCAGCCGGTATATGCCGCTCACCACCTGCTCGCCTGGGTCGAAATGCTCGAGCGCGACCGGTCCCGCTTTTCCGCGGCCGCTGCCAGCGCGAACGAGTGCCCGCTCGGCTCGGGAGCCCTTGCCGGCACAACCCTCCCCATTGACCGGGAATACACGGCGAAGCTGCTCGGCTTCGTGGACGCAAAGGGCCGCGCCCGGGTCACCCAGAATTCGATGGATGCCGTCGCCGATAGGGATGTCTTCGTTGAGTTTGCAACGGCGTGCGCGCTCTTCGGCGTGCACATATCGCGGATTGCCGAGGACCTGATCCTCTGGAGCAGCGCGGAGTTCAAGTTCGTGTCCCTGCCAGACGCGTTCTGCACGGGCAGCTCCCTGATGCCGCAGAAGAAGAACCCCGACTCCTGCGAGCTCCTGCGGGGTAAATCCGCGAGGCTGCAAGGAAACCTCCACACGCTCCTGACCCTGATCAAGGGCCTGCCGATGACCTACAACAGGGACCTGCAGGAGGACAAGCCGCCGGTGTTCGACAGCTTTGACCAGTCGGCGATCTGCGCGGACGTCCTCGAGGGGACCATAAGCGGCATGGCGTTCAATCGGGAGCGCTGCGCCGAGGCCGTCTCGGACCCGGCCCTCCTCGCCACTGACCTTGCGGATCTCCTTGTATCACGGGGAGTTCCGTTCCGGAAGGCGCACCGGGCCGTAGGCGGCATCGTGGCGCTGGCCGAAGAGAAGGGCTGCGCCTTGACCGGACTCTCAAACGAGGACGTGAAACGGATCGACCCGAACTTCGGCAACGACTGGGCGTCCGTTTTCGACCTCGGCCGGTCCATGGAGATGAGGAAGGGCACGGGAATGCCCGGGCCCGCGCAGCTTTCCCACCAATTCTCCCGCTGGAAGAAGATCCTCGGGTAGCGCCCGCAAGCGGCCGGTCTTTCAACCAGGAATGGCCAAGGTCCGCATCCTCCCAGACAGGGTGGCCAACCAGATCGCCGCCGGGGAGGTGATCGAGCGGCCGGCCGCCGTGGTGAAGGAGCTCGTGGAGAACGCGCTCGACGCCGGGGCCACCCGGGTCGCGGTCCATTTCGCACACGCGGGCCGCTCGATGATCCGGGTCGAGGACAACGGCCACGGAATGGCTCCCGAGGACGCACGAGCCGCGCTTGAGCGCCATGCGACAAGCAAGATCACCGACGCGGCCGACCTTGACCGGCTGTCGACGTTTGGATTCCGTGGCGAGGCCCTTCCGTCGATCGCCAGCGTGTCCCGGTTCACGCTGAGGACGCGGGAAAGCGGGCTCGATTCCGGGTTCGAAATCGCCGTCGACGCGGGCAGGGTCGTCCACGAGAAGGCGTGCGGATGCCCCGTCGGGACCCGCATCGAGGTCGAGCACCTCTTCGAGCCGGTTCCGGCGAGGCGCAAATTCCTGAAGACCGACCGCACCGAGTCCGGGCATATCGTGAACTGCGTGCGCCTCTACGCGCTCGCGTGCCCGGCCGTGTCCTTTTCGCTGAACGAGGACGGCAGGGAGGTCTTCCGCTCGCCGCAGTGCCCCGGACTTTCCGAGCGCGTGGCGGAGATCTTCGGCAGGCAGGCCGCCGAGGGACTCCTTTCAATCGATTCCTCCGAGGAGGGCATGCGCCTCTCGGGGCTCATCGGGCGCCCCGGGCTCGGGCGCGCCACGCGGCACGACATGGTGGCGTTTGTCAATTCGCGCCCCGTCGAAAGCAGGACGCTCTCCGGAGCGCTGATTGAGAGCTACCGCGAATCGCTTCCGCAGGGTCGCTATCCCGTAGCCTTTGTCTTCCTTGAGTGCGATCCGGCCGATATCGACGTGAACGTTCATCCGGCGAAGCGCGAGATTCGGTTCCGAAGGGAGGCGATTGTCCGGGGCTTTGTCATCCGCTCAGTTCTCGGCCGCCTGCGCGAGTCGTCTGGTGAGGAGGCTGCGGCGGCGCTTGCGCCCGGCCCTCTCGGGATCCCGGGCCCGCTCCCGGCACCGTTCGAGGGCTGGGCCCGCGAGGCCGCGCAGCCGGCCATGGAAAGAGGCACCTCCGCGGCAGCTGCGCCCGAACCGGCCCCCTCGGGCGCCCGTGAGATCGCGCTAGGATGGAGGTTCCTCGGAACGGCGCACGGGAGCTACGCTCTCTTCGAAACCTCGCACGGGCTCGTCCTCCTCGACCGCAGGGCGGCCCACGAGCGTATCTGGTACGAGCGCCTGAAGCAGCAGTTCGGCTCCGGGCGGGTCGCGGTGCAGCGCCTGCTCCTTACAATTTCCATTGAGCTCAACCCCGTGGCCTCGGCAGTCCTCAGCGACAACCTAGGGTTCCTGCGGAGCCACGGGATAGAGGTCGCCGAATTCGGCAGGAATTTCTTCCTCGTGGAGGCCCTTCCGGACTGGATGGAGCCCGGAGCCACCGAGGCCTTCGTCCGGGATCTTGTCGGCGCCCTGCGGGAAGGCAGGATGCCCGGCTCGGACCTGGACCTCGCGCGCGACGAACTCGCACGCCTTGCCGCGTCAAGGGCCGTCCGCCTTGAGCCCGTGATGGGCGAGGCGGAGGCCCTGGCCGTCGTGCGGGAGCTCTTCGCGACCTCCCTGCCGATTTCGAGCCCCTCGGGCCATCCTACCTTTGTCGAACTCAACCACGGTGAACTGGCCCGGCGTTTCCAAAAATAGGGTTGCGGGCCAAGTTTTAGCGTGACCGCCCCCGCGGGCGGCCCGAGTCTTGCATTGGAAACCTTTCCTTTCCCATGCCCAACAAGACCAAGGACGGCGTTTCGGGGGATCCGCAGGAAGTGATCATGCGGTCGCTGATACAACGCCATCTTACATCGACGCTTGCGCGCTACGCGCCGTCCGCGACGCCCAGGGACTGGTGGGTGGCCTCGACGCTTGCGGTGCGCGACGCGATCCACGAGCGGATGATCGCGACCCAGATGGTCCACAATGCGCAGAACACGAGGCGGATCTACTATTTCTCGATGGAGTACCTGATGGGGCGTCTGTTTGAGAGCAACCTACTTGCGACGGGGCTCACCAGCGCTGTGCGGGGTGCCCTTGAGCTGCTCCATGTCAATTTCGACGCCGTTCGGGAGGCCGAGGTGGACATGGGCCTCGGAAACGGGGGCCTTGGGCGGCTCGCGGCCTGCTTCCTCGATTCGCTGGCGACGCTCGACTACCCGGCGCTCGGATACGGCATCCACTATGAGTTCGGCCTTTTCAAGCAGGAGATCGTGAACGGCAACCAGGTGGAGCATCCCGACCGCTGGATGATATTTGGAAGCCCGTGGGAGATCATCAGGGCGGATTACACGCAGGAGGTGAAGCTCTACGGTAGGGTCGTCAACGAGTTCGACAACCACGGCAATTCCCGGCCGAGGTGGGTCGACACTCGCACTGTGCTTGGGGTGCCCCACGACATACCGGTCGCCGGGTTTGGGACGAAGACGGTGAACCTCCTTCGCCTATGGGCCTCCCGGTCCTCCGACGACTTCGACCTGGCCGCCTTCAATTCGGGCGGCTATGTCGAGGCGGTGCGCGAGAAGGCGATCGGAGAGACGGTCTCCAAGGTCCTTTATCCGAATGACAAGACGGAGAACGGGAAGGAGCTCAGGCTCGTCCAGCAGTACTTCTTCGTCGCGTGCTCGATTCGCGACATCATCCGGCGCCATTTCCGCACGCCTGGAAACTCCTGGGCCAATTTTTCCGACAAGGTCGCGATCCAGCTCAACGACACGCATCCGGCCATCACCGTCGTCGAGCTGATGCGAATCCTCCTCGACGAATACGAGATGGCCTGGGATCCCGCCTGGAAGATCACGAACGCGACGCTGGGCTACACGAACCACACGCTGCTCCCGGAGGCGCTCGAGAAATGGGGGGTCCCGCTCTTTGAGAAGATCCTGCCCCGCCACCTGCAGATCATCTATGACATCAACACGAAGGTCCTGGCCCTCTGCGAGGGAAAGTGGCCGGGTGACAACGACAAGAAAAGGGTCTGCTCCCTCATAGAGGAGAATGGCGGCAGAAGGGTACGGATGGCGAACCTCGCCGTCGTAGGGTCCCACGCCGTCAACGGAGTGGCCGCGCTTCACACCGAGCTTCTGCGCAGGCACCTTTTCCCGGAATTCGACGCACTCTACCCAGGCAAGTTCCAGAACAAGACGAACGGGATCACGCCGCGGCGCTGGCTGCTCGAATGCAACCCGCGCCTGGCCTCGCTCGTCACGGGGGTGCTCGGAAGCGAGGCCTGGGCCCGCGACCTGGACCTGCTGCGCGGGCTCGAAAAATTTGTAGACGACGCCGAGTTTCGGCGCGAATTCATGGTGATCAAGCGCGCGAACAAGGTGGACCTCGCGAACCTGATCGTGGAGGAGTGCGGCCTGACGGTGTCGCCGGACGCCATCTTCGACGTCCACATCAAGCGGCTCCACGAGTACAAGCGCCAGCACCTGAACCTGCTGCACATCCTGGCGCTCTACCGGCGGATCCTGCAGGACCCGTCGCTCGAGATCACGCCGAGGGTGTTCATCTTCGCCGCAAAGGCCGCGCCCGGGTACGATGTCGCAAAGAACCTGATACGCGCCATCAACGTGATCGGCGCCCGGATAAACTCCGACGAGCGGGTGGGCGACAAGATCAAGGTCGCGTTCATGCCGAACTACCGGGTGTCCCTTGCCGAGAAGATCATACCGGCCGCCGACCTGTCTGAGCAGATATCGACCGCCGGCATGGAGGCCTCCGGGACGGGCAACATGAAGCTCGCCCTCAACGGCGCAGTCACGATTGGGACCCTCGACGGCGCGAACGTCGAGATCCACGAGGAGGTGGGCGACGAGAACATATTCATCTTCGGGATGAAGGTCGAGGAGGTCGAGGCGAGGCGCACGTACGGCTACAATCCCTGGGACTTCCACAGGGACGACGAGGAGATAAGGGCCGCCGTGGACTGGCTTGGAAGCGACTACTGGATTCCCGGCGAGCACGCCCCGTTCGGCGCCATCCATGGAACGCTCCTCGGCGGCGGCGACCCGTACATGGTCCTCGCGGACTTCCGGTCCTACAGCGACTGCCAGAAGAGGGTCGACGCGGCGTACCGCGACAGGGGCGGATGGGCCCGCAAGGCGATCCTCAACACGGCGCGGGTCGGGAAGTTCTCGAGCGACCGCACCATCCGGGAGTACGCGGACCAGATCTGGTCCCTGAAGCCCGTCCCCATCCCATGAAGATCCCTCGCACTCTCGGAATCCCAGCACTTGCCATGGCGGCGGCCTGCGCAGCCGGCGCCGCCGATTTCTCGCCGGCGATCGTCTACGACTTCGGCGGGAAGTTCGACCGCTCGTTCAACCAGTCCGCGAGCGAGGGGGCGATGCGCTTCACCAAGGAGACGGGGATCGCCGTGCGCGATTTCGAGATCCAGAACGCGTCGCAAAGGGAGCAGGTCATGAGGCTCTTCGCCAGGCGCGGGGCGAGCGTCATCGTCGCCGTGGGCTTCACCCAGGCCTCGGCGGTCGAGACGGTCGCCCGGGAATACCCCGGCGTGAAGTTCGCGATCATCGACGGCGTTGTCGACCTGCCCAACGTCGAGTCGATCAACTTCAGGGAGCAGGAGTCGTCATTCCTGTGCGGCATGGCCGCGGCGATGGCGTCCAAGACCGGGAAGGTCGGCTTTGTCGGGGGGATGGACATTCCGCTCATCAGGAAATTCGCAATGGGGTACCGCGCGGGCGTGGCCTACATTGACCCCAAGATCGAGGTGATTGAGAACATGACCGGCACGACCCCGGCCGCCTGGACCAACCCCTCGGCGGGTGCGGAGCTCGCCAAGAGCCAGTTCGGCCGCGGGGCGGACGTGGTGTTCCATGCCGCCGGCGCGACCGGGATAGGCGTCATGCAGGCTGCCGCCGACGCCGGCCTCCTCAGCATTGGATGCGACAGCAACCAGGACTACCTGCACCCGGGAAGCGTGCTCACCTCGGCCGTGAAGCGGGTCGACGTCGCGGTCTACAACGTGTTCACGGAGGCGAGGAACGGCACGTGGAAGGCCGGCCCCGAGGTGCTAGGGCTGGCGGAGCACGGCGTTGATTATTCGCTCGACGATTTCAACCGGAAGCTAATAACCCCGGACATGGAGAGGCGCCTGAACCAGGCCAAGGCCGACATCATAGCCGGCAAGATCATCGTCCCCGAATACAAGTCTCCCTAGGGACGTGGAACCCGAGAGTCCAGCGCCCCAGGCTCCCGGCGGCGGCCCCGCGCCCGCGCTCGAGTTGCGCGGGATAGACAAGCGCTTCGGGGCCGTCCACGCGAACCGGTCGGTCTCGCTGACCGTCGCGCGCGGCTCAATCCACGGGCTGATCGGCGAGAACGGGGCCGGCAAGTCCACGCTCATGAACATCGTCTGCGGGTTCCACGCGGCCGACAGCGGGGAGATCCGCGTCAACGGCAGGCTGGTCGAGATGGGCCGCCCCCGCGGCTCGATCGAGGCGGGGATAGGAATGGTCCACCAGCACTTCATGCTCGTTGAGAAATTCACCGTTCTCGAGAACGTCGTCCTGGGCGCCGAGGGGGGCCGGCGCCTCGGGGAGGGGATCGCCGCGGCGCGCGCGGCGCTCGAGCGGATGGGAAGGGACTACGGCCTCGAGGTGCCGCTCGACGAGGAGACGGGCCAGTTGCCCGTCGGGATGCAGCAGCGAGTCGAGATCCTGAAGGCCCTCCACCATGGCGCGCAGATCTTGATCCTGGATGAGCCGACCGCGGTCCTGACGCCCGCGGAGGCCGACCAGCTCTTCCGGATGCTCACGCTCCTTCGGGACCAGGGAAAGACCGTGATCCTCGTGACCCACAAGCTGCGCGAGATCATGGCGGTCACCGACCGGGTCACGGTCATGAGGCAGGGGGCGGTCGTCCACGAGACCGCGACCCGCGACACGTCGCCGCGCGACCTGGCCGAGCAGATGGTGGGGCGCGCGGTCCTCCTCCGGGTGGAGAAGGGGCCGGCGCAGCCGGGCCGCGTGCTCCTCGAGGTGAGGAACCTCGAGGTGCGCGACCGTCTCGGCGTTGCGCGCGTGAAAGGGGCCACCTTCTCACTCAGGGCGGGGGAGATCGTCGGGATTGCGGGCGTGTCCGGCAACGGACAATCCGAGCTGCTGGAGGCGGTGGCCGGGATCCGCGGGAGATCTGGCGGAGAGATCCTTATCGATGGGCGAGACATCGCCGGCGCCGATCCGCGCGGCCTCGGCATCGCCCACGTCCCCGAGGACCGCCTGCGGATGGGCGTCGTCGGGCCCTTCTCGGCCGAGGACAACGAGATCCTGGGGTACCACGCGAGGCGGCCGTTCAGCAGGCGCGGATTCCTGGCGCGGCGCGAGATCCGGCTCGACTGCGCGCGAAAGATGGCGGACTTCGACGTGCGCCCGCCGACGCCCTGGCTTCGCATCACGCTGTTCTCGGGCGGCAACCAGCAGAAGCTTGTCATGGCCCGCGAGATCGACTCGAAGCCGTCGGTACTGGTCGTCGGGCAGCCGACGAGGGGCGTGGACATAGGGGCGATCGAGTTCATCCACAGGCGGATCGTGGAGCTCAGGGACTCCGGCAAGGCGATCCTCCTCGTCTCCGTCGAACTCGACGAGATCATGGGCCTCTCGGACAGGATCCTCGTCATGGCCGGCGGGGAGATCGTCGGCGAGGTCGCGGGCTCGGAGGCGACCGAGAACGCGCTGGGACTCATGATGGCCGGCGTGAAGGGGGAGCGCAGGCCGTGAAGGCGCGGGCACGGCTTCCGCTGTGGGCCGAGTACGGGCTCCTGCCCGCCGTGAACCTGTGCGCGGCGCTCCTCATCTCGGGTGCTGTCATCCGGCTGATCGGCGAGAGCCCCTGGGAGGCGTTCAAGCTCATGGTGACGGGCGCCTTCGGGGCGCAGGATTCGATCGGATACACGCTTTTTTACGCCACGGACTTCGTCTTCACGGGCCTTGCCGTCGCCGTCGCGTTCCATGCCGGCCTCTTCAACATAGGGGGCGAGGGCCAGGCATACATAGGCGGCCTGGGAGTCGGGCTTGTCTGCCTCGCATGTGGCTCATGGTCCCCGTGGATCGTCGTCCCACTCGGGATTGGCGCCGGGTGCCTGTTCGGGGCCGCCTGGGCCTTCGTGCCGGCGTGGCTCCAGGCGCGGCGCGGCAGCCACATCGTGATCACCACGATCATGTCGAACTTCATCGCGTCGGCGCTCATGACCTATCTCCTCGTCAACGTCCTCATCAAGCCGGGCCAGCAGTCGCCCGAGACGAGGGAGTTCGGAGCCGGGGCCGTCATGCCCGCCGTCGACGCCGTGCTTGGGAAGTTCGGGATCCCCTTCGCGCCGTCGCCGTTCAACTTGGCGTCGCTTCTCGCTCTTGCCGCGTGCCTCGCGGTCTGGGTGTTCATCTGGAGAACGCGGTGGGGATACGCGCTGCGCGTCGTCGGGCAGAATCCCCGGGCCGCCGTTTACGCCGGCATCTCGCCGGAGCGCACGATCATTGTCGCCATGCTGATCTCGGGGGGCCTCGCGGGGTGCCTGGGAGTGAACGAGCTGATGGGCTCGCAGCACCGGATCCTCCTGGATTTCCCCGGGGGCGCCGGTTTTGTGGGAATCGCGGTCGCGCTCATGGGGCGGAATCATCCCTTGGGCATCCTCGCCGCCGCGCTCCTTTTCGGGGCGCTCTACCAGGGCGGCTCCGAACTCTCGTTCGACATGCCCCATGTGAACCGCGACATGGTGGTCCTGATCCAGGGCCTCGTCATCCTGTTCTGCGGGGCGATGGAGAATGTCTTTCGGGCCCCTTTGGCCGCCCTCCTCGGCTCCGCAAGGCGGCCTTCGCCCCCCTGATGGACGCTTTCCGCGAACTCATCCTCCTGCTTGCCTCCACGATTCGCGTGGCGACACCCCTCGTGCTCGCCGCCATTGCCGGGCTTTTCTCGGAACGCTCCGGCCTCATCGACCTCGGGCTTGAGGGCAAGATGCTCGCGGCCGCGTTCGCCTCGGCCGCAGTGTCCGCGGTCACGGGGTCCGCGTGGCTCGGCCTCGGCGCCGGGATAGCCACGGCGACTGCCCTCGCGCTGCTGATTGCGTTCGCCTGCGTGACCCACCGCGGCAACCAGGTCGTGGCCGCGATGGCCGTCAACATCATGGTCGCCGGGCTCGCTCCCGCGCTCGCGCTCGCCTGGTTCGACCAGGGAGGCCAGACGCCCCAGCTCGAGGGCCCGGGCCAGCGCTTCCTCGGGATTGCGTGGCCCGGTGAGCTGCTCGCGAGGCGCCACCCGTTCCCCGGGCTCGCCTACTCCGAGCTCCTGAGCGGCCACAACCTGATCGTGTATTTTGCTGCCGCCCTCGTTCCGGCGAGCGCATGGGTGCTCTACAGGACCCGGTTCGGCCTGCGGCTGCGGGCGGTTGGTGAGAACCCCCTGGCGGTCGACACCGCGGGCATCTCGGTTAACGCCCTGCGCTACCAGGCGTCCCTCATCTCAGGCGTGCTCTGCGGAGTCGCGGGAACCTACCTGTCGACCGCGGCCAGCGCCGGATTTGTAAGGGACATGACGGCGGGCAAGGGCTACCTCGCGCTCGCGGCGCTCATCTTCGGCAAGTGGCGTCCCTATCCGACGCTCCTAGCGTGCCTGCTCTTCGCCTTCGCGGACGCAGGGGCCGCCCGCCTCCAGGGCGTCGCGCTTCCGCTCGTCGGCGTCATTCCCGTGCAGTTCATCATCGCGCTGCCCTACATCCTCACGATCCTCCTGCTCGCCGGCTTCGTTGGCGCGGCGGTGGCGCCGAAGGCCATAGGCGTGCCCTACTCGAAGGAAAAATAGGTGGCGTCGAGAGGCCGAAGTGCGGCCCTTCCGAAGGCCCTCGGTCGTCACCCAGGCCCCGCATTTGGCCTCACCGCCCGGACGTGGAGAAAGATGCCAGCGACCCGGGTGTCCGCCACGTCGGGGACGGCTCGAGCGACTTCCTCCGTGGCGCTGGGCTCGCCGAACTCCTGGATGACCAGCCCCGCCTCGCCGATCATCCTTACCCATGAAGTCAGGGTCCGGTGAAATCGCGGCACGCGAAACGGAGGAATCCGCTGGCGTTCCTCCTCCGGCGCGGCTGAGAACAACCAGGTGTCGATGCGGCCATCGCTCTCGTTGAAATAGTCGCCGACCTCGACCCCTCGCACCGTGCCGTCCGCCTCGCGGCGCACCTTGCGGTACGGCGGCGAAAAACAGGGATGCAGGATCGAGAACTGCAGGAAGCCGGCCGGCCGCAGGACCCGTCGCGCTTCCCGCAGGGCCCGTCCCGGATCAGGCATGTCCATCAGCGACATGAAGGCGGACGCGAAATCGAAGGTGCTGTCGGGGTAGGGCAGCGCCAGGGCGTCGCCAATCCGGAACTCAATGCCGAGCGGGCTCGCGTCCTCCTTCGCCTGGGCGTGGCGAATGAAGGTCGGAGCGACATCGACGGCGCGCATCCGGGCGCCGAGCTGCGCCAACAGCCGGGTGTTCGCCCCCTCGCCGCAGCCGATGTCCAGGCCTTCGAGGCCACTGATCGGCGGCAGCATCGCCAGGAAGGCGGGAGTGTTCAGGGCGTCCCGATAGATGTCGTAGCCGGCTCGGGCGAGACGTGTCCAGGCGTCGGCATTGGCCTCCCAATATTCTGTGACGACGGCTTGATCCATGATGCAGGGGCCAAACATCCGGAAGCTCGCGGGCGCCGTCAATTCGACAAAGTCCTCGGCAAGACGACCGGTTTCTGGCAGTAAGAACCCAGCCGCGCTGCGCGGCCTGCGAAATGTCCGGAAACAAACACTCCGCGTGAACGCATCGACCTCGTACATTCCCTCAAGGCTTCTCAGCGGCGACACGGAGGAGCTCAGGCAGGGCAGCTTCACCCGCTGGATGTCGCGCGACCTCACCCAGGCAGCCGCCGACTTCTGCAAGAACATCGGCCTCTATCCCGCATACTGCGAATGCTCCACCGAGCACCTCACGCGCTACATCTTATGGCGGCCGCCTTCCGGCGCGGCGATCGAGGTTCGCCCGGGGCGCGCCAAGGACAAGTTCGAGGAGTTTGACCGCGTCAACCGGGAGCGCAACTGGCGCCTGGTCTCGCTGCACGTGAACGAGAGCAGCGTCTATTCGGCGGTCTGGGTCTCGGCGGACCAGTTTGCCGCGGCCAAGGCGTTCCTTGCGTCGCACGGAATTACCCCGGCGGAAAGAAAGGATGCCTAGAGGACCGGCATGAAGGCGCACTCCCAAGGGATCGTCTCGGATCTTCTCGGCATGTCGGGTCGGGAAAAGGCATACGCCAAGGAGCGGATTCGTCTCCTGGCTGAGGCCCGCCAGCGCCGTGCGGATGAACTGGCGATCGCCTCTCCCTGGCAGTGGATCTCGGTCAACTGGGAGATCGAGCGCGAGGTGCGGGCGAAGCTGGAGAAGAAATTCCCGAGTTGGGCGCTTTACGCCGCCCGCGAGCGGTGGTGACGGCGCCGGTCCGGTCAGGTCTTCCTTGTGGCCAGGATCTGGGTTACCCACCTGCGGTGCGGTCCCGAGAGCGCTATTGAACCAAGCCGGTCCAAGGCGACCCAGACAAGGCCCGCGCCCAGGCGTCCCTTGGGGGCGTCCGCCGAATGGATCGACTCGACGATCCGGAAGCGCGTGATCCCGCGGGAATGCCTGGCCATCAAGGGCCCCGCCTCGACACGCGTCGGCTCCAGGCCCGCCTGCTCCGCCGTCGGAAGCTCGTGAAGGTCCGCCAGCCACCTAGCCCCCGGGGCGTTTCGGTGGAGGAGGAGCGCGCCCGCGCGCTCGCACCAGACGCGGGAGACGGACCGGCGCTCCGTAGTCCGCTTTGCAAGCCTCGGGAAGGATTCGGGGTCGCCCAAGAGCGCGGCACCGCAGAATCTCCGCACAGGGCACGCGGGGCATGAGGGCCGCTGCCTGACGCAGATCGTCGCCCCAAGCTCCATCATCGCCTGGTTGTGGTCCCCGGGGGCGGCCGGGTTGACGAGCTCCTGCGCAAGGGGCCCGAGCGCCCTCGACGCTTCCGCGCTGTCCCTGAAGGGCGTCCCGTCGCGCGTCAGCCGGGTCAGGATTCGCACGACGTTCCCGTCCACGCAGGCCCTCGCCTCGCCGAACGCGATGCTCGCGATGGCGGCGGCCGTGTAGGGGCCAATCCCGGGGAGCTCGGCAAGCTCGTCCGCGGTCCCGGGCAGATTGCGGGGAGGCGCGGCCGTCTTCGCCAGGAGATGCAGGTTGCGGGCCCTGGAGTAGTAGCCGAGTCCCTCCCAGAGCTTCAGGACCTCCGATTCACGGGCGGCCGCGAGGGCCGCAAAATCGGGAAGGGCGGCCATCCAGCGCACGAAGTAGGGCAGCACCGTCGCCACCTGGGTCTGCTGGAGCATGAACTCGCTCACGACGGTCCGGTAGGGGGACGGCGACTCGCGCCACGGCAGGCACCTGCGATTCGACCGGTACCAGGACAGCAATGCCCTCCGGAACGCCGTTCGCCGCGCCAGGAGCGAGGCCTGAGCGGAAGATTTGCGTGTCATTGGCGGTAAATTTGCGACACTGGGTCCCTCATGCCCAAGCGCGGCCAGCACGACGAGGAAAAACCCAAGAAGCTCAGCACCTACACGCTCAAGCTTGACGACGCCCAGATGGACAAGCTGCGCTCCATCCTGAGCTCGCGCGGCTGGGAGGCCTTTGACGTCCCCTACGCCCGGTACGCCTTCAAGGGGCGCGACTGCAACGTGACCGCCTACGAGAGCGGGAAGCTCGTCATTGCCGGGAAGGGCACCGAGGAATTCGTGACCATGACGCTCGAGCCCGACGTCACGATGGCGCCGAAGCTCGGCTACGACGAGGTGCTCCACCCCGAGTGGTTCGAGCTCCATGCCGGCCTCGACGAGAGCGGCAAGGGCGACTTCTTCGGGCCGGTCGTCGCCGCCACGGTCATCGCCGACAAGACGGCCATCGAGGGCTGGATCAAGGCCGGCGTCAAGGATTCGAAGAGGATCGTCGACTCCCAGATCATAAAGCTGGACAAGCTCATCCGCGAGACGCACGGGGTCGCCGTCGCCACCTGCCTCTGCGGCATGGCGAAATACAACCTCATCATGTCCCGGCCCCGAGCGAACCTGAACCGCCTCTTGGCCTGGCAGCACGCGACCGCGCTCGTCCAGGCCCTCTCGAGGAAGAAGGCGCCCCGCGGGCTCCTCGACCAGTTCACCAAGCAGCCGCTCGTCCAGCGCGAGCTCACCAAGATGGGGGTCGCGGACTTCGAGCTCGCGATGAGGACCAAGGCCGAGGAGGACCCCGTGGTGGCGGCGGCCTCCGTCGTCGCCCGCGCCGAGTATGTGCGCCAGATGCACGCGCTCTCCAAGCAGTTCGGGAGCCCGCTCCAGAAGGGCGCCGGGCCGCTCGTGAAGGAGCAGGCCGCCCAGATCATCGGGAGATTCGGCGCCAAGGCACTGGGATCCTTCGCAAAGCTCCATTTCCGGACGGCCTACGAGGTCGTGGCCGCCGCCGGAAAGCTGGATGAGCTCCCGCTTCCCGAGCCCAAGGAGAAGATGGAATGGGGCGGGTGAGGGGCCTCCGAGGGACGCCCGATGCCGAAGCGCCGCCAGCTACGCAGTTTCGACCTGAAGAAGATCGAGGGCTTCGAGGGCCTCATCGGCGTTGACGAAGTCGGCCGGGGCGCGCTCGCGGGGCCCGTCGTGGCGGGGGCGGTCCTCGTCACCCGCGCGTTCCTTGAAAGCCGCTGGGCGGCGACCAAGGCCGGTCGCGTGAACGACTCGAAGCTTCTCTCGGGCGCCGAGCGCGAGTCTCTCTGGGGCGAGTTCGAGGCCCTCTCGGCCCAGGGCCAGATCCACGCCCATTACGGGTCGGCGAGCGTCGAGGAGATCGAGGAGCATAATATCCTCGGCGCGACGAAGCTCGCGATGAGGCGCGCCATGGAGGGCATCTATCCCGCCTCCGCCTTCCGCAGGAACGAGGAGCCCGACCTGTTCTCGTCGTTGGAGGAGAGGGAGTCGTTCGTCCCCACCGTCTCCTGCCGCGTCCTCGTGGACGGCCTCGCCCTCAGGGGATTCCCTTACCCGCACACGCCCGTCGTGAAGGGTGACGGCCGGTCGCTGTGCATCGCCATGGCCTCGATCATCGCCAAGGTGGCCCGCGACCGGATGATGGCCGAACTCGACGGCAGGTACCCGGGCTACGGGTTCGCCAGGCACAAGGGCTACGGCACGGACGACCACAGGGACGCCGTCATCCGCCTGGGACGGAGTCCAATCCACCGGGAGATGTTCCTGCGCAAGGTGCTAGCCCAGCGCGCGGATCCGGACCAGATGGATTTCCTTCCCGGCCGTTGACCCGGCGGGCCCGCGGGGCCACAACGGCCGGTGATGGCAGGCAAGAAACTCACCTCGCTCGACCGCGTGCTGGGCCGGCTCGACACGCTCGACCCGGTCAACCTGGCGAACCTCGTCCAGAAGCTCGCGAAGGAGCGCTCTCTCTTTGAGCAGATCTTCAGGACGCTCCAGGAGGGAGTGCTCGTCATCGCCTCCGACGGGACGATCGAGTACGCGAACGAGGCGGCCGAGCTGCTCCTCGGCCTGAGCGGCGAAAAGCTCGCCGGCCAGACCCTCTGGCGCCTGGTCCCGGGGCTGAGGCCCTCAATCGACGACAACGCGGGATCCGCCGGCCACGTGCTGGCGCGCGAGTTCGAGCTCTCGTACCCCGAGGCCCGCACCGTGAGGTTTTACATGGTGCCGTTCGCGACGGGCGATCAGGGGGGCGAGCGGCGCCACGCGGTCATCCTGGCGGACGTGACCGGCGAGAGGCTGACGACCGCCCAGCGCATCGAGGACGAGCGGACCTCATCCATCCTGCTTCTCGCCGCGGGAGTCGCCCACGAGCTCGGCAACCCGCTCAATTCGCTGACCATCCACCTGCAGCTGATCGCCCGCAAGCTCAAGAAGCTCAAGGAGTCGGCCGAGGTCGCCGCGATATCCGAGTCCGTGGGCGTCTGCCGGGAGGAGGTCGCTCGCCTCGACGGCATCATAACGCATTTCCTGGAAGCGATCCGCCCCAGCCCCCCCGACCTCGTCGAGACCAGCCTCTCCGAGGTGCTCGCCGACGTCCTCAAGTTCCAGAAGAGGGAATTCGCTAACCGGGGGCTCGTGGTCGAGGCGGAGACTCCCGCGGCGCTCCCGACGGTCATGGCCGACCGCGGGCAGCTGAAGCAGGTGTTCTTCAACATCACGAAGAACGCGATGGAGGCCATGCAGCCCGGCGGCAGGCTCAAGATCAAGTCTCGGGCGGACGACGACTCGGTCTACCTGCTCTTTGGCGACAGCGGCTCCGGGATCCGCCAGAACGACCTCCTCAAGCTGTTTCAGCCATACCACACGACCAAGCCCGGCGGCCACGGCCTCGGCCTCATGATCGTGCAGAGGATCATGCGCGCGCATGGCGGTCAGGTCGGAATCGAGAGCAAGGAGGGGACGGGGACCGTGGTCACGCTCCAGTTCCCGCGCAAGGACCGGCGCGTTCGGATGCTCGGAAGCGGCTGACGGGCGCTACTGCGCCGACGGGGCCGGGTTCGCGGGTTTGTCGACGACGTCCTTCACTTCGATCTTCCGCGTCTCCTTCTGGCCGGCGACGATCAGCGACACCGTGACGGGGATGTCGTCGGAAGTGACGCCGAGCTGCGAGACCATGGGGGTCGGCTCGGCCGTCTGGCCCGGGGCAAGGACGATGACGTCGGGGTCGACGACGAAATTGCCGAGATCGGACTCGAAGTCGTCGATCGTGACCGAGAGGGTGCCCGGGCCCGAGTTCGTGAGGACCAGATGCAGCGTCACCGGGGGCAGCGGGGCTCCCATCATGACCTTCTGGTCGGTGTTGGCATAATCCTGGTAGGTCTTACGCTCTTCATCTCCACCGCCACCGCCTCCGCCGTGGCGTCCCCCCTGGCCGAGGCCGTGGCCTATCCCGCGGCCTACCGTGACCTTTGCCTCGAGGATGCCTCCAAAGAAGGTGCCGGTCCCGGCCATGACGATCTGCTTCTCGCCGGAGACAACCGCCTTCGTGAGCTCGTCATTCGACCTGTTCTCGCAACCCGCTCCCGCGAGCGCCCAAGCAAGGGTGGCGGCTGCGGTTAAAAGGGCCAAGCGGCTGGCGGGGGACGTCTTATGGGGCATATCGGCGCAGGGTGTATCGGTTGCTCCCGTGGGGAGATCGAGGTGGACACCCCAATTCATCGAAGGTTGCATGGGGCATGGTCTTGCGCCAATTGAAAAAGCGCATCTTTCCGACCTGACCTGCGTCTGGTCGCCAATAGTGCAATGCCACATGCATGGATGAAAGTTCAACGAGCTCGCTGGGCGACCGGGTGCGCCGGGCGCAGCGCGGCGACGAAGCCGCCTTGCGGGACCTTATTATATCCTACCAGCACCGGGTCGCCGGCTTCGCCTACGCCATCACGGGCCGCAGCGATTCCATCGAGGACCTTGTGCAGCTCGTATTCATTAAGATGGCCCGCGCCGTCCAGCGGCTCAAGGCGCCCGAGCAGTTCGAGTCGTGGCTCTTCCGGTTGGCCCGGAACACCTGCATCGACTACCTTCGCAGGCAGAAGCTCCGCCGCATCTTCACGCCGTTCGCGCCCGAGCACGAGAACGTGCCCGAGCCCGCAGGGGCCGTCGACACCGAGGAGCTCGATGCGCTCAGGCACGCCCTCGCCCAGCTGCGGCCGAAGGACCGCGCCCTCATCGCCCTGGTCCAGGAGGGGCGCACCCACGCTGAGATCGCGGAGACCTTCAGGACGACTGTCGCAGCGGTAAAGGCTCGCCTTCACCGCGCGCGCGAACAATTACGCCAACACTACCAAACCGATGAACACTGAACACCAAGCATGGACACAGCTGCGCGAGCACGCGGCGTCCCTCATTAGACCCGGCTTTCCCGACAGGGTGATGCGCGCCCTGCGCGCCCGCTCCTCGCCGCTCATGGTGGCCCAATTCGCCATGTGCGCCGCGACTGCGGCGCTTTGCCTGGTCGCCGTCGCCATCTACCGCGCGCGCCTCTCGGCGGACGAGAACGTTCAGAACCTGGCCGGCTGGAGCGAGATCTCGACGCAGGCAAACGATCTCGATCAGGGACTATGAGGGACCGGCTCCTGGCAGCGCTGCTGACGCTCGCCGTGTTTGCAGTCGGCTTCGCGGCGGGGACCTGGGCCGAGCGCCACCGTCCGTTCCCGCCTCCGCCGGCGGCGTTCATGGGCGAGTTCGGGGCGAAGCGCAGCCCCGCCCCGGCCACCCAGGAGCCGCCCGTCAACCGGGCGGAGCTGCTTGAGCAGATCGCGAAGATCCGCCCGGAGATCGACTCGTTCCGGGAGCGCACGAACGAGATCTACGCTCAGTTCGACCGCGACATGCTCTCGGTACTCACCCCGGATCAGGATGCCACCTACGTGAAGAAATTCCGGTCCCAGCGGGTTCCGCGGCCCCAGGACGACGACAAGCCGCTCTCCGACGAGGAGATTGAGCGCCTGCTCCAGCGGCCCTTCCGCACGCTCGCCTATTTCGTCGTCGTGCCCATGACACTCGACCGGATGGCGACCGAGCTCAATCTTGACGAAGCGCAGCGCGACAAGGTGAGGGATCTGCTGCGCGTGCGCCGGGAAAAATTCATCGAGCTCGTGGACAGCGTCCCGCCACCAAGCCTCATGCTGAGCCGCCTGGCGCCGATGGCGCAGCGCCTGAGCCAGCCCGTCAAGCCGTAGGGCGCGGCCCGGGCTTGACCGCCCGGGCGGGGTGCTTGGAATGGGAGCATGGTCCCCAGCGTCCTCATCGTCGACGACGAGAAGCACTCCCGCGAGGGCCTGAAGCAGGCGCTTTCAGAGAGCTACGACGTCGCCATTGCCGCGAGCGCGGACGAGGCCTTCAATCTGATGGACTCCCAGGCGTTCGACGTTGTCCTCACGGACCTGCGGATGCCGGGCAAGTCCGGGCTCAAGGTGATCGACAGGGCGCTCGCCCTGCCCAGCAAGCCGGCGGTCCTCATGATGACGGCCTACGGGAACGTGGACACGGCCGTGGAGGCCATGAAGCGCGGCGCCGTCGATTTCCTGACGAAGCCGGTCAACATCGAGCGCCTGGACGTGCTGATCAAGCGGGCGCTCAAGACGAAGACCCTGGAGGTCGAGGTCCAGCAGCTGCATGAGCGCCTGGACGAGAAGTTCGACCTCGCCGGGATCATTGGGGACTCGCCGCTGCTCAAGGACGTGATCGAGCGGGTGAAGAAGGTCGCCCAGTCAAAGGCGACCATCCTGATCGAGGGCGAGTCGGGCACCGGCAAGGAGCTGATCGCCCAGGCGATCCACCAGTCTAGCCCCCGCGCCCACGGTCCGTTCGTCGCCGTGCACTGCGCGGCGCTCTCGGAGACCCTCCTTGAGAGCGAGCTGTTCGGGCACGAGCGGGGCTCGTTCACGGGCGCCACCGAGCGCAGGATCGGACGCTTCGAGTCGGCGGACGGGGGCACCCTCTTCCTCGACGAGATCGGGGAGATCTCGGGCTCCATCCAGGTGAAGCTGCTGCGCTTCCTCGAGACCAAGGCGATCGACCGCGTCGGCGGCTCGAAGACGGTCGAACTGGATGTGCGCCTCGTGACGGCCACCAACCGGAATCTCGAGCAGCTCGTGCGCGAGGGAAAGTTCCGCGAGGACCTGTTCTTCCGGCTGGACGTCGTGCGCTTCGTCATGCCCGCGCTCCGCGAGCGAAAAGGGGACATCCCGGCCCTCCTTGCGCACTTCATCAAGATATTCTCGGAGGAGAACGGAGTGCCGCTGCTCGAGATCGAGCCGGGTGCGATGAAGACGCTGCAGGCCTACTCGTGGCCAGGTAACATCCGCGAGCTGCGCAATTTCTGCGAGAACGCGGTCGTGCTCCGCAAGGGTGGGAAGCTCTCGGAATTCGACCTGGACCCGAGGTTCCGGTCCGCGCCATCGCCCGCCGGGTCCGCCGCGTACCCGGGGGACGGCGGGGGTTCGGGCGCCGCTCCCACGCTCTCGGTGGAGCAGAACGAGAAGCGGATCCTTAGGGAGGCCCTCATCAAGTCGCGCGGAAACCGCACCAAGGCGGCGGAGCTCATGGGAATCAGCAGGCGCACCCTGCACAGAAAGCTGGCCCAGTGGCCCGAGCTCGACGTGGTGGACAAATGAGCGCGCGGCCGCGCACCGCGCAGGAGTTCATCCACTGGCTGGAGGCCGGCCGGGGGGCGCGCTGGGTGCTCCTCGGAGCGCTCGCGTTCGGCGGATTTGCGCTCTCGATACGGGTCGCCTGGATGCAGTTCCATGGGGCCACGAGCGAGGCGACCCTCGCGCAGGCCGACATGGCGCGCCAGATCGCGACGGGGCGCGGGTTCACGACCCAGATCATCTACCCCCAGGCCGTCGCCTTCTTCAGGGCGAGGGGCGTCCACTTTGACCCTGCGACGCCCTATCCCGACGTCTACCAAGCCCCGCTCTATCCGATGGTGGTCGCGGGCCCGATGTGGATTTTCATCCATCTCTTTCCCAGGGCCCTCTTCGCCCCTGCGCCTTCGCCGCCGTTCGGCTACGCGGCCGACTATTTCCTGCTCGCGCTCAACCTCGTGCTCTTCTGGCTCGCGGTCTGGCTCGCGTTTGACCTGGCAAGGCGCCTCTTCGGCGCTCCCGCCGGCTGGCTGGCGGCGATCGGCCTCTTTGTGTCGCTGCCGCTCTGGCAGCAGGTCGTGGCCGTCAACGGATCGGCGCTGATGATGGTGCTGGGCCTCGGGGCCTTCCAGGCATGGTGGCGCGCTGAATCGGCGGAGGAGTTCGGGAGCGCGCGCGCGCCGCTTGTCGCCCTCGGCGCCCTCTGCGGCGCGCTTTTCCTCACGGAGTACTCTGCCGGCGCCCTCCTAGCCGTCGCGGCGTGGGGGGTGGCGCGTAGATTCACGGGAAGCCTCCGGTGGCGTGCCCTCGGCATCCTTCTTGCGGGATTTGCGATCGTCGCCGGGCCCTGGGTTGCCAGGAACCTGGCCGTGACGGGATCCCCCGTCGGGCTTTCCGTCCAAAATATCGCCCTGAAGGCGGGCGACATAACTGCGGAGCCCTCCGTGGTCCGCGCGACGCTTTCCGCGCGGCTGCCCCAGATAGAGCTCAACAAGCTCGGCAACAAGACCCTCACCTCGATCCAGGAAAACCTGGGTTCGCGGGTCTGGTCGGGCGGCGCCATGTGGTTCCTTGCCTTCTTCGTGGCGGGCTGGCTCTACGTGTTCCGGTCGGGACCCGTCAACAGGCTCCGCTGGCTGTTCGCGGCCTCGCTCCTCGCGCTGGTCTTTGCGCAGGCGGTCCTCAATTCCGGCGACAGCGAGAGGCTGGCCGCCGTGTGGCTTTCGCCGCTCATCATCGTCTTTGGGGCGGGGTTCTTCTTCGTCCTTCTCGGCAGCCATCCCGTCCTCTCGTCCTGGCCGAGGGCGTGCGCGGCCTCCCTCCTCATACTCCAGTCCCTGCCCCTCGTCCACGATGCGTTGGATCCGCGTTGGCTCCATTTCGAGTATCCCCCCTATTTTCCCCAGCTCTTCCAGGGCATGCGCCGCGAGCTCGATGCGTCGGATGCCTCGGGGCGATACGGCCTCATGGCGGACGTGCCCGCCGGGCTCGCCTGGTACGGCCGCACTCGGGCCTGGGCGCAGCCGGCCACGCTGCACGATTTTTACGAGGTCCAGGTCGAACAGCCCACGGGTGAGCTTCTGCTGACGCCAAGGACGCTCGATCGGCCCTTCTTCTCCGATCTGAACGCCAAGCCCAAGGTCCCCGGGTTCCTGACGGCGACCATCTCGCATATCGGCGAATGGGGCGAGGTTTACGGCGGGCTCCTCACGGGCTCCCTTCCCCGGCAGTTTCCGCTCTCGGCGCCCCAAAAGCTGGCTGAAAACCTCTATGTCTTGGTGAACCCGTCGATGCCAGCCGCCAGGACGAGGTAGGCCCATATTGTTTCCGAAGGAATTGGTCTTGCCAGTGTTTAGCAAAATGGCAGCTTGGCGGTCGTTTTCCAGCACCGAGAAATGAGAGTATCGCGAATGATTGTCGCAGGTTCGTGTCTGGGCTTTTGCGCGGTGGCGCGGGCCGTGTACGCGCCTATTCCGGAGCAGGCGCAGGGCAAGGATATCTCGATATCGCTCGAGGGGGGCATCAGCTACAACAACAACATCTTTGGTGCCGCCTCGGGGGCGGTCAGCAGCCTGGTTTTCGAGGTCTCCCCGAAGCTCGCCTTCAACGCCTCCTTGACCGAGCAGACCTTCTTTTCGGCGGACTTCCATCCGACGCTCGACTATTTCAGCAACCGGCCGGGAGAGAAGCTGCTCTACAGCCAGTCCATCGACGCCCGGATCGCCCACTCATACTCACGCACCTCGGTCCTGGACGTGACGGACTCCTACTCGTACGACCAGAACCCGGAGTCGCTGGTGAACGGCCAGTCGGTGAACACCAACCAGACGCTCCAGAGCAACCAGATTGACGGCAGGTTCAACTTCGCACCCACCGAGAAGCTCGGCATGGTCCTGAAGGCGCGCAGCGTCTACTACGACTACATCGACCCTGTGCTGGGGAGCCAGCTGAACCGGTTTGAGAACCTCTACGGCCTGGAATTCGACTACACGCTCCTTCCTGACCTCAAGGCGGCGGGGGAATACAGGCACCAGGACGTCGATTATTCGAATGACCCCAGCTCCAACAACAAGCACTCCGACTTCCTCATGGCGGGACTCGACTACAAGGCGGGTCCGCAGCTGACCGCCAGCTTCCGCCTCGGCGGGGAGTACCGGGAGTTTGAGGGCGAGCCGAGCACCACGACCCCCTATGCCGAGTTCTCCCTCAAGTATGACTATGCCAAGGGATCCTTTGTGAGCGCCGGCTACACGTACGACCTGGAGGAGAGCTCCGCCCCGGACACCTACCTCGACGAGAAGGTGAACCGCATGTTCGTCAACATTCAGCACCAGTTTACCCCCCTGTTCGTGGGATCGGCCTCCATGGACTACGAGCCCTCGACGCTCATCGGAAAGCCAGGGATCTCGGGCAACGTGAGCGAGGATTCGACGCACGCCGGGGTCGCGCTGACCTACCTGCCGTCGAAGAACTGGTCTGTCACCGCGTCGTACGACTATGACTTTGTCGATTCCGGGGTCTCGTCGCGCGGAATGAACCGGTCGCGAACCGGAGTGAGCGCGACCGTCGTGTTCTGAGACCGAGAACCAGGGGCCGCGCGGGCCCCGTTTGAGGCGATCTAACTGAACCCATGGCATCGTCCGGATCCAAGGAAAGCGCGTCGCTGGCCGACCTTTTCAGGGTCCTCAGGCTCCGGCTGCCGCTGATCGTGCTCATCACGGGCCTTGTGCTCGCGACCACGCTCGTTGTGACGGCGTTCCTGCCCCGGTGGTACCTGGCGACGACGAAGGTGAAGGTGGAGAAGCCCGAGGGGGAGGTGAAGCTGTTCCAGGCGGCTACCAGCACGGCCTACGACCCCTATTTCCTGCAGGACCAGTTTAAGATCATGCAGTCGGAGAAGATACTCTATCCGGTCATAGACAAGCTGGGTCTCAATACCAGGCTAGCCGCCTACCTCGGGGCTCCCGGCGGGACGCTCACCTCGGACCTCACCTACCAGTACATGGTAAACAAGATGCTCAGGGTCGAGTCCCAGAGGAGCTCGTCCCTCATAGAGATCAACGTCTACGCGCAGGACCCGGCCCTGGCGGCCGACATCGCCAACGAGATTGCGCGCGTCTACTCCGAGGACCGGATCGCCGTCGCGACGTCCCAGCAGACGGAGGGCGTCGCGGAGCTGCGCAAGCAGCTGGCCGACCAGGAGGACGTGGTAAAGAAGCAGCGCGACACCGTGGAAACCCTGCGCAAGGACCTGAACATCTCCGGCGTCGACCTCAACGTTAAGTACTCCGACATGGAGATCGAGACGCTCAGGCAGATGCAGAATTCCCTCATCGCCCTGCGCGTGGACGCGATCGGTCGGAAGACCCGCTGGGAGCAGTTCAAGAGCATCCCGCTCGAGGACCGCATGGGGCTCGTCAATTCCGAGCTGATCCCCGACCAGAACATCCAGAACCTGATGCAGGCATACCTCGTCGCCGACCAGAAGGTCACCCAGCTCAAGGCTCGCCTGGGGGAGGCGCATCCCGACCTCGTGTCGGCCATCGAGAACCGGGCTAAGATCAAGGAGCAGCTCGAGGCGCTGCTTCGCGGGTACGAAAGCGGGCTCGAGATGGCTTACCATGAGGCGCAGGCGAGGGTTGAGGAGCTGGAGAGCCAGCTGGCCCAGGCCAAGGTCGACCAGATACTCTCCGCGCGCGACAGGATGCGCCCGTTCGACGAGGCAGCGCAGAGGTTGGACGACGAGACGCGGCTCTACACCACGCTCAGGCTGACCCTCCGCCAGCGAGAAATCGACTTCCAGGTGCCCAAGCACACGATCGAGATCCTCAACACGGCGGAGCCCCCCCGGCGATTCAGCCGCCCGAGCTGGATACTGAACATCGCGAGTGCGGTTGTTTTCGGGCTCGTGCTCGGGGTGGGCGTCGCGCTCACGCTCGAGTACTTCGACACGAGCCTGCGCGACGTCGCCGACATAGAGGACCGCCTCAAGATACCGGTCCTGGGTGTGATCCCGTTCCATCCGGAGCCCATGGGGCCCTTGATGGACGAGCCCGAGAACGCGGAGCCGTACCGGGTTCTCCACACCAACCTCAATCTCGCCGTGAAGCCCGGTGCGTCCGCGGTCTTCGTCGTCTTCTCGGCCGGGCCCGCGGAGGGGAAAAGCACGACAATATGCAGGCTCGCGCACCTCATGGGGGCGTATGGCGAGCGCGTCCTCCTGGTCGACGGCGACCTTCGCCGGCCGGCGCAGCACCACCTCGCGGGCTGCCCCAAGGCGCCCGGCCTGAGCGACGTTCTCGCGGGGAAGTGCGACGCAGACGCGGCCATCCGGAAATCCGTGGCTCCCGGGCTCGACCTGCTGACGAGCGGGGGGATGCCCGGATTCACGTTGAGCCTCCTCTTTGCGAACCGGCTGCGGGACCTCCTGGCCTCGCTTCGGGGCCGCTACGACAGAATCCTCCTCGACTCGCCGCCCATCATCGGCGTCAGCGACGCCAGCCTGCTTGCAGGGCTCGCGGACGGGGCGATCCTGCTCATCCAGCACCGCCGCAACCCGGCGAGCATGGTCCTGCGCGCCCAGCAGATCATCGGCGGCCTGAAGGTCCCGATCCTCGGCGCCGTGCTGACCCAGGTGCCCCGCGGGGCGGGGGAGGACTATGGCTACTACACGCAGGCCTATTCTTACTATTCAAAGGGCGACGGCGAGGGAGCCGGCCACGGCAAGAGGAGGGATGCTGGGGACTCGGGTGTTCCGCCCGACAGCCTCAAGCTCAATTGATGTTGACGGCGCAGACGCCGGGCAATCTGATCCGACCCCTTACCTGCGGGCGTAGCTCAGTTGGTAGAGCACCACCTTGCCAAGGTGGACGTCGAGAGTTCGAGTCTCTTCGCCCGCTCCATTTCCAAGAAGACCCCTGGCCGCGACGCCTGGGGTCTTCTTGCTTATAAATTATTGAAAAGGAATGAGATGCGGCGGCACGATGCTTCATCTTGTTGTGACGGACAGCGACCCGAAGATGTGTGTCAATCTGTTCCCAAGTGGCGCGATCTCACCCCTCGTTGCACCGCAAATTCACGCAATGAAAGGCCTGTTCCCAAAATGTTGATGCTTGCCGACCATGTCATGGTTTCGGCGTTCTACGGGCGGCGGCCGTATGAGCGTTGCCAAAACCAAATTCGAATCTCTCTAATCCAAGAGGTCCCATAATGCTCTGTTGCCTTCGGATCCAACTGATAGCTGTCCCTGCATTTGCCACAGCCGGGCTCTTGTCCTGGAACGGGTGCAGCTCTGGAAATCCCTACACCAAGGGCCTTTCGGAGGCGTATCATGGTGTAGTGGACACAACGACGACCGGGGCCAAGTATTCCTACGCTCCGACGCCGGACTCGGCTATCATTCGGCCGGGCCCGGGAAATTTTCTCGATGCCATGGATCGCGGCAATGCAAGCGTGGCCGTGGAGCGAGTGGATGGATTCGGGACCGACTTCACTGCGGCTAACATGGGCAACCCGCTGAGCGTGGAGTTCAACGAGAAGCCCCTTTTCATCTCACCGGATACCCACATTCTCACTCTCGATCTCACGCAATACGTCGCCTTGGGTGCCGGAGCGGCCTTTCGGGGCGGCGCCGCAATTGGCCTGGGCGTCGACGCTGTAAGCCTCGAGACTTACATTAAAATCAACTTTGCACGGGGCCATTCCTACCGAATCTCTGCCCGGCGCACGGATTCGGGATTCGACGTAACGCTCTGGGACGAGACGGGAGTCGCGACGACAGCCGGAACATCCGCCAAGCCAACGGATCTTGCCAACTGGCAGTTCTATGGCGCCAAGCATTTTGTCACTGTCCTTTCCTATGCTAAATTCCACTGAACTCCGCACGCGGCTCCTTTGCCGACGCTCCGTACTCGCCATGACCATAGCGCTGACCGCCTCGACATTCATGCCGCTGCTCTCGTCGTGCTCGGTTGTCATGGCCGCCAGGCAGCCGTCCAAGAAGGACCTGGGGCTGCTTGCCCCGGGAACAGAGCGTGACTTGGTGATCGCGGAGTTCGGCGCGCCGGTCACCTCGGAGCCTATGCCGGACGGCGGCCGCAAGGAAATCTACACGTTCATCCAAGGATACAGCACGGGTGCCAAGGTCTCACGCGCCGTCTTTCACAGTGCGGCCGACGTACTATCGTTGGGGCTCTGGGAGGCAGCAGGAACGCCGATAGAAGCGACATTCGACGGAAAGAAGATCACAGTGCGGGTGATCTTCGACCATAATGACCGCATCGTCAGCGAGGAGACGGTCGCCATAACAAAGCCTTAGAGAGCCGGAAGCGCCTCCTCTCACGTTGGATAGTTGTCGGAAATCGGACCTTTCGCAGTCCGGGGAGGCTGTCACGAGACCAGAGGGGTGGTTAGGCGCCGTTCCGCTCGAACCCTTCCCATCAGCTGCGCAGGAACCGGGCCGAAAAAACATCAGTCGAATATGATGGTGCGGTTCCCGGCAAGGAGGACGCGGCTCTCAAGCACCAGCCTGATAGCGCGGGCGAGAACGACCCGCTCGACGTCGCGCCCGGCCTGCGCAAGATCGTGAGCCGTGTGCGAATGGTCGACCGAGATCACCTGCTGCACGATGATAGGTCCCTCGTCGATCTGCTTGGTGACAAAATGGGCGGTGGCGCCGATCACCTTTACACCGCGGTCGAAAGCCTGCTTGTAGGGACGCGCGCCCGTAAAGGCCGGAAGGAACGAATGATGAATGTTGATGATGCGCTGCGACCATGCCTCGACGAAATCCGGGGTGAGCAGGCGCATATATTTCGCAAGCACAAGGTAATCGGGATGGAACGGTTCGATAATCGTCGCCACCGCGGCTTCATGGGCCTCGCGAGTCAGGCCCTCGTTCGGCACGCACCGGAATGTAACCCCGAACTTCTCGGCAAGCGAACTCAAGTCGGGATGGTTGCTCACGACAGCGACGATCTCAGCACCGAGTTCGTCGTACGCGTGGCGCACAAGCAGGTCCGCCAGGCAATGGTGCTCACGCGAGGCAAAGACGACTAGGCGTTGCTTCCTGGCCCCGCGCAACACGACCTTTGCGCCGGCCGGAAGCACGGCTTGAACCCCCGTGCGGATCGCGTTCTCCGCGGTCGGGCCCTCGAATTCCGTGCGCATGTAGAATTGCCCGTGCTCCAAATCGACGAATTCATGATTCGACACGATGTTCACCCCCGCGCGCAGGAGCACTCCCGTGATGGCGTGCACCAGGCCGGGTCGGTCGACACACTCGACGAGGAGCTTTTCCGATTGGTCTGTCATGGGGTGTTCTTACTGCGATTCACGGGAGCACGGCGACAGATTTTTGAAGAGGCTCGCGAGACGCGAAGCGCTTCTGCCACGCCGGCCCGATTCGGACGATTCGAGGGCGTCTCGGACGCCGAGGGCGGCTCGGCCGCTGGCTTAAAATGGGATGGTCATTCGGTTGAAGGCGACATATTCACCGTTTGCCGATCATACGCCTAGAATGAGCACCAATGCGTTAGTCGCCGTCTTCTGCTTTGTCGGGATTACATCCGGCATTTTAGGAATGATCTTGAGTCTCCTGCGGCTTCGCGAAAGTCGAGATTCCCTTCCGCTGGAATCGCTAACTCGGCAAGCGGCACCTACGAAGCAGTCCATAAACATCGTGCAGATATTGTCGGCCGCATGCCTCTTTGTGGCCTTTGCCATCGATTATTTCGACGATCCGAGAGGAATGCGATCGATGCTTGTTTTTGTGGCGGTAGCCATGGGACCGCTGATGCAATTTGTTCAGCGGCTCGTTCAACGGACCAGTGCCCTAGAGGGGATCATTAAACTTTCGCTTCCGGACGTTTATGCCAAGATTAGAGACGAAGAAGGCTAATTCATCAACGGATACGACGTTTGCATCGGGAACGTCTCATGCGGAGCGCGGCCCGCGCCATCGTTAGCGCGGACCATCCCCAGGTTGGCCACGAAACTCAAATTATGGCGCTTGAGATCCGACCCAACTGCGAATGCTGCGACAAGGACCTTACGCCCGATTCGCCGGAGGCATACATCTGCACCTTTGAATGCACATATTGTCGTGAATGCGCGTCGGATAAGCTCGGGTTCGTTTGCGCCAATTGCGGTGGGGAGCTTGTTCGCAGGCCGATCCGTCCGATGGCGAAGCTTATAGGCAACCCGGCGTCGAATTACAGGGTGCAACGCTCAAGCCCGTGCGTTCCCTTTGCTGGCCGCGGCTGACCGGTGGCTGGAGCGTTCGCGGTATCCTTTGCGGTCCAGTTCATCCGAGGCAGCATCTGAGCCATGGCCATCCCCCCCAGCGGATCCCTCTCCCGGCGCCGGTTTCTGCATGTCGCCTCAGTCGGCTCGACGGCACTCTTTGGCGGCGCGCCGCTCCGTGCCTGGGCCGAGGCGATGGCCGGGAACGGCGGCAGGCCCCTGGGAGTCGCCCTCCTCGGCCTGGGAATGTACAGCGAGGGGCAGCTCGGGCCGTCGCTGCGCGAGACGAAGCTCTGCCGGCTCGCCGGTGTCGTCACGGGACATCCGGAAAAGGCGGCGCGGTGGGCAAGGGAATACGGTCTCCCGGAGAAGAACCTCTACTCGTACGAGACCCTTGACCGGATCGCCGACAACCCAGACATCGACATCGTCTACGTCGTCACCCCGCCCGCGCTCCACAGGGAGTTTGTGGTCCGGGCCGCCAAGGCGGGAAAGCACGTCATCTCGGAAAAGCCCCTCGCCACCTCCGTGGAGGACTGCGAGGCGATGATCGCGGCTTGCCGCGAAGCCAAGGTGAGGTTCTCGGTCGGGTATCGGCTGTTCTTTGAACCCCACGTCGCCGAGCTGCGCAGGCTCGCGAGGGACGGGGACTTTGGCCCGTTGACGAAGATGACAGGCGAATTCGGCTTTGTCTTCGGCGAACGGGCCTGGCGTGTGGACAAGAAGCTCGCGGGCGGCGGGCCCATGATGGACCTCGGCATCTACCTGATCCAGGCAGCCTGCATGGCCCAGGATGGGGCGGCGCCCGTCGCTGTGACGGCGCATGAGCTGCCGAAGAAGCGGCCCGAGCTCTTCAACGAGGTTGAGGAGACCATGCGCTTCGGGTTGGAGTTCGCCGACGGCGCCAGGCTCGACGCGCTCGCGAGCTTCAACCAAGGGGGCGACTCGTTCCGCGCCGAGGGCGCGGGGGGCTGGATAGACTTCCGCCCGCACGCCTTCGCCTACAGGGGTATTGGTTGCGTCACGAGCCGCGGGACGTTCGACGCGCCGATTGCCGTCCACGAGCAAGCGCTCCAGATGGACGGCTTCGCGAAGTGCGTTATGACGGGGGAGCGGACGCCCGTCCCGGGGGAGATGGGACTGCGCGACATCCGCATCCTGGAGGCGATCTACGAGGCGGCTCGAACGGGTAGACGGACCCCTGTCGCCTGAAGGCGCCCCTGTCCCGAAGCGCGGGCTCGTTGTGCGCCTAGGAGGGCCGCTGCGGGGCGGTGTGAGCGCGCCGCACCTCCTCCCCCAGTTTTTCCAGGCTCTGCGTCCAGCCGATCTCCATGCCGGAGAGATAGGACCGGGCGAAGTCCACGACAGCCCTCGCCCGCGTGCGGAGCGTGAGCGTCGTCTTGCCGCCCTCCTCGACGAAGAGAACGGTGGTGAGCCCCTCGAGCACCGGGGATCCGTCCGGGCCCACGGCATTGTTCGTGAAGACAAGCCGCCTGGGCCTCGTGATCTCCTTGTAGACGCCTTGGCAGGGGTATTCGTTGCCGTCGGGCGCCCGCATGACGATTCGGTAGGCGCCGCCTGGCGTTAGGTCCATTTCGCATACGGGATTGGTGAAGCCATGTGGGCCCCACCAGTGCTTCATGTGCTCGGGCTCGGTCCACATGCGGAATACCAGCTCGCTCGGGGCGTCGAAGACTCGAATCAGCACAACCTCGCGCTCAACGGGCTGGGCGTCGGCAAGGTGATTCGACAGGCGCTCGAGGGTCTGTTTTCCGCCCTCGACGGCCCCGAATTCCTTTTCCACGCGTTCCCGTTCCCCGGCCGTTGGGAACTCCATTCGGATCGTCACCCTGGTCTTGCCGGCCTCGACGTGGTCGAAGGTCCAAGTCGAAATGAAATTTGAGCCGGGCCCGTTTTCCCGGCGCCCGCTGTGGCCGTAGACGATGCGCTCCGGTTCAACGACCTCCCGGAATACGCTTTCCGTGGGGTAATGGGTCCCGTCGGGCCCGTGCATGACATGCTTCCACACGCCGCCCGGCCTCACGTCCATGATCTCGATCGTGAGCGTGAAGCCGTGCGGGCCATACCAGCGGACGACCTGCTTGGGGTCGGTCCACGCCTGCCAGACGAGTTCGCGCGGGGCATCAAAGACGCGCGTGATGACGATTTCCCGGTCAGTGGCGAGCGGCTCGCGATTTTCAGTTCTCATGTTTTCTCCATCTCGTGTTTTTATTGGCATGGTTAAGCGGCTGGATGGCCCGGGTCCCGGCCATCAGGTCCCTTTGGCTGGTTCCTTTCCCTTGGATTGGAGCTCGCGCAGGTAATCGTCCAGACGGTCGAAGCTCTGCTCCCAGAACTGGCGATAATCGCCGACCCAATCCGCGGCCTCCTTGAAGGGGTCCGCCTTGAGGGCGCAGAACTGCCTGCGCCCGTGTTTTCTCTTAACGACGAGTCCCGCCCGCACCAGATATGCGATGTGCTTGGAGACGGCCTGCTGGGAAATCTGGAAGGGCGCCGCCAGGTCGCAAACGGAGATCGGTCCGCCGGCCAGCCTGCTCAAGAGAGATCGGCGGGTCGGGTCGGAAAAGGCGCCAAAGGTCGCAGTCAACGAATCCACAACCTTATGGTTGTGGATTATTGGCCGATCGTCAAGCGTGGTTTTCTCGCCACGTGGCGGAGGCGCGTGGCGATAAGGGGATGCCGAATCCCGAGGCCCTTTCCTCATTTGGGCGAAGGGGCGGTCCCGCAGCTTGCTGTCCGATTGTGCCGCGCCAAGGCTGCCGGGGCGTGCAGCGCCTCCCGACACTTGCCGAGATCGAGTCAATCGCCGCTGGGATGGATGCGGTTGTGCCTCCGACGCCCCAGTACTCCTGGCCGCTCCTCAACGCGCGCGCGGGCTGCGAACTCTGGATCAAGCACGAGAACCACACTGCGGTCGGCTCGTTCAAGATCCGCGGTTCCCTGAACTACGTGAGCCGCCTTGTCGCGCGCGAGCCGCGCGTCCGCGGGATCGTCGCGGCGACACGGGGGAATTTCGGGCAGTCCCTGGCATTCGCGGCGAGACGGCACGGGCTTACCGCCACGATCGTCGTCCCCCGTGGCAACAGCGTGGAAAAGAACAGGGCGATGCGGGCCCTCGGGGCCGAGCTGGTCGAGCACGGCGAGGATTTTCAGGCGGCGCTCGTTCACTCGGAGGGCCTCGCCGCTGGGCTCGGCTTGCACTGGGTTCCGTCGTTCCACCGGGACCTCGTCGAGGGCAATGCGGTCTCGATGGTCAATTTCCTTCGCGCAACGCCTGCGCTCGAGCGCGTCTACATCCCGATTGGCATGGGAACGGGCGTCTGCGCGCTCGTCGCCGCGCGCGACGCGCTCGGGCTCGAGACCCGCATCGTCGGAGTGGTCTCGGCGATGGCGCCGGCGGTTGCCCTGTCCTTTGAATCGGGGCAGGTGGTCGTCCGCGCGGCCGCCACGCGGATTGCAGATGGGCTCGCCTGCTCGACGCCCTATCCCGATGCGCTTCAGGCCATCCTGGCCGGGGTCGAGCGCATAGTGAGCGTGTCGGACGACGAGGTCGAGGCGGCGATGCGGGCGTACTTCTCGGACACCCACAACGTGGCGGAGGGGGCCGCAGGGGCGGGGCTTGCCGCCATGCTGAGGGAGCCCCGGGAGGTCGCGGGCCGCCGGGTGGGGACCGTGCTCACGGGCGGAAACGTTGATGCGGGCACGTTCGCAAGGGTGCTGGGCTAGCAGGGCGGGGGGCTTTGAAAAAAAAGCCGGTACCGCCCGCAACCAAACGGCCCCTCGTACTGTCATACTGTGCGGGATCAGAATGAGAGCCTCCTTTTCCTTTCTTCTCGCGTTTTGCCTGGGCGCCTCGGCCTGGGCCCAGGCCCCCGCCACGGAGTACGCCCCGGATCAGCTTGACCAGCTCTTGGCCCCGATCGCGCTCTACCCCGATCCGCTGATTGCGATCATTCTTCCCGCATCGACCGCGCCCTCCGACGTCGCCCACGCCGCGCAGTACCTCGCCTCGGGCGGGAACCCGGCCGGCATCGACTCGCAGAATTGGGACCCGAGCGTCAAGGCGCTCGCCCATTATCCCGAGGTCGTGAAATGGATGGCAGCGAATCCCGACTGGATGAATACCCTGGGGGCGGCATTCGCGATGCAACCGTCCGACGTCATGCAGTCGGTGCAGCAGCTCCGTGCCAAGGCCAGGGTGGCCGGTACCCTTGCCAGCACGCCCCAGCAGCAGGTCGAAACGGACGGCGACGACATCCTGATCGAGCCGGACCAGCCCGACACGATCTACGTGCCGGAGTACGATCCCGACGTGGTGTACGATGTCCCGGACGGGTATTCCGGCCCCTTCTTGACGTTCGGCGTGGGGTATCCGGTGGGTGCATGGCTCGGGTACGAGTGCGACTGGGACGACTTTGGAATCTGGGTGGGGCCCTGGCATCCGGGCTGGGCCTACCGGAGGGATTGGCGGGACTCAAGGTGGGGCGGCACTCGCTGGCACGCGGACCCTGTTCGTGCGCGCCAGCTCATGCGCAACTACTACAGGCCCGAGGGAGAAACGCCATCCGCCCGCTTTGCCGGCCCCTCGAGGGGACCGGCTCGGGGAGTAAATCCTGGATTTCATCCGTCGGCCGCCCCGGCCGAGTTCCGCTCGGATTACAGGGGGTATGCGGGGGCGCAGGCGCGACCCGAGACGCGGATGCCCTCGGGTTCCGTGTTTGGCGGCTACAATAGGGGCACCCAGGCCCGCACCTACAGCAGCCGGGGCCAGTCGAGCCGCCAGGCCCCGGTGAGGGGATCCGCCCCGTCGGGTGGAAACAGGGACCGGCGCTGAAAGCAAACCCAGACAATTCAGGCACGATGAAATCCCCGCACCAGACACTTCGCTCCCTGCGCCTCGTTGCCGCGGCGCTCGCCCTGGCCGCATGCGCCGGAGCACCGCGAACCCGGGCCCAGTCCGTCGCCCCGGCGGCGCAGCAGGCTTTCAAATCTCCCGGCGAGGCATTGAAGGCGCTCATGGCTGCAACCAAGGCGGGCGACAGGGCCGCGCTCGACTCGATCTTCGGACCGGATGTGAAGGACCTCCTCTCCGGGGATCCCAAGCAGGACGCCATCGAGCTTGCGTCGTTCGCCAAGTCCGTGGGCCAGTACGCCGTGTGGGTGCGCAAGGCCGACGACCGCTTTGTACTGGATATCGGCGACCAGAACTGGCCCATGCCGATCCCGCTCGTCCGCAGGAACGGCGCCTGGCAGTTCGACACTGCGGCTGGAAAGGAGGAGGTCCTCAACCGGCGCATCGGCGAGGATGAGCTCAACGCGATCGGAGTGTGCAGGGTGTACGTCCAGGCGCAGCGCGAATACGCATCCGAGGACCGTGACGGGACCGGGATGTTCAAGTACGCCCAGCGAATCAAGAGCTCCCCGGGCGAAAAGGACGGCCTCTACTGGCCTGTCGCCCCGGGAGAGGACCCGAGCCCCTTCGGCCCCCTTGTGGCCGATGCCCATGCCGAGGGCTACGGCGGAAAGACGGCCGAGGGCGCGCCGCAGCCCTACAAGGGGTACCGCTTCAGGATCCTCAAGGGGCAGGGCCCGTCCGCGCCGGGCGGGGCCTACAGCTACGTCATAAATGGAAACATGATCGCGGGCTTTGCCCTGGTCGCCTTCCCCGCGCACTGGGGGGAGTCGGGCGTCATGACCTTCATCGTGAACCAGTGGGGCAAGGTCTATGAGTGCAACCTGGGGGAGCAGAGCGCGGAGATTGCCGGCGCCATGGCGAGCTTCGACCCCGATGCCGGCTGGACCCCCGTGCTCGGGCCGTGAAGCCGGGATGGGCCGGGCCCGCGGGCCCGCAAAAAGCCGCTGTCAACCGGCGGATTTTTTGTGCACGCTCTCGGTCCCTTGAAGGCTTCAGACTTCTTCGCACTCCCCGATTCCCTTTCCGGATTCCGGTCGTTCTTCGGGGGCGATGCCGCCCCCTGGGAGTGGCTGGGGCAGATCGGGCGAGCGCTGGCGGCCCACCGTTTCGGCCCGAAGCACCCGGCGATGCCCGCGGGCGTGCATATTGAGGGACCGGTCCACATCGACCCCAGCGTCTCTCTCCCCTCGCACGCGACCCTGATCGGCCCCGTCTGGATCGGAGCCCGCACGGAGATCCGGCCGGGCGCGTTCATCAGGGCGAACGTGATAGTGGGGGAGGGGTGCGTCCTCGGGAATTCGTCGGAATTCAAGAACTGCCTGCTGATGGACGGGGTGCAGGCGCCGCACTTCAACTACGTCGGCGACTCGGTCCTCGGCAACCGGGCCCACCTGGGCGCCGGCGCCATATGCTCCAACTACCGGCTGGACCACAGGGCCGTGGTCATCCACCTGCCTTCGGGCTCGGTCGACACGGGCCTCCGGAAATTCGGGGCAATCCTGGGCGACGAGGCCGAGGTCGGCTGCAACGCCGTCCTCAACCCCGGCACCCTCCTTGGGCCGAGGTCGCTCGTGATGCCGGCCATCGCATTCGGCGGCATCCTGCCAGCCTCGACGATAGCGCGAGTACGCCAGCAGGTCACCCTCGTTCCCCGAAGGCCCCAACTATGAGAACCCTGACGGGCATCACGCCCTCCGGCGCGCTCCACGTGGGCAACTATTTCGGGGCGATGAGGCCGGCGATCGAGGCGCAGGCGAAGGGCGACTGCTACTACTTCATCGCCGACTACCACTCGATGACTTCGGTCACGGACCCGAAGGAGCGCCGGGAGCTCACGCGCGGGGTGGCCGTGGACTGGCTGGCGTGCGGGCTCGACCCGAAGAAGAGCGTCTTCTGGCGCCAGAGCGACGTGCCCGAGGTGTGCGAGCTCACGTGGCTGGTCGGGAGCCTGACCCCCATGGGGCTCCTCGAGCGCGCCCACAGCTACAAGGACAAGACCTCCAAGGGAATTTCTCCGAACTTCGGCCTGTTCGCCTACCCGGTGCTGATGGCGGCCGACATCCTCCTCTACGACACGAACGCGGTTCCCGTCGGCCAGGACCAGAAGCAGCACCTGGAGATGACCCGCGACATAGCGGTCAAGTTCAACCAGACCTACGGGGAGACATTTGTCGTGCCCGAGCCCGTGATCCGGCGCGAGGTGGCGACCGTTCCGGGGCTCGACGGGCAGAAGATGAGCAAGAGCTACGGCAACACGATCGAGATATTCGCGGACGAGAAGGTGCTCCGAAAGAAGGTCATGTCGATTGTCATGGACAGCCGGACGCCTTCAGAGCCGAAGCCCGACGCGGAGCGCAACCTCTGCATCCAGCTCCTCCACCTGGTAGCCCCCTCCGACGTGGCGGCCGACTTCGAGGGCCGCCTGCGCGCCGGGGGATTGGGCTATGGGGACCTGAAGAAAGCGCTGGTCGAGCACTGCTGGAGCTTCTTCGCCCCGGCGCGCGCACGCCGGGCCGAGCTCCTCGCGGATCCCGGGTACGTCGACCAGGTCCTGGAGGAGGGCGCCGAGCGCGCCCGTTCGGTGGCATCGGTTGTGATCAGGCGCGCGCGCCTGGCGGCCGGACTTGACTGACCTTAGATCACCCGGGCGGAAGGCGGCCCGATCCGCGCGATGGCATCCATGATCCGCTCGGCAGTCCGGCTGTAGCGCTCCTTGCCGTCGCCCGGGTGGTCGAAGTCCGCCGGTGTGAGCGGGGTTCCGTACGTGACCGAGATGGGGGAGCCCGGACGGAGCCTGCCTCCCTTCCCGAAAGCCTCGAACGAGCCGAAGATCCGCGCGGGCACGACCGGTACATGGGCCTTGCACGCGATGAGGCCGACTCCCGGCTTGGGCGGCTGCAATTCGCCGTCCGGCGAGCGCGTCCCCTCGGGAAACAGGATGATCGCCCGCCCGTTGGAGAGGGCGCGGAGCACGCGCTTGATCGCGTCGAGGCTCGTCCCGCCGTCGCGGTCGACCGGGATGGTTCCCACGGCGTCCAACCACCACGCTGCCACGCCGGGCTTCCAGAGGGTCTTTCGAGCGAAGAAGCTCACCTGGTTCGTGAGGAAAAGGCCGACAACCGGGGGATCGAGGTGGCTGGCGTGGTTGGCCGCGACGATATAGCCGCCGGACCTGGGGAGGTTCTCGAGGCCGGCGACGTCCCCCCGGAAGAACATCTGGTAGACGAGCCGGCTCAGCCCGTGGAAGAGGCCATAGACCGGCTCCATCTCGTGATGCGAGCCGCTCATGCCCTTTTGGTCCGGTCGGCGATCATCGAGGCGATGAGGTCCGCGACCTCGGAGACGGTCATGCGGGTGGTGTCAATGTGGATGGCGCCGGCCGACTGCGTGAGCGGGGAGGCCTTTCGCGACGAGTCCAGCCGGTCGCGCTCGGCCACCTTGTCCTCCTGGCCCTGGCGCTCCCTGCGGCGCTCGCGCTCGGAGCTGTCCGCCGACAGGAAAAACCGGAAGTCGGCGCCGGGAAAGATGACGGAGCCGATGTCGCGACCCTCCATGACAAGCCCGGCAAATCCGGCCTTCCTGGCAATCTCGGCCTGCCCTCGCTGGTACGAGAGGAGGGCGGCCCGGAGCTCCGGGATAGCCGCGAAGTGGGACACGGCTTCGTTAACCTCCCGGCTTCGGATCTCGTCGCCAGGTGTGCGCCCGGAGATCTCGATGCGCGCCGTGCGGCCCTCGACTCGCGTCCCCAGCTGCATCCCGGAGATGGCGGCCTTCACCGACTCAAGGTCTCCCGGGGACGCGCCGCGGCGCAGCATCTCCGCGGTCACTGCGCGGTAGTAGGATCCCGTGTCGGCGTGGAGGAGGTTCAGCCGCTCGCTCAGCGAGCGCGCCGTGGACGACTTTCCCGCGGCGGCGCCGCCGTCGATCGCGACGATGATGAAGGGTTTGCCAGACATCAGCCTTCCGTGGATTTGCCGCGTACACCGTCCAGCACGTCGAAGAACGCCGGGAAAGTCTTTGCGCAGCAGGCCGGGTCCGCGATCGAGAGCCAAGGGCTTCCGTCCCCCCTTAGGTCATGGCATCCGAGTACGGCAAAGCTCATGGCGAACCTGTGGTCGCCGTGCGTATCCACGGAGACGCCCGCGCCAAGAGGGGCCGGCCGGATTTCGAGCGAGTCCCCTGTCTCGAGGACTCCCTGGCCGAGGCGCCTGAGTTCGCCCGCCATCGCCGACACGCGGTCAGTCTCCTGTTTTCGGGTGTGGCCGATGCCCGTTATCCGCGTCGGGCCGTCCAGGAGCGGGGCGATCGCCGCGAGCGTGAGGAAGGTGTCCGAGAACCCCGAGAAGTCCTCCGAGACGCCTGCACGGCGGCCTCCCGGGGCGAATGCGACCAGGACCCCTCCGCTTCCGGACGAAACCGTTGCCCCGCAGCGCGCGAGGACCCCGAGGAACCGGACGTCGCCCTGGAGGCTTTCCTCGGCGGGCCTGAGTCCTTCAAGGCCGAGGGATCCGCCCACGACAAGCGGCAGCGCGGCGAAATACCCGGCCGACGTTGCGTCGGGCTCAATTGCGTAGATCCCGGGCGAGCGGTACCGACCGCATGCGACCGCGACCGACCCATCCGCGCCAGCGCTTGGCTCGGCGAGACCGAACTTGGCCATCTGGCGGGTCGTCATCCTGACGAAGGGCATCCGCACCCCGCCGGCCGGCGTCACGGAAACGGGCCCTTCGGCAAGCGGCGCCACCATGAGGAGCGCCGAAAGCATCTGGCTGCTCTCGCGGGAGTCGATGGCGACCGCCCCGCCGCGCAGGCCGCGGGCCCGGACCTCGACCGGCAGGAAACCCTCGGCCCCCAGGCACCGGATGTCGGCTCCGAGCAGGCGAAGGGCTTCGATGAGACCCTTCATCGGCCGCTCCCTCATCCGGGGCGCCCCGTCCAGCCGGAATACACCCCGCTTCGCGGAGGCGCAGAGGGCCGTCAGGAAACGGGCGGCCGTCCCCGCCAGGCCGACAAAAAGCTGGGCCTCCTCGGCGGGAATCTCCCCGCCGCGCCCCGCGACCCGGATCTCGCCCCGGCCCTCGTCCTCCTCGACGCCGATGCCCAGGCGCCGGATGGCCTCCGCCATGATCCGCGTGTCCTCGCTGAAGAGGGCTCCGGACAGGGTCACGGGGCCGTCGCAGAGCGAAGCCAGGAGCAGGGCCCGGTTCGTGAGGCTCTTGGACCCCGGGATGCCCACGCTGCCGCGGACGGGCCTCGTGAACGGCCTCACCGCCAGGAGTTCGGGCAGGGGTGTCACGGCGATGGGCGGAACTTGTCCCGGTAGGCGCGCCCTCGCTCCAGCCTGGCAGCCACCTCGATGTAGTCGCGGTTCGCGAGCGCCGCCTGGAGGCCCTGCAGTTCATCCTGGAAACCCCTCAGGGCGCGCAGGACCTCGTCCCTGTTCTCCTCAAGGATGGTTTTCCAGAGCTTGGGATCCGAGGCGGCGATCCGGGTCGTGTCCCTGAGGCCCCCTCCCGCGAAGTTGCGCCATGACGGATCGCGCGTCGCAAGGAAGGCGCAGAGCGACGAGGCGAGCAGCTGCGGCAGGTGGCTGATATGCGCGACGATCTCGTCGTGCTTGTCGGGGTCCAGGGTCACGACCTCCGCGCCAAGGTCCCTCCAGAAGCGCACGACCTTGGCGACGGCCTCCTCCGAGCCCGCGCTCACCGGCGTCACGAAGCAGGTCCGCCCCTCGAAAAGGTCGGCCTTGCCATTCTCCCATCCCGTCTTCTCCGAGCCGGCCATCGGATGCGCGCCGACAAAATGCGCCTTCCCGTGGAGGGCGTCGTGTCCCAGCCGGGAGATCTCCCCCTTGACGCTGCCGACGTCGCAGACGACGGCCCCCGCCTTCACGTGGGGGGCGATCCTGCGCACGAGGTGCAGGATCTGGTCCACGGGTGCCGCGATCACCACCATGTCGGCACCCTTGACGGCTTCCTCGGGCGACTCGCTGACTGCGCTGCACCAAGCCTGCGCTCCCAGCGCAAGCCGGGTCTCGGGGCGCCTCGCCCAGATGACGATCCGGCGCGCGACGCCGCGGGCCCGCGCGGCGCGTGCGACGGATGCCCCGATGAGACCCGGGGCGAGGATGGTCAGCTGCTCGAGCATAGGCGCAAGGACGCAAAATCCCACCCTGCTGTCGAGCCGTTCGTGGGATTGCGTTTTTTGGTTCTGTCGGGTTGCCTGAGCGCCTGCAAAATGGATACCGGAACCCCCAAGACAGCAGATAATGACGCGCGTGCGCGCCGCGCAGTCGCGATCATCCTCATCGTGATGGGCGTGCTCATTGTCACCCCGTTTTTCCTGTACGTGCTTGCCGGGAAGGGCGTGGCGCCGCGCCCATGAACAAGACCCTCCTGCCCCTGCGGATCGTCTTCATCCTCCTGTGCACGGCGGGGGGCTGGCTCGTGTGCTATACGGTGCGCGAGTGGGACAACTACCGGGTAACCGCTTCTGCAGTAGGGTTTTGCATTGGGGCCCTCGTCGTCCTGGTCGACGTGATGCTCAAGGGCTTCTCGCTGCGGGGGCTCTCCGCGCTGACGTTCGGGATCGCGGTCGGGTCGATCATCGCGAGCCTCGTCTCGACGTCGCCGCTCTTTGCCGAGGGGGACCCCGAGATGATCTTCCTCGCGCGGCTCGCGCTCTTCCTCATCTGCCCCTACCTGGCCACGGTGATCGCGCTCCGAGGGAAGGACGAGTTCAACCTCGTCATTCCCTACGTGCGCTTCGTGCCGCACGAGGTCGACGTCCCCTTGGTCGTCATCGACACGAGCGTCCTCATCGATGGACGGATCGCCCGCGTGTGCGAGACGGGCTTCCTGAGCGCCGCGCTCGTCATCCCGCGCTTCGTCCTCAATGAGCTCCAGACAATCGCCGATTCAACCGATCCCCTGCGCCAGGCCCGGGGCCGGCGCGGACTGGACGTCCTCAACGCCCTGCGCGCGATCAAGACGCTCGACATCCGCATCACGGAGAGCGAGGTCGCGAAGAGGGAGGACGTCGACGCAAAGCTCGTCTTCATCGCTCAGTCCATGAGGGCTAAGCTGCTCACCACCGACTATAATCTCGCAAAGATGGCGGAATTCCAGGGGGTGCCGTGGCTCAACCTGAACAAGCTCTCCAAGTCGCTCCAGCCCGAGCTGATGATCGGGGAAAGGCTCGAGATCGAGCTCGTCAAGCCGGGCAAGGAGGAGGGCCAGGCGATAGGGTACCTTCCCGACGGGTCCATGGTGGTCGTGACCGGGGCCCGCCAGCACATCGGTCAGAATGTCGGTGTCGAGATCATCAGCCTTCTGCCCACGGGCGCCGGAAAGATGATCTTCGCCCGAATGGGCAGCGAATCCGACCACGCCCGGACGGCGTAGCGGCGGTCGCCAAGATTGGTGTGGACTTGCCGTCCGGGGATTTGAGATAAGTTCCCTTCCCCATGGGGCAGTAGCTCAGTTGATAGAGCGCGTCGTTCGCAACGACGAGGTCGTCGGTTTGATCCCGATCTGCTCCACCACTCCATGTTTAGCACAAACCAACTGCTAAACAAATCCGACTATGCAGTTTTCAGAGGAGAAATTGGTTTGCCCGGATCTCGACTTCACTGACCCGGTTCATTTGATCTTTCGAGTGGTGTGTCGAAAACCACACATTTTGCGAGAAACCGGCCAAGTGCTAAACACTCGAGGCACCTCTGTTTAGCAGTCGCTCTGAACCGACGTCAGCATGGATTCGAGAATTAATCCATTGACCAGCCTTGCTCCAGAGCTCGCCTCTAGTGGGGTTAGACTTCCGCCTTATTTTGAGGCAAATGCCACTTGGGGGCGGGCTGAGCTAGAGGCTGTCATTTTGCGCATATTCGGAATAACCGCAGACCAGCGACGATTTCTGTTAATGTGGACATGTTCGCACTGGTTCAACCCGTTCCCAGAAAACATGCGATTCGAACTTGTTCCAAGAGATCGACGATTCGCAATAGTTCGTGGCAAACATGGGAGGGCGAACGAGAAATCGCAATTTGTGGACCGTCTGGATTGTGCAACGATCGTCTGTGAGTTTCCACTTCCACTTTGGGCGTCCACCGCCGCGATATTAAAGGAACTTAGCCGCGACATTCATGCATTGAAGCGGCATTTCGGCCTCAATTTGAGCCGTCCAGACAAGAAAGGAATACACAGGCAAACATTCTTTAGGTGACCGGACCGCATTTGTTGAGCCACCTGGAGTGAGAGTCTGGGCGGGTTGTTGATCTCAGTTCTGGTTGTGGTTGTTGGTGGGGACGAGAGCAAGC